>Ga0209158_1000507_pt1 | contig 28577 bp, 25 predicted proteins | sample GraSoiAngelo_140_FD_185897 | JGI IMG/M metagenome (GOLD analysis project Ga0209158, IMG submission 185897) | Grasslands soil microbial communities from the Angelo Coastal Reserve, California, USA - 14_0929_12_30cm (SPAdes) (version 2) | ecosystem: Environmental > Terrestrial > Soil > Grasslands ...
AAACAGCGTGAAGCTTCCCTCCGCGCCTGCTCTTCCGTGAATCCGGTCTCCACCTCGGAAACACCGGTGCGCCGTTCGAGAGGAATTGTGGGAACGGCCAGGCGGGAATACTCGTCGTATTCCTCGGCCATTTGGTGATGGTCGAGGACACTGATTTGCACGAACTGCGGCTTGGGTTGCCACTCCGGCCCGCGAAGGAACTTGTCGATTTGCTCGGCGGCCTTTTTGCCGTCAGCAACCGCATTGATGATGAGCCGGGGCCCGAAGGCGATGTCGCCTGCGGCAAAAATCCCTGGCGCAGCGGTCATCAGCGTTGCGGGATCAATCTTCAAAGTGCCTTGGCGCGTGGTTTCGATGCCATCGGAGGGTTTCAAGAAAGAGAGATCGGAAGCCTGCCCAATGGCGAGAATCACCGTGTCACAAGGAAGGATGGTTTCCGTGCCCTCGGCAAACTTCGGGTTGAAGCGCTTTTGCTCGTCAAAAACAGAGGTGCAGCGAATCACTTCAAGCCCGGTGAGTTTTCCGTTTTTGCCCACAAACTGTTTGGGGCCGAGGGAGGGATGAATCTTGATTCCCTCCCTCAGGCCTTCGTCGATCTCTTCCTCCGACGCGGGCATTTCCTCGCGAGACTCCAGGCAAACGAGATGGACTTCGCGGGCGCCCATTCGCAACGCCTGCCGCGAGACGTCCATGAATTCCTTCATGGCGACGTCCAACTCGCTGGAGGTCAGCTCGTTTGGAAGGACCACTCCGGTGATGTCCTTCATGAATTTTTGCTGCTGCTCGCGCATGGCGGAACGCGCCACGTCAATGGCCACGTTTCCCCCGCCGATAACGACAACTTGCTTGCCAATTTGGAAGCGATAGCCAAGATTGACATTCAGGAGAAAGTCGATGCCCTTCACCACGCCGTCTAGATCGTTGCCGGGAAGGTGGAGGTCGCGGCTGCGGTGCAGGCCGAAGGCCATCAAAATGGCTTGGTAGCCCTGGCGGCGGAGGTCTTCGAGGGAAAAGTCGCGGCCCAGCCGCGTATGGAGAAGCAGTTCCGGGCCAAGGTCGAGGATTTCGCGAATCTGTGCTTGCAAGACGTCGCGCGGCAGGCGGTATTCCGGAATGCCGAGGTGCATCATGCCGCCCGGCACGGCAGCAGCCTCGAAAATGGTAACCGGATAGCCGAGTAGTGCCAGATCGTGTGCGGCGGACATGCCTGCCGGGCCGGACCCGATGATGGCCACCTTTTCGGAGCGAGCGACACGCGGACGCCTCGAAAAAACGTCGATGGGGTTGCGTGACTCCGGCCCATGGCGCTCGGTCACAAAGCGCTTCAAGGCGCGAATGGAGATGGGCGCGTCAAACTGGCCTCGTCGGCAGGCTGGTTCGCAAGGATGACCGCAGACGCGGCCGCAGATCGAAGCAAAAGGATTAGGGACCCGGGCATAGCGATACGCCTCCTCGTACCTCCCCTCGGCGATGAGGGAGACGTAGCGGCCGGCCTGGGTATGGACGGGACAGGCCTGCATGCAGGGAAAGTTGGACTCGAGCCACTCGAGGTCCACCAATTTGGTTCGGGTCTTCAAGGAGCGCTCCGCGATCTCTGTCACCGCTACTTCTTGACCGTCAGTTCTACACTGGCTGTCGCACCACTCACATCCACTGCCTGCGTGGTTGGTTTCCCGTCCTCGCTCCAAGTCTTCAGCGTGTACTTCCCGGCAGGAATGTTCTTGATTTCAAAGTTGCCGTCCTTGTCGGTGACTGCGAAATAGGGAGTCGGGGTGACGACGACATAACCCGACATTTCCGGGTGCACGTTGCAGAGCAGGGATGCCACACCTACATCGTTGAATTGGAAAGGCTTCTTCTCGCCCTTTGGCCAGGTGCCCAGGTTGTGCGCCAGCTTCTTGTTGCCGCTGATGGAGGGCCAGTAGACGTTGTGCCCGACGGAGTCGCTGTTCAGGAATTCCACCGTAGTGCCCTGCTGGGCCGCAACGACGTGCGGAACAAACGCCATTTTCCGCTGGTCGACCACCACCGGATCTTTCGGAGCGTCAAATTTCTTGTCCGGAATGACATCCACGTACACCGCAATGTTCTCCGCAGACTTGATGCCCTGGACACTCACCTTGCCCTTGATTTCATTGGCCTTGACAACGCTGACCAATGCCAGAGTGAGACCTACAGCCACACCTTTTGCTGCGATTTTCACGAGACTCATGACATTCCTCTCTTGTTCGAATTCTTCCTGCACTTCAGACTTTCCAAAGCAAACTTGGTTTAGAAAACGTAGTCGATGCCCGCTTGGAAGGTGTTCGGACGGAAAAACAGGGTGTTTCCCGTCACGGGATCGCTATAGGGCTGGCCAAATGTGTATTGATATTCGCCGACGATCTTGATGTTGGCACGCGCCAGTATCTGGAAGCCTGGGCTGAAGCGATTGCGCGTCTGGTGTTCTGACGCTGGTGCGCCATTAATGAAGTCGGCGTGGGAGTTCACGGCGTCGTAATGGAACGTGCCGATGAGCCACGGATAGAACCAATAATTGGCGCCGGCGAAACCGCCGGAGAACTTCACCGCCGGCGCAGCGGCAATCGTCGCGGGCGGTCCCGCAGTGAACAAGTGGTTGTCGTCGTGGCCGTACATTGCGAGCCCGAATAGCTCCAGATGGCGGTACTTGAAGCGCAGGTCGCCGCCGACACGGTAGAACGGCTCTTCGACGGTGGTCAGAATGCCGGGGAAGGTCGTACCGTCCTGATTCTGCTCGTTCTTCCCGTGGTAATAATAGAAACCCAAGCGGATCGAAGTGTGGTCGCGGGGACCAGTTGGCCCGGCAGCCTGGATGGCGTTGCGGCTTTCCGGGTCACGCTCCAGATTGAATCTTTGGGAAAGGCGAACGTAAACATCTTTCGAACTACGGGCGGCGTCTCCCGCGTTGCTCCCGTTGATCACGGCCACCGACCAGTCAAAGTTTCCGTTGTTGGGCGTCCCGCCGAATTCGATGCCGCGTTGCGCCGAGCCAAAAATAACTGGATTGTTTGTCGTTGTACCCGTGGGTCCGAGGTTGGTTTGGCTGTAAATGTCATAAGGCGACAAATAAATCGTTTTCGCCTGCGTGAAGGGCAAATCCAGCTCGAATTGTCCGAACCGCACGTTCAACGCGTTCTTCGGCAATCCGATCCCATGGCCCAGATCGCTGTATTTCAGCCAACCGTCGCCCATGGCGCCGCTGGCATTCGCGGCGTCTACCGAAATGTCGTCGTCGATCCAGAAGGAAAGGTTTTGGCCGAAACTCCCAGCGCTGATGATCGTGAAGGTGTTGGGGGCGAACAAGTCGGTACGGGGAGTGAATCCAGTTTGGGTGATGAAGCCTGCGGGCTGCTTGCGGTTCAATGTGAAGTTACCCTCGTACCGGAAGGCAATGGGCAGAAAGCCCGGAATCTCGCCCGGGTACACGGCGCCGGGAAAAGCTTCTTTCTGGGCTTTCGAGCCAAGGAGAACTGGGGGTTCCTTGACGAAGGTTTCGTCATCTTTAGGGAACTTGAAGCCGTTTTTCTTGAATGCTTCCCCGAAGTCGTTCAATTCCGGATAGTTGTTGTGGCAGGTAGTGCAAGAGGTCTGGTACTTCCGGGAGAACGCAGGAATGGCAGAACTCTTGGGAGCCGACGCCAATACCGACGAGAGCACAACCAAGGCCGCAACTACCGCAAAGAAACTACTGTCCCGCGTATGGTATCTCATCACAATAGATCCTCCTGAATAAGTTCTAAGGCCAAGGCAACTTCCGTTCCCGCTGCGATCTGCCGATCTGCAGGCTTTGCTGGTCACAAGCCTGGACCGGCAGGGCAAATGGCGCAGTGCCATGCGTCACGCCGGAATGTGACGGACGTCACATTGCCATAGAGCAGGTGTTAAACCGCCGCTGGAGCCTGACTTCCGATATCCGAGGGATAAGTATCTTTGGAAGGCGCAGATACGTGGTGATGCAAGTCACATTCTCGCGTGACACGGGTCATATCCGCGAGGCCATGGATGATCTAGGAATAGTGATGAAGAGGTGGGCAGGCCACCGCCTAAGCGCTCCTCGCCGAGATCCGCGTTCTGGAAGTCGGCGAGAGTCTCCGCACGACAAGAAATGAATGGGAACGGCAGGCAGTTCCAAAATGGACCGAGCAGATGATTCGAATCAAAAGCGCGAAGACCTGGAACGCGCGATCCTGCAAACGAGTCGGGCAGGTTTTTTAGATCCTTGTTTGCTCCCCTTGTGATGCACGGAGGCGTTATGGAGACGATCAAAGTTGACCCCGAGCAGGAACAGGAAGGTTCAACAAGAGGGCCTATGAGCAAACGCTTCTGGTTTGTTCCCAAGGACAAGGCCGGCATAGTCCGGCGCGGATCTACTACGCGTGCCCCCTACGGTTTAGAAATCGTTGAGAGCTGCCTCAACTGTCCCCACCACGAGGAACGCCTGTTCTGCAATCTTTCCCCGGCCGCGTTGAAGCATTTGGAGACGATCACCGCCGCTGCCAGTTATCCCAAGGGCGCGACTTTGTTTGTGGAAGGCCAAAAGCCACGCGGGGTGTTCATTCTGTGCAACGGCCGCGTAAAGCTGTCGACTTCCTCGGCTGACGGTAAGACGTTGATCCTGCGCGTGCCCGAAAAAGGGGAGATTCTCGGACTTGCCGCTACCGTGTCGGGCCAGCCTTACCAAGCTTCAGCGGAAGTGCTGGAACCAGCGCAAGCGAATTTCATTGCTCGCAATGATTTCCTGGAGTTCTTGAAGGCTCACGGGGAAGCCGCGCTGCGCGTTGCGCAGCAACTCAGCGAGAACTACCACCTGGCGGTCGGAGAGATGCGGACCATCGGTCTTTCGCATTCCGCCGCGGAGAAGTTTGCGCGCTTCCTGCTCGAACAGGTCGCCGAAGGGGAAAAGGTTGAGGGCGAAGTGCGCGCCACACTCACGCTAACCCACGAAGAAATCGCCCAGATGATCGGATCGTCGCGGGAGACGGTGACGCGCTTGTTTTCGGATTTCAAGAAGAGGCAAGTCCTGCAGGTGAAGGGATCAACCGTGGTCATTCGGGACCTTGCGGCACTAAGCAAATTGGCAGGGGGTTAGCTCCGCGTCGCGCTTCACATTACCTTCAGGCGACGGGAGCCGTCGGCGAGTCAGCGAGCGCTCCAAAACGCAGGTTTGGTCTGTGCATTAGCAATTGCGTAGGTTTTCATCGATTTCCCGCCGAAAATCTATGATGCTCCTCTTGACCCTTCTCGTGCCGACAACTCACGGCATCCATGGTAGGGCAGCAAGATCAGCAAGGGGAACTTTTCCCATCTCTAAGGATCATCGACAGGAGAGTGTCAGGCCTGCTTTTTCAACCAGCTTGGTTGTCGCTACCTGAATTGCCCGTTACCGGAGCGGCTGATGGGCGTGATCAGACGGCCACCTCGGTCATCGCGGCGATGAGTGTGACCCGGCTTCTGCGATTGGGTTAGCGGACCGATGTGGTTAGGGGGGAATCCGGCGAACTGTACACGACTTCCCCGTCCAGCAACGTCATCAGGCATTTCAGGTCTTTGATCTGGTCGGTGGGAATTGCGTAGAGGTCGCGATCCCAGATCGCGATGTCGGCTTTTTTGCTTACCTCGAGCGTTCCGATCTTGTTTTCCAGGAACATCTGCCGCGACCCCCAGGCTGTGTAGCTGCGGAGGGCCGTGCGAATGTCCACGGCTTCCGTCATCCCGAACGGGTGTAGGCCATAGGTGCCTTTGGCGGCCTGGCGAGCTGCGGAGGCCCAAAGCCCGTAGCGGGCGGCAACGGGCGTGACGAAATAGTCTGACCCGCCAGACCACAGAATGCCGAGGGCCTGCAATGTCTTGAACGGCTCCAGGTGCAGCCCACGTTTCGAACCGTAGCTGGCCGCGTAGATATCGCCGATCCACCAGAGGAATCCCGGCTGCATCTCGGGGTAGCCGGCATCGTATTTCTTTTGCAGGTTGGCCATTACTTCGAGCGCATGCGGCGTGGGCAGGTTGGCGTGGATGATGCTGTGGCGCAGGCCAGCATGCGGTTGCTCCTGCTCGACCAGCGCGTAGGTGTCCACAACCCAGTCCATGGCGCGATCGCCAACCGCATGGGTTCCCACCGGCACGCCGTTCTGGTGGAACAGGCGGACCATTTCTCGATAAACCGCGGGGTCAACTTGTGGGTACCCGCGATTGCCCGCCCCCGAACTTGTAACGTCCGGCGTCGCGCCGTTGCGCAACCAATCGTCATAAACCCATCCGGTGCGCGCGCCACCAGAGCCATCCATGTAAATCTTTACTCCACAGGAGAGCAGGCGGTCGTCGCCGAGACTCGCCGGCACGCGCGGAACAGCCGTGATCTCGGACAGCGCTTTGCGCGCGGACTCAAGCGTTGAGCCAGCATGCCAGAGAACGCAGATGCGCTCGTTGAGCTGTCCCTGGTCGAGGAGCGATTTGTAAGCATCCCAGTGGATTTGTTGAATGTCCGGGTCTTTGACCGCGGTCATGCCTTCACTGTGCAGCACCTTCTGGATATACAGGATGCCTTGCCGCATCTGCTCGGGAGTAGTAGGAGGGATGAGCCGCGTGACGGGCTCCATGGCCGAGTCTTCTTTGAGGACGCCGGTGGGGTTGCCGTGGGCGTCCCGGTCGATGGTGCCGGCGGTGGGGTCGGCTGTGGCCCCAGTGATGTGCGCCAGTTTGAGGGCAAACGAATTGGCGACTCCATAATGGCCGGTGGTATGCACGAGCCAGACGGGATTGTTGGGGGCCACGGCATCGAGATCGGCGGCGGTGACATAGCGTCGTTCAGCGAGCTTGCCCTCATCCCAGCCAGAGCCAGTGACCCATTCGCCGGGCTTGACCAGCGCGATCTTGGCCTTTACTCGCGCCACGATTTCCGCTACCGAAGTGGCATCAGAAAGCTTCACGCCGTAAAGTTCTTCCACGCCTCCCTCGGCAATGTGCGCGTGCGTATCAATAAGCCCAGGCGTGGCCGTGTGCCCGTGAAGGTCGATGACCCGCATCCCGGGAGCACTGCCCGCGAATTCTAGAACTTCCGCGTCGGTCCCGACTTTCACGATGACGCCCTGGCGGATGGCCATGGCCTGGGCTAGGGAGTCCGTACCATCAAGGGTGAGGATGTGGCCGTGGATAAGGATGAGGTCAGCGTTGGGGCTTTGCGCGAGCAGGACACGAGTCAGGAGCAAGGTGGCAAGCAGGGCCCAGGCTAAACTGGATTTGCAGTTCCTAGACATCGTCAAATTCTCCTCGCCCGGCAGTTTCACCCAGATTCCGGCACCGCCCCCAACTGAGGCGATCCAAGCCATGCGTGTGGATTGGAGTGAGGAAGGGCCGGCTGGCGCAGCTCCCGATCAGCCCTTTTGAGAGAGCTTCGTGCAGTTGAGACCGGCTGTCCGCGAATTGTGAACATAGGTAAAGCAAGAGTGCACCTGGTCCTGTCGGTGTCTGTGCAAACAACAGGTAAGTGCTGTGCCAGCCATTTTGTCGAACGGAAATGGCTGGGTCAATAACCACGACGGTGCTGATCTATACCCACGTTAGTAGTGGAGGCGCAAAAAGGTGCGGTGATGCAGCTAGCCGCGCACGTGCTCCCAGGTTGTTTCCTTCTGCCGTCAGCGCCGGGGCAGCTGTTGCGGATTCTGTGATCTTCTAGTGGGCCCGGTAGGATTTGAACCTACGACCAACGGATTATGAGTCCGCTGCTCTAACCGCTGAGCTACGGGCCCCTCATTGATAAGAAAGAAGATAGCTCACATTGACCGGAGTCGCATCCCAACTTTGCGTTGTATTTGCGTTGTTCCGCGTCACTTCGCTGCCTTCTTTTTCGACGTGACCTTGTCCATAGCTTCGTGGAGTTGGCCCGTCGAAATAATATTGTACCGCATGAAGATGTGCAGAGTGCGATGTCCCGTAATCTTCATGGCTGTGGCTGTATCGACACCGGAGTTGACGAGGTTGCGAACGGCGGAGCGTCGGAAATCATGGGGAACAAGGCCCCGATACTGATACCACGCTTTTCCTGTCTTTTCTCCAAGTCCACACTTAACACATGCCTTTATCCACGCACGCCGGAAAATTCCTCGTCGCGAATACTGTGCCGTGGCCTCGGAATTTCTTCTTGAGCATGGCCGTGAGCTCATCCGAGAGGGGGACAATCGGCTTGCGATTCTTGACGACACCGGGCGGCAGGCTTATTTCCTGGTCGGCTAGGTTGACCCAAGGCCAGACGACCTTCGCCATAGCTCCGGTGCGGCACCCCGTCTCATAGCAGAACGTCAACGTCGGGCGTAGGAGCTCAGGCATTTCGGCGCGAAGTTTTTCAAACCTAGGACCCTCCAAGAACGCTTCACGCGGCTCCGATTCCTTCTGCATCGGGAAGTACGGAACGTTCGAGACCTTGCTTTCGCGTTCGGCAAGTTTGAACATCCGGCGAAGCATGGCGAGGTTGCGATTGACCGTTGGCCCCGCGACTCCGTTTTCCATTCGCTTCGACGAGAAGTCACGCAGTACATCCGTTGTGATGTTGGCAACGTTCATGCCGCCAAAGTAGTCATCGAGAGGCTTGAGGAGCCCGCGGCGCCCGGAGATCAGGATTTCCTTGCCGTCCATGACGGCCTTCGCGGATAAAAGATAGTCGTCGACGAGAATACGACGAATGTCCTCGTACTTCATCTTACGCGCCGACGCCGGCTCGGTTCCTTTCCGTAAATCTTTTTGCGCCTGTTGGAGCATTTCAATTGCTACTGACTTGAGGCGAGACTTAGAAGATCGGCGCATCTGTTTCCCCTTCAGGTTGTAGAACGTGAAGTACCAGATGTGGCCGATTTTTTCGAGTCCACCTTCACCGCGAGTTCTCATCCGCTCACCTCCGTCAAGTAGTAGATTCAGCCGTTTGATACCGTGGGGCATTCAACCCATTGCTTACCTCCAAGAGACATAAGGCAGGTCTTCGACTCAGATAAACTTCTTCTTGCGCTCAAACCACCTCGTCAAATCGGCAATTGCGATGCTGTAGGATTTGCCAAGTCGAACCGCCGGGAGTTCACGGGCATAGATTGCCCTGCGAATCTGTTTATCGTTGGTGCCGATGAGTTTCGCGGCCTGTTCGATTGTGACCGCGATTGGCTGGATCGGCGGAAGTTGCAAAACGCCCATGCGATCCCTCGGAGAATCAAAATCCATTGCAGACAATCTGTCTACACCTCACTGGGCATCCGGGTTCGCGTGTTCCGTGTCGCTCATTTTTCGTTTCCCCTAGCCCGCCCCCGCATCTCCACGGCGCAGTCAATGGCTTTTTTTTCAGCATACTATATACATATAGCACACGCCAAGCAGAAATTTCACGCGACGGGCTCTGCCTTCTTTGTCTATATTTGAGTCGACTGTGCGTCAAGGCTGGCGGATGTTAGCGTGCGCGTCCAGATTTTCCTTGGTGTTTCACTTCGCTGCGCAGCTCACGGCCGAAAACTTTTTTCAGCCAGTCGGGCGGAGTTTGCGCTGTCTTGACCAACTCGCCGGCGATGAAACGAGCAACGAGGCGGTGGCCTCTTCCGTTTTCGGTATTGTCATACACGAGAAGATCATCGGCGTGTTTGCGAGTCTCCGACAGACTCCTCATGGCCTCTTTGTAGGACTCTGGAATTGTGCCAAGCGGGACGCCCTGCCCGCTTTGACTCATCCTCAGAAGCACGCGTCCTACGTTGAGGTTGGGATCTTCCGTAGAAATGAAAAAGACCTTTGTTGTGTAGCCGGCCTGCCGCGCGTTCTCCAACAACTCCAGATCCACAGTCCAATCTTCAACTGCAAACGAGCGCTGCTCGAGCAGCATCTCCTCTCGCTTATGCGCGATGGGCGGAACTAGGTCCGGAAATGCCTCTTTCAGGTGGGCTTCGTAGAACGTAGTTTTCCCTGCGCCCAGAGGGCCTGCAATGACAATCAGTGCTGGTTTCAGTTCGCTCAGAGCAAAGTATCCTTATCGTGCAGTTTTGTGCGCGACAGATGTTTCTGTTTGCCGGTGGAACTTTCCCGCGGCCAACGTTACCGGGAATCGTTCTCCCGACCGCCTAACCTCCACAGTTGTTTCTAAAGCGCGATCATACTCAAAGTAAGTGCCGTCTGAGAATTTTCCCGTGGGCCCTTCCTGGAGACCGGTGAGAGTCCCAAGAACTTCGAATAATTTCTGCCGCTCCGCGACGCTCATTTTGTCGTATGCCGCCTTGGTGGCCTGCCGTGTTGGCCTAGATGAGCCGCCGAGCTTGCCACTCCTCTGCTTCGAGTAGTGAGCCATCAACCCGCTGTTTACGAGTTGATTGATCGAGCAGTCGCGTGCCTTGGCTATGCGATGAAGTCTACGGATGAGGCGTCGCAGAATGACTACCTGCGTCTCCCTGGCGGTTTGTTTTTTCTTGCCCTGGAGAGCAACTAGCTTGACCGTGTTGAGGTCGACGGCAAGTAGCGCGTCGTTGATCGAGGCGGACAGATCACCTTGATACCTCCGCTTCGCGCGAAGCAGTTTGTCCAGACCGATCAGTAAGCGAACGTTGAAGACATCGAAGCCGACATTTCTACGAATTGCCACAGGCCGCACCATCGTCTCCATGAGGGGTCCCCGCGGTGGCATTCCCACGGCGGTCCATTCTGTACGATATACACATGGCCCTGGACGCATACCTCAACCAGGAAGCGTGGAAAACACCTTTCACCTCGTTTCCGTTTGGTCGCCAGGGGCGCCGACGGAATGATCTCATGGTTGTTTCCCACCAGTAAGGACCTCCTCCAGCGTAGCCTTGTTCCGCGTTGCTACCTCTTGCCCAGCGAGGCGGAGAATTTTTGCATATCTATGCCTCGCCCGTGCGCGAGCCGCAGGCAGGACCTCCTCGGGAGGCTCAATCATGCAGGTCAGCACATACTGGAGAAGAGAATTCGTAAGAGCAAATTGGGTGTGAGCCAGGGTGAAGAGTGATTGAAACTCCTTAGCCACTTTCCCGAGGCTGGCGACCATGCGGTCCTCTAATTGGGTCGTAGCCTCTGTGCCGTCATCCCGTTTGAGCTCGTTTTCGCAGGCGGCAAGGATGAACGCTTGTTCTGTGCGAAATCCTCGTTCCTTTGCGGCGGTACGTAGTCGCCTCCGGAATTCCTCGGTTGGGAACGCAAGATTGCGCTCAATTCTGCGTTTTCTCATGATTGATCCTCCCTTCTTTGTGTGGCGCATTTGTGGCGCATCCGCGCAAAAACCGCCACAACGTAACAAGCTCACTAGACTTGCCGATCAAATCGCGCGCACTGTAGCCACATTCCTTTATGTTCCAATACCCACGGCCAACAACAACAAATCCCCGCCCAGCGCATGCCTCTGTCCCATTCTGTCCCCTAATTGTTGTTATTTGTCCTTAACTGTCGCCTTCTGTCGCCAACAGTTCCTCAGCTGTCCCCTAGTTGTCCTCAACTTGTCGGCAACTGTCCCGGAGTGTCCCAAACTGTAGTTTGTTGTCCCCCGCGTACAATTTCTTTTGCCTCGCGCTTTCCATGCTGCTATACATATACACCAACAATGCTGGTGTCAACCCCAAATCGCTTCCGCCACGCCTTGGAGAAACTCGCCGCCGAACCGCCCAGCACGAAAACCGCACTGATCCGGTCCCTCCTCTCCGAAATTGAAGCAGCCCTGGCCTCCGGAAAGACGTGGAAGCAAGTCTGGCAATGCCTCGCCGACGATGGGCTCGACATCAGTTACGAAACGTTTCGCAAAGCCCTTCAACGGATCCGGAAAAAAGCGCGCATATCCGCACCACTAAGGGGGAAAAGCCTCGAACTCCCTGGCTTGTGTGCTCAAGAAACAGCGGATGGCGTGGCGCGTGATCCGCTGGCAAATCTAAAACGATTGGAAGAAAACCGACCTGGATTTCACTGGCGGGCCACACAGAGACTGAAAGAGTCGGAATAGGTCTGTCTATTCTCGGCAAGAAGGCTGCTTTGACTTAAGACCCGAGTTGGCCATGAACGCAATGTACATGCAAAAAGTATCACTTTGTGATACCTTTCGCTTGTGAATCAACAGTCTTTATACCTGCACCGCTACGTTGATCGTCTCCAGCAGTCTGGACGCTACACCTTTGTTCGAGGTGAGGCCTTTAAAGAATTGAAGATCTCTCCTGTCGCTCTCAAGCTCGCGGCCTTGCGCCTGTCCCGCCAAGGCAGATTAATTTCACCGCGGCGCGGATTCTTTGTCATTGTACCGCTGGAATACAAGTCCGCGGGTTCACCGCCACCTTCCTGGTTCATCGATCAGCTCATGGAATTTGAGAGTGAACCGTATTATGTCGGTCTTCTTTCGGCGGCGGCGCTGCACGGAGCCGCCCACCAGCAACCTCAAGAATTTCAGGTCATGGCCAGCCGGCAAATGAGACCCGCAGTAGTGGGCCGTTCGCGCATTCGATTCCTGCTCAAGAAACATATCAAGCGAACTGAAACCATCTCCCTCAAAACAGAGACCGGCGCCATGAAAATCTCCACTCCAGAGTCAACCGCACTCGACTTGGTTCGGTACCCCAGGCACGCCGGCGGACTAAACAACATAGCCACTGTCCTCGCCGACCTCGCTGAAAAGATCGACCCTGAGCACCTCTCGGAGGCCGCGCGCCGAGACGACGATCTCCCTTCGGCCCAACGGCTTGGTTTTTTGCTAGAGCACATCGGCGAAGAGGCGAAAGTGAAGCCACTGGCAGAGTGGATCAAGAGTTCCCTACCAAGAACTGTATATCTGCGTCCTGGTCAACCTCCGCGCCGTCGTAAATCAGCCCGATGGAAAGTAATCATCAATGAAGACGTAGAGGTCCCCGGGTGATTCCGCGCGCGCACATCACTGCGTGGCGCGCAGCCGCCCCCTGGTCCACTGACGCACAGGTCGAGCAGGACCTAATTTTATCGCGCGCGCTCGTTCAGATCTTCTCCGAACCAACACTCAACAGCCGTCTGGCCTTCCGGGGAGGAACGGCTCTCCACAAACTCTTTCTCAATCCACCCAGCCGGTATTCTGAGGACATCGACCTTGTGCAAGTTAAGCCTGAGCCCATAGGACCAACCCTTACGGGGTTGCGCAAAATATTGGATTCCTGGCTCGGCCAGCCGCGCCGAAAACAGTCGGAGGGAAGAGAGCGACGCTCATCTACCGTTTCGATTCTGAAATCGCCCCAATCACACCACTACAATTGAAGGTTGAAATCAATACGCGTGAACACTTCTCCGTCTTCGGCTACATTCGAAAGAAGTTTAAGGTCAAAAGCCCCTGGTTTAATGCTGAGACAGAACTCGTTACGTACTCAATTGAAGAGCTTCTAGGCACCAAGTTGCGCGCGCTCTATCAGCGAAAGCAGGGTCGCGATCTCTTTGATCTCGCCGTCGCCTTCGAGAAGGTCCCCAAGCTGGACGCCAAGAAGGTCGTAAGCTGCTTCCTCCGATATGTTGAGCACGAAGGGGCATCGATTTCGCGCGCCGAATTCGAATCGAACCTGTTAGAAAAACTTGCAGATCCCGTCTTTACCGAAGATATGTCTCCACTTCTCGTGTTGGGCGAGCATCCATCACCAGCGCTGCACCCACAGAATGCCGGACGAACCGTGATGGACAAACTTATTGCGCTCATTCCGGGCGAGGCGTGGAAGCGCGGTAACTAGGATCGCGTGTACCTCCATCAGCCAACTCTTCCTGATGGCAAAAACTCTTACCATTCTGTTCCCCACCCCCGGCTCAAACTCTGCCCAACCAGTCGATTTGTTGCTTCTAGTAGTTTCTCGAAGTTTATCCTCGCACCCCAAGTCTCTTGAAGCCGGCCGAGAACGATCTCAGCAATCGCTTCTTCTGCATTCGTGAGAGATTCACATTCCATCAGCTCTTCGAGCGCGGCCAGAATCGCCTGTTGCTGGTAATCCTTTGCGACATCAAGCCTTAGACTTTGGGGGTTTCGACGAGATCAGGCGACCGACGAGTGGACCTAATATTCCTCAGAGTGCTGCCAGACTCGATCGACGCTTTGAATGCCGGCGCCCATTAACGCCAGATAGTCACCGCGAGTAAGTTTGCATTTTTCAGGGAGTGGGGGGAGATTGAGGGGGCCATAGCCCGGAGAGTCTGAACACACCGAACCGAATCCAACATGTTGGCTAGCTCTACCCTCTGCGGCCTTCAGCCGGTTTTCGAATCGCCCCCGCGTAAGCCCTTCGGAATGATGGAGTTCATTCCTCGATGCCGAATATAGACTAAAGTGAAAGCTTGGGCCGCCTTGTTCGGGCATTCGCCTTGCGCTGGCACTCCCAAGAGTTGGTTAACACAAGAGGCTCCCATCCCGTCTTATCGCTGGTATAGGATTCCCATTGGGGAGGGGAGATATGAAGTCAATTGTGTGTTCCGCCACGGCAGTTCTCGTGATCACGGTGTGTCTGGGAGTAGCTAACGCCAGCGGGCCAATAGCCGTATACGCGCTCGTGGACAAAGTCGCATTCGAACCCAGCGCGGACAAACCGGAACGTATCCGAGTCTCGGGTGTCTTCATTACCGCTGGGGAACGGTCAGACGTGTATTCGGCACCGCAGCGGGGGTACCTCTATTTCGCGTTGCCGAAAGCCAATGACGAACTCGCGCTGAAGGAGTGGGCGGATCTGAAATCCATCGCCGGCTCGCGTCAGGTAGTGGGACTTGGCTCCAGTTGGTTTGCGAAAGTGCGGGTCAGGAAATCCGATGAGGAGGCCAAGTCTCCGGACGATTATCCGATGGGAAATGGCTTGGTCAAGGTAAACCCAGATCAGCCGAGGGCTAAAGCGCTGTTGGATTACAAAGAACGCTGAACGGGCATGGCTTCCGTCGCATGGGATTACGCGCGGACGGGAATCTGGCGGTTCTCCCGCCGCGACGCCATTCTGGTGGCGCTCGCTGTGCTGCACGGCGTGGTCCTAGCCGCGTGGCCGCTGGCGCCGCTTATCGCCGTGGGAGTGTGGTGGAACTCAAACACAATCGCTCACAATTTCATCCACCGGCCTTTTTTCCGATCGGCCGGAATGAACCGCGTGTTCTCCGCTGCTTTGAGTGTTCTCCTGGGCATTCCACAGACGCTCTGGCGCGACCGTCACCTCGCGCATCATGCAGGCGTCGCATCACGATTGCGCGTTTCGCGGCAGCTTGGAGTCGAGACAGCGCTGATCCTAAGCCTGTGGGCAACCCTGACCTTGCTGCAACCTCGCTTTTTCCTGCTGGCGTATCTTCCGGGATATCTCACCGGGCTGGGATTGTGCGCGATGCAAGGGTACTGGGAGCACGCTACGGGGCGGCCCATCAGCCACTACGGGCGTATTTACAATTTTTTCTGCTTCAACGACGGTTACCACGCTGAGCACCACGCCGATCCCGCAATTCACTGGGCAAAGCTGCCACACCGTATCGAGGCCAGCGCAGCTGCCAGCCAGTGGCCGCCCCTGCTGCGCTGGCTCGACGTACGTCCGCTGGAGGCCCTCGAGTGCCTCGTGCTGCGGTCGCCTTGTCTGCAGCGCTTCGTCCTGGACAGTCACCGCAAAGCCTTTCAGGATCTCCTCTCGCAGCTAGACACCATTCGCAGCGCCACCATTGTGGGCGGTGGGCTCTTTCCAAGAACGGCGCTGATTCTGAGAGAGCTCCTGCCCGAGGCACACCTCACGATCGTCGATTCCAATCCGCGCAACCTGGAGACCGCGCGCGTGTTCCTGGGCGGGAACATCGAGTATCGCAACGAGCGCTATCTGCATGGTGGATCTTTCGATTGCGACCTCACGGTAATTCCGTTGTGCCTGGATGGCGACCGCGCGGCGATCTATCACCATCCGCCCTCTCCGGCGGTGCTGGTACATGACTGGATCTGGCGCGTTCGCGGATCCGGAACGATCGTTTCCGCGGTGTTACTGAAGCGTCTCAACTTGGTGCGGCAATGAGAGGTGCGAGCCTGCTGCTGGTCTTCCTTGTGGCGAAGCTGGCCATAGTATGGGGCCATTCCGCACCGCTAACGTGCCTGGCGCTGTTGGCATACGTGTGGCAGGATGCGATGATCGCCCTGGCGTTTGCCGCGTTGGACATCAGCCTCGAAAAGATGGGAGCGACGACTCGAATTGCCTGGGCGATCTACTGGGCTGTCGCGATTTACGCGGCGATCAACATACCGGTGGGGCGCGTGGTTTTCACTCCGCTGACATGGCCGATGCTGCGCGCCGCGCGCGGGCCGTTAGCCGATTCTATGCTGGAATATGTGACCGCATCCAACGTCTTGCTGGTTGTTGCGGTCCTGGCGGCCGCCGCAGGTCTGCCACGGCTGCTGCGGCAAGTGCCGCGGCAGTTGGTGAGAATGGGGTTGGTCTGCACTATTGCGGTCGTCCTCCTGGGACCGATGGCGGGCAGCCGGGTGGATACGCGCGGCATGGACCGCAACGTGATCACGGCGCTGATCGGCAGCGGACTGCCGCGAGTGGCCGCCCGAGCCGGAGCGGGCGACTGGCGGGAATCGCGCTTCCAAACAGACCGCGCGACCGAGGACCTTGTGCGGTTTGCGGGATCCGCCCGGGGACTCAACGTGGTGATCGTAAGTCTGGAATCCACCGCGGCTCAGTATCTCCCGCTTTATGGCGCGCCCGATGACGGCGGGCACGACGTGATGCCTAACCTTAGCACGCTGGCTCGGCGGGCACTGGTATTCGAGAATGCCTATGCGGTTTACCCTGAGAGCATCAAGGGACTGTTCTCGGTTCTATGTTCCACGTTCCCTGCTTTCGATAGCCGGCCGGAGGAATATGAAAACGTAGAATGCAGTTCGGTGGCCGCTGTTCTGGCAGACGCTGGTTACCGCACCGCGATGTTCCACTCGGGACGCTTCCGGTACCTGGGGATGGAGGCGATTATCAACGGTCGCGGGTACCAGACACTGGAGGATGCCGGCGATATCGGCGGCAATCACAATTCGAGCTTCGGAGTGGACGAACCCGCCACGGTGGCACGGATGCTGGCATGGATCGACGGCCTGCCGCGCGGGCAAAGGTTTTTCCTCACATACTTGCCCATTGCAGGCCATCACCCCTATGCCACTCCGGAGCACGGTCCCTTCGCGGGAACGGCAGAGATCGATCAATACCGCAACGCCCTACACTATGGGGACGCTTCGCTCGGCGCTCTCATCGAAGGCTTGCGCGCACGAGGGCTGGAGCAAAATACCGTCTGGGTGGTTTACGGCGATCACGGCGAGGCCTTCCACCAGCACGAGGGCAACTACGGCCACACATTTCTCCTGTACGACGAGAATGTTCACGTCCCGTTTCTCATCGCCGCGGCCGGCTTGATGCGCAGACAGGAACGGGTGCGGAAGGTGGTCAGCTTAGTCGACACCGCGCCGACTATTCTTGATCTGATGGGTATTCCGTCGCGGGCGAATTACCAGGGCCGAACGATGCTCGATGGTGCGCCGCGGATGGCGCTTTTCTTTGCGGACTACTCATTGGGCCTTCTGGGCCTGCGCGACGGGCCTTGGAAGTTCGTGTACGAAGTCGGCTCGGGCAGGGCAAAACTGTTCGATCTGGAGCGAGATCCGCGGGAGCTATCCGACGTGTCGGCGCGCGAGGCAGCACGGGTGTCGTGGTATGGCCAGGTAGTGCGCGACTGGTGCGTTGCGCAGAAGAGCTATGTCGCTCGAAGCGCGGCCCGGTGAAGGGAGCGCAGTCTTGATTCCTGGGCATGCACAGAATCGGACGGAAGATTGAGCAGTTTTCGCATGAACTTGGCACTTATCGGTGCCCCTACAATTCCTGCGTTGTTTTTGCGTTGCTAGATCGGAAATGATGGGCAGTGATGGGCTGTGATGGGCAGCTAAACTATTGAAATTTCAGCCATGTCGTTTGTTCAAATGGCGATGCCACAGTTTATGAGTCCGCTGCTCTAACCGCTGAGCTACGGGCCCCACGCTACTGCAACATCTTACCGTGAAAGAGCTTACTGGACACGCCCCACTTGCGTTTCATTCTGCTCGGATGTGCCAGTGCTAGTTGTGGTGCCAGTTGCATTTCCTGGCTCGGTCACGGTAAGTCGCTCGAGTGCGGCGAGAGTGTGCTTCGGAGCAAGATGCGAATAGCGCACCGTCATTTCGATGGTTTTGTGGCCCATAAGTTCTTGAACGGTGAGCAGGGGAAAGATTACCAAAGAGGGCGCATAGTCTTCATATTGCACACCCGGTGCCAGTCAGGACTCCGCAACAAGATTTCGAGATAGCGGAGCTGCTGAGAAACAACACCGGCAACACGCCGTGTTGCCTTTGGTTTTCCTTCCCTTCCGTATTCACGTCGGGATATCCACAGCATTTGGTGGGTTTCAAGATTTCCCCCCAGAGAATATGGGCATTTCGCCGGATATCGCCTTTCGTTTGGCGAGACTACAGTCGCCAAAGAATGCAGGTGCAGACTGGCAGATTCGAGCGCCGGATGGCAAAGGCGGAGGTCATAGAGCTTCTGCACTTGGGGGAATCGCCAACTCCAAAAGTCGAGGCAATCACGGAAAACGTAAGCCCTTCAGGCGTGCGGGTGATTACCAATTCAATGTGCGCTCCAGGGGAGCTTCTGCGTTTGGGGGCACCGAAGGACCATCTGAGTTTGTCAGCCCGCGTGGTTTACTGTCAGCGTGTGAGGAAAGCAAATTTGCTGTTGGCCTTGAACTTGCCGTGCGCGTTGAGGAGTGGCAAAAGCCACCGAGGCCTTGACGCCGTTAGGGGATGTTGTTCACCAAGTTTTCTTCGTTCGTCCAGCTCGAATTGCATTGCGGGCATCGCCACAAACGGAAGGCTTTTTTCTCTCGATTAATTTCCGCAAGATACATCGGTTGACCGTCACGGGGACACGTGATGCGAGGCATCATGTCCAATTCAGCGTGTTCCTGGTTAGCGGAGATGAAGTATCCATTTGAAACGGTGTAGTACACGGGGCAATCTGCTACCGGACAGCCATACGCTGATGTCTGCGCCGTCAGGCCCTCCATTGTTGGGAAACTTTCAGTCACACTCATCTCAACGTGATGTTCGTGGCAAAGCACGTGAAGTTGTTTGTCTGGCTGAGGTGTGGGCATCCAATGCTCCCGATCATGCGCCGCAGGGCAAGCCCTGAGATTAGCCGGAATGGCAATCCAGCTTGTTGCCCGTGCTCAACAACCCTGTAAATTCTTCGTAAAGTTTATTTGACTTATCCGATTGCGGATGCCAACATTTTGAGGAAAGAGGAACGCGTCAGTGGAAACACAAGCAACCAAAGAGCGCGATGAAATCGTCGCTGCGATGATCCTGAACGTACGATCCGACGAGCTTACCCGCGCCGCCGATGCGCTTCGCTTCGTGGACGAACCCATCGCTCGCAGCGTTGTGGGTTTCGCGGATGCGTTCGCCGCCGACGAGCGCAATCAAGTAAGGAATCTCATCCGCCGGCATCCCGACTGCCTTCTTGCTGACTGACGAGCGATGCCTTAATTTTGGGATCGTGGTCATTCTTGTGGCCCTGGTAGCTGTGGGCCTCCACTACAAAGCGTGGCTGGGTGACCTAGAGAGAAACCTCGTCCTCGGGTTTGGCTGTATTCCACCCTTCAGGTAATCAATGACGCTTTCATGCAGACGGGATGATGATGTATTTCCATTGGTGGGTGTCGGCCAGCGTGGTTTCCTTTGAGGTTTCCATGCTCATTTGGATCGCTCCGCGATTGCCACCGTTGCCTGCCGCTGCTCCGTCGCCCGCACTGTTGTCCGAAGAAGAAAGCGTGGCGATCCTGAAACAAATCCTCGAACGAATGCGTAGGATCGCCGAGGAGATGAAAGGCATAGGGCGGTCCAGATGGAAATAGCGCGGTCCCAGATTCGAAATTACCCTGTACGGGCGTAAAGCCCCGTCCTGCAGGGCGGGGATAGGAGCCCTTTAAAGCGGTGTCCTTTGTTGTTGAATGTAGTCCTTCAGGATGTTGCTAGGAGCACCACCGCAACGAGCGGCGAAGTAAGACGGCGACCAGAGCACGCCTTCCCCATAGCGTGCTCCCGAGTCAGGCCTCTCCTGCCGAAGCATTCTGCAGGACACGCCCTTCCAGCGAGTTCACCAAGCGGGAGACAGCGACCTTCGGAGGGTAGTTGACTCGCAGATGGACGTGATGATCTTCGCTGTCATCTGCACAAGCTCTGATTCAAAGTCGGCGCAAAACTTGGCGAACCGTGCTCGGAGTCGGAGGGCGTCGCCGGTCGGTGATTCTCCATGCCACACCTGGGCGTGGGCCTTGTGGGCTTGGGTTGGGATAGACCGGTGCGCGCCGCCACCGAAGGTATTCCCGCTTAGGCGGGGAACCAGTAGGAATCCCCTCCCTTCAGGGACCTTCAGGGAGGGGAGGAAGTCAATGATGTGAATCATGCTGCTGCGGCTTCGACAATCGGGAGCCACGTTTCAGGACCATTGACCACGGCGTTGTAGTCTGCACCGGGGAGTTCTCGACAATCAGGCGAATTCAACGCGACGATCTGAACCTTGGGGTATTTGGCTTTCAGCCAAACAACTATTTCCCTCCTGGTTTGTTCAGCCGCATCGTGGCCGACAATAAAAAGATCAACGCGTTGCGGCAAGCCTAGAACCGTTTTCGCACGTTCGTTGTCCATCACAGAAACCACTTCGTAGCCATGAGATTTGAGCAAATTGGCTCTCTCCGCAAGTAGTCGTTCGTCGTAAGCGATCTGAAAAACCACGCGTTTGGTGTGGGCTATATTCGCGAGGGCAACGACCTGGCGGGTTGGCAGGTAGACTACGGAGCATTCGTTGGTTGTGGTTCCTGCGAGCTGTGCAAGCTTGCGGCGGGCGTTCTCCAGTCCGTGCACGGAGCCACGCCAAGCCAGGGAACCATCCTGGGTGCGCTCGAAGAGATCGTAATCCTTCTCCATCCGGGCAGTGCCGTCCTGTCGAAAACACCCAGCGGCGGAAGCCGTATGCTCGCAAAATGCAGGTTAGTTCGAGGCCCCCGCTGTGGTGGGGACTCATTGCAGGAATACTTACCTCTGGCTTATCCAAATGTCAAGACTCGCTTCGGAAAGCGTCGGAAAGCTCCGGAAACCTCGGAAACCGACGCGGCCATGTACGCGTGTACGCGCGGCAGCAGATTATGAATTCCTCGGCCCGTCTCAAATTGGTTTCCGGTCCCGGCCTTCGCCCCTCTCCGAGGAATTTTGAGTCATTTCGAGACCAATGGCGAATCTCCCGTCTGGCAATTGTTGACAGTAAACCACCCGACTTTGAGATTGAATTTCAGCAGTGCGGAAATGAACTTCTAGCATTCCTCCTGGTCGCAGCTTAGTCTTTGTTACGATGCGGGCACCCCGCATACTTATGTTTTCCGTGAATGTACCTTCAGGCAGGCTTGACCCATCGGAGAGACGGGCCGTTACTCCTACTGCTTTGAGTATGCGTTTTTCACTCCTCCCGGTCGGGACTTGCATACCGATCTTCCGCCCTTCTTTCCTTGGTCGGCGGAGTCCTCATACCCGGGGGCTGGACTGTTGGAGGCAAATCAGATTGAGGGCCAACGAAACGAAATTCTCCAATTGTTGCTAGCGACCTCCGCGCAGACTCGATTGCGAAGCAAACCGTAGCCTACAGCGCCAGACACGTCCATTAGGAATTACCTGCAAAACATCGAGTAATGTACTTTTCTATGATGGATTTAGCAGATTTAGCCATTAAGTCACTAAAAGACCTAATAGCCGCTCGGGTGGTTTCCTAGGGGCACCTATCACCAAGCCCCCGTGAGGTCCCTTTGTGTTGGAGGCCATTTAGCCTACCCCTGCTCCAGTCCCACAGGAGTGTGTGATGTTCCCATTTAAAAAAAAGGAACTACAGCCGTTTTGCTTTGAGCATCTGAGCGAGATGATGCCCTATGGTGATAGCGCGAAGGCCGAAACTGCGGTCGCGTATGCCTGCTCGCAGTTGGACTGTCTTATTAACTACAACACTTCCTGCGGGTACTTCATCGCCACCAAGGAAGGGGACAGGGTTGAGCAAAGGACGATGCCGGGCATTCATTGTCCAAACGACGGGACGCCCATGTACCTCGCCGAGATTAACCCAGAACACAAAAGCTATCGGCTTTGGAAATGCCCGCAGTGCCGCAAGAGCGTCACGAATTTGGAGTCCATGCAAGCTAGGGGACAATCCGCCTAAAATATATCCGCTACGGCATCTTGCTCTCTATCCCGTTCGCTCGTCAGCATCGTGCGGATTGCGCGGGGCTTTGGAGATCACTCCTGCAAAACTGTTTGGACCGGGGCGGTGGTAGGCACGCCGAATAGATATTCCTTGGTCCGCGAATGGCGGTCCCTATCGCGGTCTTGGCCATCGAGCCTTCAACGTCCTGCGGGGCAGCGACGCGGGCTGCCAGGCGCGTATCTCCGAGAGCATTTGCTCCAATAGCTCGGCGGGTGGCCGCGATTGATTCTTGCGAATCACTTCTTCGAGCTTCCGGTCGCCGAAGGATTCTCCACTGGCATTCTGCGGCTCGACCAGTCCATCGGTGTACAGCAAAAGCCGGTCACCTGCACGGATCGCGCGAGCTCACGAACGGGACACTCGGGATCCGGGATGACTCCAAACAATAAGCCATTGCTTTCGATCCGCTCCAGCCTGCCCGCCTTCCCTGGAGCGCAGCAGCTGCGGATGCCCAGCCGCCGAATAGAAAGCCTTGCCATGCTCCGTATCAATCCACAAATAAGCCGCTGATACGTATTGCTCATGGAGTTGCTTGAACAGGATGCGGTTCAACCCACGCAATACTTCTCGCGGGTCATGGGCACGGGCCCACCGACTGCATCGCGACCTTGATCATCGAAGCAATCAAGGCCGCCGGCACACCTTGTCCGGTCACGTCCGCGCCAGGAACCCAATCCGCTTTCCATCCGCGGGAACGAATTCATAGAAATCACCAGCCACCGCGGTCATCGGCCGATAGGACATCGCAATCCGGAGGTTTTGGATTTCCAGAACGGCGGTGGGGGGGATGGAGAACTGCAACTGCCGGGCAACCTCCAGTTCCTTTTCAATCGACTGGCATCGAGCCCGGTTCTCGTCCAACACCTGTGCTTACATTGGCACGATTGGCGTTGAGCTAATGCCGCGGCGCTTGTAATCACCTGGAGGGAATCCTGAGCGGCATGAGCCGCGTGCCGGGTTGCTCCCATCTAAATTTTCTCTGAATTGGCAGTGTTCGCTGTTCCTGGTCCGGCTATTTCTGCTTACCGAACTGGGGCGACGGCGTCTACCGCAGGCAGGGGTGTGGCGCCGGGACACGGCGCACCGCCAGGTCGCAATTGCATGGGAGAGGATGGTGCGGTTATGCGCAGCATGTCGAAGTTTGTTCTGAGCTTGTTTGCGGGAATGGCGGGGTTGGGACTCCTGACCGGCAGCGCGGAAGCACAATTCAAGAACGGCAGCCAGCCGACAGAATTGGACATTCCGCGAGTCAGCCAGCGGGCCAGCGTGACGCAACGAATCGGGTTGACGGACATCACCATTACCTATCACCGGCCTGCGGTGGGAGGCCGGGAGATTTGGGGCAAAACGATTCCTTATGGGAAGGTGTGGCGTGCCGGAGCGAATGAAAACACGACAATTACGTTTACTGACGACGTGACTGTGGAAGGGAAGCCGCTGGCGGCGGGAAGCTATGGCTTGCACACGTTTCCCGACAAGGATCAGTGGACGATTATCTTCTCCAAGAATTCGACGTCGTGGGGCAGCTTCAGCTATGACGAGAAAGAAGATGCGCTGCGCGTGAGCGTGAAGCCGCATGCGGCAGAACCGTTTGAGACGCTGACGTATACGTTCGACGACGTCAAGCCGGATTCGGCCGTGGCGACGCTGCGGTGGGAGAAGCTGGCCGTGCCATTCCAGATTGGCGTGGACGTCAAGGCCGTCGTGTTGCGGAGCATCAAGAACGAGTTGCGCAGCGTGGGCGGCTTCACCTGGGCCGGCTATGACGAAGCGGCGAACTGGTGCCTGGACAACAATTATGAGCTTGCGCAGGCCCTGAAGTGGGAAAACACGTCGATTCAGAATGAGGAACGCTTTGAGAACTGGGAGACCAAGTCGCGCATTTACAACGCGATGGGCAAGAAAGAGGACGCCGACAAGGCGCTCGTGACGGCCTTGGAGAAAGCTAGCGCCGTGCAACTCTATGTTTATGCTCGGGGTCTGCAGAGACAAGGGAACGCAAAGCGGGCCTTCGAGCTGTATCCGCAGGTTCCCCAAAAGGATCCCAATCACTGGGTGAGCCACTTAGCGCTGGCGCGTGTCGATTCGAATAAAGGAGATTTCCCTGCTGCCACCAAGGAGTTGACGCAAGCCATCAGTGGAGCGCCGGACCAGACCAAGCCCTTCCTCGAGCCATTGCTGAAGCGGCTGGAAGCCAGGGACGACATCAACAAATAGGGCGCGTGATCCGAGCCGCTTCGTCCCGGGCAAACTTGCTCATTGTTGAGGTTTGGGTTGCGAGGACGCCTGTTGCGGCGGGCGCGGGCGGCTGGCGGGCGGAATGATGCCGTTCATCCGCAGGTACTCGACTATCTGACCGTAGTGATCCATGGAATGCCAGGCACCGATATTGGCAATGGCGAGACGGGTTGAGAGGAACGGGAGTACCGGCTTGGCCAGCGGCGTGACGGCGTTTTCGGAAGTGATCCCCGAAATGGCGCGGTGGCCGAGCGCGAAGGAATCCTTCAGGTACTGAACGATTTCGGCTTTGGTCTTCAACTCGGCAGGGCCGTTGGCATTTTGCTCGATGGATTTCGCGTCGATCGTCTCACCCATGAGCGGACCGAAAAAAAGGTGATTGGCGTAGCCGATGTGCTTCACCTCTTCGGCGAAAGTACGCACGCCCTTAAATTCTCCATTGGTGGGCGCGAAAGAATACTTGTCTTCGGGCATGGCCTCCGCGGCGGAGACGACCTCCTGCTCGACAATCCCGTAATGCATGTTAAGGATGGAGGCGACGGTGGGTGGTTGTTGCTGGTCCTTTGAGCCGCCCTGGGCGCGCAGGGTTGGGGCAGCGGCAAGCGCGCCCAGCAGGACGATGGATACGGCGGAGTTCTTCATCGGATTCTCCTTGTCTTGTGGAGCTGGTGCTCAGGATCTTACGCTTTCGCGGCCCGAGAAGTCATCTTCAAGTTTTACCGGCCGCTTCGACCACCCGCCCATCGATCGGCGCCCGGGCCAGAGAGGGCCGCGTGCTTGGGCTCGGCGACGGCGGCGAGGGCGGCTTCGATGACGTCGAGTCCTTCGTCGAATTGTTCGTCGGTGACGACGAGTGGAACGAGGATGCGGATGACGTTGTTAAACGTGCCGGCGGTGATGGTGATAAGGCCGTGCTCGTAGCAGTAGCGGGCGATTTGCTTGGTTTCCGTGTCGGCAGGCTCGCGCGTCGCGGCGTTGCGGACCAACTCGATGGCGCACATGCCGCCAAGGCCGCGCACGTCGCCGACGAGATCCCATTTCTTCTGCCACATGAAAGCGCGTTTTTCAAAACGTCCGCCGATCACCGCGGAGCGCGCCAGCAGGCCATCCTTCTCTATGGCTTCGATCACCGCGAGCGCCGCGGCACAAGACAAGGGGTGAGCACAAAACGTTCCGCCGAGGGCGCCGGGGCCGGGCGCGTCCATTATTTCGGCGCGGCCGGTGACGGCGGCGATGGGCATGCCGCCGCCGAGCGACTTGGCCATGGCGATCAAATCGGGCTCGATGCCGAAATGTTCGGAAGCGAACCACTTTCCGGTGCGTCCGAAGCCTGACTGTACTTCGTCGGCGATGAAAAGGATGCCGTGCTCGCGGCAAATCTTCTGCAGCAGCTTGAAGTAACCGGGCGGCGGAACGACAAAGCCGCCCTCGCCGAGAACGGGTTCGGCGAGGACCGCGGCGACCGATTCGGGAGCGACGGAACGTTTGAAGGCGTCTTCGAGATGGTGCGCAAAATCTTCGGCTGAGGTTCCCGCAGCGTGGCGGTAGGGATAGGCGTAGGGAATGCGATAGATGTCGCTGGCAAACGGCTGAAAGCCGGCTTTGTAGGGACGGGTTTTGCTGGTGAGGGACATGGTGAGAAGCGTGCGGCCATGAAAAGCATCTTCAAAGCAGATGACCGCAGGACGCTTGGTGTAAGCGCGGGCGATTTTGATGGAGTTTTCGATGGCCTCCGCGCCGGAGTTGACCAGAATGGTTTTCTTCGCGAAATTGCCCGGTGCCAGCGCGTTCAGTTTTTCGGCCACGGCGACGTAGCCTTCGTAGGGAGTGACGGCAAAGCACAGATGCAAGTGCTTTTCGAGCTGCTCGCGGAGGGCGGAAACGACGCGGGGCGAACGGTGGCCGGCGTTGAGGCAGCCGATGCCGCCGGCAAAGTCGATGTAGCGATTGCCATCCACGTCTTCGATGACGGCTCCTTCAGCGCGCGCGGCGAAAACGGGCGTGGCGTTGGAAGGGCCGCGCGGGATGGCGGCTTCGCGGCGGGCCAGGAGGGCGCGGGAGTTGGGGCCGGGAATTTCCGTGCGGAGCTGGATGGTTTTCATGATGCCTCCCTTGGTGGCTTGCTAAACTCGGCGCTCTCAGCGATCCCGGCTGATCGCTGCAAGTTGCCGCGATCCTCGCCGCCGTCCGGAAAAGACCCAAGCGGACACGGGATGACCTTCCTTCGATGGATCGAGCGAGACGCGTACAAGAGAAATTCTCTTTGCCACCTCCCATATCAGTACCAGCCGATAGGGGTTTCGTCGAGATTGACGTAGACCTGCTTGGTCTCGAGATATTCTTCGAGGCCCCACGGGCCGAGTTCACGGCCAAAGCCGGACTGTTTGTAGCCGCCCCAGGGCGCTTCGACGTAAGTCGGTTGCATATGATTGACCCAGATGATGCCGGCGCGCAGCGACTTCACGACGCGAAAAGCTTTGTAAATGTCGCGGGTCCAAACAGCAGCAGCAAGGCCGTAGGGCGTGTCGTTGGCGATGCGGATGGCTTCGGCCTCGCCGTCGAAGGGGATGACGGAAGCGACCGGGCCAAAGATTTCTTCGCGAGCGATGCGCGCGGAGTTCTCGACGTCGTAGAAGATCGTGGGCTCGACGTAGTAGCCCCTTGCGAATTGCTTCGCGCGCCCGCCGCCGATGGCGACTTTGGCTTCTTTCTTGCCAACATCGAGATAGGAGCAGACACGATCGTATTGTTCTTTGCTGACGAGCGGGCCCATCTTGGTGTCGCGTTCGAGCGGGGCGCCAAGCTTGATGCGCTTGGCCTTCTCGGTCATGGCTTCGACAAACTTGGAATAAATCTTCTTTTCAACGAGGATGCGGCTTCCCGCAGAGCAAACTTCGCCCTGATTGATAAATACGCCGAACAGCGCGCCGTCCACGGCGGCTTCCCAGTCGGCGTCGGGGAAGAAAATGTTGGGCGACTTCCCGCCGAGTTCGAGGGTGACGCGTTTGAGCGAGTCCGCCGCGCTCTTCACGATGACTTTTCCGACAGCGGCGCTCCCGGTGAAGGCAATTTTGTCCACGTTGGGATGCGCGACGATGGAGGCGCCCGCCGTTTCGCCAAAACCGTTCACGATGTTGACCACGCCGGGCGGCAAGCCAGCTTCTTCGAACCAAACGGCGAACTCCAGCGCGGTGAGCGGCGTTTGTTCGGCGGGCTTGAGCACGCAGGTGCAGCCTGCGGCGATGGCGGGAGCAAGCTTCCAGGCGGCCATGAGCAGCGGGTAGTTCCAGGGAATGATTTGACCGGCGACGCCGACGGGCTCGCGCATGGTAAAGCTCAGAGCGTTGGCAGGAACCGGATTCACGCTGCCAGTGATTTTGTTGGCGAGGCCACCGTAATACTCGAAACAGGTTGCCACGTCGGCGATGTCATATTCCGCTTCGACAATGGGCTTGCCGGTGTTGCGGCATTCAAGCTCGGAGAGTTGCCGAGCGCTTTGGCGGATTTTTTCCGCTAGCTTGAAGAGGATGCGGCCGCGGTCCTGGGCGGTGGTAGTAGCCCAAGGCCCGGAGTCAAACGCGGCGCGGGCTGCCTTCGCGGCATTGTCGATGTCGGCGGCGTTTGAGGAAGGGACCTGGGCGATCACTTCTTCGGTCGAAGGATCGTAGACGGGAAAGGTTTCGCCCGACGCGCTACTGACCCACTGGCCACTTACGTAGTTCTGATAAGTGCGAACGCTGGTCTTGGCGATGGTGGACATGGCTACCTCCCAAAATCGGTTTCATTTCACACCGTGGTGGCCGCGGAAGCAAGTTTGCGCGCGGCCTTACGCCTACCGTAAATGAAAAAGAAAAAGCCGGCCAGGCCAATGAAGGCCAGAGTGCCGCCGAACATCCACAGTTCGTAAGAAAAGAGCGAAGTGATTTGCTGCGCTGGGAAAAACGCCAGGGCGATTCCCACAGAGGTGGTCAGGAAGCCGCTCAGGCCAGCAGCGATGAGAGTACCTTTGCCGTAGCGCCCGGGCGCGAAAGACTT
>Ga0209158_1000509_pt1 | contig 28492 bp, 31 predicted proteins | sample GraSoiAngelo_140_FD_185897 | JGI IMG/M metagenome (GOLD analysis project Ga0209158, IMG submission 185897) | Grasslands soil microbial communities from the Angelo Coastal Reserve, California, USA - 14_0929_12_30cm (SPAdes) (version 2) | ecosystem: Environmental > Terrestrial > Soil > Grasslands ...
CGATCACTTTGACCGAATCGACATGAATCGAACCCGCCGCTCCTTGGTCAGGCGGCTGGAACGCCTGGGCCACAAAGTGACCCTAGAGCCACTCGCTCAGACCGCCTGAGCGGTATTTTCATAGGAGTGAGGGTCCATGTCACTGCTGCGAAACCTATCACACGGATTGCGATCGCTGTTCAGCAAGGAACGGGTCGAAAGGGAGTTTGACGAAGAGCTAACCGACTTTTTGAGGATGGCAGCCGAAGAAAAGACGAAGCAGGGGATGAGCCCAAAGGATGCCCTTCGCGCAGTCCGCTTGGAGCGAGGCAGTCTCGAAATTGCAAAGGAAGTCGTTCGCTCTGGCGGCGGCTGGGAATCCTTCGTGGAGACGTGCTGGCGAGATTTCCGCTACGGGTTGCGTGTGCTCCGCAAAAGTCCCACCTTTACCTTAATCGCGCTCCTCACACTCACTCTCGGCCTTGGCATCAACTGCGCCATCTTCACTGTAGTGAACGCCGTGCTCTTGCGGCCTCTGCCGTATCCGAATTCCGAACGTCTTGTGCTCGTTCAGCGGCATTTCCCGGAGATCACGTTTCCTACTACAACCGTCACAAAATTCCTTTTCTGGCGCGAGCATTCGCGGGACTTCGAATCAATGACCGCGTACGGCTTTGCTTTTTCGGGCGTCGGCGTCAATCTCACGGGCGCGGGAGAGCCGGAGCACCTTCATTCCCTCCGTGTCAGTGCGGACTTTTTCCGCACTCTGGGGGTACAGCCCGTGCTCGGCCGCAGCTTTACGGAGGACGAAGATCGCCCTGGCGGACCCAACGCTGTTGTGCTCAGCTACGCGCTTTGGCAAAGGCGCTTTGGAGGAGATAGCGGAATTGTCGGCCGCCCCATCAGGCTTGGCGGCCAATTGTGGACCGTGGTCGGCATCGCGAGTAAGGAATTCACTTTCACTCCGACGGCTGACGTTTGGATACCGCTCCGAGCGCAACCTAACCCCAACGATCAAACCAACGTTTGTAACGTTCTCGGGCGGCTTCACCCGGGAGCCAGCTACGCGCAAGTCAATCAAGATGTCCGCGCGGTAGGAGAAGAACTGCGGCGCGAAATTCCAAATCTCATGGCTCCGCACGAAACAGTCGCGATACGAAGCTATCAAGATGCCATTGTGGGGGACGTGCGTCCGGCTCTATTGCTCCTTCTGGGAGCTGTAGGGTTTGTGCTGCTCATTGCGTGCGCGAATCTTGCCAATCTCCTACTGAGCCGTGCGACCGCGCGACGCAAAGAGATGGCGGTTCGACTGGCTCTGGGTGCAGGCCGCCTTCGCTTGACCCGCCAGCTCTTGATTGAGAGCAGCCTTCTTTCTGTAGCGGGCGGCGGCCTCGGGTTGGCTGCAGCCTCTGGCTTGTTGCCTTTGTTGTTGAGGCTCAGTCCTCAGGACCTGCCTCGGCTTGGTGAGGTGCGCGTAGATTGGCACGTGTGGACCTTCGCGTTTGCCGTCGCATTCGTTACCGGCATTGTCTTTGGTCTGGCGCCCGCTCTGCAGGGTCCCAAGGCTGAGCTTCGAGACGCTTTGCATGAAAGTGTCGGGCGGGCAAGCGCCGGCCGCGCGACTGCGCGATTGCAGCGCCTGCTGGTTATCTCGGAAGTTGCGCTCTCGGGCGTTTTGCTTATTGGAGCTGCGCTTTTGATTCAGACCTTTTGGCGGCTGCAGCACGAGAGCCCTGGCTTTGACGCCCGCGATGTGCTTACTGCGCAAATGACTCTGGATGACCAGCGATTTAGCAAGACCGCAGCCGTTGCGCGACTTGAAGACCAAGCTTTGACCGGTCTGGAATCACTACCAGGAGTCCAGGCCGCCGCGACGGTCTCGAATTTGCCTTTTGAGCCGGGCGCAGATATGAATTTCGCGATTCAAGAAAACCCATCGGGAGGCGATCCCAGCGGAAGCACCGAGTGGCGCGGAATTACTCCGCATTACTTGCAGGTGATGCGTATCCCCGTTTTGCGAGGACGGGGCCTCACAGACCGGGACAATGCCTCGGGAGCGCCCGTGGTGCTTATCAACCAGGCGGTCGCGGAGCGCTTTTTCCCCGGTCAAGATCCACTCGGGCAGCACGTTGTAATTGGAGCCGGTGCTGAGGCCATGGGGCTGGCTGATCGCGTGCGCGAAATCGTCGGCATCGTAGGCAATACCAAGGAATTTGGTGTGGCTCGGCCCGCACCGCCGACACTCTTTGTCCCTGCGGCTCGGGTACAGGATGGCCTTACGAAACTCGTCAATCAGGCCATGCCGCTGGTCTGGGTCGTACGCACCGCCGGCGACCCACGTTTGCTCGCTAAGACTGTACAGCAAAGCCTGCAAGGTGTTGCGACTCAAGAGGCGCCGGATAATTTCCGAACCATGGAGGATGTATTGAGCGCGTCCATCGCACAACAGCGGTTTAACATGCTGCTTCTCGCGCTGTTTGCCGGACTGGCGCTTGCATTGGGAGGAGTCGGCCTTTACGGCGTCCTGTCCTATCTCGTCGCGCAGCGCACGCACGAAATAGGTGTCCGAATGGCCCTCGGTGCAAACCGGACTGAGGTCGTCCGCTTAGTTGTCACTAACGGATTGCGAATGACATTCATCGGTCTTGCTATCGGAATTGTTGCTGCGGTCGGCCTGACTCGGCTTCTGGCAGGACTGCTCTTCGGCGTAAAGCCCACCGATCCCTTGACGTTCGGAACCGTGAGCCTTGTGCTTTGCGGTGTTGCGTTCGTGGCGTGCTACATCCCCGCGCGCCGTGCGACGCGTGTCGACCCCATAGTGGCCTTGCGTTACGAGTAACTCATGGCTCTCGGAGAGCCACAACGAAGGATGAAAATGGACCCAGGCACCTATGCTTTGTTTTCAACGCGATAGGCAGCTATTTTCATAGGAGTAGTTCGCAGTTTTGGATCAGCGTGCGGTGCAATAGCCTTTATCCCAATTTATCCCAATAACCTGCCAACCGTGCCCAAACCGTCCAGGGTCAGCCGAACGGCGTCTTTAGTTTTCAGCAACTTACCAGCGAGCCAGAGCGCAATCACCCGTTTGCTAAACCGTCGTACGCACTAGCATGTGTAGTGTGGACAGGTCCGCGTAGAGATAGAGTACAAGACTAGTTGAGAGTGGATCACCTGCGCCTATCAACACGAGGGGTTCCATTTTCCATCATTTTCCAATTAAGGCGTTCCGAAAATCGCAAAAATGCCGCCAATCCAGCGCTTTTTGAGTTAAATTGCAAGCTTCCCAAGCTTCCTCTAGTGAACCTTAATCGCTGGAACGGCGGCACTTATACACGACGAGGAAGCGCCGGATAGCCGCCAGGACCATGGCAGGAGGCACATGCGGCGATACCGCGTTTCGGGTCGCCGGCGTAAATTAACCTTTCCCCGGACTTGCCTCGTCCAGCCGAATAGACATCGTGCCTACACTCCGACAGATATGCGACAGCACTCACGTCGCCGAGACGCCCGCGACTTGGCGCATTCCCCATTCTGCCAGCCACTTCCATAGCCTCATCGTCATGTGCAGGCTCTGGCATCGCCATTGCTCCTTTCACAGTTGGGTTCTGTTTGAACAAATGGCGAGGAGATACGGAATCATGGAAACGTGAAGCCTACAGGTCGCCGGGAGTTAAGAGGAACTGTGAATCGTGCGCCCTTGTTCGCATCGCCGACCTAGGTGTCGACGAACGAGTTGGACATAGGAGTCAACGTGTTTCGCGAATTGAAGGCAGCTCGACAGCCGAAAACTCAACCGCGAAGGTGAACTAGATATTTGCAGATCTCATTTCATTGGAAAGGATAAAGCAGATGGAATACACAGTAATCTCCGGCACGGAAATGAATGTTTCGCGAATTGCGCAAGGCACGTGGGCTATCGGTGGTTGGATGTGGGGCGGCACAGACGAAAGAGAATCGATTCGAACGATTCACACCGCCCTTGACAAAGGGATCAATCTGATCGACACGGCGCCGGTTTACGGTTTCGGAGTTTCCGAAGAAATCGTCGGAAAGGCAATTGAGGAGAGAGGACATCGGGACAAGGTTTTCATCGCGACCAAAGTTGGACTCGAGTGGCACAACGGCTCGGTTTCGCGAAATTCCTCGCGCGATCGCATCCGGAAGGAGGTCCAAGATTCGCTCCGTCGACTTCGCATGGACTACATCGACATCTATCAAGTCCATTGGCCGGATTCGGCCGTCCCGATCGAAGAAACCGCCCGGACCATGCAAGCCCTCTTTAAGGAGGGCCTGATCCGTGCGATCGGTGTGAGCAATTATTCACCGGAGCAGATGAACCAGTTCATGTCCGCCTCTGAGTTGCACACCGTCCAGCCGCCTTATAACCTCTTTGAGCGGCAAATTGATCGCGACGTGCTGCCTTACGTGCGCGAAAAGAATCTAAGCGTTTTGGCTTACGGGCCTCTCTGCCGGGGGCTCTTGACGGGGACAATGCAGCCGGACACGAAGTTCACCGGCGACGATCTCCGCCAGTCCGATCCGAAATTCCAGCCGCCACGCTTCGCGCAATATCTGAATGCGGTTCAGCAACTGGATGATCTGGCGCACAAGAGATACGGAAAACACGTGATGGATCTTGCCGTCCGTTGGGTGCTAGACCAGCCCGGAATCACCGCGGCGCTGTGGGGCGCGCGCCATCCTGCAGAACTGGAAGCTGTGGCGGGAGCCGTCGACTGGAACCTCGACGCAGATACGCGCGCGGCGGTCGATCAGATTCTGCGGGAGACGATCGCCAATCCGATCGGTCCCGAATTCATGGCGCCGCCAACACGAAACAGCGTCTCCGCCTAGGATACATGCAGATCGGCAAGAGAGGACTCGCCCAAGATCAGCGGCAGCCCTACAGACTTCTCATTTCCGCGATGGAAAGGTCATGCGTGCGCCGCAACTGTTCTAGGAAGTGTGAACTGAAATGTTGCGCCTCGGCCGGAGTTGTCGGTGACCCACAAGCGGCCGCCATGCGACTCAATGATCGACCGACTAATGGGCAGCCCCATACCGGTCCCCTTATCCTTGGTTGTAAAGAATGTCCTGAAGATCTGGTCCGCCTGCTCCGGGGGCAATCCCACTCCGGTATCCCTGACCGAGATCAGCAGTTGACCATCGCCGGCTTCCGACTTGATGGTAAGCTCACGTCCGCCCGTCGTTTCCTTCATAGCATCGATGCCGTTGAGCATGAGGTTCATGAAAACCTGCTGCAGTTGCACACGGTCTGCCATCACCTTGGGAAGGTCCTCGGCAAGCTCGGTGCGGATGGAGATCGAGTAGCGGCTCGCCTCGCTGTGCAGCAGAACAATCATTTCTCGAATGAGCTCATTTACATCAAGCAGCTCCCGCCGCAGAGCTCCCTTTTTGAACAGCAAGCTGATGCCGCTAATGATGTCAGATGCGCGGGTCACGTCTTTGATGTTTCTCGCGGCTGCTTCGCGTGCCTCTGCCACATCAGGCTGATCGCGCCCAAGCCACCGCAAGCAGGTCTTAGCGTTTATTAATGCTGCGCTAATCGGCTGTTTGATCTCGTGCGCGACAGAGGCAGTCAGTTCTCCCATGGTGGTCATCCGGCTGACGCGTGCTAGATTCGCCTGCGCCTCGCGCAGCGCTTCCTCGGCACACTTGCGTTCCGTCGCGTCCATCACCGCTCCAACAAACTCGGTTCTCCCCGATTTATCGCTCAACGCATGAGCCACAACATGAACATATTTGACTGAATTATCCGGCATCACCAAGCGACATTCATGTTCAAAGTCCTTCCCATTCACCGACGCACTCTCGATCGTTTGCTTCACGTGGACCGCGTCTTCTGGATGAACGCGTTTGAGAATAAGTTCCACCGTCGGTTTCGTCGTTCGGTCATATTGGAAGATCCGAGAGGCTTCCTCGGACCAGCTGATCTCACCGGTCGAAACGCTCCAGCCGAAGCTGCCGGTGCGACTTACTCGTTGGGCCTCATGCAAAGAGGCCTCGCTCCGCCGCAGGGCCTCTTCGGCTCGGTGGCGTTCCTCGATGTCGACCGAGGTTCCATACCACTTAACGATGTTGTCCAGCTCATCGCGCAGCGGCACGTTGCGGATCAGCAACCAGCGATAGTCCCCGTCCGCCCGCCGCACCCGTGCTTCATTCTCCATCGGTTCCCCAGTTGCCACGGCTGCCTGCCACCCGCCGACGTACCTCGCGAGGTCATCGGGATGAACTAAGGACTCCCAACCCCGGCCCAGTATGTCCTCCATAGATCGACCCGTAAATTCCAGGAAGCGCTGATTGATGAAATCAACCGAGCCGTCAGGCCGAGAGCTCCAGGCGTACGCTGGAATCGTATCGATGACAAGGCGGAGGCGATCTTCGCTGCTCTGCAGAGTCGCGTAGAGATCGTGCAAGCGCCGGGCTGTGTCGTTGAATACCTGCCCGAGGTGAGCGAGTTCGTCTCTCCCGGTAACAGACACTTGATGCTGAAACTCGCCCCGCGCCAATGCCTTGGAGCCTTCCACCAATCGCGCCAGTGGCTGCGTGATGCTGCGGGTTATGGCAAGGCCGAGGGTAGTGGCAATCAGCAATGTCAAAACGGCGGTCAGCGGTACAACCCAAAAAACTAGACGCTCCACGCGCCTAACGTTCAGCACGGCCTGAGCCTGCTGTTCGCCGGCCTCGTGGTCGACTTTTTCGACGAGCTCCGAGGTCAGCGATTCCAGTGGCCGTACTTGGTTCGCCAGGCGCAAGTGCACGGCCCGCCAGTCGCCCGAGGTGGCCAGTGTGGTGATTGCCTCCGGTTGCCATGACAGCGCGCTCTGAACGGCATGGAGGGTCGGCAGGATGGTGGGATCTCGCTGCAGGTCGAAAGGTAGCAGGCTGAGGGCGCTCATTGCTCGACGGGTGTCCTCCAGGACTGCGGTGCGAAGGGGTCCGCCTTCCGTCACGAGTCGACCGGCGTCTTGGGAGTCAGCTAGATCTTCTAGCCGGTCGTGAAACGCCAACAGGCTGGTATGGACGCGTTGGACGGCAACGAGTTCCTGGTCGATACCATTCAGGCGCTCGGCCTGGGTCCGGACAAGGTGGAATTGCCAGAGGATAGCGGCATCCGCAGCTAACATCGAAAGGACGATGAATACGAAACCCAGTACCAGACGGGGGCCGATGTTGAGCCGACGGGCGTAAAGAGTCTTCGCTTTGGCGCTTTTGACCCAACGATTCAATCCTGTTGCGGTGTGCAGCCCCATCGGTTGTTCCTATCGAGCTATCGCTGGCCTCGAACTCGCGCCCGTGCCTTTCACTCTTCGCACAAAAAACCTTGATCAGCGGAGTGAGCCGGGAGTGAGCCGAGCTTAGTGGACAGATTCAGAACCTCCCCTCGCGGTTCCACTGATGATGCCTGAGGGCCGTCTCGTTTGGAAACCGGTTATATGAACCAACTCATTCTGCAGGGCTTTGGCAGCTTCCGGCGCACTCCTCTCGCCAGTAAGCACGGAGTGAATTGCCTCGATGTAAGCGTCGCTCACCTCCTGGTATTTTTTGCCAGTGACGTTGGAAGGACGCAAGACGATGCCTGTACGGAACGCTTGACTCAAAAGGTCAAAACGGGGATTTAGTTCAAGTACTTCAAGCAGGTTGTACAGTTCCGGTAAAGTGGGTGGCTGCGAAAGCGCGCGGGACCGCTTCACCTGGACGTCTCTACGGATGAGGTACCGAACGAGCTCTAAGGCTTCACGGGGATGAGCCGAGAACCGGGAAATTCCCAAGCCCCAGCCTCCCAAGGTACCGACTCGGCCTGCCTTACCACCTGGTAGCAGGGCTATATCGAACTTATTTCGGATTGGCGACTCGGCCGCTTGGCTATCGGCGTAAGCCGACGGCCAATTCCGCATGAATGCTGCGTCGCCCGCGACCCAAACGTTTAGTGAATCCCACTCTCTATACCCGACTACACCTGGGGGTGAGATGGAACCAACCCAGCGCGCCGCCCTTTGCCACGCCCGTATCGCCTCCGGATTATTCACGCTGATCGTCTGGTCCTCCTCGATGATCCGCCCCCCACCTTCGGCTGCCTGCCATTCCAGCGCGTCGCAGGTCAACCCTTCGTCAGCCGCCCCTTGCCACACAAATCCCCAAAACTGTTTCTTACCTTTGGCTCGTTCTCCAGCCTGAATTCGAGACGCCATAATTTCCAGCTCATCCCATGTCCTGGGTGGCTCACGATATCCGTACTGTCGCAGAAGATCGGTGCGGTAATACAGAAGTCCGATGTCGGGACGATACGCCATGGCCACTAGCTTGTTATCCACGACGTAGCCGGCGGCTATGGTCGGGAATTGGAGGGAGACTTCGGTGGCGAAATATGGCTTTAAATCAACGAAATATTCGGCCAGAATCCCAGGCCAGATCACATCCACGCCGTATACGTCAGGACCCGAGGCACCTGTCCCGAGTAACTCTCTCCACAAAACTAGCTTTTGCCGCGCGGACTCCGGAGACGGAAGCAGACTGACTCGGATTCCTGTTTCCTGAGTGAATTGCCGCAACTCCTGCTCGCGTGCCTCACTGAACGTCTTGTTCGACCACTCCTCTAGAAAGGTTAACGTAACCGGTTCCTGAACAGATGCCCTCGTACAACCTTCCAGAAGCAAAGAGAGCAAGAGAATGCAAATAGTGCGTACCATCTTGCCACCTAGCGCAAAGACTAGGAATTCACTGCGCGAGACTCTCAGGGAAGACACATCCTTATATATTTTTTGCGTCCCTCTGGAGCAAAGCCTAGCACGGACTACCGGTTCTGGACGATAATCGGCTCCGCGGAAGCTATCCAGAAAACGGGGTTCTGGGAAGTGTATGGGACCACGACGAGTTTACCCACTTCAGTACGTACGGAAGTGCTTACTCCTGATCCACTAAGGTGTGGTAAAGGTTTTTATCGGGCTGGTCACGCCGTCGCTCCTGCCGTTGGGCTCCATCGAGTCCACCGTGTAATAGTATCTCGTCCGAGGCTTCAGGTTGTCCATGCGCACGCGGAACACCGTATAGGAATGGGTCGGGTTCAGCCGGATGTGCGACTTCGCGGTCTGGCTCAGGTTCTTGGGATCCGTGCCGTAGTGCACAACTCCAAAGTGCTCCGGCGAGCCGCCAGGGTTGTCAGAGGTCCACCTGATAATGGTCAAATTTTCTGTGGCTGATTCGAGCTCCGGTCCTTTGAGGATACGGACATGCGCGGCTTTCTTGGCGGAAGGAACGAATTGAGCCGAGATTGGATTTGAGAGGAGCAAGCCGCCGGTCAAAACCGTGATTGCCAGTGTCGGGAGTAGTCTATTCATATTCACGCGTCAAAGAAAATTACTCAAAGCAAGATGATCAAAAGGGACGGAGCCACAGCCAACCGGCTTCCGCCATCTCCCGCTCTGGCTAGTCCGCCCGCATCCGGGCGGTTGCGAGACGAACGAGCCAGAGAAGAGAGGCCATTGGTTTTAACATCCGCCGTTTAGAGTCTGCCCTACGGAATAGGTTTAGGTCCAGGCAAAGGCGCAACACCGCAGATGACCGATGCGCAGGGTGGAAGCGGCGACGGCGTTGGTATCAGGAAGTTGTTACCTTGTCTCGAAGACGAACAATTCGGATCCGTGGCAGGATTGCACGTCGTGCACATCCCGGTGAACGTATTGATGTCGGGATACGGTCTTGTGAACCCGTCGGAGAGCGTTTGGAGGAAGGCCACGATCTGGTTCTCCTCCGTATCGCTCAAGCCCAGCTTACCAATCGTCATGTCAATGTTGTTGGGAACTTCGGGCATAGGCCAGCAGTCTACCTTTTCCGTTGTTCCTGTCGGGCAGTGCCCGGAAGTGACGTTGAACTGAAATGCGACAACGTCGCGCGTGTTGTAGAAGTGCACGAGTTGCTTCAGGCTCTTGATGTAGCCATTGTGGAAGAACTCCTTCTGGAAGTACGGTCCTGGAGCCTCCGTGGTCGGACACTGTGGTGGCACCAGGGCGACGTTGCGCGCCGAAGACGTCTGCATTTGGCCATCCGAAGTTGGCGCAAATTGTGTCCATGTATCATTCGGGCTTGCCCAAGAGCCGGGACCGCTTCGCAGGAAAGCTCCCAATCCCAAATCTCGGAAGCCGAAGCCAAATGGATTCGCGGTAAAGCCGAAGAAATCTGGTTTGTCCTGATAATAGATGGCATCCCTGGGATTCAACGGCAAGCCGAGATTAGCCGAGCCGAAGCAGGTGAACACCGGTCGCGTGTCTGCCGCAGCGCCAGTATCTTCGCCGTTCGGCGCTGTGCCTGTTGCAGGCGTTGGCGCTGTGGATCTGCCGTCTAGATGGCAGGAGTTGCAGTTCGCTTTGCCACGGAACAGGTTGTAGCCCGCCATCTCGTCTGCAGTCAACGGATTGGTCGCAGGGTCATGCAGGAAGGCGTCGAACTTCGACGAGAAAGCGCTGACATCCGGTGAAGTTTCATATTGATCAATCGATTGTGCCCAGTGGTCATAGACATCGTTTGCGATGGAGCGGTCCGCAGAAGATAGCTTGATCGGCATGGTGTTCGTTCCGAACACGCTAGCCCCTCCTGGGGTTTCGCAAATTTCCTCGGTGTTGTGTGGGAACTTGATTGTATCTATGGCATCGCCCCATACTTCGATAAAGAAAGGCTTATACACGGCGGTCTGAAGCCGGAACGCGATGCAAGCCGTGTCCGGCAACATGTGTTCTTGCGTATCGACCGGAGGGCCCTGCGCCTGTTCTTCGTCGGGACTCCCAAGCTTATAGCCGGTCGCCCGTGAATCCCAGAAGTTTCCGCCAAAAAAAGCGGCTTGCGTCTCGTTGTAATTGAGAACGGGGAAACTGGGTGAATAAGTGTATCTTTGCGCTGTCCGCTTACCGGCCCGAAACTGGAACGATCCGGGATACGCGACCATCGTCAGGTTGACGGACGGAATCGGTCCGCTAAAGCCGACGTACGGCATATGGCAGAACCCGCAAGCCCTGTCCTTGAAAGGGGATATATTCTTGTCGAAATTCATGACCTTGCCCAGTAAGACGTTTAACCTTTGTCCTGTGTGGGCCAATATTGGCGGTTGATTTGTCAGCGTAGGCGACGGCAGCGCTCGCAACTGCGCCAGCGCTTCGAATTCGATATTGTCAACTTCACGCAGGACCCGTGCTATCTCTGAATTCAAATCGGCCGGCAAAATACCGGTCGGGTATGGATTGTAAAACGGTGGTGGCGGCTCCTCGCGATCACCATTCTGTCCTCGTGCGCCTCCGTTTCGTGCCGAAACGAGGACGGTTTGAGAAGAGATGAGCAAAGCGGCGACGGCCGTGACGAAGACCGCCGATAATGCTATTAATTTTCTTCGGTTCATGACGCTATCCTTTCGTGATTTATCGTTTGGAAGGGATACGATGGATGGCGCGCCGGATGGACCTACTGCGGACTTCATGCGAGGCGTCATTCGTTGGCTTACGCACGGCTCAGTTTGGCAAGAAACGGAGTCAGGGTTTGTGGTTGGACTGCAGAGGAGGACGTATTCCCGAATCATGGAGGGACCGACGGATTCGAATAGTCTGTCGAGAATCTCGCGGTCCGCGGAAAATCTCAAACCGACCTGGCAGCCAACCAAGGTAATTGTCTGCACAGATCCCATCTCTGTGGCACTGGATTGGGTTAGCGGAAGGGACTCGCCCGCAACCAATCCCCTACAGAGGTCAAACCCACCTAGCGGCGTTTACTATCTCGCTGAGCGCAACTCGATCACTGAAATGATCCAGGCGCGTAAGTAAATTCATTGAAAATTGCCACATGGCCTCGTCCAGCAAATTCCTCTGTCGAAGGCAGATGATCATCTCGTTTTCTGGCAATTACCACGTCCCAGATTAAAATGATTGGGGCAGTTCGTCCTGTCCCTCACTGGTCGCGCCGAGGTCAGCAAAGAAAAGGAGAACAGAAAGGACAAGACATACGAGACGCTGCAGATGGTTTGCAGAAAGCGCAGGGAGGCTTTTAGCCGGATTAAATTCTGGTTGCAAATGTCCGGCAAAAAAGTATGCTATGCCTTCGCTTAGTTCGCTTGGCCCTGCTGCAGAGTCGTCCCCCTCGTGCTTTGCGTAAGGCAGCGGCTAGTGCGGTTCAGGCGTTATTGGGCAGCGTGTTTCGCAACGAGGCGGCGGAGGCCAAGATGGCTCTCGCCCTTCAAGTGGTTAGCTCTCACCACCTGGGCGCCCTGGACATTGAGCAGGCGCTTTCTGCTACAGAAGTTCTTGTCAAGCACCTCCTGCCACACGCCGCAAGTGAAGCCGAGACACTTAAACGACCTAACTGCCCACGCCTCTTCCTGCTGGACGGCTGTTCTCTGAAATTGCCTTTGGGGCCTTTGAGTGGCCGATTACGCGCCAATTCGCCGGGTAGCAAATTTCTGGCGCTTCTTCCTCCGGATAGGAGCGGTGAAAGCGAGATGATGCTCCTGTTTCATTGGGGAATCGACGGTTTCGTGACTCTGCACAAGAAGTGGAAGACGGAACTTTCAAGAGCGGCCCTCGTTGTACTCCGGGGCGGGCTTTGGGTGCCTTCGGAAGTGCTGCTGGCATTCGTCAAGCAGATGAAGACACTGCTCGATAGGCAGCTTCTGGCAGGTCAATCACTGACAGCACGGGAAGGTCAAGTGCTCCAACTGCTTTTCAGGCACCTCACAAACAAGGAAATTGCGCACCAGCTGAACATATGCGAGCGCACGGCAAAATTCCATGTCTCCAACGTTCTCAGGAAATTCGGAATCGAAAACCGCAGGAACCTCCTCGTCGATTCCTTGGTCAAAGAATGACCAAGGCCAACCGGGCTCGACCGCGCCGCAAGCTTCAGTCGGCGAAGCAGTTGCGCGTTTGCAGCCACAATAATAGTGGACAGGCTCATGGCGACTGCACCGACACTAATGGGGAGATCGAATCCGCAGTGGACGAAAAGAACCGCGAATTGCAAGAAGGCCGCCGAATGTTAGCCAGCAAACAAAACCGGAAATGCTCGCCCTGGACAAATTGGGTTCGGTTCGCGTAAGCAATTGGATCGATAGAAGGCCTTCGGTCGGCTGCTTGAGGATCTTAGCTTGACGCCAGGTCTGAAGCCTGACCGATCCGAGAGACAAAACATCCGCTCAACCTTATATATATACACATCGTTGTCTGACAGGAGCGGGCGTAATTAAAGGATTCGAGCTCGTGCTGGAGAACTTGGGTCAAATAGGAACCAAAGAGTTCTTACCCCGACCCGTTCGTCTCGTCGCAAGCGATAGGCACAGGCCTTCCCACCTGTACAGGCATTAGAAATGGGGGAGACGCAATCAAGGCGTAGTGTCCGCTGAGTTCTCCCCGTCCTTCACGCGGCGATCCTTTCCCACCGGTATTCGTGATGGAGGCCGCCGAGAACCGCACGAGCCGCGACGTTGCAGTCTTGGGCGGGAAAGGCGGTTCGAAAACCGCCTGCTGAGCGGCGATGAGGTTCAGTACCGGCGACATAGCAGTTTGCCAAACCGATACAAAAACACCGAAGCTGTACGTGTTGTCCGCAAAATGAAGTAGAACTCGTAGTCGAGAGCGCTGTGTAACGCATTGAATTGAAAAAACAAACACTGGTTGAGGCAAATATGTTTCAACCAGTGACATCTTGGCCCTGCACTAGGCGCTCAATAGACTTTCGCATTTTGTAAGTTGCTGATTCTAAAAGATTGGTCGGGGCGAATGGATTTGAACCACCGACCTCCTGGTCCCGAACCGTAAGACAAAATCTCTAAGTCATGGCTTTGGCGTCAGGTGCGAAATTCGGAGAAGGTGGAATTGGCCAACTTGGCCAACCGTGACACAAAAAGATTTTCTCTCCCCCGGAAGCCGAATCAATTCCCAAAAGCCACCCGTCTGGCCCGAACGGCTGCGAGGATTAGAAAGGGCTGGGGGGACCGGCCATCGACCTTTCAGATTAAAAGTCTTTGTTACACCCTGAAATCATTAGCGGAAGAGAACGCTATGACGATGGCGCTCCAGCTGTTAGACCTCATCGCAATCCGGTCAAAATCAAAAGGGACACCTCGTGAGCTACCGCAAAACTGTGCATCATGAAACTGTCTCAACAGAGGGGTCCACCCCACTCTGCACAATCAATAGCCTCATCCGAATTGCTCTTTGCGCATAAACGATTGAGGCTAACGCCCGTCGCATAATCGGACATCTGCCCGCCGGCTTTCACTACCGATTTCACTTCTTCGGTAACCGTTATACTGCCACCCGGTGAGCGGCGCTGATTTGAGGGGAGCCGACTTCTCGGGACGCAGGATCAATCGAGAAACTTCTCTCGCGTGCACGAGAGCCTCTATGGAAACCTGCAAGAATCCCCTGGACTTTCTGCGAATTCCCGTCTATAAGTCTGAAACATGCCCATCCCCGACTCCCCCAAGGAGATTGGATTATGCGAATCAAGACGTTTGCCGCTTTCGCAACGACACTGCTGCTCGTGGCACTTGTTCTGAATGTTGCCGCCGCCGCGGCAGCCGATCAGCACTCTGGGACCTGGAAGATGAACCCTGCCAAGTCGAAGTACAGCCCCGGACCAGCACCGAAGAGTAACATGTTAAAGATCGACTCTGACGCAGATAACATGAAGCTCAGTTCAGATGGAATCGACGCCGCCGGGAATCCGACTCACGTCGAGTACACCGCAAAATTCGACGGTAAGGACTACCCGATTAGCGGCTTGCCAAACGCTGATACCGTAGCGTTAGAACGGCCCGACGCCAGCACGATCCGGTCCACTTTGAAGAAAGGCGACCAGGTTGTGATGACCGTGACATCGGTGATCTCTAAAAACGGAAAGACGCGGACCTCGACATTCAAGGGCAAGGACGCGCAGGGACAGGACGTAAATAACGTCGTCGTTTACGATAAACAGTAAAGCGATTTCTTCAATTATCTATTGATGATGTGAATGGGTGTCTCTCGCAGGGTCGTCGGCGAGCCTGCTTCTATTTTTGTCCAGAGCATGGGGTATTGCCTGAAAGTTTGACGAGGATTTGCATGCTCACGGGCTCACCTTCGAGACCGGCGCAGGAGCCGATGCGGCTTGCGGTTTCCGCGCCTCACACACATATTTTTTGATTGTTACTTGCGCAATCAAAAAAATTGGTTTTTGGTTGCGCTTTTCCGGGTTGTCCTTGATGTATTGGAGAACCAAGTCAAGGGTAGTTCTGAGTGTCGCGTTATCGGGGAGACAAATGCGCTGACCGGTGTCGGACCAATTGAGCGCGAGCGTGCCGGCCACACCAGCAACGTAGGCGAGGCAAACGTCAGGCGGACGATTGTTGTCATATTGGCAGACCGCCAAAAAGTCCTCGCCGCTGTTTATGATGTCCGAAGTTTTCTGGGCCATCGCTACGCTTGAAATCGTCAAAGCCAAAACTGCCATGATTAGTGTTTTTGTATAGGGTGCCTTCATGGCTGTGCCTCCGAAAATGCATTGACCGGCGCGAGTTCAAATTCCGCCATCGAACGGGGTTGCCGATTTCTCGACGCCCCTGACATACGAAACCCACCGGGACGCTTATTGGGCAGCGGCGGACAAATGTTTCTCCCATGTCTAAATCTAAAATGAGGCTACGACGTTTCGAATGCGACTAGTCGTTTAAGCAGCGTTCCGGCTGGACTTCTTTGAGCTTTGACAGAAGACCAAGTGCCTTGCCATAGGCTACTATTGCGCCGGTCAAGTTTTGAAATGCCGGGGAATCCTCAGCGGCTTCGCGTCTCTTGATTTGGGCTTCGGCTGACAGTTCGAGTATTCGTTCTATCGCATTATCCGGACTCATGGCTGCTCTCCTCACTGGCGAACAAGCAGACTGGCTCGATTCGGACGACATAGCGCGGGCTACCGGGTCCAGTTCACGGAATTCCTTGCGGAATCAGGGCACTGGGAGGCAATTGGGGGTCCGACCAAGTAGCCCGCCATGAGTAGACATGCACATTTCATGCCAAGCGCGGAGCACAAACTCAGGGTTCCAAGGCCGAGCTAACCTCAAGATGCGGTGGTACATACGGTCGAAACCGATACTTAGTCTCTCAGCGTCTATTTTTCTAGTAAGGGCAGGAGTCTGCTAAAGTTGTGCAAAAGTTGTGCAAATGCTTCCTCTCTGCTACCCACAACTCCCGATAACGGGACATTGAGATGCGCAGTTTCCGCGTTTTATCAGACTTAGCTGTGTCAGCTTGTTTTTCGCTAACCATCTACGACGCGCGTGAAGGCAAATCACTCCTGGAGGAACGGCAGAAGCCGTTTTCGGGAACTCGAGCTATCCGAACCTAGTCTAGCGTATCTTAAATGACTATACATATTATTCCTCGCCTTTCCGTCGGCGCCGGGGTTGAGTGCTCCCCGGTTGAATCGATTCCAACTTTGCGCGTGCACGCTCAATCTTCTTCAGAATCTCCTCCAGTTTGGCGGTCCAGACAAAGGGACGAGGATTCTCGTTCCACCCTGCCAAGAACGCCTCGATGGCCGCGATCAGATCCGGCACGCTGAAAAACGCCCCACGCCGCACCGCCTTTTGCGTCAGTTCGCGAAACCAGCGCTCGACTAAATTCAGCCAACTGGAACTGGTGGGAATAAAGTGCAGTACAAAGCGCCCATGGCGTTTCAGCCACTTCTGTACTTCCGGAGTTTTGTGGGTGCCGTAGTTGTCCAGCACCAGATGCAATTCCCAATCCCCGGGAAACTCTCGGTCTAGGCGGCGCAAGAACTTGAGGAATTCTTGATGCCGGTGCCGACTCTGGCACTGCCCAATGACCTTGCCATCCAACATGCTCAGCGCCGCGAACAGGGTCGTCGTTCCGTTGCGCTTATAGTCGTGCGTCATCGTGCCGCATCGCCCCTTTTTCAGCGGCAGGCTCGGCTGGGTTCGGTCCAAGGCTTGAATCTGACTCTTTTCATCTACGCATAACACGATCGCCTTTTGCGGCGGATTCAGGTACAAACCCACCACATCGGTCAACTTCTCGATGAACTTGGAATCGCGCGACAACTTGAAGGTGCGGCTCAGGTGCGGCTTGAGATTGTGCAATTGCCAAAGCCGATTCACGGTGCTGTGGCTTACTCCCTGGGCTTTCGCCAGGGTCCGGCAGCTCCAGTGCGTCATGCCTTTGGGTTTGGTTTCCAGAGTCGCGGCAATCAGTGCGTCTCGCTTCTCCTGATCATACTTGGGCTTGCGTCCCCGGCCGGGTTGAATCTCCCAGAGCGAACCGATCCCGGCGGCGCGCACGCGCTGGCGCCACAAGGCAGCGGTATGGCGATTGACGTCATAGATGGAAGCAATTTCCAGATCCTGCTTGCCGGAGGCCGCCGCCAGGACCAAGCGGCAGCGCAAGGCCACCTGCTGCGGCGTGCTGGGCGCCGCTTCCCACCGGACCACTTGCTCCAGATCGTCGGCGGCTAAGCTTACAAGCGGGCTGATTCTGGCCATGCGTACACACATATCATACTGGCCACAATATGTCTATCTATTTATGATACATACGACTAGTTACGCCATCCGCAGTTCCATCCGTTGCCGCGAGCGGGATCCCCAACGCCACCGGAAGGGACGGCTCCGCCGCTGTGACCGCCCGCGCCCTCCTCGGCAAGGACAACACCACCATTGAACTCACCACAGGAAAGCTGGATTCGAGCGCCACGCCGCCAGGCAGTTTCGCCTACGTACAATTCAGGCCTCTCGCCCCATCCGGGGCAGCGCTCTTCACACCATATCTCAGGCATCTCGCGACGCCCACGGGCTACTACAGCTTCACCTAGCCGTCACTTCACCGCGGCGAACAGCTCCAGCTGCGAAGCTATCTCACCGGCTTCCCCGAAGACGATCCGGTGACAGTCTATGGGACGGTGAAACTGCGGCCCGACTTGCCGGTGCAAGACTTGGCCCTCCCTCACGGCCATGGTCCAGCAGGTGGGTCAACATTCGAGCAAGCATCCCGGAGTTGAATGGAGACGCAAGGGCCACGACAACCTGCGTCCTGGCCATTGACGGTACCAACGTGGATCAGGCCAATAGCGTCTACGTGGACGCCGGGGGCGGCGTAACCTGCGAGTTCTCCCACACGTTTAGCACCGCGGGAACGCACTCGATTCAAGTGACGGCGGCGAATCCGGTCCGCGGAGATTGGGACCTAAGCAACAACACGGCGGCCGCCAGTATCACTATTTCCGCCGCCAACACGGAACACGCCACCGCACTCTTCTTGGACAGCATTGTGAATGGTCCCCTGCAGAAGCAACCTATCAAGTGTCCTATCAGGGAAATACCGTTTATAGTTACTCGAGCTCTCTCGGGAGCTCCGTGCACCTTCGGGGTTCTTCCACACTGCCGCAGGATTACGGTTGCACGGGAAGCACGAACGCCGCATCCTGGAACCTCCCGGTTCTTACACGGAGAGCATGGGCGGAACCCAGCTATACTCCTTTAGCGATAGCGGCTTGAGCACTTCCGGCACTTCTCTAGCGGTTGTTCCTTTCCCCTCTGCAGCTCCATGGCGGAAAGCGTCGTCGCGCAATAAGGCAGCAATCTCAAAAACGATCACTTCGAATACATCGGATATGTGCAATATCTCGACAGCACGGGGAACCCCCTCTACTCCTTGCAATTTGTCGGTGTGCAGCGGGAGGCGGGCGACGTCACCTACTTCTCCCACGTATATCAGTGCTCTTGGTGGAACAATTGCAGCAATCCTGCAGACTACTACTCCTGGAATACGTCGGCCGGACCCCCTCCCTGGGGAACGCTGCTAGCTTTGGGCACCACCTGGGGAGCGGGCGTGGGCTCAAGACGCTTCGGGAAAAACGCTTGCCGCAAATTTTGAGCGTCCCGCTCACTAGCACGCAACAATCGAATATTCAGCCAAGCACTTGTGTGACTAGCGGGCCGGACCGCTTCGACTACACCTACAGCTATTGTTCGTCACTGGTTTCTGAGACGACCTTGACCTCCGGGATCACGGCGTATTGAGCAGATGAGCCAGAAAAGTGTCGCTCATGCGCAGTGAAGAGAGCGGATTCACTCAGACAACAGTGTGATCCTGACAGAAATCCACGATGCGCTGCTCGGCCCAGAAGCGCTCGGGGCCGGCGTGTTTCGAAATAAAGGCACAATGCCCGCCGTGCGGCGGCGCGATGAGGCGGATCGCCGGATTGTCGGCGACTTTTGCGGCGAGGAACAAAGAGTACGGCACAAAAGGGTCGTCCTGCGCAGTGATGAGAAGGAAAGGCACACGGATCTGCGCGGTAACCTGCTTGGCGCTGACACTTTCGTAGTAGTCCTGAGCATCACGGTAGCCGAAGCGTGGAGCGATGATGAAATCGTCAAATTGGCGGACGGTATGAACCGGCGGTAGCCCGTTGGTCGAGTAGAGCCAGGGAAACAGTTTTTGCTTCCGCGAATAATGGGACATCAAACTGGAAACGAAGTGGCGCTGGTAAGGATAGTTGTCCCAGCGTTCGAGCGCGTCGGCGCAGGTGGCGAGGTCTATGGCCGGGCATACCGCGCAGACCGCTCGCAGAGCGGGAGGCGCAGCAGCCGCAAGTTCACCCGCCATCTTGGCAACCAGATTTCCTCCCATCGAGTATCCAGCGAAGAAGACTTGTTCGAATCCCTCGCCTTCCGAGAGTTCTTCGAAGACGGCGCGATAATCACCGCTCATCCCGGAGTTGTAAAGCGTCGGAGTAAGCGCTTCGGTGCCGCCGCAGCTTCGCTGGTTCAACCGCACGACGTGAAACCCGCGATGAAACGCTTTCTCGGCGATGCCGCGCATGTAATTCGAATCACTCGAGCCTTCCAGCCCATGCACCAAAACGAGAACCGGCGCTTCCTTTCTGTTTCCCGGCTGCCAATGACAATGCCCGAGCAACGAGGAGTCCTTGTCCACCTGAAAACGTCGAGCCTCCGCCGCCGGAATGTCGAATCGGCGCGGCAGCAATGCCGCAGCGAAAGTCATCGCGTGCCCGTTCTTCAGCAACGGATGCGGCGCAAACTCTCTAGCGAAGGTATCCACAGAAAAACTCTATTGTACGTTTGATTCCCAAAGGGTGGAAGAGTGCAGGGAAAGTCTGACACTCCGCGAAGCCGCTCATTCCCTTTTCGTCGGCAATCCGACGAGCGCGCCGGCAGACGAGCCGGTGCTGTCATGCCAACGCCCTTAGCTCGGTGACACCCGAGGTCGAGTGTCTTGGCGCAATCTGGCCATGTCCCTGGTTGGCGCACTCCCCAAAAAAGCGGCTGTATTCCCGGCTGAACTGCGAAGCGCTTAGATACCCCACACGGTGACTTGCAAAGCCCGCGTCCATCATCGTGGACGGCATAAGACGCCTCGCCTCCTGAAGCCGCAGCACTTTTTGACACTGCAGCGGGCTCATCGAGGTGACCGACTTGATAGAGGAAACACTCATGTGCACCAGCTCCGCCAGCTCTTCGACCTTCATGGGCTGGGAGAAGTTAGCCCGCAGCCAGGAACGGCGTTGGCAACGCGGTGCACGCAATGATGCACAATGCGGGCAACTGGAGGGCATGCACACCGTCCGCATTTGTTCGCGAAAACCGGCTGGCAGGCAATCCAGGAATGCGTAGCTCAAAAGTGCCATCGTCAAGGGCATACGCAGCAATCGAGCGGGCTACCTCAGGCGTGTCTGGCTCGCCTGGCCCTGCAACCTTGCGCGGGCGCTCAGGATAAGGTGTTTTGCCGTTGGTCTTCGCGCCTTGAAGAATACCTCCTTGGCAATCATGAAGGCGCTCGTCGCATTTCGGCGAGAACGGCAACGTCGAACTTTGCATAGTACTTCTTCACGTCGCCGGCCCCGTACTTGGCCCGGAAGTTCCCGACCACGGACGACACCTGTGCGGAATCAGTGATCGGACTAGCAATCAATGCAGCCTCCGCACCTTGCGAAGTGATCCGGATCGAGCTGTTCTGAAGCACATTTTTGTACCACTGTGTATCTGATCCCTCGACCGGCAGGAGGTAAAGCTTGCCGGCTTTCCACACGAACCAGACCGGGATGGAGATCGCTCGTCCGGACTTTCTGCCAGTCACCGTGATGATGATTTCGCGAGATCGCGAAAGGCGGTCTGTTAAAGCATCCTTCCGGGCTGACATGTGAACTCCTTGCCTCGCTTAGGATTGTTTCGCGTGATTCATTTTGCATCCCTATGGTATTGTTCGTCGCTGACTTTTTCCATCCAGTCCACAACCTTACCGTCGAGCTTTTCCTGAATGGCGATGTGCGTCATGGCCGTGGTTGGCGTGGCGCCGTGCCAATGCTTCTCACCTGGGGAGAACCAGGCCACGTCGCCGGGCCGGATCTCCTCGATCGGTCCTCCCCAGCGTCGTGCCCAGCCGCAGCCGGCGATGACGATGAGAGTCTGGCCGAGTGGATGGGTATGCCACGCAGTCCGCGCGCCCGGCTCAAACGTTACGCTGGCACCTTGAACAAGCGCCGGGTCAGGCGCCTGAAATAGTGGGTCGATCCGCACCGTGCCAGTGAACCACTCTGACGGTCCCTTGCCGGATGGCTGCGAGCCGGCTCTCTTGATTTCCATTGTTTGTCCTCCTCACACTTTCGTGTCTGACATCCTCAATATCACGGCACCGTACCATCACTTGTCTGCTCATTCCCATGGAGCCGAGCCCGAGAGCCGAGACTTCCAACTTGCATTTTTTGTTTGCGTTTTTGCCTTGCTCCTCATTCAATCCACGGAGTTATGCGCGCGATGATTTGCGGAGGCGGCTTAGTAAGCTCCCAAGCAACTCTCCAGTGCTCATTCGGGTTCGCCGACTTCACGATAAGCTGTTTGCCGGAGAATGCGAATACGCGCGTCAGCTCTTTGCCTGGCAGCGTCCGCACCAATGCGCCCTCAACGTGGAAGGTGAAAGTGTGAGCGTCTGCATCAATCTCATAGGTGCCATAGGAGGCCTCGTAACCGCCTTGCGCATATTGCACCGGCGCAGCGTTAGTCCGTGGCTGAGGATTGCGATACATCACCTGAACGGACATGTGGCCATCGCGCGTATAGACCAGCAGCCCGGTACAGTCAGCTTTGTGAACCTCCCCGTTTGCATCCGGCTCTTCGAGCCAGGCCAGTCGCCACCCCCCGATAAGGCGGTTCTTGATGCGCTGGCTGTCCGGGCGAGCCTGGCTGCCGGACAAGGTCAGGAGGAAAATTGTGCTCAGGCCTGTAAACAAGGACAGTACGCCAAGTGAGAGTAGTTTTTTCATTTTCGATTTAATCCTGGTTGGCATGCCCGTCGCTTAACGGCCGGTCATCTGCGCCAGCCTTTCCGGGTAGCGAGCTCCTTGCACGTTAATGTTTAAGGCGGCGCTATCGATTTCGCGGAGATCGTCGGGCGTTAGCTCGACTGCAGCGGCTCCGATGTTCTCCTCTAGACGCGCCAGCTTCGTGGTGCCTGGGATGGGAACAACCCAAGGCTTCTGCGCGAGCAGCCAAGCGAGTGCGATCTGCGCAGGTGTCGTCTTGTTCTGTGCGGCGAATTTGCCAAGCAGATCCACCAAAGCCTGATTTGCCTTCCGAGTCTCTGGCGTAAAACGGGGGACGATGTTGCGGAAGTCGGTCTGATCGAACTTCGTATCTTCGTTGATCTTCCCGGAAGGAAGCCTTTTCCAAGAGGGCTAAATGGAACGAATCCGATCCCGAGCTCTTCGAGCGTCGGTAACACCTCCGCTTCAGGTTCTCTCCACCACAGCGAATATTCGCTCTGACGCGCGGTGACTGGCTGAACTTTGTGTGCGCGACGTATCGTCTGCACCCCTGCTTCAGACAGCCCGAAGTGCTTCACCTTGCCTTCCTGAATTAGCTGTTTCACCGCTCCCGCCACATCTTCGATTGGCACGTTCGGGTCAACCCGGTGCTGATAGAACAAATCGATGACGTCGGTCTTGAGGCGCTTGAGCGAGGCTTCGGCGACCTCCTGGATGTGCTCTGGCCGACTATCTAGCCCAGCCAAACCCCGTTCCGCCTTAGGATCAATCCTGAACCCAAACTTGGTGGCGATCACCACCTGCTCACGGAAGGGAGCAAGGGCTTCGCCCACGAGTTCCTCGTTTGCGCCGTACGCTTCAGCAGTATCGAAGAATGTGACGCCGCGCTCGACGGCCGTCCGCATCAGTGAAATCATCTTTTTCTTGTCTGCAGCCGGGCCATATCCATAGCTCATTCCCATGCAGCCGAGCCCGATGGCCGACACTTCCAAATTGCTTCTACCAAGTTTGCGCTTTTCCATTGTTTCTCCTTGGAGGTGGCTTTCGCAGCGGATGAACCAGCCGTTTTGGTCAGCCGCAATGAGAAAGTGTAGCTTGCCGGCGGCTCCGGCATTTGCCCATTTCACTGAAGTTCTTGCCCGATTCTCCGAAAACAACTTCTTCGCCTGCGTTCAGGCAACGGCGGATCTCCGTTCGACTCGTAGCCAATTTTTGAGCCGGCAAAGGGAGTTTTTCCTGGCCGTCCCGAAGAGCGTCGCAGATTCGAGAGGAACCGCACATCCTTCCCCGAGCTTCTCGATGCAAGGTCACCGCTTGCCTTCTGTTTCGAGAAGCTATCGGAGTTTTGGTGGTATGGAAAACTCCGGCATCTCTACGGTGGGAACCCACGTGGCCGTTTCTCTAGGCGACAGGTAACAGCCGAGCAGTCTAGCACGCCACTCCCACTCCGTTCGAAACTTGACCCTGGTAGCGTCGCAACCTAGAATGGAACATTCACCCGTGATGCATTTTTTCGATTTACTGCGTTCCCTGTAACGGCCCAGCGGGCACCCGCTGGGCTACGTTGCTTTATGGCTGTCATTTTCGGCTTGCCAATCCTTGAACGTGAGGCTGGAATGAACGACGGTTCGATTCCCGACGCACTTACCTTTGATGACGTGCTGCTTTTGCCTGGCCGCTCGACGGTATTGCCGACGGAAGTGGACACCACCACAAATTTTGCTCGCAAAGTGAGGTTGCACGTGCCGCTGGCTTCTGCCGCGATGGATACGGTTACGGAGTCCCGCTTGGCGATCGCCATCGCACGCCAGGGTGGCATCGGCATCGTGCACCGCAGCATGCCCGCTGAAAAACAAGCCGAAGAAGTAGACCGCGTGAAGCGCTCGGAAAGCGGCATGATCGTCGACCCGGTCACTATTTCTCCGGACATCACGATTCGGCAGGCGCTGGAGATCATGAACAAATACAAAATCTCCGGGCTGCCGGTGACCCGCGGGTCTCGCCTGACAGGAATCTTGACGAATCGTGATTTGCGATTCGAAAAAACTCATTCGCAGCTGGTCAGCTCGGTGATGACCAAGGAAAATCTGGTGACCGTGCCCGTGGGCACCACTCTGGACGAAGCCGAACGCATTCTGCAAAAACACCGCATCGAGAAATTGCTCGTCGTGGATCAGGACTTCAATTTGAAGGGCCTCATCACCGTGAAAGACATCCAGAAAAAACTGGAGTATCCGCGTGCAGCGAAAGACGAACATGGAAGATTGCGCGTCGGCGCCGCCATAGGCGCCACCGGCGATTTCCTCGAACGCGCGGTGGAATTGTCGAAAGCGAAAGTGGATGTGCTGGCGATTGACACGGCGCACGGCCATTCCTTCCGCGTGATGGAGGCGATTAAAGCTATCCGCCACCGTCTTCCGGACGTGCAACTCATCGCAGGAAACGTGGCGACGTACGAAGGCACGAAAGAATTGATCTCCCTGGGCGTGGATGGCTTGAAAGTCGGCATCGGGCCAGGATCGATTTGCACCACGCGCGTCGTGACTGGCGCTGGCGTGCCGCAATTGACGGCTATCATAGAAGCAGCGCGGGCAGCGCAAGGCACGGACGTGCCGCTCATTGCCGATGGAGGAATCAAGTATTCGGGTGACATTTCCAAGGCGCTGGCGGCGGGCGCATCCTGCGTGATGATTGGAAGCCTGTTTGCCGGAACGGAAGAGTCACCAGGCGAAACCATTCTGTATCAGGGACGCACATTCAAGTCGTATCGCGGGATGGGTTCCACAGGCGCGATGGAAGCTGGCTCCGATCGCTATGCTACGGTTCAGGATACCGGCGAACGAGGCAAGTCCGTGCCGGAAGGCGTGGAAGGACGGGTTCCGTACAAAGGCCCGCTGGGCGCGCTGACGGAACAGCTCGTGGGCGGGCTGCGCAGCGGAATGGGTTATGTTGGCGCGAGCACACTGAAGGAATTGCAAGAGAAGAGCCGCTTCATTCGCGTCACCGCCGCAGGACTGCGCGAGAGCCACGTCCACGACGTCATCATCACGAAAGAAGCGCCGAACTATCGCATGGAGTGAGGGCGCTTTGCTGTGCGATGACACGAAAAATGATTGAGCGTGGCGTCTTGTTTTGACATTTCGCGGATATCGTCATTCGTTGTAACTTAGCCTTTTGGCTGAAAGATTCCTCCTTTCTTCTGCGGCGCTGCGCGACACGGAGAAGGCCTAAAAACGCGCAGGGAAAAAACGGAAGAGCTGAACTGTAATCGTGGACCAGCAACCCTGGCGCAACCCTCGTCCCGCACCAAGCTTCTCTGAAGTCTGCGCGAACACCCCCGCGCCGCGAGCGCTCGGCTGGTTCTGGGCGTGGTGGCCGGCGATGGTGTGGTCGGGCGTGATCTTCACGATGTCGACCGATAGTTTTTCCGCTGAGCACACGAAATGGTTCTTCGAGCCGATCCTGCGCTGGCTGATCCCCGGGCTTGCGCAAAGCCAATATGACTTGATGCATCACTTCCTCCGCAAGTGCGCACACTTTACGGAGTATTTTGTGTTTGGCGTGCTGCTGTTTCGCGGGGTGCGAGCTGGCCGCGCGGGTTGGCGCTGGGCCTGGGGAACCGCCGCGCTGCTTATCGCCGCGGGATACTCCGTTACCGACGAGTTTCATCAGAGTTTCTTGGCGAGCCGGACCGCTTCGGGTTACGATTCGCTGCTCGATACGACGGGTGCGTTGGCGGCGCTGCTGGTGCTTTGGCGCTGGTTTCGCCGTCGCGGGGCTGCACCTGCCGTTCCTTCCTGTCGTAAGTTCGAAAGTTCTAAGTCGTAAGTGGTTTAACCCCCGTTAAAAGGGGCGCGTGACGGGTCGTCCGTCGAGCGGTGAGTTGTAAACGGCCTCGCGGTAGAAAGGGGAGGATTTACTCTTGCTTTAGGCGACTGGCCTTCATCAATTCGCCGATCGAAACGAAGCGCAATCCCTTCTTTTGTTCCGCGGCAAGAATATGAGGAAGGGCTTGAAGGCTGCGCTTGGCATCCGAGATGCCGTCGTGAAGGATGACGATGGCTCCGGGAACCAGGTTTTTCTCGACAAGCCACCGAATATACCAGACCGGGGGGTGCATCGGATCGTGCGGGTAGGCGCAGCCAAGGCGCAGCCGAGGACGCACGTATAACCGCGCTCCCGCGCCAGTTTGATCTGTGTTGACCACGCAGCCCCACCGGGGGGACGGAAGAACTTCAAACCTTCAGTGCCGCCGAGCGCTCTTTCGGTCTGCTCCAGGTTGCGAACGAATTCGGTGTCGGAATGGCCGAGGGTCGGCGCATTCCGGACATAATGGTTTCCAACCTCGTGCCCTCCGGCCTTGATCCGGGCCAATATATCGGCATGGCGCAGGACTCGTTCTCCAATCAGAAAGAAAGTGGCTTTGGCATCTTGCCGTTCGAGGATCTCCAACACTTGAGGTGTGAAGATGGGGTGCGGGCCGTCATTCGAACGAGAGAGCCACGAGAGGAAGGTGCGTTCGGACGCGATAAACGATCTTGGGGGTGAGCCGTTCGAGCGCCCCGAGGACGAACAGCGGCTCCGTCCAAAACAGAACCAGCCCGATTATTGCGAGGGCGCCGCCCGCCACAAGAAGCATGAGTCCGTATCCCATGCCACACCTGCGAATTAGGCTTTTACCCGTCGCAGCCCTCAAACGCCTGGCCGCCTGGGTTCTCTATCAGAAAGCCCCTGGAGAAATCTGTCGCTTGTGCCTCGCGGGGGTAGTCTACCTGAGGTTGGTTCGGGCCGATCCATAGATTGGTCCGCAGGGGACTGTCGCCTCTAGGCGACAGGGGTGAAGTGTCAGTGTCAGTGTTACTGCGTACCGAAGGTTTAGCGAGGCCATCCGGTGGACACGGTAATGGCCCGCGGGAAACCATGTAAAGTAGCAGACTGGCGTTCCGCGCCTATCGCTTCCCCGAAGTGCATTCGCGTACAGCAAGCCTGGCCGTTGGAACGGAAATTTGACCGAAAGCAAGAGTGATCACTCCGTCGCTTGTCTTTTGGAGCCTGCGGCCCGCGAAACCTTATGAAAGTCTTCCCCAGTACCCCTTTTGTTTTCAATACCGGAACCGCGACTTTCGAGGCTGAAAGGCGACGGCTCTTGCGGATGGCCACGGAGGGCGAGCTTTGTGGAAGCCCGCACCCCGGCCGGGACTTGCCCTCTCCGTTCGCCTTTTCACAACAATTCCACAGCGCGCCTGAGATAATCACCCTAAGAAATGTGACGGTGTTTTCAGCAAAAAATTCAAGTGCTCGCCGGATATCCCTTAGCCCCTGGCGGGGACTATATGCAAGATTGGTTATGCCCAGATGGCGAACCATTACCTTCCTGTGAACCCTACCTAGCCTAGCCCCGGCGTCCGCAGAAGGCAGCGACAGTGAGGCGATAGGATGCAGGTGCCGACTGGCCGATGGGAGCCGCGCATTGCAAAGACAGAAGTCGTAAAGCTTTTGCACCTGGACGAATCGCCGATTGCAAAAGTTGAGGCGTTCACCGAGAACGTGAGTCCTCAGGGCGCACGGGTGATTACCGATTCGGCTTGTGCTCCGGGCAAGCTTGTGCGTCTGGACGCATTGGAGGAACGCCTGAAGTTGTCGGCGCGAGTGGTTTACTGTCAACGTCTGGACCAAGGAAAATTTGCTGTTGGCCTTCAGCTTGACGTTCGCGTTGAGAAGTGGCAGAGGCAGAAGCCACCCAACCTCTAGCGTTGTTAGGGAATTTAGCTGACTAAGCCTTCTTCGTTAGTCCGGCTCGCATCGCATTGCGGGCATCGCCACAAGCGGAAGGCCCTTTTCTCCCGATTAATCTCCGCAAGATACATCGGTTGACCATCGCAGGGACACGTGACGCGGGGCGTCAGGTATGATTCAACCTGTCCGTGCTCAGGGGCAAGGAAGTATCCGTTTGAGGGTGAGTAGCGGACGCTGCAATCCGGCTTCGGGCAGGCATACGCGGTTTGTTTGACGAGCCCCGTCATCCCCATTTTAACGTGATGTTCGTAGCAGAGCGCGTGGAGTGGGTGTGCGCCAAATTTATAGGTGAAAAACCGGCCGGATATCAGCCAGCGGCGCGTTGTTCCCAGAATTCTTCCCAACGGCCACTGAGCTGGGAACAACGAAGGGCAATAATTGCGTTGGCGTGGTT
>Ga0209158_1000510_pt1 | contig 28479 bp, 23 predicted proteins | sample GraSoiAngelo_140_FD_185897 | JGI IMG/M metagenome (GOLD analysis project Ga0209158, IMG submission 185897) | Grasslands soil microbial communities from the Angelo Coastal Reserve, California, USA - 14_0929_12_30cm (SPAdes) (version 2) | ecosystem: Environmental > Terrestrial > Soil > Grasslands ...
CTCACGACCGCGACCACGTGGTATGCCGGCGTTCTGGCGGAGCGGCCACTCGGGAAGGTACCCGCCGCCGACTTGAACGGTGATGGGACCAACAGCGACACCTTTCCGGTGCTCGTGGTGAAGGCGACGGACGGCTGGGTCGCGTTCATCGACACGAATCTGGACGGCTCGTTCGAGGACGAGATGCCCTTGCACGACTACCGCCAGGGCCGTGAAGCGGTCGCCCTCGGTGCAAAGCCGATCACCCTTGCCGCCAACTTCGGCGAAGTGAGCGGCGTGCCGACGCTGGCCTTCGTGTTCGACAACAACGCGCACGGCACGCACGTCGCCGGTATCGCCGCGGGGCACAATCTGTTCAACGTCGCGGGCTTCGACGGCGTGGCACCGGGCGCGCAGCTGCTCGGGCTGAAGATCGCGAACGACGCACGGGGCGGCATCTCGATGAGCGGCGGCATTCAGCACGCGATGGAGTACGCCGCCCGCTTCGCGGAGCAGCGTAACCTGCCGCTCGTGCTGAACCTGAGCTGGGGCATCGGCAACGAGCCCGGCGAGCGCGCCGTCATGGACTCGATCGTCAACGCGTTCGTCATCGCCCATCCGGGCATCGTGTTCACCATCAGCGCGGGGAACGACGGGCCCGGCCTGTCCACCGTGGGCCTGCCCGGATCGGCCGACCTCGCCCTCTCCGTGGGCGCGGCGCTGCCGGGGATCTATGTCCCGCTCGAGGAGGATGGCGCGCGGCCGGCGGCGACCGACTTCGTGGGCTCGTTCAGCGGCCGCGGCGGACGGTTCGCGAAGCCCGACCTGCTCGCGCCGGGTTGGGCGTTCTCTACCGTTCCCTCGTTCGACACCGGGAACGAGATCAAGGCCGGCACCAGCATGTCCGCCCCCTACGCCGCCGGGCTCGCGGCGTGTCTCATGTCGGCGCTGGCCCAAGAGGGGCGAAGACCCGACGGTGCCGAGGTGAGCGCTGCGCTCCGCGTGGCCGCGGCCGCGTTGCCCGGCGCGAGCGTGCTCGACCAGGGGGCCGGCCTGCCACAGCTCGAGCGGGCGTACCGGTGGCTCCTCGCCGGACATCAAGGCTCCGGCTACGTCGTGCGCGCGACCAGCGGCGGTGGGTCGGCCGCCTTCCGGCGCGAGGGTCTGGCGGGACCGGGCGACACGGTCGAAACATTCCGGGCGCGACACGTCACCGGACTCCGGGTCGCGCGGTTCTCGTTGAAGAGCGACGCCCCGTGGTTGTCCGCCCCCGCGATGCTGCCGGCTGGAGCGCGTGAGACGGAGATCCCGCTGGCCTACTCCGCCCCGGCGCTCACGGCGCCGGGCGTGTACGTGGGCACGGTGACGGCCTGGAATCCCAGCGATGCCCTGGCCGGCCCGTTGTTCAGGCTGGTCAATGTCGTGGCTGTTCCGTACGACCTCGCGGACAAGCCTCTGTCCGACGAGCGGCACTCGGTCGGCCCCGGCCAGGTGCGCCGGTACTTTCTCCGCGTCGCTTCGCCGGGTGCCACCCTCGTCGCCAGTGCGACGCTCGCCGACTCCGGGCAACAGACTGCGAAGGCGATCCTGTACGAACCCAACGGCGCGCCGTTCCGCGAACTCACGCGCGATTCGATCGTTCCGATCGGCAGATCCCAGCCGGGCACGGCTCGGTTCGTGGTCCGCGCGGAAGACGCCGTGGCCGGCGTGTACGAGCTGGACGTCGTCGCGCCGCCCCGCACCGGGGTCGTTGCGACGGTCCGCGCGCAGCTCGCGCCGCTCACCCTGGCGGACCGGGAAGCGACGAATCTGGGGCAGGCGAGCGTGAGCGGACGCGTTACGCAGGTGTTGCTCGGCGCGGAGCGCGTTCTGGAGGTCGCTGGTCGCGGCGCGACGCCGGAGAGCCTCACGGTCTCGGTGCCTGACTGGGCCGCTACGGCGGTGGTCGAGGTGGAGCTGCCGCGCGAGCTGTGGCGCGAGTTCACCGACTTCGGTGTGACCGGATTCGATTCCACGGGGCAGCAGGTTTCCCAGGGACCGCTCGAGTTCGCATTCGGGCGGCAAGCGTTCGCGATACCAGCGGCCTTGCCGGGCCATCCGCTCACCGTAGAGCTGTATCCGGGCTTTGCACGCGACAGAGGCGTTCACGCGTGGCGCGCGAAGCTGCGGGTGCGATTCCTCCTGAGCAATCCACGCCCGACTGGCGACGGCCGGGACATCACCGTGCTCCCGGGCGGACGCGCTCCACTCCCCGCCCAGCGGCCGCCGGAGCTGACCTTGCCCGACGGCTTCGCGCCGCTCGTCGAGGTGAAGGTGCGCTCATCGGCCGGGGCGCCCGACGCGGTCCGCCGAGTAGTCGTCAGCCCGTGAAAGCGCGGCCCGCCACGGTACGCATCGCCGCAGGGCAGGGGTTTTGGGGCGACTGGCTCGAGGCGCCGTATCGTCAGGTGACCGGCGGACCGGTCGACTACCTCATGATGGATTACCTGGCCGAAGTCACGATGTCCATCTTGCAGAAGCAGAAGTCGCGCGACCCGTCCCTCGGCTACGCGAGGGATTTCATCCCCCTGATGGAGCGAATCCTGCCGACCGTCGCGCAGCGGGGGATCAAGATCACGGCCAACGCGGGCGGCGTGAACCCCCAGGCCTGTGCGCAGGCCGTGGCCGAGGTCGCGCGCCGTCTGCGGCTTGGCGGCAAGCTCCGGATCGGGGTGGTGACGGGGGACGATCTGCTGGGCCGCCTGGACGGGCTCTTGGCCCGCGGCCACGAGCTCAGGAACCTCGATACCGGCCGTCCCCTGTCCGACGTGCGCGACCGCGTCCTCTCGGCCAACGCCTATCTCGGCGCCTGGCCGGTCGTGGACGCGCTGCGCGGAGGCGCGGACGTGGTCGTCACGGGACGCGTCACCGACACCGGACTCACCCTCGCGCCCTTGATTCACGCCTTTGGGTGGCGGCCCGACGCCTGGGATCTCCTCGCCGCCGGGACGGTCGCGGGCCATACGATCGAGTGCGGCGCGCAGTGCAGCGGCGGCAACTGCCTCGTGGACTGGGAGCGCATCCCCGACCTCGCGAATGTCGGCTACCCGATCGTGGACGCGGCCCCGGATGGGACCTTCGAGATCGTCAAGCATCCCGGCAGCGGCGGGCGGATCAGCGTGGCAGGCGTGACCGAGCAGCTCGTCTACGAGATGGGGAATCCCGTGGAGTACATCACGCCCGATTGCGTCGCGGACTTCACCACGATCAGACTCGAGCAGAGGGGGAAAGACCGGGTTCGTGTGTCGGGGGTCAAGGGGCGACCCGCCACCGACAAGCTCAAGGTTTCGGTAGCGTACTTCTACGGGTACAAGGCGGTCGGCACGCTCGTCTACGCGTGGCCCGACGCCTACAAGAAAGCCCAGGCCGCGGATCGCATTCTCCGGCAGCGGCTTGCCGATCTCGGTCTCAAGTTCGAGGCGGTGTTGACGGAGTTCGTCGGCGCCGACGCGACCCACGGTCCGCTGGCTCGCGCGGCGGCACGGCTCGACGAGCTACCCGAGGTGCAGCTGCGGATCGGCGTCCGATCACCCGACAAGCCCGCGGTGGAGCGGTTCACGCGGGAGATCGCCCCGCTGATCCTGAACGGACCGCCCAGCGTCACCGGGTTCGCAGGCGGACGACCCAAGCCGGAGGAGGTCGTGGCATACTGGCCCGCCCTCCTCGACAAGCGGATGGTGGAGCCATGCGTCGAAGTCGTAGAGGTATGAAACGAATCCGTCTACTCGACATCGCGCATGCGCGATCGGGAGACAAAGGGGACACGGCCAACGTGGGGCTCATCGCGCTGAAACCTGAGTACTATCCGATCCTCGTGAAGCACGTGACGGCGGCGCGGGTCGCCCGGCACTTCAAGGGCATGATCTCGGGCCCGGTGGAGCGCTACGAGCTGCCGAACCTGCACGCCTTGAACTTCCTGCTGCATGGTGCGCTCGACGGCGGCGGCACGATTTCGCTCAAGACCGACGCCCAGGGCAAGGTGTTCTCGACCGCCCTGTTGCGCCTCGAGGTGGCGGTCCCCAGTGCCGTTCCAACTTGATGAGACCAAGAATGCACCGCGCCCCGGGTTGCATCGTCGAATCCAAGCGCCTCACCGGACCCGGCGAGGATAGTTGGAACGGCACCAGGTGAGCGACCGGGTGCTGGTGGCGCTCGAGGGCGGGGTCCTCACGGCGACGCTCAACCGGCCGGAGAAGAAGAACGCGATCGATACGCCGATGATCGACGCGCTGCTCACGCTACTGGAGCGGGCCGATCTCGATGGCGCGGTGCGCGTCGTGGCGGTGCGAGGCGCCGGCGGCGACTTCTGCGCCGGCATGGACCTCAACGAGCTGCTCGCCTCCGCCGACAAAAGCGTCGAGGAGAACCGGCGAGCGGCGCTGCAATTCGCTGAGATCTTCGTGCGCATGCGACGCCTCCCGAAGCCGATCGTTGCCGTGGTGCAGGGCCGAGCGCTCGCGGGGGGATGTGGATTGGCCACCGCGTGCGACCTCGTGCTCGCCACGGAATCCGCTTCGTTCGGCTACCCCGAGGTACAGCGGGGCTTCGTCCCGGCGATCGTCATGACCCTGCTCAAGCGCAGCGCGGGAGAGAAGGTCGCGTTCGATCTCGCGGCAACGGGGCGGATCCTCGGTGCCCCGGAGGCGGCCGGACTGGGGCTGGTGTCGCGCGTGTACGAAGACTCGGACTTCGAGGACCAGGTGAGCGAGGTGCTGCGCGCCCTGGCCGGGGCGAGCCCGTCGGCGCTGGCTTTCACCAAGCAGCAGTTCTACCAACTCGACGGTCTGCGATTCGAAGACGGGATCCGCCTGGGGGCGGACGTGAACGCAGTCAGCCGCACGACGCCCGACTTCCGGGCCGCCTTGCAAGCGTTCCTCAAAAAGTGAGCCGCTTCTTCACCCTGAAGGCCTGGCTTAGCGGCACGGGGCTCGCCGTGGGCCTGGCCGGCATGGCGGTGGGGTGGCGCTGGCTCGTCTGGACCGCGGTGGCGCTATTGGGTATCGCCTTCGCCTTGCGTGTCGCCGAGCGGGGGAGCGGGGCCGGACCGTAGCGCTGTCAGCTTCCTGACAGGTTCGCCGGATAGCTTTGTCCGCGCGACGACATGTTACTCACGCAACGACTGCTCCCGCTCTCAGTCCTCGCGACGGGCCTGTGCGCCTGCGCGACGACCTCGCTGTCCGCCCAGCAGCCGGTCACGCGGGCGCAAGCGGCGGCCGCTGCGCTCGCGCGCGGGGCGCGAGCCGCGTTCGGTCGCGCCGACACCGCGGTCGCCGGCGCCATGCTGCACGGCGCCCGGCTCTATCCGAACCCGACGGCCGCGGCGAGCTACACGAAAGACCTCCCCCACTACCACGTCGTGGCGGACCTGCCCCTCGACCTGCCCTGGATCCGCTCGGCGCGGATTGGCGCCGCCGCCTCGGCACAAGACGCCGCTCGGTACGGCTTCGCGTTCGAGCGCGCCGCGATCCGGTTCGAGGTGGATACGATGTACACCCGCGCGCTCGCCGCGCTCGCGCGCGCCCGACTGTCACACCGCAACGCGCTCGATGCCGACAGCCTGCACAAGATGGCACAGCTGCGGCGCGAGGTAGGCGACGTGAGCGAGCTCGATGTGCGCCTCGCGGCCGTCAACGCGGGGCAGCTCGAGAACGTCGCCGCGGACGATTCGGTCGCTGGTATGCAGGCCCTTCTTGCCGTGCAGCTCGCGATGGGCCTGCCCGCGGAGGAAGTGACGATCGCGCTCGCCGACTCGCTCGCGTCACCGCCGGACAGCTTGGCGCCTCCGGCAGGCGAGCCGCTTCCCGTCGCCGCGGCTGCGGCGAGCCTGCGCTCTTCGGAGCGCGCGCTGACCCTCGCACACCGCACCGTCTTCGCCGCACCGAGTCTCCAGGTCGGCTTCGACAAGGACGACCCCGGCGGGCAGCGCGGCCTCCTGCCGACCGTCGGCCTTTCCCTGCCATTCCCGCTCTTCAACTGGAACGGCGGCGAGGTCCGACAGGCAGCGGCGGCGCGCGATCGTGCGCAGGCCGCTCTGGACCTCGTGCGACGGGAGACCGGGGCCCAGGTAGCACAGGCACGGCGCAGTTTCGCGCTGGCGCAGGTGCGCCTCGAGCGCGATCGGCGGTTGCTCGCGAGCGCCGACCGCGTCGCGGCGATGTCGTTGCAAGCGTACGCCGAGGGCGCCATCCCTCTCGCCAATGTGCTCGAAGCGCACCGCAACGCGCGCGAGGCGCTGGGCCGCTACATCGACGACGTCGCGGCGGCGAACAACGCCGCAGCGGCCGTTCGGCTCCTCGCCGCGACCGACCAGCCATGATCACCAGGGCGCCGCTCCTCGCCGCCGCACTCGCGCTCGCCGCCTGCCGCGGGGAGCGCCAGGCGAGCGCCGCCGCCGACACTCTTCCCGGCGAGCCGGCGGCGGGCGCCGTGAGGACAGCCGTCGCCACGCTACAGCCCTTCCCGCAGGTCGTCACCGCCATCGGCACCGTGACCCCGCGCCCCGCGCATTTCGCGGAGCTCTCGGCGCCTGGGCCCACGCGGGTCGCGCGCATCTTCGTCACCGCCGGCCAGCGGGTGGCGGAAGGAGACTCCCTGGTCGAGTTCGAGCGGGCGCCGTTCGATGCGGCGGCGCGCAGCGCGGAGACCGCGCTCTCGAGCTCGGCGCGCGCCTACGCCCGGGCGGTGCGACTGGTGCAGGCGGGAATCCTGCCTCAGAAGGACAGCGACCAGGCCGCGGCGGATCTGGCGCAGGCACAGGTCGCCGCGATCACCGCGCGCCGCGCGCAGCAGCTCGCCACCCTGCGAGCCCCGCTGGCCGGCGTCGTCACGCGAATGACCGCCGTGCTCGGCGCAGCGGTGGACGCGAGCCAACCGCTCGTGGACGTAGCCGACGTGGCCGCGCTGGATGCGGTCTTCAATGTGAGCCCGGCGCAGGCCGCCCAGATCCACGACGGAGACTCGGTGCGCCTCACCGCGGGGGAGGCAGAGGGCGGTGAGGTGGTGGGGCAGGGCTCGGTGACCGCCGTCGGTGCCGCCGTGGATTCGAGCTCGCGCGCGGTGGCGGTGCGCGCCCGCATCGGCCGACCTGCCAGGCCGCTCCGCATCGGTGAATCGGTGTTCGGGAGGATAGTGACCGCGGTCCACGCTCGCGCCGTGACAGTGCCCGTGGCGGCTCTGGTCCCGTCGGGAGACGGCTTCCGGGTCTTCGCCGTGGACAGCGGGGGCATCGCGCACGCGCGCGCCGTGACGGTCGGAACGCGCAGCGAGGCGCTGGCCGAGATCCTCGCGGGTCTCGCGGCGGGCGAGACCGTGGTCACCACCGGCGCCTACGGCATCGAAGACGGGACCAAGATCGTCCAGGCGGCGCGGTGACCCTGTTCGACGTCTTGAGCCGGCAGCGCCGGTTCGTCTATCTCCTCGTGGGATTGCTCAGCGTCGCCGGGGTGTGGGCCGCCGCGACGCTCCCCTCGGCCATCTACCCCGAGCTCAATTTCGCACGCGTGACGATCGTCGCGACCGGGACCGCGCTCGGCGCGCGTCAGCAGCTGTTCAGTCTGTCGCGGCCCATCGAGGAAGCCGTCAGCATTGTCCCGGGCGTCACGCGAGTCAGATCCCGCACCATCCGGGGCGGCACCGAAATCAACGTGGACTTCTCGCCGACGACGGAGATGCTCAACGCGCTGCAGGAGGTCCGCGCGCGCGTCGACCAGGTCGTGCCGGAGCTGCCCGCGGGCGTGAGCATCCAGGTCGAGCGGATGACGCCAGCGCTCTTCCCGATCCTCTCGTACAACGTCGAGGGCGGCGACCCGGCCACGCTGTACGACATCGCGCGCTACCAGATCAAGCCGATCGTCTCGCGCGTGCCAGGCGTCGGGCGGGTGGACGTGCTCGGCAGCGACGTGCGCGAGATCGAGGTCGTCGCCGATCCGGTGCGGCTGGCGCAACAGGGGATGACGTTCGACGACCTCGCGGCGGCGATCCGCGACGCGACGACCGTGACGGCGGTGGGGCGCATGCCGCGCGACTATCGGCAGTACTTGATGGTGAGCGCGACGGAAGCGCACTCGGTCGACGACATCGCCGCTATCGTCGTCGGGCACGGGCTCCGGGTCCGCGACCTGGCGACCGTGACGCCCGGCACCGAGGACCGCGTGAGCATCATCTCGGGCAACGGGCGGCCGGTTGCGCAGCTGAACATCACGCGCCAGCTCGGCGGTAACACCCTTGCGATCGCGGACAGCGTCGCCGGTGTCGCCCGCGCCTTGGCCCACACGCTGCCCCCCGGCGTCCGCCTGAGGCCCGTCTACGACCAAGCGTCGCTCGTGCGCGACGCCGTCAAGGCGGTCCGCGACGCCATGCTGGTGGGCGCCGCGCTCGCCGTGATCGTGCTCCTCCTCTTCCTCCGCCACGGTCGGATCACCGCGGTCAGCGCGTCGTCCATCCCGCTCACCCTTGTCATCACGATCTTCGTGATGTGGCTCCTGGGGCAGACGTTCAACCTGATGACCCTCGGCGCGATGGCGATTGCCATCGGCCTCGTCATCGACGACGCCGTAGTCATCACCGAGAATATCGTCCGTCACCTCGACCTGAACCCGGACCGGACCGCGGCCATCCGCGACGCGATCCAGGAGCTGCTCTGGCCGGTCACAACCTCCACGCTCACGACCGTCGTCGTCTTCCTGCCGCTCGGCCTGCTCCAGGGCGTGGTCGGCCAGTTCTTCCACGCGTTGTCGATCACGCTCACGATCGCCGTGCTCGTGTCGCTCGGACTCGCGTGCTCGGTGATTCCGCTCCTCAGCGAGCGCTACCTCACGTCACGGGACGCGGAGCACGCGGTGCCGCCGCCGGGGACGGCGCCCACGGTCCTCGATCGGCTCGGGCACGCCGTCGACGCGCTCGCGGGGTTGTACGCGCGCGCGCTCGGCTCCGTGCTCCAGTATCCTCGACGCGTGGCCGTCGTCGCCGTCGTGCTCGTCGTCGGGGGGTACGTCGCGTACCGCGCGGCCGAAACCGGGTTCCTTCCCGAGATGGACGAGGGGGCGTTCGTCCTCGACTACTGGGCGCCGGGCGGGACGGCGCTGACCGAAACCGACCGCCAGCTGCACGTCATCGACGACATCCTCGCGCGACTCCCGGACGTAGCCGGGACCAGTCGGCGGACCGGCGCCGAGCTCGGCCTGTTCGCGACGTTGCAGAACCGTGGCGACTATGTGGTCCGGCTCAAGCCGCAAGGCCGGCGCGCCCGGTCGATCGTCGACGTTATCGACCAGGTCCGGCAGCAGGCGAGTGCCGCGCTGCCGCGCATGCGGATCGAGTTCGTCCAGATCCTCTCCGACGTCGTCAACGACCTCGCCGGCAATGCCCGCCCGGTGGAGATCAAGCTCTTCGGTCCCGACCTGGCCGCCCTCGAGGCCTACGGGACGCGGCTCGACTCCGCCATGGCGGGCATCGATGGCCTCGAGGATCTCTTCAGCGGCGTGAGCGAGCCCACGGCCGAGATGGCGATGCGCATCGACGCCGCGGAGGCGAACCAGGTCGGGCTGACCCCCGCGGCCGTCGCACAGGCCGTGAGCGGCGCGCTGCTCGGCGTCGCAGCGGGCCAAATCTACCGGGACGACCGCAGCATCGGCGTCCGCGTCCGCGCGCCCGACTCGGTGCGCTTCGACCTGCTGCGGCTCGGGGCGATCCCCGTCCTCGCGCCGGGCCGTCGTACGCCCATCCCCGTGGCGTCGCTCCTCCACTTCACGCCGATGGACGCCCCTTCCGAGCTGCTCCGCGAGAACCAGCAGCAGATGATCATGATGACCGCCGACCTGGGCGCACGCGGCCTACGGAGCGTGATGGCGGACGTGCGTGACGCGCTCGGGAAGAACCCGCCGCCCACCGGCATCCGCGTCGAGCTCGGCGGCCAGTATGCAAGCCAGCAGGCCGCGTTCCGGTCGCTCGTGCTGGTCCTCGGCCTCGCCGCGGCGAGCGTGGTCGCCGTGATGGTGGTGCAGTTCGCGTCGTTCGTGGAGCCCCTCGTGGTGCTCCTCGCCGCGCCCCTCTCGTTTGTCGGCGCGATGGCGCTTCTCCTCGTCACGCGCACCGCGCTCAACGTCTCGTCGTTCATGGGGCTGATCCTGTTGGTCGGGCTGATCGTGAAGAACGGCATCATCCTGCTCGACTTCACCAGGTTGCGGATGCGCACCGATGGAGCGACGCTCGAGGTCGCGATTCGGGAGGCCGCGCGCGTGCGGCTCCGCCCCATTCTGATGACGACGCTGTGCACCTTGTTCGGCTTGCTCCCCCTCGCCCTCGGAATCGGGGCGGGGAGCGAGCTGCAACGACCGCTCGCCCTCGCCGTGATCGGCGGGCTGGCGCTTTCCACGCCGATCACGTTGTTCGCCGTCCCCACGCTGCTCATCGCGGTCCGGGGTCGGCACTATACGCTTCAGGAGACCTCTTGAAGCACCGCTTCCTCACCGCCCTCGGGCGGCCCCTCCACCTCAGGGGTCGAGGACCAGCAGCGTGAACGTTCCCGGGACGACACTGGGCCGCGGGCGTGGGTGCTCCGCCGTGGCGGCGGGCAGCGGGCCGAAGTCCGCCGTAGCCGTGAACACCCGGTGGGTTTTCAGATCCAGCTCCATCGTCCGCGCGCCGCGCTTCGTGGCAATGTTGGCGACCACGGTGAACTTTGCCGGAGTCTCCTCCCGGACGACCGTGAGCGTCCCGTCGCCGTTGGACGCGAACGCCAGCTGCGTGGCCGGGTCGAAGCGACAGGCATCCACCCCCTGGCCGATCGGGACCGTCGTGACCAGCGCGCCGGTGGTGGCGTCCGAGATCGCCATGACTTTGTTGCGGCAACCGCTGAACAGCAGATGGTGCGCCCGGTCGATGGCCAGCCCCGTGGGAGACTCGCACGGCGCGAGCGACCACTGGCGTTTCACCCGCAGGGCGGCTGCGTCGATCTCCGCTACGGCACCCTTGTCCTCTAGGTTCACGAAGAGCTTCCCGTCCCCCGCGGCAACGCCGAACTCCGGACCCGCCCCCAGATCGATGTCGCCGACTCGTCTTCCAGACACGGCATCGATCACACTGGCGGAATGAGCATCTCCGTTGAAGGTGAAGATCCGCTTTGTCGCCGGGTCGTACAGAACGGCATCGTCGTCCGGGGCCACCATGGTGTGACCGAGCACTCGGAGCGACTTGAGGTCGAACATCGTGACGGTGCTGTCCGCCCCCGACGTAGCGAAGCCGTGGCCCGCTTCATACGCGAAGGCGACCCCGTGCGCACGATTCAGCCCGGGAATCTCACCGAGCACTTTCCCGCTGTCGGGGTCGACCACGGTGATGCGGTCCTGGTGCGCGATGAACAACCGATGGCCCACGGTGTCGAGGGCGAGATAGTCCCACCCGCCGTCGCCCCCGAGCGTGTAGCTGCGGGCGACGTGGTAGGACTGGGACGTGAGGGGAAGCACGACGGCGCACAGCAGGAAACCGCCGCACGCAAGTGTTTGAGACCGTGTGTTCACGATCGCTCCGTTGCGAACTGTGACGAAGCCGCATCCATCAGACTGGGCGAATAGTAAACCGCCGGCGCGCTAGAACGCGAGCGGGAAACCGAGCGTGACCCGGGTGCCCACGCCGGGCTCCGACCCGATGTCGATCCGCGCCCCATGCACCTCGGCGATCCAACGAGCGATCGCGAGGCCGAGTCCGGCCCCCTCCGCCTGGCGGCGCGCCGCGTCGCCGCGGTAGAACCGCTCGAACACGTGGGGCAGCTGATCAGCCGGGATGCCGATGCCCGTGTCCGTCACCGCCAGCGCGGCACGACCGTCTTGAACGGACACATCGAGGCGGACGCGGCCGCCGGTGGGTGTGAACTTGATGGCGTTGTCGAGGACGATCAAAAGCAGCTCGCGCACCAGGGCAGGATCGCCGGTGATCCGCGCCTCCTCGAAGGTCCCGACCTCCACCGACACGCGTTTATGCTCGGCCAGCGTACGGGCCGCCTCGACCGCGCCCGCGGCCGCGTCGTCGAGGTACAGCACATCGCGCGTGACCGGTCGCTCCCCCGCGTCGGCCCGCGCCAGCATGAGGAGCTCACCCACGATCGCGCCGAGGCGGCCCGCCTCGCGCTCGATCGCCTGGAATGTCGCGGTGTCGCGCGTCGGCTCTCGGGCCTGGCCCACGGCGACGTCGGCCCGGGTCCGCAGCAGCGTGATGGGCGTGCGCAGCTCGTGGGCCGCGTCTGCCATGAATCGACGCATCTGCTCCATCGACCGCTCGATCGGAGCGGTCGACTGGCGCGTCAGCACGTAACCACCCCCAGCCACCAGCAGCAGCGCCACCAGCGCGGCGGCCGCAAATGCCCTGATCAACGATGCGTACTCATGTTCGAGCTCCAGGCGGTCCGCGACGACGGCGGCGACGTACACGCCGCCCTTCGCGCCCGTGAAGCGCTCGGCGTACAGGCGCACGGTATGGTTCTCGGGCGCCTCGAAGTCGCGGTGCGCGGTCCCCGCCCGCTCGGCCTCCCGCGCCGCGTCCCGGATCCAATCGGGGGCGTCGACAGGCTTCACCGGCGACGCCCCCGCGGCGAAGAGATACAGCGCCCGATCGGGGATGCGCAGCTCGTCGACCGCGTCGGCGACCACGCCCTTCGCGCTCACGAGCTCGGCCTCACGGATGCGGGCCGCCTGCATCAGGGCGGCCGCGGCTGCTCGCAATGACGCGTCCAGATGTTGCGACATGCGGTGCCGGATCGCGACAAACAGTCCGCCACCCAGGAGCGCCAGGATGGACACGAAGATTGCGGCGTACCACGCCGTGAGGCGGAGCCGGAGGCCAGCGAGCGATTGCATCCGTGTCGCCTCAGGCACCGAACCGATAGCCCGCCCCGCGCAGCGTCGTGATCAGCTTCGGCTCGAAGCCGTCGTCGATCTTGCGTCGCAACCGCCCGATGAGCACCTCGAGCAGATTGGCGAACGGGTCGTGGTTGTCGTCCCACACGTGCGCGGTAATCGTGGAGCGATCAAGCACCAGTCCCTGGTTCAGCACGAACAGCTCCAGCAAAGCGAACTCCTTCGCACTCAGCGTGATCGGCCGGCCACGACGACGCACCTGACGGGTGCCGAGATCGACCTCGAGGTCCGCGATCCGATGCCGGGACGGGGACAGGGCCGGTCGGCGGCGCGCCAGAGCCTTGAGGCGTGCCAGGAGCTCCCGGAACGCGAACGGTTTGGTGAGATAGTCGTCCGCCCCGACCTCGAGGCCGCGCACGCGGTCGTCCAGGCCATCAAGCGCTGTCAGCATGAGGACCGGGATCGTGCTACCCCCCCGCCTGAGCTCCCCACAGAGGTCGAAGCCCGTGCCCCCGGGAAGCCGAACGTCCAGAATGATCACGTCGAATGAGCCCCCGCGCGCGCGCTCGCGCCCTTCGGCGAACGTCGCGGCCAGGGTCGGATCGATGCGCTGCGCACGCAGGCCGTCGCGCAGCAAGCCGGCCAGCTCGGGGTCGTCTTCGACGATCAGCACTCGCATGGGGACGAACGATGATATTACTATGAACACTCACCGAAAGAGAACGCCATGCCCGGCTTGAATCTTCCGATGTACGATCCCCGGCTCGTCCAGCCGATGCGCGAGGAGCTCACGCGCATCGGATTCCAGGAGCTCCGTACGCCCGCGGAGGTCGACGAGGTGCTCGGGACCACGCAGGACACGACCCTCGTGGTCGTGAACTCGGTATGCGGTTGCGCGGCCCGGAACGCGCGTCCCGCGGCGACGCTCGCGCTGCAGCAGGCGCGACGGCCCGCCCGATTGCTCACGGTATTTGCGGGACAGGACGCCGACGCGACCGAGCGCGCCCGGAGCTACTTCACGGGCTACCCGCCTTCGTCGCCCCAGATGGGGCTCTTCAAGGACGGCAAACTGGTGTTCATGCTCGAGCGGAAGAACATCGAGGGTCGGCCGGCGCAGGATATCGCCGCAGATCTGACGGCGGCGTTCGACAGATACTGCTAAAGCGTGAGCAGTGAGGGGTGAGCGGTGTCGATCATAGGTACCGCTCACCCCTTACCGCTCACGGTTCAAAGCACCCGCTCCCGTCTTACACGCACATCCACAACCTTGTCCACCCAGGACCAGAGCGAATCCTGCCGCTCCATTGGCGCGCCTTCGACCATGTGGCGGCGCCACCCTTTCATCACTTCCGAGTCCTGCGTCCACAGGCGCACCCGCTTTCGCGGCACCTTGTTCTCCCACAACTGGGCGATGGGCGGGTCGGCGTACAACAGGCGCACGGTCACGTTGCGTGACAGGTACTCGAGTGGGCTCATGTCCACCCGTTTGTAGCGATCATCGAGGGACATGCGGCCGGCGCCCGGGAAGTCCGGCTCGCCATCGGAGAACAGCACGACGTTGAGGGGCGCCAGCACCAGATTGTTACGCTTCACGTGCAGGGCGGCGCGCTGGAAGAACGCGTTGAAGTCAGTGATCGGATCCTCTTGCGGGAACCACGCCCGCAGGTCCGACGCGATCTGCGCCGGCGACTTGCCGGAGAGATCCTGGATCGGGTGGAATACCTTGGCCTGCCCGGTACGCTCGCCACCGAGCTCTCCGACGAAGATGGCCGTGTTCGGCTGCAGCCCACCGATCCCATTCAGATGGCCGTAGATGTAGAGCGACGCGAACTCGATCGCCCCGTTGAAACTGGGGTTGCGCCGGAACGAGCCGCTGATATCCAGGCCGATCACGAGTGTCGACCGGGGCGTCTCGGCACGTTGCGACGGGGAGCACGCTGTCACCCCGAGGGTGAGCACCAGCGCCGCGACGCGACACCTCATGACGCACCTCCCTCGACCGTGTGGGTCTTGCCGGTCGCGAAGATCGGCGTGCTTTGGAGCACCTGGTCCAGCGACCGGAACGGCAGATTGAAGTGCGGCTTGCCCATGATGACGACGACCAAGAAGTTGAACCCGCTGGCGACCAGCTGCAGCACCGGCAAGGTCAGCAGCTCCATCAGGTGCTGGGCCTCCTTCTTGAACCACTCGTGCTCGGCCTTGAGCGCGTTGATCGGACCGCGCCAGAACTCCACGTCGGCGGTCGCGGCCGCACGCACGGCGCCCACGCCTTCCATCGCCTTCCGGCCGAGGATGGCGAGGAGGGCCGGCGTCCCGAACCGGCCGAACAGGAACCATGTCATGCCGCGCACGCCCACCCACCCCAGCAGGGCCAGCCCCAGGGTCCCGACGATCCCCAACTGGAACCCCTGCTGGGCCAGCCACGGCGTGATGGCGTCGATCAGCTCGCGGTACAAGAAGAGCACCTCGAACAGGGCAACCGCCAACTCGACCAGCACCATCGAGACGATCTGCCCGATGGCGCGAGTCTTGATCGCCTCGTTCAGCACCTGGATGCAGGCGAAGCTGCCCCCGATGATGATGAACAGGAAGAACCACAGGAGCACAACGAGGGCCAGCGCGTTCACCTGGTAGCCCGTCAAGTCCGAGAGCAGCTCGCTCATCGTCGGACGCAGCGTGAACGTGAAGATCGTCGCCTCGATGGCGGACCAGAACAACAGCAAGATAAACGCGATCCACGGCACGCCCGGCTCGCGCGAGCTCGAATCGAGCATCGCGAAGGGCGACGTGACCAGGTTCTTCAGGGTTCTCCAGAATAGCCCGACGCCAAGCCGGAGCAGACCCCAGACCCAACCGACGAACACCAAGAGGAAGCGCGCCAGGCCGAACCAATAAAACCACGCCATGCGCACTGCGTCCCACCAGGACATGAGCAGCGCGGCCAGAAAGCGTCCGCGGCCGGAACGGAACGGAATGGTATAGAGCGACACCATCGTGCCCCAGACGCCCGCGACGAGCACCATCGCCGGGAAGAACAGCAGCAGGGCTTTACCGAACGCCTCCCAGAACGTGGTCCCGGTCGCCGCCACCCGGAACACCTGCACCTGCCAGTCGACGATCCACGAGAGGCCGCCCCAGACCCAACCCCAGACGGTCTGGAGGATCCAGCTCCACTGCTCAGTCTGGGCGGTGCCTACTGGGCCTTGCATGGCTGTGTCCCCTCGCTGGATGAATGGAAAGACGGCCGCCAAGCAGCGACGCCGCCGTGGGTGGAGCCGCGGCGACGCCGCGGCAGGCGCGCATTAATAGTGCGGCGCCCGGCCCTGTCAAGCGGTGCACGTGATCCACATCACCATTTCGGCCGTGGGCGAGGGCCGGCCTCGCCCCGCAAAGGCGCGACGGTGTATACTGGAACCCATGCCGGACGAGGCCCCCAAACGACTGATCGTGGTCGGTGACCGCGTGCTCATCGCTCCCGAAGAGGGGGAGGAGCGCACCAACGTCGGTCTCTACCTTCCGCCCACCGCGGTCGAGACCCGGCAGGTCCAGGGTGGCCGGGTCGTCGCGACCGGGCCGGGCACGCCCATGACCGAGCCGGCGAGCATGGACGATGAGCCGTGGAAGATCCGCGGGTCCGACGTCAAATACCTGCCGATGCAGGCGCGCGTGGGGGACTACGCCCTGTTCTTCCGCAAGGCTGCTGTGGAGATCACGTTCGAGGGAACGAAATACCTGGTCGTCCCGCAGGCGGCAATCCTCGTGCTGGTGCGGGAAGGCAGCCCCGAGGAACTGGAGTAGGTCATGGCCGACATCGGGTGGGCTCGGAGCCGCGGTGGACGCGCCGAAAAGGAAGGCTTGCGGCGCGGCGCGTGGTACCGAATCGTCGAAGAGTCCGGAAAGTCCTGGATGGTGCTGGACGTGCACCAGGTCGAAGTGCGCGTTCCGACGGAGAATGTGGACATCCGGAAGGACCGGCCCAAGGCCTGGAGCGTAGTGCATGAGCCCCACCTCGTGTGCCCCGGCTGTCACAAGCGGCAATACGTATCGGGACAGCCCAAAGACGTGAAATGCGTCGAATGCGGTAACAGCTTCAATGTAGACTGGCAGGATCGGGCATAGCGCTCGTCCCGAATAATTCAGCAACGCATCGCATGGTTTGGGCTCCGGCAAAGGCAGCGGAGCCCGTTTTCTTTGCGCGATGGCGACCTTCACGGGCGGCCTGCCGCGCGCGCGGGAGCTCCTGGACGAGCGGTTCGGCCTCGCGGCATTTCGTGTCCACCAGCTCAAGGTGCTGGGGCCGCTACTCGCTGGGCGGAGCGTCCTCGCGGTGCTGCCCACGGGAGCGGGGAAGTCGTTGTGTTATCAACTCCCGGCCCTGATGGCCCGGGGCCTCACGCTGGTCGTCTCGCCGTTGATCTCGCTGATGCAGGACCAGGTCGCGGCGCTCCGGCGCCGGGGAATCCCGGCCGCGTATCTGAACAGCCTGCTTTCGGCCGATGAGCGCCGGGCGATCCTCGATGCCGCGCTGTCCGGTAGCCTCGCTCTGCTCTACTGCGCCCCCGAGCGGCTCGGCTCGCTGGTGCGACGGCTGGCGCGCGCCGGTCGGGAGGTGTCGCTCCTGGCGGTCGACGAGGCGCACTGCATCGTCGAGTGGGGCAACGAGTTCCGGCCGGTGTACCGGCAACTCGACCGCTATCGCTACCTGCTCGGCGATCCCGTCACCATCGCGCTCACCGGAAGCGCCACGCCGGGGACCCGCGCCGAGATCCTGCGCGTGCTGCGGATCCCGCGGGCAGAGATGGTCGTCACGTCGTTCGATCGGCCGAATCTGGTGTTTTGCGTGGAGCGGGTGCGGGACGACCGCGAGCGGTTCACGCGCATGCGGGAGCTGATCCGCGACGCGGACGGGCCGGTCATCGTGTACACGCCGACGCGCCGCCTCACCGAGCTCGTCACCCGGGCGCTGCTGCGCATGGGTGTACGAGCGGCGCCTTACCACGCGGGCCTCACCGCGGGCACCCGGCGCCGGGTGCTGCGTGCGTTTCTCGCGGACCGCGCCCCGGTGGTGGTCGCGACCAGCGCCTTCGGCATGGGGATCGACAAACCGGACGTGCGCCGGGTGCTGCACTGGGGGCCGCCGCGCACCGTCGAAGCCTATTACCAGGAGGCGGGTCGTGCCGGCCGGGATGGCCGTCGCTCCGAATGCGTGATGGTGTGGCGTCCCTCCGACTTCCAGTGGGGCGATGCTGCAACGGGCATGCGACGCTACGTGGAGGCGCGGGCGTGCCGGCGTGGTACATTGCTCGCATACTTCGGAGAGCGGGGGGCGACGTGCCGCGGGTGCGACGTGTGCGGGCTAGAAAGCTGGCGCCCCTCAGCTTAGGCGGGCTCACCCCTACCCATCCGAGGGGTTGCGGTGCTATGGTCGCGGAATACCTTAGCCCGCTCGCCTTGTTTTCCCTGTCTCGAGGACGGTTTTATGCCCGGCCGCAATTTCCTGTTCGTCCCCGGTCCCACCAACGTGCCCGAGCGCATTCTCCGCGCCATGCACCGCGCGATGGAGGACCACCGCTCCTCCGCGTTCCCCGAGCTCGTCACCGGGCTGCTCCACGATCTCCGCAAGGTGTTCAAGACCACGACGGGGCAGGCATTCATCTTCCCCGCGACGGGGACCGGGGGATGGGAAGCGGCGCTGGTGAACACGCGCTCGCCGGGCGACCGGATCCTCGCGCCGCGCTATGGGCAGTTCAGCCACCTGTGGATCGACCTCGCGCAGCGTCACGGCCTGCGCGTGGACATCATCGATGTCGAGTGGGGAGAGGGCGCCCCCGCCGACCGGATCGGGGAGATCCTGTCGCAGGACAAGCAGCACGAGATCAAGGGGATCCTCATCGTCCACAACGAGACGGCCACGGGCGTGACGAGCGACGTCGGCGCCGTCCGCAACGCCATCGACGCGGCGCAGCATCCGGCCCTCTTGTACGTGGACGGGGTCAGCTCGATTGGCTCGATCGATTTTCGGATGGACGAGTGGCAGGTGGACCTGGCGATCACCGGGTCGCAAAAAGGATTGATGCTACCCGCCGGTCTAGGCCTAGTGTGCGCGAGCCCCAAGGCGCTCGCCGCCCGCGAGCACGCCAAGTGCCCGCGCGTCTTCTTCGATTTCGGGGACATGATCCGGGCCAACTCCACGGGGTACTTCCCGTACACCCCTTCCATCCCGATGCTGTACGGACTGCGCGAGTCGCTTGCCATCATGTCCGAAGAGGGACTCGACAACATCTTCGCGCGCCATCACCGCCTCGCGGAGGGGGTACGCGCCGCCGTCCGGGCGTGGGGGGGGAGCCTCAAGCTGTGCGCGAAGGCGCCGAAGTGGTACTCGAACACCGTGAGCGCGATCATGACGCCGGAGGGCACGAACGCCGCCGACGTGATCGACGTGGCGTTTCGGCGCTACAACCTGGCGCTCGGGGCCGGCCTCGCCCGGATGGCGGGGAAGCTGTTCCGGATCGGCCACCTCGGCGACCTGAACGAGCTCATGCTGCTCGGCGCGATCGCCGGCGCAGAGATGGCGATGCGCGACGTCGGCATCCAGGTGACGCCCGGCATCGGCGTGGCCGCGGCCGCCGAGCACTACCGCAGCACCGCCGCTCCGCTCGCGCCGCGCCCGTCGCCCGACGGGGCGCCGCCGCCGGGCGCGAAGCCGTCGCCCCCCCCGCCACCACCACGGGCTGCCGTACGGGCATGAGCCTCACCCACTACGAGCCGGCGCACCCACGGCTCCAGCGCAGCGAGCTCGCGGTCCCCGGCTCGCAGCCGGCGCTATTCCAGAAAGCGCTCGACGGCGAGGCGGACTACGTCTTTCTCGACCTCGAGGACGCCGTCGCCCCCGGCGACAAGGAGCAAGCCCGGAAGAACGTCGTCGCCGCACTGCTCGAGCACGACTGGAAGGGTCGCGGCAAGACGGTCGCGGTGCGCGTCAACGGCATCGACACGCACTACATGTATCGCGACGTCGTGGACGTGGTGGAGCAGGCCGGGCATAAGCTGGACGTCGTACTGGTTCCGAAAGTCGGCATCCCGGCCGACGTCTACCTCGTGGACGCCCTCCTGACCCAGATCGAAACCGCCCGCCGCATTCCGCATCGTATCGGGATCGAGGTGCTGATCGAGACGGCCCTGGGGATGGCGAACGTCGAGGCGATCGCCCAGGCGAGCCGGCGCCTCGAGGCGATGCACTTCGGCGTCGCCGACTTTGCCGCGAGCTTGCACGCCCGCACCGTGAGCATTGGGGGTCTGAATCCCGACTATCCCGGCGACCAATGGCACGGCGCGCTAGTCCGCATGGTCACGGCGTGTCGCGCCTATGGGCTGCGCGCGATCGACGGCCCGTACGGCGATTTCAAAGACCCGGACGGGTTTCGCGCCGCGGCCCGCCGCGCGGCGGCGCTCGGCTACGAAGGCAAGTGGGCCATACATCCGTCCCAGATCGCGCCGGCCAACGAGGTGTTCACACCCCCGCCCGCGGAGGTGGAGCGGGCCCGCCGCATCCTGCTCGCGCTCGACGAGGCGGCGCGCGCCGGTCGCGGGGCCGCGCAGCTGGACGGTCGCATGATCGACGCCGCGTCCGCCCGGATGGCCCAGAACATCGTTGACATCGCCGCCGCCATCGCCGCCCGCGCCGCGCGCGCGCCGGCCCTGGCAACCCGGGCGTAACCGTGGACATCCACGAGTACCAGGCCAAGGAGCTGCTCTCCGGCTTCGGCGTCCCCGTTCCCAAGGGCGGCGTCGCCTACAGCGCCGAACAGGCGGTCTATCGGGCAAGCGAAGTCGGCGGCACCCGCTGGGTCGTGAAGGCGCAGATCCACTCCGGGGCCCGAGGCAAGGCGGGCGGCGTGAAGCTGTGCGCGACCGACGCGGACGTCCGCCAGGCCGCGAAGGACCTGCTGGGTAAGACGCTCGTCACGATCCAGACGGGCGCCGAGGGTCTCCCGGTCCATCGCCTCCTGGTCGAGCAGGCGCTGCCGATCGAGCGCGAGCTGTACGTCGGCCTGGTGCTCGACCGCAAGCGCGAGCGGATCGTGGTGGTGGCGCACCCGCACGGCGGTATGGAGATCGAAGAAATCGCGCAGCGGGAGCCGGCGGCGATCGTGCGTGAGGAGGTGGAGCCGGCGGTCGGGATGCAGGGGTTCCAGGCGCGGGAGCTGGCGTTCGCGCTGGGTCTCGAGCCCCCCCAGGTGAGTCAGGCCGTGACGGCGATTCTCGGAGCCTACCGCGCGTTCCGCGAGCTCGATGCCACGATGGTCGAGATCAACCCGCTCGTCGTAACCCAGGACGGGCAAGTGCTCGCCCTGGACGTGAAGATGAGCTTCGACGACAACGCGATGTTCCGACGCCCCAACGTCGCCGAGCTGCGCGACTACGCCCAGGAGGATCCGCGCGAAGCGGAGGCCGCGGAGCACGGGCTCAACTATGTGGCCCTGGACGGGGACATCGGATGCATCATCAACGGCGCCGGGCTCGCCATGGCCACCATGGACATGATCAAGCACGCCGGCGGCGAGCCCGCAAACTTCCTGGACATCGGAGGCGGGGCGAGCCCCGATCGCGTCGCGGCCGCCTTCCGCCTGGTCCTCTCCGACAAGAAGGTGCGTGCCATCCTCGTGAATGTGTTCGCCGGGATCAACCGCTGCGACTGGGTGGCGCAGGGCGTGGTCCAGGCGGTGCGCGACGTGGAGGTACCGGTCCCGCTGGTCGTGCGGCTGGCGGGGACCAATGTGGCGGAGGGCCGCCGCATCCTCGCGGACAGCGGCCTGCCGATTCTCACGGCCGACACTCTCTCGGAAGCCGCCGCGCGCGTGGTCGCAGCACGCGACCACGCGGGGGCGGGGGCGGGGGCGGCATGAGCATCCTGCTCGACGAGCAGACGCGGGTCATCGTCCAGGGCTTCACCGGCGACAAGGGCACGTTCCACGCGAAGGAAATGATCGCCTACGGCACGAACGTCGTGGGCGGCGTCACACCCGGCAAGGGCGGCGCGACGCATCTCGACCGCCCGGTGTTCAATACGGTCAAAGAAGCGGTAGCGAACACGGGCGCCGCGGCGAGTCTCATTCTCGTTCCCGCACCGTTCTGTGCCGATGCGATCATGGAAGCGGCCGATGCCGGCATCCGACTCGTCGTCACCATCACGGACGGCGTGCCCGCTCAAGACATGATCCGCGTGAAGCGCTACTTGTGGCGCTACGCCAAGGAGCGACGCACGACCTTGATCGGGCCGAACTGCGCCGGGATCATCAGCGCCGGCCGGGCCATGATGGGCATCATGCCGGGACACATCTACACGCGCGGGTCGGTCGGCGTCGTGACGCGCTCCGGCACGCTGGGCTATGAAGCCGCGGCGCAGATGCAGCAGCTCGGTATCGGGATCACCACCAGTGCCGGCATCGGGGGCGACCCGATCAACGGCAGCTCATTCGTGGACATGCTGGCGCTGTTCGAGCAGGACCCCGAGACCGAGGTGGTGATGATGATCGGCGAGATCGGGGGACCCCAGGAAGCGGATGCGGCGCTGTTCGTGAAAGAGCAGATGACCAAACCCGTCGTCGGCTACGTAGCGGGGCTCACCGCGCCCAAGGGCCGCCGCATGGGCCACGCCGGGGCGATCATCTCGGCGTTCGGCGACACGGCCGCCGAAAAGGCGGAGATCATGCGCTCGGCAGGCCTGGTCGTGGCGCCGAGCCCGGCCGAGCTCGGGGCGACCGTGGCTCGGGCGCTCGCCCGACAACCGTCGCGGCCGGTGATGGTCGAGCGGTGAGCGCGGCGCCGTCCGGCCGCCCGACCGTGGTCGTCACGCGTCGGCTACCGGCGCCGGTAGAAGAGCAGTTGACCCGGGAATTCGATGCCCGGCTGAACCCGACCGACCGGCCGTTGAGCCCGGAGGAGCTCGCGGACGCGCTGCGAGGGGCCGACGCGCTCCTCCCGACCGTTACCGACCGACTCACGGCGCAGGTGCTCGCCGCCGAGCCCCTGCGCGCCCGCATCATCGCCAACTACGGCGTCGGCTTCAACCACATCGATACGACCAGCGCCAAGGCGCGCGGGCTCGTGGTCACCAACACCCCTGACGTGCTCACCGACGACACCGCGGACGACGCGCTGATGCTGATGCTCATGGTGGCACGCCGGGGCGGGGAAGGGGAGCGTCACCTGCGCGCGGGCGCGTGGACCGGGTGGCGGCCGACCCACCTGTTGGGAACCCGGGTCAGCGGCAAGACGCTTGGCCTCATCGGGCTGGGGCGGATCGGCCGGGCGGTGGCGCACCGCGCCCGCTCGGGCTTCGGCATGCGGGTGATCTTCCACGATCCCTATCCGCCGCCGCCGGCCGTCGTGGCCGAGCTGGGCGCGGAGTCGCGGGGTAGCGTGGACGAGGTGCTGCGCGAGGCGGACTTCGTGTCGCTGCACTCGCCGGCGACTCCCGAAACGCGCCATCTGATCGACGCCCGCCGGCTCGCCCTCATGAAGCGCGGCGCATTCCTCATCAACAACGCTCGGGGCGACATCGTGGACGAAGCCGCGCTGGTCGCCGCGCTCAAGCAGGGGACGATCGCGGGGGCGGGACTCGACGTGTTCGAGCGGGAGCCGGCGGTCACCCCCGACCTCCTGACGATGGAGAACGTCGTGCTGCTCCCCCATCTGGGCAGCGCCACCCGCGAGACCCGGACCGCCATGGGCCTCCGCGCGCTCGACAACCTCAAGGCGTTCTTCGCCGGCGCCCCCCCGCGCGACCGGGTGGCGTGAGCGCCGACGAGGGCTACCTGACCCGCACGGCAGCACTGCTGCACGAGTGCCTGCGTGACGTCATCCGGACGCATCACCCGGAGATCGAGCGCGTCCTTGCGGGCGAGCTGCTCGACCCGCAGGCGCCGCCCGAGCTCGTCGCCCGCGCGATTCAGGCGCAGGGCATGTGGTTCCAATTGTTGTCCATCGCCGAGCAGAACGCGGCGATGCGGCAACGGCGCCAGCGCGAAGTCGAGCGAGGATACGACCAGCTGCGCGGCACGTTCGCGCAGGTCGTCACGGCCGCGGCGCGCGGCGGGGTCGCGGCGAACGAGATGCGCGCCGTGGTCGCGATGCTGCGCGTGCGCCCCGTCATCACGGCGCACCCGACGGAAGCCAAGCGCGTCACCGTGCTCGAAAAACACCGCCGTATCTATCGTCGGCTGGTGGACCTCGAGGCTCCCCGCTGGACCCCGCGGGAGCGCGGCGCCCTGGTCGACAACCTACGGACGGAAATCGAGCTGCTGTGGCTCACGGGCGAGCTGCGGCTCGCGAAGCCCACGGTCGTGCAGGAGCTGGCGTGGGGCTTGTACTTCGTCAACGAGAACCTCTTCGAGGTCGTGCCCGAGCTGGTGGACAAGCTCGAGCACGCCCTGCGGCAGGCGTACCCGGGGGACCACGTCGACGTGCCGCCGTTCTTCCAGTTCGGCTCGTGGATCGGCGGCGACCGGGACGGCAACCCCTTTGTCACCAACGACGTCACGCGCCGCACCCTGGTCGACAATCGCATCGCGAGCCTGCGACGCTACCGCCAGCGGGTCGCCGATTTGTTGCGCGCCCTGAGCGTCACCGAGCGCGCCGCGCCGATCGCACCCGAGTTCCGCGAGGCGCTCGGCCTCGCGCTGGAGGCGTCCGGCGACGCCGAGCGGATCCGGCAGCGCAACCCGGGCGAGGTGTATCGGCAGTTCGTGACCTGCATGATGCACAAGCTGGACGCCGCGCTGACCAGTGCCGAGGGGCGTGAGGCTACACCCCAGACGACGGCCTATCGGACGGCGGAGGAGCTGATCGGCGACCTGCGCACCCTCGAGGCGGGGCTCACCGCGGCGCGCGGCGCACGCGCCGCCGAGCTCCTCGTCCGCCCGGTGCGCCGCGAAGTGGAGGCGTTCCGGTTCAGCACGTTCCGGCTCGACGTCCGTGATAACTCACCACGCGTGAACGCGGCCGTAGCCGCGCTGTGGCGTGCCCGGAACCCGGGCGAGCCGCCGGCGCCCGCGTCGCCCGAATGGCGCACCTGGCTGCAAAGCGAGCTGGCTCGCCCGCTGCGTGCGGACCGGGCGGCTCCGCCGCCGGAAGCCGCGGAGGCAGTCGATCTCTTCCGGTTGATTCACGAGGCGCGGGACTGCCTCGACCGCGAAGCGGTCGGCAGCTTCATCCTGAGCATGACGCACGACGTGGCGGACATCCTCGGCGTCTATCTGCTGGCCAAGGAGGCGGGGCTGTTCGCGGACGCCGCCGGGGTCGAGAGCTGCACGCTCCCGATCGTGCCGCTGTTCGAGTCCATCGACGACCTGCGACGGGCGCCTGAGATCGTGCGCGACCTGTTGCAGGTCCCCCTGGTGCGCCGCAGCGTGCGTGCCCAGGGCAGCGTGCTCGAGGTGATGATCGGGTACTCCGACTCGAACAAAGACGGCGGCTTCCTGTCCTCCAACTGGGAGCTCGCCAAGACCCAGCTGCGGCTCACCCGCCTCGGCCGGGAAAGCGGAGTGCCGATCGCCTTCTTCCATGGCCGGGGCGGCTCCGTGAGCCGCGGGGGCGCGCCCACCGGCCGCGCCATCGCCGCGCAGCCCGCCGGCTCGATCCAGGGCCGGCTCCGCCTCACCGAGCAGGGGGAGGTCGTGTCTTTCAAGTATGCGAACCGCGGCACGGCCGCCTATCAGACGGAGCTGCTCGCGGCCAGCGTGCTGGAGCACTCTCTCAAATCCGAGCGCGAGCAGGCTCTCGTCCCCACGACCGAGTTCGACGAAGCAATGGAGGCGTTGTCGGGCGCCGCCCACGCGGCCTACCGCCGCCTGGTGGAGCACCCTCGCCTCGTGGACTACTTCCAGGCAGCGAGCCCCGTCGAGGAGATCGCCCTCCTGAACATCGGCTCCCGGCCCGCCCGCCGGACCGGCGCTCGGACGCTCGCGGACCTGCGGGCCATTCCCTGGGTGTTCGCCTGGGCCCAGAACCGCCACTCCATCCCCGGCTGGTACGGGTTGGGCAGCGGCCTCGCGACGTTTCTCGACGTGCGTGGGACTCGAGGCGAAGCGCTCCTCAAGCGGATGTTCAAGGACTTCCGGCTGTTTCGGCTGGTCATGGACGAAGTCGAGAAGACGCTCGCCTACGTCGATCTCGACCTCGCTCGGGAGTACGCCGAGCTGGTCCCCGATCCGTGGCTGCGCCAGGAGATTTTTTCGCTGGTCACCGACGAATACCATCGGACGGTGGAGGTCGTGCGCCGCCTCACCGGCTGCACCGAGCTCGCGGAGCGGTTTCCCCAGTTCCGCCAGCGCCTGGCGAGCCGCTTGCCGACGCTGAACCAGGTGAACCGCCAGCAAGTCGAGCTGCTGCGGCGCTATCGCGCGACGGGGGGCGAGAAGGCGCCGGAAGACCAGCTCGCGGCCCTGCTCTCGTCCATCAACTGCATCGCCGCGGGGTTTGGGACAACTGGTTGACAGCCGCAAGCCGTAAGTCTTAAGCCTTGCGGCTTGCGGCTATATTTCGGCAATGCACGACTCCCTCTACTTCACCGACCATCACTTCCAAGTGCGCGACATGGTGCGCGACTTCGCCCAGCAAGTCGTAAAGCCGAGCGCCCGTCGATACGACCTCGCCAGCGAGTTCCCCTGGGACAACGTGCGCCGGATGGCGGACCTGGGCCTGTTCGGCATCCCCTGGCCGGAGGAGCTGGGGGGGTCGGGCATGGACTATCTCTCTTACATCATGGTGATCCACGAGCTCGCAAAGGTCGATGCGAGCCACGCCATCACCGTGAGCGCCCACACGACGCTGGGCACGTCGCCCATCGTGGATTTCGGAACGCCGGAACAGAAGAAGCGCTACGTTCCGCTGCTGGCAGCGGGGAAGGTGCTGGGCGGGTTCGGGCTGACCGAGCCCGGCGCCGGGTCCGACGCCGGCGGGACGAGCACCGTGGCGGACGAGAAGAGCGACCACTACGTCCTGAACGGCTCGAAGATCTTCATCACGCACGCTGGCGTCGGCGAGATCTTCGTCGTGACGGCCCGCACCGATCCCGCCGCCAAGAAGACCCGGGGCATCACCGCGTTCATCGTGACCAAGGATACGACCGATCTCGAGGACGCAAAGCGGGTCGGCGTGGGTCACGACCCGTCGCTCCCCAAGTGTCGCGGGGTGGTGGCGGCGAAGAAGGAGGACAAGCTCGGCTGGCGGGCGTCGGATACGCGCGAGTTGGTCTTGCAGGACGCGATCGTCCCGAAGGAGAACGTCCTCGGGCCCGTGAACAACGGCTTCCGGCAGTTCCTCCACACCCTCGACGGCGGTCGCATCGGCCTGGGGGCGCTGGCGCTAGGGCTCGCCGAAGGCGCCCTCGAGGAGTGTCTCCGCTACACGACAACCCGGCGGCAGTTCGGCAAGCCCATCGCCAGCTTCCAGGGTGTGCATTTCGCGCTCGCCGACATGGCGACCGAAATCGAGGCGGCCAAACACCTCGTGTATCACGCGGCCTGGCTCAAGCAGCACGGCCGGCCGTTCAAGAGGGAGGCGGCCATGGCGAAGCTGTTCGCATCCGAGCTCGCCATGCGCGCCACGACCAAGGCCGTCCAGCTGCACGGCGGCTACGGCTACACCACGGATTATCCGGTCGAGCGGATGATGCGGGACGCGAAGATCTGCGAGATCGGCGAAGGCACGAGCGAGATCCAACGCATCGTGATCGCGCGACAACTGCTCGGAGACCTAATAGACTAGGTTGGGGAGGTTCGGGAGGGTAGGGGAGGTTTGGGGAGGTTGCCCCGAGCCGGAACAACCTCCCCAACCTCCTCTAACCCCCCTAACCTTCACATCGCCAAGTTTTTCACCAGAAACGCGAAGCGGTCCGCCTGCTCCTCGATGAGCTTGCTGGTCGGCTTGCCGGCGCCGTGCCCGGCCTTCGTCTCGATCTCGATCAACACCGGCTGCGGGCCTGCCTGCGCCGCCTGCAGCGTCGCCGTGAACTTGAAGGAATGCCCCGGCACCACGCGATCGTCGTGATCGGCGGTGGTGACGAGCGTGGCCGGGTAGCGTATTCCCGCCCGGATGTTGTGCAGCGGCGAGTACTTGTAGAGATAGGGGAACTGCGCCGTGCTGTCGGCCGAGCCGTAGTCGGTGACCCAGGCCCAGCCGATCGTGAACTTGTGGAACCGCAGCATGTCCATCACGCCGACCGCGGGAAGCGCCGCTCCGAACAGCTCGGGCCGCTGCGTGATCGCGGCCCCGACCAGCAGCCCGCCGTTCGACCCGCCCGCGATGGCAAGCTTGGGCGGAGACGTGTAACCCTGGGCGATCAGGAATTCCGCGGCGGCGATGAAGTCGTCGAACACGTTCTGCTTCTTCTCGTGCATGCCCGCCTGATGCCACTCCTCACCGTATTCTCCGCCGCCTCGCAGGTTCGGGACGGCGTACACACCGCCCCGCTCAAGCCACACGAACATCGCCACGGAAAAGCTCGGCGTGAGGCTGATGTTGAACCCGCCGTAGCCGTACAGATACGTCGGGTTCGAGCCGTCGAGGCGCAGCCCCTTCTTGTGCGTGATGAACATCGGCACCCGCGTGC
>Ga0209158_1000513_pt1 | contig 28321 bp, 29 predicted proteins | sample GraSoiAngelo_140_FD_185897 | JGI IMG/M metagenome (GOLD analysis project Ga0209158, IMG submission 185897) | Grasslands soil microbial communities from the Angelo Coastal Reserve, California, USA - 14_0929_12_30cm (SPAdes) (version 2) | ecosystem: Environmental > Terrestrial > Soil > Grasslands ...
TACCTCCGAGCGCGTTGCCCTTGAGGCACGACTGCTGCCACTACAGCGGCCGCCCCACTGCTGGGGCCGAACCGAAAGGGAAGTTCTCGAGGATGCCTGAAGTCGCGCCGCGCACGCTGACGCTCCCCCACGCCGTTTTCTTGGAGCGAGCCGCAAACGAGCCTCCCACCTCCGCCGCCGTCCGGTTGGGGCAGGGGGCGTTTCTCGTGCTGCGACTCGTGGATCTGCTCGCGCCCGACCGCGATCCTCCAACGAGCCCGGAGGTGTTCCGCTACCAGGCGGCCGCGACCGAGCGGTACTGCGCGGATCTGGGTCGCATCGGGCCCGAGGCGGCCCACCTCCAGGGACTCGTGCGCAACGCCGTCGACGTCTACGCCCACCAGGATCCGCGGCTCATCGCGCCCGCGCTGCTGGCGTACGCCCACTACCTCGAGGATGACGGCCACTATCTCGAAGCCCTGGACGTTCTGGAGACGCTGCTGCGGGTTGGCACGGCCCTGATGCGCGACGCGGACCGTATCGCGACGGCGCTCCGTGTCGGGCGCGTGAACCGCAAGATGCACCGCTTCGACGACGCGGAACGTTGGTACACGGAAGCGGGCGAGCGGGCCGCGCTCATAGGCGATGGCTACTCGGTCCTGCTGAGCCGGCTGGGTCGCGCCAACGCACTTCAGTATCGGGGTGATCTGGGAGAGTCGGAGCGCACGTACTGGAGCATTCTTGTCGATGCCCAACGCGAAGGTTCGCGCCAAGCAGAGGCAAGGGCCGAGCACGGTTTGGGGAGCGTCCTCCTGTACCGCGGGCAGCCAGGCGAAGCAATACCGCATTTATGGCGAGGCATTGGGCTCTACGACGACGAATCGTCCCGCCTTCGCGCTTTCCAGGACCTCGGCATCGGGCTGCTCAGTCTCGGGGACGCAGATGGAGCCGAGCGAGCGCTACTGCAAGTCGCGACCAAGGCCACGGCGGCCGACAACCTGAACAACGCGATGATCGAGCTGATGCATTGCGCTTCGTATCGTCGCGACCGGATTGGCTTCGCACGCTGGCGCGAGCGCTCCGAGGCCGCGGTGCCAACGATGGCGCCGAACATCCACGCCGACTTTCTGCTCAAGGTGGGAATTGGGTTGGCGCGGTTCGGCAACTTCCCCAAGGCTGAGCGGCTATTGGAAGAAGCGGTGGCCATGGCTTCGGAACACAAGCTGCACGCGCACATCGTCAAGATCGAGCGCATCAAGAGCGGATTGCAGGACTGCGCAGCTTGTCAGGGAACGCCTACGGAGACGGCGTGGCAGACACCGGCGGTGAGGGAGGTGTCGGCCTCCCTCGCCGCCCTATCCATTTAGCAGTATCAGTGGCAGGTGTTGGGGCTGCTGGTATCGCACGGAACCGTCTCGGGCCGCGGGCCAGTGGAATCGGCACAGGCGGCGGCGCTGAGAGCGAACGACACGAGGGCGACGGCGAAGAGCAGGCGGATCCGACGCGACATACGAACCTCCGATGACCGGGTGGGCGACTTGGGAACCGCAAACGCCCATCAACTTGGCGTCGGCGCAGCGCCGGTTTTAGGGTGATTTTGCGGCACGATGGGGTGCTTTTGCGACACTTATGCTGGTTCTAGCCGCTGTCCCAGAAGTGCAACTGCAACGGCTGCGTCGCGCGGCCGGGGTACGTTTCACGTTCGTGCGCGCCGCGAGTTGGGACGAAGTGCTGGCGGGCATCCGCGCGCGGCCCGTCGAGCTCGCGGTGCTGGACCCCACGCTCGGCGGCGAGGCGCGCGCCCAGGAGCTCGAACGCCTGCGCCTGCTGTTCCCTTCGCTGCCGCTCATCCTCTATACCGCCCTCACCCCGCAGCTGGCCGCCGTCCTGCTCGCGCTCGGCAAGCACGGCATCCGCCACGTGATCTTCGTGCGCTACGACGATCACCCCGAGCGGTTGCGCGAGGTGCTGGAGCGCGAGGCCAGCGGCGCCGCCTCCCGCCGCCTCCTCGACCAGCTCGCGGACCGGCTGAGCCCGCTGCCCACCGAGCTGCGCTGGGTGCTCGAGGAAGCGTTGCGCACCCCCGAAGAGGTCCAGACGGTAGGCCGCCTGGCGGCGCGGGCGCGCGTGGACCGGCGCACCTGCGAGCGCTGGTTCACGCGCGTCGGCCTGCCGACCCCGCGGCATTTCCTCGCGGCCGCCCGCGTGCTGTACGCCCATCGGCTGTTGCAGGACCCCGGCTTCACGATCGAGGACGTGGCGGTCCGATTGGGCTACGCCCAGGTGAAGACGTTGCAGCAGCACGCCCGCACCTACCTCGGCTTGACCGCCGGCGAGATGCGTCTGTCGCTGAGTCCTGACGAGGCCCTCGATCTCGTGGTGCGTCGGTTCCGGCAGCCCGCCGCCGTCGCCACGATCGCGGTCTCATGAGCACCGGCTCGCCCGCCCGTCGCCCCGTCACCATCCTCGTCGTGGACGACGAGGCGCCGTTGCGCCGCGTGCTGGAGCGGTCGTTCGCCCGCGACGGCTACCGCGTGCTTTCCGTCGCGTCGGCGGAGGAGGCCTACGCCCTGCTGGGCCGCGAGCAGCCCGACGCGCTGCTGCTCGACATCCACTTGCCCACGATGTCCGGCCTGTCGCTCTACCTCGCCATCAAGGCGCGGTGGCCGGAGCTCCAGGGACGCGTGGCGATCATGACCGGCGACGCCGAGGCGGAAGAGGTCGACGCCTGGCTGGAGCGCAACCCCTGCGCGTTGATCCGCAAGCCGTTCGACCTCGCCCAGGTGACCGCCTGGGTCGCGTCGGTGCTGCGCTGGCAGCGCGAGCAGCTCGGGAACGGTTAAGCGATGTCCGGCGCCCCCCAGGCCGAGCCGCTCCATGTCCTGCGGGAATACCGCCATCTCGCGCCCTGGAACCTCCGCGATCTCTCGGTCCTGGTCGGTGCGATCCTCGACGCCTCGAGCGTGACGCCCATCAACGCCGCCGCCCGGGCGTCGCCGAGCGAGCGCACGATCCGGTTTTACGTCACCAAGGGATTGGTGAGTCCCCCCGAGGGTCGCGGCACCGCCGCCACCTACTCCTACCGCCACTTTCTGCAACTGCTGTGCATCAAGCTGCGCCAGATGGAGGGCGCCACGCTCGCAGCCATCACCAAGGAGATGAGCGACCAGACGGGAGACGTCTTGGAGCGGCGCGCGGCGCAGGTGCTCGGCGCCTCGCTTCCCGCGCCGGACCGGCTGGCACTCCGCGGAGCACAGGCGCTCCCGCGAGGGAAGTCGGGGCGCGCGCTGGCCGGCTGGCTCACGCGGGACGCCACTAAGGAAGACAGCGGTCCCAGCACGTGGCGTCGTCTCCCGATCGCTCGCGGTGTAGAGCTTCACGTCGACGCCGATCATCCGCTCGCCCGGCTGGGAGCCGACGACACTGGCGTCGCGGAAGCGGTGCGACAGGCGATCGCGAAACTACTGCCGAATCTGCCGACGTAGTGCCGTGCGCCGGCCCTCGGCACGGCCGGCACCGTCTTCAACCGGGAGCAGCGATGGGCTCGTGGATCCTGCTGATACTCGTCGTCGTCATCATCGGGTGGATGATCGCCGCCTACAATGGCCTCATCTCGCTCAAGAACCAGACGCTGAACGCCTTCAAGCAGATTGACGTCCAGCTCAAGCGCCGCCACGACCTCATCCCGAACCTCGTGAACGCGGTGCGGGGGGCCATGGACTTCGAGAAGTCCACCCTCGAGGCCGTGATCCAGGCGCGCAACCAGGCCGTGAAGATCAACGCGGGCGGCCCCGAAAACATCAAGCAGATCAGTCAGGCGGAAAACCAGCTGTCCAGCGCCCTCTCCCGATTGCTGGTTACGGTCGAGCGCTATCCCGACCTCAAGGCAACCGGCAACGTCGCGCAGCTGCAAGAGGAGCTCACGTCCACGGAGAACCGGATCGCCTTCGCCCGGCAGCTCTACAACGACACGGCCACGCAATACAACACGAAGCAGCAGCAGTTCCCCACGAGCTTCGTAGCTGGCCTCGCCAAGGCTCAGGCGGCGGAGTTGTGGGAGCTCGAGGATCAGGCCGACAAGGCCGTCCCCCAGGTTGATCTCTCGGGCCGGCTCCCCCCGACGCCCGCGCCGCCTCGGCTAGAGGGCGAACGGCGGTGAGGATGTGAGCGACGAGACCACCCTCAACCTCTTCCAACAACAGGAGACCAACCGCCGGCGCACCGTCCTGCTGGTGGTTGGCTTCGTACTCTTCTTCGCTTGGCTGGGCTTCGGCGGCGATTTCATCCTCCACCTGTATACCGCCGACGCGCCCCCGGAGAGTTACCATCACGGGTTTCCGTGGATTGGAATCCTGCTCGGCACGATCGGGATCGCGACCGCCTGGTACGCCTACAAGACCGGACCCGAAAAGGTGCTGTGGTCGACGGGGGCGTGGGAACTAATCACACCGCAGGACGACAAGCAGCGGCAGCTCGTCAACGTGGTGGAGGAGATGGCCATCGCCGCGGGCGTCCCCCGGCCCCGGATCTACATTGTCCCCGACCCCGACCCCAACGCGTTCGCCACCGGGACCGACCCGAACAACTCTCACATCGCCGTCACGCAAGGCCTGCTCGATCTCTGCTCCCGCGAGGAGTTGCAGGGTGTGATCGGTCACGAGCTCGGCCACGTGAAGAACTACGACGTACGCCTGATGACCACGCTGGCGGCAATGGTGGGGGCGGTGCTCCTGATCCACACCGGTATCTCGCGGATGCTGCGCGGCGGAGTCCGGATCGGCGGCGGTAGTGGCGGCGGGGGAGGAGGCGGCGGCAAGGGAGGGAAGAAGCTTGGCCAGCTCGCCTTGGTGCTCCTCGTCGTATGGGTGATCACCTGGATCCTCGCCCCGATCATCACGCAGTTGCTCGCCATCGCGGTCAGCCGCAAGCGGGAGTACCTCGCCGACGCGATGGGCGCACAATTCACGCGCAATCCGCTGGCCCTGGCGAGCGCCCTGCAGAAGATCGAAGGAGCCGAGGCACCAACGAGCTCCATCCAGCGGGGCGCGGCCCACCTCTGCATCGCCGATCCGCTGGGGCGCAGCATCAATCAGCACGAGGGTGCCTTCGCCAACCTGTTCGGGACCCACCCACCGATGGCGATGCGCATCGCACGACTCAAGGGGATGGGGTACGCCCAGTTGAAGAAGGAGGGAGGCTTCGTCGCATGAGGGCGTGGCTTCGCCGCCGCGCCCGCCGCACCCTCCACGAGTTCCGCACCCGCCTCGCCCGCTTCCAGCTCCAGCAGCGCCGTCAGGCCAAGGCCGCCCTTCTGGGCGATCCCGTGGTCCGAGAGGCCATCGCCGCGCACGCGGCCGAGCACCGCATGAGCGACGCAGAGGTGCGCCGGCGCGTCGAGACCTACATCGCCGAGATCGTTCCCCACTTCAGCATCCTCTCCTACTACAAGGTCGGCTACAACCTCGCCAAAGCGCTCGTCAATCTGCTGTACAAGGTGAGCGTGGACTACCAGGACGAGGCGGCGCTGGCGCGGATTCCCAAGAAGGACGTCGTCGTCTATCTGATGAACCACCGCTCCAACGCGGACTACGTCGTCGTCGCGTACGTCCTTGCGTACGGCGTGCAGGTGAGCTACGCGGTGGGTGAGTGGGCGCGGGCGTGGCCGCTGGAGTACGTCTTCAAGTCGTTCGGCGCCTACTTCATCCGCCGCCGCTACCGGGAGCCGCTCTACCACGCGGTCCTCGAGCGCTATGTGCAGCTCATCACCCGCAACGGCGTGACCCAGGGGATCTTCCCGGAAGGCGGGCTGACGCGCGACGGCCGGCTCAAGCTGCCGAAGCTCGGCCTGCTCGACTACATCTGCCGCACCGTCCTCGACGCCGACTTCGCGCGCGATGTCTGGTTCGTGCCGGTGGCGCTCAACTACGACCGCGTTCTCGAGGACCGGTCGCTGATCCGGGAGCTGGTGGCCGAGGGTGACCGGCCCGGCCGGTTGAGCCAGCTGTTCAGCGTCACGGCCTACGTGCTCGCGAACCTGGGCCGGCTCCTGACCGGGCGGCTCCGGCGCTACGGACGGGCGGCGGTCAACTTCGGGACGCCCCTCTCGCTGCGCTCCTGGTTGGCGACGGCGCCGCCGGGCGTGCTCGCGTGGTCCAAGGAGCAGCGCCTGCCCGAGCTCCAAAAACTGGCCAACGAGATGCTGCGACGGATCGGCGCGATCATTCCCGTCACCCCCGTTCCGCTCGCGGCGGCCGCGCTCCTCTCCTTCGAGCAAACAGTCGTGCCCAAGGCCGCCGTGCTCGATCGCATGGACCAGCTGCGCGACCGCCTGCAGGAGGTGAACGCCAAGGTCGTCCGCGGCGGGGCACGCATCCACGACATCTGGGACCGGGCGTGGCGGATGCTGCGACTGCGGCAGCTCGTCGTGGCCGACGGCGACAGCCTCGTGATCTTGCCGCGCGGCCGACCTCTGCTCGAATACTATGCCAACTCGATCGCGCATCTCGTCCGGATCCGGGGTCCGCGGCTCCCGTTTCACAAGGAGCACGAGCGCGAGACCGATTTGCCGCGGCTCCGGAAACCGGACAACGCGTAAATCGGATACGCGTGGCAGCACCCCACACCCCAAATCCCACTCCCCATCTGTAGATTTGAGATCATGACCCGCGTCTTGGACCTGGGATCGCTACAGATCGGCGACCGCGTGCAGGACACGCTGCTCGTCCTGGATGCCGAGCAGAAGAGTTTCGACGGCGGCGCCTATACGGTCCTCACATTCGGGAATGCCACCGGCCGGCTCCCCAGCGCGCCGTTTTTCGACAAGGACCTGTCGTTCGTCGAAGGAGTCCGCCGCGGCCATGTGGTGCAGGTGATCGGCGAGGTGGCGGAGTACCGCGGCCGCCGCCAGCTGCGCGTGACCGCCCCGCTCCGCCTGCTCCCCGCGGGCGCCGTGGACCTGAACCAGCTGTTGCCGACCGTAGGCGATGTCGGGCGGTACTGGGACGTCCTCGACGGCTGGCGCCGGGAGATCCGCAAACCCCGCCTCGCTCGTGTCCTCGGCCTGTTCTACGACGACGACGAGTTCCGGACGCGCTACGGCCGCTGCCCGGCGAGTGTCAACGGCCACCACGCCGCGATCGGCGGGTTGGTCAAGCACACCGCCGAAGTCGCGGCGATCGCGCGCACCATCGCCAAAGTATGCGGCGCCGACCCCGACCTGGTACTCGCGGGCGTCCTCCTGCACGACATCGGCAAGCTCGAGAGCTACCGCTGGGATGGCGTCTTCGAGTACACCGACGGCGGCCATTTGCTGGGACACGTGGTGCTGGGCGCGCTGCTGCTGGACCGGCGGCTCGCCCTCGAGACGCCGTCCCCGTGCACCGCGGCCGAGCGCGATGTGCTGCTCCACCTCATCCTCGCCCACCACGGACGCCTGGAGTTCGGCAGCCCGGTGTCGCCGATGACCCTCGAGGCCGAGGTCCTGCATTGGGCCGACAACGCCAGCGCCAAGACCTCCAGCATGGGCGAGGCGCTGCGCGAGGCGGAAGCGTTCGGCGAGGCGCTCGTGTCGCAACGCAAGTTCTGGCAGCTCGACTACCGCCGCGCCTACCGGGGCGTCAGCGACTGGGGCTCGCCGCCAGCCGGCGAATAGCCTCGGCTGCGCGGTCGATCTGCTGCAGCGTCGTGAGCAGCAGCTCCCGCACGACGAACTCTTCGGTCTCCATGCCGGCGAGCTGCGTCGAACACCGTGCGGCGCACAGCGCATTGTTGATCTCGGCGATCGTGGCCAGGCGCGCGCCCTCGGCCGGGTCCGGCATTGTGCAAGTGGGCGTCACGGCCCGAACCTAGCGCTCCGACGGCACCACCCATCACCTTTTTTCCTGTGCCGTACCGCTTTTTATCGCACACCGCGGACGCCGCCGTTGTCCTCGAAGCGCCGGACGAGGCGGGCCTGCGCGCCGCCGGCGTCGCGGCGCTGCGCGAGCTGCTGGTGGGCGACAGCCCCGTCGCCGTCGCCCTCGAGCGACCGATCCGGGCGTCCGGGAACGACACGGCCGAGCGCCTGATCAATTACCTGCGGGAGGTCCTGTACCTGTACGACGCCGAGCGCTTCGTCCCGGCGGAGGCTGGAGCCGAAGGGGTGCGGGGAGAGCCGTTCCAGGCCGACCGGCACCGCGCGACCCGCGAGGTCAAGGCCGTGACCTACCACGGCGCCGAGGTACGACGCGGCGCGGACGGAGGGCTGCGGGCGACCGTGGTGTTCGATCTCTGATGGAGACGTCGGTGCGCGTCGAGCGTATCGATGCCTATCGCTGGCGCGTCCCGCGGCACGGGGGGATGCGCACCGACGGCCTGATCTTCGCCGACGAGGGGCTGATGCGGGACCTCGAGGGAGATCAGGCCGTGCAGCAAGTGGCCAATGTCGCCCACCTGCCGGGCATCGTCGGGCCCGCGATCGCCATGCCGGACATTCACTGGGGCTACGGGTTCCCCATCGGCGGCGTGGCGGCGTTCGACCTGGAGACGGGCGTCGTCTCCCCCGGCGGCGTCGGCTACGACATCAATTGCGGCGTGCGGCTGCTCGCGACGTCGCTCTCCATCAGCGAAGCCCGCCCCCGCCTCGGCGCGCTCGTGGACGCCCTGTACCGGACGATCCCGTCCGGCGTCGGCGCGTCGCGGTCAGACGTCATCCTGCAGCGGCGGGAGCTCGAAGCAGTGCTGCGTGAGGGGGCGCGCTGGGCCGTGGAGCATGGGTTCGGCGTTCCCGCCGACCTCGAGGCCATCGAAGCGAACGGGACGCTCGAGGGCGCCGACCCCGGCGCCGTCTCCGACCGCGCCAAAGAGCGAGGAAAGTCCCAGCTCGGCACCGTGGGGAGCGGGAATCACTTCGTGGAGGTCGGCTACGTGGCGGAGACGTTCGACGCCGCCGCCGCGGCGCGCTTGGGGCTCGAGCCCGGCCGGCTCACCGTCTTCATCCATTCCGGATCGCGCGGCCTGGGCTACCAGGTGTGCGACGACTCGCTGGAAACGATGCTGCGCGCCAGCGCGAAGTACGCCATCCCGCTCCCCGACAAGCAGCTGTGCTGCGCACCTCTCGCGTCACCGGAAGCGCGGCAGTACTGGGGCGCGATGAACGCGGCGGCCAACTTCGCCTTCGCGAATCGCCAGCTCATGGCTCACTACGCGCGCCGCGCGCTCGCGCAGGTCTTCGGCCCCGAGGCGGCCGAGCGCACGCACTTGGTCTACGACGTCTGCCACAACATCGCGAAGATCGAGCGCCACGTGGTCGCCGGCGCACCGCGTCGCGTCTGCGTCCACCGCAAGGGCGCGACCCGCGCGTTCCCCCCGGGCCACCCCGAGCTCGCGTCGCAGTTTCGCGACCTCGGTCAGCCGGTGCTGATCCCCGGCGACATGGGCCGCTATTCGTACGTGCTGTTGGGAACGGAGGGAGCCTTCCGCGAGACCTTCGGCTCGACCTGCCACGGCGCCGGGCGGCGTCTGTCGCGGCATCAGGCCAAGAAGCTGGCCCGACCGCGCAACATCCTGAAGGAGCTGGAGGCCCAGGGGATCCTGGTCCGGGCCGCCAACCGGGGCACGGTGGACGAGGAGATGCCCGAAGCCTACAAGGACGTCTCGCGTGTGGTGGACGTGGTCCACGCCGCCGGGATCGGGCGGAAGGTGGTCCAGCTCAAGCCGGTCGCGGTGGTAAAAGGGTGAGTCAGCCGACTTTCGCCAGGTCCGCTTCGGTCGTCGCGAGCAGCCGTTTGAGGCCGGAGCGTCCGACCAGGGCGACGCCGAACGCCAGAATCGGCAGGACCTGAATCGCCTGGAGCGCGAACCCGGCCGCGACGCCCCGCTCGGCCGGGACGCCGAACGCCAGCAACGCTCCCGCCATCGCCGCCTGCATCACGCCGACGTTCGCGGGCGTGACGCGCACGATTCCACCCAGGTTCACCGCGATCATCGCCGTGAAGGATGCCGCGGGGCGCGCGGGGATGTGCATCGCCTCCAGCGTGAACTGGTACGCGGCCCACTGCGCGATCCAGTTCACCATCGCGAACATCGTGGGCACGACCAGGCGGCCGCCCCAGCCCATCTCGGCGAGCTGCGAGGCCCAGGTGCGGATACTCGAGGGCAGCCTGGGCATCAGCCGGGCCCACACCTGGAACCGGGCCATCAGCAGGATGCTCGCGAGCGCCAGGGCGGCGCCGATCTGCAGGCCGCGCAGCGTCGCCGGGAGCTGCATCAGCGTCGGGGCAACGACTACGAACAGCGCGAGCCCGAGCGCTTCGACGGCCCGGGCCGCGATGACGGAGAGCACGCCCGCCCGCACCGGGACGCCGTCGCGCTGGTGCAGCAAGGTGATCCGCGCAGCTTCGCCGCTCACGCCGACCCCGACGATGTTCACAGCGGTCCCGACGAGGTTCGCCTCCTGCGCGGTCCACCACCGCGCCCGCGCCACCGGTCGCAACAGCACCTGCCACCCCCAGGCCTTGGCCAGCGGGGAGAACAGGTTCACGACGAACCCCGCCCCGAGCAGCCAGAGATTGACCCCGACGAGCGCGGCGCCGGTCTCCTGCCACGGGAATTTCAGCACCACGCGCAGCGCCAAGCCCGCTCCGACCAACGCGAGCCCCCACCACACCCAGCGCTTCACGCGAGCAGCTCTCCGAGAGGGCGGAACTCGTACCCGGCGGCCAGCGCGTCCGCGATGACGCCGGGCAGCGCCTCCGCCGTGGAACGGCGATCACCGTTGGGGTTGCTCCCGTCACCGTCGTGCAGGAGAATGATGGCGCCCGGCCGCAGTTTCGCGCGCACGCGGCGTCGGATCTCCCCGGCGGGGGGTCGGTCCGAATCCCACACGCCGAACGTCCAGCCGAAGACGCGGTAGCCGAGCCGCCGGGCCGCGGCAGCCACGAACGGGTTGCGGTAGCCATGGGGCGCGCGAAAGGCGCGAGGTGGCTGGCCGGTAACTGTCACGATCGTGTCGTGAGCCTGCTGGAGCTCGGCGCGCACCCTCGCCGGGCCGCGGACGTGGAGCTTCACATGGTGCTGCGTGTGGTTGCCGATCTCGTGCCCCAAGCCGGCGGCCCGCCGGGCGGCCGTCGCGAAGCGGCGCACGTGCTCGCCGACCATGAAGAACGCGGCGGGCACGTGCTCGGCCTCGAGCGTGTCGAGGATGCGGTCGGTGGCGTCGGGGTTCGGCCCGTCGTCGAAGGTGAGGTACAACGCCCGGCCACCGCGCGGTCCCCGGCCGATCGCCCGGCCAAAGAGGGGTGCGTTGGGATGATACATCCCGGCCGCCAGCACCCCGACCGCCGCCAGACCGGCCGGGACGAGCAGGCCCGTCACCGCTTCACCCGCTCGTAGACGGCCAGCACCCGATCGGCGACGCGGGGCCAGGCGTAACGGGCCGCCTTGGCCAGGCCTGCGGCGCCCATCGTGCCACGACGCGCCGGGTCGCCGATGAGCGCCGCTGCGGCGCCGGCCCACGCCGCTGGATCGCCCTTGGGCACCAGCACGGCTTCGGCGCCGCCGTCGACCAGCTCTCGGAACCCGGTGATATCGGAGACGATCATTGGCGTTCCACTCGCCATCGCCTCGAGCAGCGTGATACCGAACGACGCCTTCGTGGTCGGGCACAGGTACAGGTCCGCGGTCCCGTAGTAATCCGGCCGCTCGGTGAACACCGCGCCGGCGAAGCGCACGCGGTCCCCCAGCGGTCGGGCTTTGCGCTGATAATACCCGCGCAGCGGGCCGTCCCCAACCACGGTCAACTGGGTCGCCGGGTACGCGGCGAGGATCTCCGGCATCGCCGCCAGAACGGTGTCGAGACCGTTCCGGGGATCGAGCCGGCCCAGGAACAGCAGGCGGGGGCCGGACGTGAGCGCGTCGCTGGGGCGGCGGCCGTTGGGGTGGAAGTACTCGACGTTGACGCCGTTGGGAATGATCTCGAACTCGGCCCGGAAATACTTGCTCATCGCCTGCACGACGGGCCGGCTGACGGCGATACGGGCGGCTAGCCGGTCGAGTCGCGGCTGGAGGAGGCGGCGGAACGCCCAGTACCCGGGTGAGCGGCGAAACCAGGTGTGGAACGTGCCGACCACGGGGAGTCCCATGCGCCACGCCGCGCTCGAGGCGACGAGGCCCAGGGTCGGCGCGAGGGCGTCCTGCAGGTGCACGACCTCCGCGCCAGTCTCGCGTAACACGGCGGTCATCCGACGCCTGAGCCCGAAGCCGGTGGTGATGCGCGCAAACGAGCCATTGCTGTAGACGAGGCGGCTGGTGCCGAGGCGGCGCACGAACGGCGGATCCTCGCCCTGGCCTGTCATGTTCGACGTGACGACCGTCGCTTCGTGCCCGCGGCGACGCAGCTCGAGGGCGAGATGGTGCACGTGCTCAGTGACACCGCCCAGATGGGGATAGTAGAACTCGGTGACCAGCGCTACCCGCATGCACCCACCCGTTTCAGAAGGAACGCTCCGCGCCTGATTCAAGACCCCGGAGGGGGCCGGATGGTCAATCTACCTGAGGGGGAAGAAACACGAAGCCCCCGGGTCGGCACGATAGGCCGCCCGGGGGCTCCGCACACCAGCTACCCGGAGCCGGGGGCTTGCGCCCTCCGTTCTTCTTCCCGTCGCCGCCGGTTGGCTGATGCGCCGCTCGGTAGGGCAAACAGGAGCTCCGGCTTCCATCCCCAAGCAGCCTGGCCGGGCCGCAAGGTTCGCCGATGTGAGTGCTACGGGTCAGATCGGGTCGCGGACCGACCTTCCGCACTGCGCGCCGAGGCACCACGTCGGCGCGGCTGGGGCACGCGACTGGCCCCAACTGCCCGGACCGGAGAGATTCTCTCCCGGATCGACGAGCGCCTGAGCCCTTGTTTGCATCGGCGCCCTCCCCGGAGCTTCCGTCCGAACCCGTCTCACAGGCGTGACCAGGACGCCAGGTCCCAGCCCTTCCCTGCGCGACGCGTGGAGGCAATATACCCCCCTCACAGAATCGCGCAAGTGCCGATGTTTCTTCGGGTTAGCTCACCATGATGTGCACGGGATGTGCATCGTAACACGCATCCGCCCGGCCGGTTCCGCCGCTCATCCACACGATGTGGAGTTGTGAATCCACAGCGGGCACGTTTCCACAATCACCCGGCCGCAGGCTTCTTGAGCCCAGCTCTCAGCTGAAAGACCCGCAGCGCTTCCTCGTAGCGGCGCAACGCGAGAGTCAGCTGTTGGACGCGATAGGGGCCCCACGCCCGCAGTGAATCGGCCAGCGTGACGCTGGGCGGGCTCGGCTCCCACTCCTGTCGGCACAGCGTCAGGGCACGCAGCAGGTTCGCCGCCGCCGTGCGCAACCGCGCTTGCTCCGCGCCGGCGCGCGGCGTGAGGGTTGCCACGCTGAGCACGCGCTGCAGCGACTCGAGTTCCGCGGCGGCACCCGCGCAACCGTCCCGGACGCGCCGGGCGCGCGCCAGCACGAGAGCGGGGGACGCTGCCTGCAGATCGAGGCTAAAGCCATACGCCGCGCTCCGCAGGCGCCCGATCGAGTCGCTCGCGGCGTCAATGACCCGCTCGACGCGAGCCGGCTTGGCGCTATCGGGAACCTGGGCGGGCGGTGCGACCGCCACCCACAAGGCCACGAGCAGCCCGCTCATGGTCAAGAGTCGATCGCGACCTCGTGGTAGGTGTATTGAGCGTCGGGCTGGGCCGGGAGGAACAGGCACCCCGCCCCGCCGGTGGCGAACCACGCGGCGAGCAGCTGGGTGGGCTGGGCGGCTCCCGGCGCCGCGAACAGCGCCTGCATCCAGCGCCGGATGTGCCGCAGCTCGGGAGCGCGGCGGCCGAGCATCGCGAGCACCGCGCCAGACCCTTGCGTCGCGCGCAGAAAGTGGGCGATGGCGTGGACCCGCTGGGCGAAGGTATAGGCGCGGACGCCGGGCTCATCGTGCAGCAAGGCCCCCTCGTAGGGGTCGGCGGGTGGGGCCTCCGTCTGGGGGCCGAAGTAGACGTAGACGCGCTGGTCGCCCTGCTTGCGCTCGACCACCGCCGCGGCGCTGTCGGTGGCGATCTGCGCAGCGTGCAGGAGGTCGTCGGCGGCCAGGATCCCCACCGCCCCAGTCCACTCCAGGGCGGCGAGGGCCTGGTCCATGGGACAGCCGACCGCGTCGTCGTAGGCCAAGAGACGCGGCGCCTCGCCCGCGCGCAGGAAGAAGTGCGCCAGGGCTTCGGCGCGGTCCTCGAAGGTGCGGACGACGCGAGAGGTTGCGGGAACGGTCACAACGGGATTATAACCCTACGCCCGTAACACAAACAGAGGAGCGACCATGCGCTGCGTTGCAGCCCTGATCGCGTGGAGTCTACTCGCGGCGGGGATGGCGGCCGGCCAGGATACGACCGCGCCACGACCCGACTCGACGAAACCCGACAGCTTGCCACCCCCGCCGACGGCTGCTCAGGTCAGATACCTGGAGGGCCTGCGCACGGCGAGCCGGGGGATCGCCCAGCTCAAGGACGGCGTGGACCGCGTCGTCCGGATGCAGAATGATACGATCAAACGACGCCAAGCCGGCGCCCGGCTGGGAGGCCTCTGCTCGGCCGCGCGCGGGTTCATGGCGAGCGGGCGGGCGCAGATGCTCCCCACGGCCTACGATCTCCCCACCCGCACCCCGGCCAAGCTGCTGTCGGTGCGGATCGACTCCCTCATCGCGTATGCCCCGACGTGCAGCCACACGGCGGCCAAGAACCCGGCCCCGGTCGCCACGGAGGTGCTCAACCGCATCCGCCTCTACGAGGCCGCGCTGGCGGCCTTCAGGACGGCCATCGGGCTTCCCAATCGTTCAACCGATACGACGCCGCAACGTCGTACGAGATTGCAGGACTGAGGCCGCTCCAACTCGCCGTTACGGCGTCTGCTCCGCCTTCGGCTCTAGCCGCAGGATCCACAGCCCGCTGTTGATGTCCGGGACGAGGATGTTGCCGTCGCGGACCACGGCTCCCCAGGCGAAGGGCGTGTGCGGCCGCTTTCCGGTCGAATCCGCCGTCAGCATCCAGCTCATCTCGCGGCCTTCCCGCAGCAGGTCACCCTTGAGCTCGCCCGAGATGTCGAGAACGCGCGCGCCGCCCTGGTAATTGCCGAGGTAGAGGGTGTCGCCGACGACCCAGACGTTATGCACGCCGCCGTCGGTCGGCTCGTACCAGGCGACCTCCCGAGGGTGCAGCAGGTCGGAGACGTCGATGACGTGCATGCGCCCGAACGTGAGATTGTTGCCGTCCAGCAGGCCCTTATACGGCCGCGCCGCGTACACTTCGTCGCCCACGAAGACGTAACGCCCGTGGCGCCACGCGGTGTGGGTGCCGCGCACGAATCCCGCTCCCCAGAGCTGCTCGACGCGGGCATAGGTGGCGTTGAGATCGTACTTCGCCCGGGCCACGAGCTGCGGGCTCTCGGGACTCCCGCCTTTCATCCCGTTTCCCACGTCGAGGATCACGAGCCCGTCGTTCCAGTACGCGAGGTACGCGAGCCCGTCGACCACCATGACGTCGTGCAGGTAGCGCCCGGCTTCCGTCTGCTCGGTCTGCCAGCGCGCGACTTCTTTGGGGTGGTACGGATCGCGGATGTCGATCACGCGCAGCGAGCCCGTGGCATCGTCGGTGATGTAGGCGCGACCCTGGTAGACATAGGAGCTGTGCACCCCGCCGCTCACGGTCTCCGTGTATTCGGCGATCGGCTTGGGATGGCAGGGGTCGCCCGCGTCGAAGACCACGATGCCGTTCTTGCGGTCCGAAGCGCCCTCGCGCGAGAACACGCCGTACTTGCCGTCCTCCGTCGTCATCACGTCGTTCACAATGCGCGCGTTCGTGAGCATCGAGTCCACGATCTTCGGATGCGTCGGATCAGCAATGTCGATGGCGTACACGCGGTCGGCGATGGTGGAGAGATACGCGCACGCGCCGGAGGGATGCACCCACACCTCCGCGGTGCTGAACTTGATGGGCAGGTGGGCCCGCACTTCCATGCCGCGGGTGACCCGGCGGGGCTCCACGTTGACCACCGCGTCCGCCGTCCGCGTCCCGAAAGCGGCGGTGACGGTGTACGTCCCCGGCAGCTCCGCCACGAACGCCCCATCAGGGTCGAGGTCCGCGGCGCCGCTCCCGGCTTCGAGGGACCACGCCGCCGTGACACCCGGAATCGGCCGGCCGGCCGCGTCCTTCGCGGTCACCGTGAGCCGCACGACGTCGCCGGTGCGGACCGACGTCGCGGCGGGCTCGATGGTGACGCGCGCGACGGTGTTGGCGACGACCTGGATCGCGAGTGCGCGGGTCACGGGTCCCGCCGTCGCGGACACGGTGACACGTCCGGGCGCAAGGCCGCGCAAGACGCCTTCATTGGTGACACTCGCGACCCGCGGGTTGCTCGACGTGAAGGTCACCGGATCGTGGCGGGCGTCGTCGTGCGCGCTGTAGGCGGTGCCGACCAGGGTGAGTCGCGTGCCGACCACCACCTTGGAGGGGGCGGGGGTGACCTCCACGCGGGCCGGTGGCTCGGGCAGGATCCGGTAGACGGCGAAGTTGATCTGCTGCCCTTGCGTGCCCAACACGGCCGCCACCGCGCCGACCCGGAGCGGCCCCGCGTACCCCGCGGTGACCATCCCGGTTGAATCCACTTCCCCGTTGTCGCTGCCGACGAACCAGTAGATCCGCGCGTTGGCCACGGGCTGGCCGCCGGCGTCGAGGGCGCGGGCCGAGAGCTTCAGCGTCTGACCGATCTGAATCTCGCCGCCGGCCGGCGTGATCTCGACCTTCACCACTGGCGACGGCGGCAGCGACGGCACCGCGGGCTGTTGCAGCAGGGCGAGGAGCAACGGGGAGAGATGCATGCGAACTCCTTATGGGATAACAGGTTGTGATGGCTCGAGTTTCACGATCCACAGCCCGCTATTGATGTCGGGGACGTAGATCAACCCGTCGCGGTAAATCGCGCCCCAGGCATTGGCGGTGTTGGGGGTGAGACCGTCCTTGTCCCCCGTGTGGATGTGGGCGTATTCGCGGCCCTGCGCCAACAGGTCGCCCCGGAGCTCGCCGGCGATGTCCACGACGCGCAGCCCGCCCTGATAGTCGCCGAGGTAGAGCGTGTCACCCGCGACCCAAACATTGTGGCTGCCCCCGTCTTCCGGTTCGAACCACGCGACCTCTTTGGGGTGGCCGAGGTCGGCGATGTCGATGACGTGCAACCGCCCGTACGCGCGTCCCAGCCCGATCACGCCCGCCCCGCCGCCGGGTTGGCGCGCGGGGAACACCTCATCGCCGACGAAGACGTACCGCCCATGGCGCCAGGCAGTGTGCGTGCCGCGGATGAACCCGGGGCCCCCCGCGAGCTCCACCTTCTTGTAGAGCGCGTTGAGGTCATACTTGAACTGCACGACGAGCTGGGGGCTCTCGGGACTGCCGCCCTTCATGCCGTTGCCGACGTCGAGGATCACCAGGCCGTCGTTCCAATAGGAGAGGGTGGCGAGCCCGTCGCGCACGTCGATGTCGTGCAGCGTGCGGCCGGCCTCGGGGCGCTCGACCTGCCAGCGCGCGACCTGTTTGGGATGGTACGGATCGCGGATGTCGATCACCCGCATCGAGCCCGTCGCGTCGTCGGTCAGGTACACGTAGCCGCGATACACGTAGGTGCTGTGCACGCCGCCGGTGACCGTCTCGGTGAACTCGGCGATCGGCTTGGGATGCGCGGGGTCCTCGAAGGAGAGGATCACGATGCCGTTCTTGCGGGTCGAGGCACCCTCACGGGTCATGACGCCGAACTTGCCGTCTTCGGTGGTCATCACGTCGTTGACGATGCGCGCGTCGACGACCACCGAGTCCGTGACCGCCGGGCGGGACGGGTCCGCAATGTCGACGGCGTAGATCCGGTCCCCGATCGTGGAGATGTACGCGTGCTTGCCGTCGGGGTGCAGCCACAGCTCGGCGGCGGGAAGTTTGAGGGGGAGCCGGCCGACGATGGTCGACGGTCGCGTGATATTCCGTGGGGCGACGCGAACGAACGCTTCGGCAGTCCGTCTGCCCAGTGCCGCGACGACCCGGTAGCTGCCGGCTTCGTTGGCGACGAAGGCTCCTTCGTCATCGACGGCGGCGTACCCTCCGCCGACCGGCGCCACCGACCACTCGGGGCGGGCATCGGAGACCGGGCGGTGCGCCGCATCCGTCGCCGTGAAGGCGAAACGGACCACGTCCCCGGTGCGGACAGCCGCGTCTCCGGGCGCGAGGGCGACCCGAGTCACGGTGTTGGGGACCACGGTGATCGTCCAGCGGTCCGTCGCGGTCCCACTGGAAACGCTGACCGTGGCCTGGCCGGGCGAACGGGCGCTGAGGCGCCCGAAGGGGTTCACGTCCACCACAGTGGGCCGCGTCGATTTCCACGCGACCGGGTCGTACCGCCGGTCGTCATTGGCAGCGTAGGGCTCGGCCGCGAGCACGAGGGAGGTGCCGACCAGCATGCGCGTTGGCTTGGAGGCTATCACCACCTTGGCCGCCGGGAGCGGCAGTACGGTGATGCGCGCCATGCCGATGGTGGGCTTGATCTGTCGGCCCGGAATCCTTGCCACGGCGGAAACATTGAGCGTTCCGGTGGCACCGGCGCTCACCAGGCCGGTCGAGTCCACGCGGCCCTCGAAGAACCCCCCGCTGGTAAACCAGGCAAACACCGCCCCGTCCACCGGTTTGCCGGCGGAGTCGTAGGCAGCGGCGTTGAGGCGTAGGGTGTCGCCCACCTTGAGCGCGTAGGCGGCGGGTCGGACGTCGACCCGGGCGATGGGCTGCGGGAGCAGGGGTTGCTGCGCGGGTTGTTGCGCCGCGAGCAAGACAAGCCAGCACGGCATCAGCATGGCGGACCTCACGAGGGTGGTTCGACGGCGGACTGGGACGTTACCGGCGGAGGGCCTGAGGGGGAAGAGGCTTTGAGGTGTCGCCTTACTGTCGCGATACTGTTTTGGCGGGCGTTTCCGGTGTCGTTGACAGCGTGAGAGCCGCGTCCTACTTTTGGCGCGGTTCAAGCAAGAAGAAACGTGACACCGATTTATGGTAGTCAGCGCTCCCGCGAGAACCTTCACAGGCTCGCGGTTTTTGTTTGAGCCCGTCCCTTGTCACGGTGACCTGGGCCGCATCTGATCCGGGGCGGAGCCCCTAAGTACAGAGGGTTAGCACGGTATGGCAAAGGGTAAAGTGAAGTGGTTCAACGACGCGAAGGGCTTCGGCTTCATCGCGCAGGAGTCGGGTCCGGACGTCTTCGTCCACTTCACGGCGATCCAGGCCGATGGTTTCCGGAGCCTGTCCGAGGGCGACACCGTGGAGTTCGACGTCACCCAGGGGCCCAAGGGCCTGCAGGCGCAGAACGTCCGCAAGGTCTGACTGGGGGCAGGCGGATCGCAGCACGGCAACGGGCTCGCGGGGGGGCACCTCCGGGCCCGTTTCGCCTTATTATAGGGGCCATGCGCACCGCACGGCTCGCGCTTCTCGCACTGCTGTCTCCCCTCGCGCTCACCGCGCAGGCGAGCCGTCCCGACACCGCGCGCCGGCCGGCGATCGCCTTTCGAGGGTTCGCTCCCGGCACCAGCTATCGGGACTTCGCCGACCGGGCGCGCGCGCTGTCGCGCCCGGGCGCGACGCCGCTCGCCTGCAACACTTCCAGGAAGACCGCCCAACTGATGGAGTGCGGCGTCCTGATCCGGGATCCCGCGGACAGTGCCGGGTTCTATCTCGGCGCCTACGTGATCGAAGGACGGGTCGCGATGATCTCGTTCGGGGATTCGGGCGGCACGCGGCTCGTGGAGCGAGTCCAGCGGGAGCTGCGCGCCACGATGGGCCCGCCGCACGCCGCCGCGCGCGGCACCTGGCAGTGGAAGAACGGGCGGCGCATCCTCAAGCTCAATTGGCGCGGCCGTGGGAGCGCCCGGTGGATCTACGTCCAGATGGAGGACGGCGACCTCCTGGCGCGCATCAGCCACTACACCGCCGCGCGGCGCTGAAGCCCTAAGGCGGCGGCTCGGCGGCCCCGATCAGCCGGTCGGCGAGCTGACGGACGCGGTCCGCGCCAGCGATCAGCCCGGTCCACCGCGGCGGAATGCTCGATTCCCCATAGCGCGCTCCCAGCAGCGCCCCGGCCACGGCGGCGTTGGTGTCGGTATCGCCGCCCGCGTTCGCAAGGTAGGTGAGCGAATCTTCGATGGTGCGGTCGTGGGTAGCGAACCAGAAGGCGATCTCCACGCAGTGAACGACATACCCGAATTCGCCCGGTACAGTGATCGGGAGGTCGTCCTGGCGCTCCCGCGGGACGCGATGCAGCGCGTCGAGCAGCGTCTTGGGGGCGCGGTCGGCCAACCGGTGCACGACCTCGTCGACGAAATAGATGTTGCCGTGAAGCAGCTCGCGGGCGCCGAGGCACACCGCCGCCGCGCCCCAAAGGCAGCGGTCGTCCGCGTGGGTGATGGCGGCCTGTTGCGTGGCGACGCGGATGAGCCGGTCCGGGTTGTCGTGAAAGCGGAGCGCGACGGGCACGCAGCGCATGACGGCGCCGTTGCCCGCTGCGCTCTGCGGGGCTTCGGCGAGGGCGCGGCGCCCGGCCTCGAACGGCTCGACGCCGCGCTCGACGAGCTTCAAGGCGCGGCGCGTGAGCACGCCGATGCCGCGGCCGTCCGCCTTCATCCATCGCACCCAGCGCTGCGCGGCGTCCGCGGCGTCGAAATCGCCCTGTTCGGCAAGGGACTCGGCGAGCAGCAAGGTCATCGCCGCGTCGTCGTCGTAGGGAGACGCTTTGGGCGGCGTCGCCGGGTCGCGGACGCCGTCGGGATACGCCGCGCGGATGGCTGCGGGAGTGCCCAGGTGCTCGGTGGGAACCCCCAGCTGATTGCCGGCCACGAGCCCCAGGAGCGCTCCCCGGGCGCGCGTGACCAGTTCGGGGTCGAGCATCGGCCCTAAGCTAACAGCGTTAGGTTTGGGCATGCTACTCCGTATCCTCGTTGGAGTTATCCTCGCCTACGCCTTGCTGGTGCTGCTCGCTTGGGGGTTCCAGGAGCGGATGGCCTTCCCCGCCCCGCGCGGCGCCCTCCCCGACGCCATCGAACTGAACCGGCTCGGCGCCCAGCACGTGGAACTGGTGATGCGGGACGGAACCCGGCTCGCCGGCGTGTACCTGCCTCCCCACCACTCTACCCAACCAGACGGTCAGGCGAGGTCACCCCGAGCGAAGCGAGGGGCCGCATTACTGTGGTTCTACGGCAACGGCGAGAACGTCGGGGCGATCTGGGATATCGTGGTCGCGTGGCAACCGCCGGGCGTGGGGGTGTTGGTGGTGGACTATCCCGGCTACGGGGCGAGCCGCGGGCGGGCGACGGAGCCGAGCCTCTACGAGGCGGCCAACCTCGCGTACCGGGCGCTCGCGGGCCGGGACGATGTCGACCCGGCCCGCGTCTTCGTCTATGGCCGCTCGCTCGGCACCGTGGTGGCGACGTACACGGCGGCGACTCAGCCGGTCGCCGGGCTGATCCTCGAGTCGCCCTTCACCAACGCTCGGGAAATGAGCGGACAGCACTACGGCCTGTTCCCGCGCTTCATTCTGCGCCTGCGGCTCGACAATCTCAGCACGATTGCGCGGGTGCGCTGCCCGGTGCTCGTCTTTCACGGAACGGCGGATCTCCTGGTGCCGCCGCGCATGGGCGAGGCGGTCGCGCGGGCGGCGCCGGGCCCCGTGGAGCTGGTGTGGATCGAGGGCGCGGGTCACAATTCGACGTACGAGGTCGGGGGGCGCCGCTACCGCGAAAAGTTGTGGGAGTTCGTCGCCGCCGTCAGATCACCGTAACCGGGAGCAGCTGATCGCGTTCGGCCTCGAACCGGCGCTCGGCCTCGTCGAGGCTCCGAGCCACGGCGGAATCGGCGGGGTCGGGGAACTTGGCGCTGGGCGCGACGCGTCCCGTGAGCTTGCGCACGGCGACGAGCGCTCGCGTTACCTCGCAGCGGTCGGGGTCGGGATCGGTGTGGCCCGCGACGAGCAGCTCCTCGAGCAGGGGGAGGGCCGCGGGGTCGCCGAGCACGTACAGCGACTCGAGGATCTTCGGCGCCAGGAAGCGCCGCAACAGCTGGTCGCCGCGGATGCGGGCGAAGAGCGCCACCAGCTCAACCGCGCTCCCCGGGTAGTGGCGGGCGGCCTCCACGGCGGCCGCGACGAAGGCGTGATGCGCGGCCGGGGTGCGCAGATACGTCCGGAACAGCGGCCAGGCATCGGAGGGGCGGCGTTCGGCCAGCGCGAGAAACGCGAAGTAGCGGCGGGGCAGCGGCGCCCGCGTGTCGCCGATGACCGTGCGGAGCCCGGCGACCCCCCAGCGCGCGCCCACGAGCGCGGCCGCCGCCGCATGCTGCCAACGCTCGAGCTCGGCGACGCGGAAGGTGACCACGTGTGGGTCGAGAAAGGCGCGGGCGCGCTCCAGCACCGCCAGGAGGCGGCGGTCCACCTCCGCGAGCGCCGGCTCCAGCGCTTCGGTGTTCGCCCGGCGGGCGTGGGCCAGCGCTTCCCAGCCGAGCTGCTGCGGGTCCACTGCCTCCCAGGCGGCCTCGAACGCCGGCTCGTCCGGCGCCGCGAGCAGGCGTTCCAGGGCCGCGGAGAAGCCACACAGCTCCCGCAACGGATCCACGCGTGCAACATACCGCGGCGAAGGCGGTTGTCCACACACGTTGCGATTCCTCAGTCCAAGCCTTAACCTACCGCGCGCCAAGCGACACCGGCGCCCGCGAGTCGCCCGGGAGGGGGGATTCTGCACCGACGGTTCATCATCCTGGCCGCCTTGTGCGCGGCGGCGTGCTCCCGTAGCGGGGAACCGATCTACATCGGGGTCGCGGGACCCTTTTCCCAGTCCCGGGGCGCCTCGATGAAGCTGTCCGCCCAACTGGCCGAGCAACAGTTACGCGAGCGCGGCGGCGTAGCCGGTCGCCCGTTGCGGCTGGTGTTCGTGGACGACAGCGGCGCGGACGAGAGCGCCGTTCGCGTCGCCAAGCGACTCTCCGACAGCAGCGAGGTGGTCGCGGTGATCGGGCACCTGTCGAGCGGGCCTACGCGCTCGGCGCTCGCGGTCTACGACCACGCCCGGCGCCCCGTGCCCGTCATCTCGCCGTCCGCTTCCAACCCCGATCTCTCCGGACTGTCGCCCTGGTTCTTCCGGATCTGTCCGAGCGACGTCGCGCACGGAGCGCAGCTCGCGCGGTTCGCGCGCCAGCGGCTGGGCGCCGCCCGCGCCGCGGTCATCTACACCAACGACGACTACGGCCGGGGCGTGCGGCGCACGTTCGTCGCGGAGTTCACGCGGCTGGGCGGGACCGTCCTGGAGGAGGATCCGTTCCTCTCGACCCACACGACGGCCGAGCCGTACCTGGCCCGCATGCGCCAGCGCGGCGGCGTAGACGTGCTGGTATTGGCGACCCAGCGGGTGGAGGCGGAGACAGTGCTGCGCGACCTCCACGGGCTGGGACTGCGCTGGCCCGTGATGGGAGGTGACGCGCTGGTCGGGATCGAGGCCGACGGGGCGCTCGCGGAGGGCGTACGGGTGTCGGTCACGTACCTCGCCGACCGCGCGGGCGAGCAGAACGGGGGGTTCGTGAACGCCTACGCGCGGGCGAACGGGGGCGCGCGGCCCGACCACCGGGGCGCTGGGGCATACGACATCGTGATGCTCCTGGCCAGGGCGATCGAGCAGGGCGGTGCATCGCGGACCGCTGTGCGGGACTATCTCGCGCAGGTCGGGCGCAGCCGGCAGGCGTACGAGGGGGTAACGGGGCGCATCGCGTTCGACGACAAGGGAGACGTGCCGGACAAGCCGATCACCATCGCCGTGGTGCGCGGCGGGCGTCTCGTGACGGAGTGGGCGCCGTGACCTGGCGCCGGCCGCACGAGAGTCTCACCGGCCTGCTGGTGATCGGGTTCGCGGGGCTGCTCGCTGGGCTGCTGCTCACCGCGGTGCTGGGCGTGCTGTGGCTGGGCCAGATGCGCCGGGACTTGGAGCGCGAGCTCGGCTCGCTCGAGCAGTCGAGCGAGATGGGCAACGGGCTCATCGCGGGCGCGTTCGACGAGATCCGCACCGCCGAGCAATACCTGAGCGTGCCCAGCCGCGACGCGGAGCGGGCGTTCCAGCAGTCGGCGGACGACGGGTTTCGCTTCGAGCGCGGGCTGGAAGAGCTCCCCGACCTGAGCGTCGAGGATCGGGTGACGGTCACCCGCATCAAACAGCTGCAATCATCGATCCAGGTCGACTACGCCCTGGCCCACGCCCTGAAGGATCTGGGGCGCGAGCGGGAAGCGGCGGCGCAGGCGGCGGTAGTGCGGGACCCGGCGCAGGAGCTGACGCGACTGGTGCGGGACCTCGGCGCCCGGCAGGCCCAGCGGTCGGTGGCGGCCGCCCAGCGACTCGGCGACCGGGCCGCGCGACGCCAGGCGCTGCTCATCCTGGTGCTGCTCGCGGTGGTCTTCGTCAGCGTCTCGGTCGCCGCCTGGACGATCCGTGAGGTGCGCGGGCCGCTCACCCGGCTGGTGACGGCCGCCGAGCGGTTCGGCGGCGGCGACCTGCGCCCGGTGACCACGGGCCGGATGCTGCGCGAGTTCCGCATCCTCGCCGACGCGATGCGCATCATGGGCGACCGGCTGCGCGGGATCGTGGGCGAGGTCGTGGGCGAGGCGGACCGCATCGCCGGGTCCGCGAGCGACCTGTCGGCGGCGAGCGAGGAGGTGGCCGCGTCGAGCGGGGAGGTGGCGCGGGCGATGGTAGAGATCTCCGGGGGCGCCGAGCAGCAGCGCAACGAGCTGAACGGCATGGGCCGGGCGCTCGCGCACCTGCAGCAGGCCGCAGCGGAGATCGCCGAGGCCGCCACGCGGCTCGCCCAGCTCGGCGAGGAGATCCGTGCGGTGGCCGACCGCCACCGCGGCGACATCCAGGCCGCGAGCGGGGCGTTGCTCGACGTGCGGGAGGTGGTGCAGACGACATCCACGCAGATCACCCAGCTGGCCGAGCAGAGTACGGCGATCGACGACTTCGTGGAGCTGATCAAGCGGATCTCGTCGCAGACCAATCTGCTGGCCCTGAACGCGGCGATCGAGGCAGCGCGGGCGGGGGAGCACGGCAAGGGGTTCGCGGTGGTGGCCGAGGAGGTGCGTCAGCTCGCCGACGACGCGGCGCGGGCGGCGGCCGACGTGGCGAGCACGACGGCGGTGATCCGCGAGCAGGTGGACGACGTGACGTCGACGATGGCGGCGGGGACGGCGAAGGTGCGGGGGCTGGAGTCGGTGGCGGAGGGGGCGGCGCGGGGGCTGGCGGAGATCGTGGCGGCGGTCGAGCAGGTGGAGCAGGCGGCGGCGCGGGTCGGCGCGTCGGCGCAGCAGAACCGGGACGTGGCCGAGCAGCTGGGGGGTCAGGCGAAGGACGTGGGGGGCCGGGCGGTGAGCCACGCGTCGAGCGCCGAGCAAGTCACGGCAGCGACGGAGGAGCAGGGGGCGTCCACCCAAGAGATGGCCGCCTCGGCGGGGACGCTGCTGCAGGCGGCCGAGAAGCTGCGGGCGCTGGTGAAGGAGTTTCGGGTGTAGGCTACTGGACGATGACGGTGCCGGGTCATGCCCGGGTGGTTGGAGCAATGATATCTGTAGACTCCCGGTGTGCACTAGCGGCGGGACTTCTTCTTCTTCTCGGGCTTGTGCTTGACCTTAGGTTTGGCGCCGCGCGTCGCTTTGCGCTTCGCCTTCAACGCCGTCTCGACTTCGGCCATCACCCGCTCGCCTTCCTCCGGGCCGATCAGGCCCCGGCGGACGGCGTACCGCACCAGCTCCTCGGCATCTTCGACCGCGAACTCACCCAGCCCCGATGCCCCGCGGATCGCCTTGACGAGCGCGTCCGCCACCGGGCTGCGCAGCACGCTGGCGATGCCGGGAAGGGCCTCGAGCAGCGAAGAAATCTGCGACCCGCCGAGCTCGGCTGGCATCGAACGCGCTGCCCTGACGTTGAAGGTGCGCCAAGCTACAATCCACCCTCCCGACCGTCAAGAATTCTGGCGCCCTTCCCTCCCTACTGCTGGTAACGAACCCACAGGGTGAGTCCCGTGCCCGTCAGGTCCGCGCGCCCGCGCGCGGCGGCATAGATCCATCCGGTGTCGAGCCGCCCGGTCACGTGAGCGGTCAGCTGGTCGGAAATACCGTAGCGGGCGCCGAGTCCCGCGGAGTAGAGCCGCCCGCCGCGATAGTCCGCGGGACTCCACTGCCGGAACCCCACCAGCGGCTCCAGGACGAGTCGCGGCGCGACCGACCGGCCGTAGCGCAGCTTGGCGTTGAACACGTTCTCTTTCGTGTCCGGGGCCGGGCCCAAGTTCGAATGTCGGACGAGGCGACAGTAGTCCCATGACGCGAAGGTGAGCGTCCCGCGCCCCGCGCCGTCGAAGCGAGGCTGAAGGCACCGGGCGTTCTCGGAGGCTAGCTAGCGGCGGTGAGCGCGGTCACGCCGGGCCCGCAAGGCGTCGAGGGGAGACGCGGGGGCGCGACGGGAAATCGTGAGCTCCGAATGTGACAGGAGCTCCCCCAGGACGGAACGGGTACGGGCGTCGAGGGGCAGCTCGAAATGCACGTCGAGACGGTACCTGGCGTGATCCGGCCCCTCGCCGGTCAGGGTGAAGCCCTGGGGTTCCGGCTGGACCTGGTCTACTTCGATATCGGCCAGCCGTTGAAACTCCGGGCCGTCCATAGGCAACCTCCGGTTGCAGCAAGAGATACACCCCGGGAGGGGGGTGTCAAGCAGAACTGGAAGGCATAGATTCCCCCGTGGAGGTGACCACCGCCGGTGGGTCGACGCGGCATTAAGGAATTCCGGGCGCCCGAGGCTCTGGCGCTCGTCGCCGCAGACCGGGACCACCAGCCTTTGGTGTGCCCGTCGTGCGGCGCCCGGAAAATCGTGCGGGTGCCCCGTCGGCGGGCACCCCGCCCTGGGGCGTCCCCGCGGGCCGAGAAGATCACGTTGACGTGTCAGTCGTGCGGGCGGCACGCCGAGTACATCGAGCGGGGCCAGGAGCCGACGCGAGACACCACGATGGACCCCCTCGCCGGATGAGGGGAGACTCGAAAGGAGCACGTCTCGTCCGTGGCGGGTGATGCGATTCAGATGATGGGGACGGTCAGCGAAGTACTCCCCAACACGACCTTCCGCGTCAAGCTGGAAAACGGCCATGAAGTGCTGGCCTACGTCAGCGGCAAAATGCGCAAGAACTACATCCGCATCCTGCAGGGCGACCGGGTCGCGGTGGATCTGTCACCGTACGACCTGACGCGAGGGAGGATCACGTACCGATACAAGTGAGCAACGGCGTAGAGGGACTACGTAGAGAGACCACGTAGGGGAGAAACGTAAGAGGCCGGGCTACAGTCCCGGCCTTACGTTTTCCCTCAACGTTCTCTTTCGACGGCTTCCCTCAACGCATTCCCTTGACGTCGTTGGGGTTTAGAAGAACAGCATCAGCCCCGCGGATACGTCGAAGCGGTTGGGTCCCACGAGGGCGGGGTTGTAGCGGTTGATCTCCTTCGTGGCCTCAACCACTGTGTGGAGCGACCTAGTCATGTTGTGGTACCAGCCCACGGTGTACGAGGCGAGATGGTTACGCGAGTTGCTATTGCCGTCGGCCGACCCCGTGCCACCGTTTTTCAGCTCACTGATGCCGAAGCTGGCGCCGAGCTGGGTGGTGGGGTTCATTTTGTACATCACCTGCACGTACCCGCCTTCATCCGGCCGGCCGTGCGTTGCGTCGGCGACGGCAAGACCGTCGAACTGGAACATCGAGCCGACGCCCTTGGTGTAGTAGGCCGCCACGGTCACGTTGATCTCGGGTGTGGCGTCCGCCCGAACGCCGGCGGCCAGGCCGATCGAGGTTAGAGACTGGTTGCCCGGCGCGAACCCGGTTTTCGTTGACTGCCACTCCCCGCTCACCCACACGTTAGCGGTCTTTCCACCGGTCCTTCTAATGGCGTGCGTCACCTCGGCCTCGAGGCGGGGCAGCTCCGTCTCCGGGAAGTTCAATGCTCCAGGGGGATTAAACGTGCTAGGCTGGAAGAGGCCGACGGTAAACTGCGTCGGCTTGCCAGCCGCCGAGCTGTACGTGATCTGGGCGTTGAAGTTGGGATAGAGATAGCCGTATCCAATGCGGCCCAGGGTGGTACCGCCCCCCTGCACGCCGCCCTGCGCTCCCGTGCCGTACAGCGTCATGTCGTTGAGGATGTTTTGCCGGGAGAACACGCCCAGCTCGCGACCGGCGAGGATCTGGCCGCCGTTCTTGAACCCGAC
>Ga0209158_1000514_pt1 | contig 28321 bp, 26 predicted proteins | sample GraSoiAngelo_140_FD_185897 | JGI IMG/M metagenome (GOLD analysis project Ga0209158, IMG submission 185897) | Grasslands soil microbial communities from the Angelo Coastal Reserve, California, USA - 14_0929_12_30cm (SPAdes) (version 2) | ecosystem: Environmental > Terrestrial > Soil > Grasslands ...
TTCCGGCGGAGCGGGATCCCGTCAGACCCGCTGCAGGTGCGTCAGCCGATGGAGCTGGAGTTGGAGGTGGTGCAGGCGGCTCTGATCCTCGTGCCCTTCGCGCTGCTGATGCATTCGCGGGAAGCGCTCCTCGCGCGCCGGAACCTTCCAAGCCACGGTCATGCGCTTCTGCTTGCGCAGGATCTCGATCGACACCGTTTCGCCCTTTTCGTACGAGCGGAGGATCCGCATCGCGTGCGAGGGGTTCGCGGGCTTCCGCCCGCCGATGGACGTAATCACGTCGCCGCCCTTCAGCGGCAGACTCGAGTCCGCCGGGGCCTTCACGACGAGCACGCCGTCCTTGGTGCCGAAGTACTCGCCCAGGTCGGAGTTGAGACTCACGAGCTCGAGATCACCCCACGGCGATCCGAACATCTCGAAGTGATCCATACCGAGCATGGGGCCCATGGCGATCCCGGGCGGCCCGGGCATCTCCATCTGAAACCTCGGGCCGAGATCCGCGGCCACGAGGGTCGCCTGCTTCGTGTCATTGCCCCGCCGGTACTCGACCTGCACCGTGTCGTCGGGCTCGAGCTTGCGCGCGAGCTCCACCAACTTCCGCCCTGGGCCGGATTCGTCTTCGTCCTCCGCCTTCACGGCTGCCAGCGACGTCCCGTTGAACTTCGTGATGACGTCGCCGACCTTGAGGCCCGCCTTATCCGCGGGGCCGCCGGGCGTGACCCCTTCGATCTTCGCTCCGGTCTTGTCGGTCTCTGGACTGGCATCGGTCTTGACCACCACGCCGATCCGGCCGTGGTGGTCGCTCAACATGAACGCCCGGGCGCGCGGCGGGCGGGGAGTCCCCTGCGCCGTGAGCCCGGCCGGCCAGGCGGCCAGGGCCGCTGCGATGATGATCCACTTCCGCTGCATGTGCGATAACCCTCCGGGGCGCTAGAGCCCCACGTAAGCGGCACGAGTGACGTGGACGCTCATGAGCTGCTCCATGAGCTCCACGCGCTGCTGCCACAGTGTGACGAGGTCGGCAGGACGTGCCTGGGCTCGAGTGGGGCCCAGCTGTGCCAGCTCGCCGTCGATGACGGCAATGCGGTCTTCCAGGGCGGCGGCGAGCGCCGCAGAGCGCCCGCTCGTCACTCGCTCGTCCGGATCGTAGCGGCGCAGCTGCTGCTCGAGCGTCGCCGATTGCTGCTTCACACGCGCGAGCTCGGCCGCGTCCACCGGCTTCGTCCAGAACGGTCGGAACACGAGGAGTCCGGCGAGCGCCGCCGCCGCGGCGAGACTCGAGATACCCCAACGCTCGCGGCGCCGGCGCCGCTCGGCCAGCACGGCGTCCCGCACCGCGGGCCAGCGGTCCCGTGCCGACCGTCGTGCCGGCAGCGCCTTGAGCTGCGCCACGCGCTGGTACAGCGCCTCGAGCTCCGCCCCGCACGCCGCGCATGCCGCCGCGTGCTGCCGGGCCCACGCAGACCCTTCGCCGGCCACGAGCGCCAACAGGTCGTCCATCGTGCAATGCATCATGGTGCCACTCCTTCGTCATCGAGCATCCGCCGCAGGCGCGCGTGGGCGCGCGCCAGCTGCGATTTGGAAAAACTCACCGTCTTGCCCATTTGCTCCGCGATCTCCTCGTGGGTGTAGCCCTCGACATCGTGCAGCCATACCACCGCACGCGATGTCTCGCTCAACCGCTCGAACGCCCGCTCGAGATCGATCTGGGCAGGCACCGCGCCCGGGCTCACTCCGCCCACGCCGCCCCCCGCCCGCACCCCCACGACCGACTCCTCGTGCAGCTCTTCCGTCTCCCGCACCCGGTCATGCCGAATCCGCATCAGCGCCTTGGAGGCGGCGATTTGCCGGATCCAGCCCCACAGGTGTCCTTCCCCGCGGTACTGATTGATGCTCCGCACCACCTCGAGAAACGTCTCCTGCAGCACATCCTCGGCGTCCTCGGGACGCCGCAGCACGCGTAGCGCGAGATTGTACACGGGCGTCTCGAACGCCCGGTACAGCGCCTCGAGCGCTTCCAGGTCGCCAGACTTCGCCCGGGCAACGAGTATGTCGGGAACGGCGAGGGAAATCGTCATCTCCTGAACAACATAGATGCGTCAACTACGAAAGACGTCGCGCGAAGGCGTCAAGCAACGACGTCACGCGGCGTCGTTGTGCTACGTCGTCGTGCTACGGTGTCGCTTGACGTAGTTGCGTGACGTCGTCTAACCCATTGCCATCTTGCGAGTTGCAACTATCTTCCGGCATGCCCGATCTCGACAAGTCCACGCTGCACACCTGGCTGCACCACTGGCAAGACGAAGCCGATGCGGCCTACCTCTATCTCGTGCTGGCCGGCCAGGAGCTCGATCCGAAGCGGAAGGACGTCTACATCAAGTTGGCCGGGGTCGAGGAGCGTCACGTCCAGATGTGGGACAAGCTCCTCGCCGAGCACGGTCATCCGGTCGGACGGCCACGCCCCTCCGTGAACGCCCGCCTGCGCGCCTGGTTCGGACGCCGCTTCGGGTCCCGCTACCTGCTCCCGCTGCTGCTGCGGGAAGAGGGCCAAGAGGTCAAGGGCTACATGGACCTCCACCAGCAGGCCCGCTTCGACGACGCGCGGGAGGTCTCGCTCAAGCTCGCCAAGGAGTCGGCGGCACATGCCGAGACGTTGGCGGGTCTCGCCGGTCGGGCTGCGGAGCCCTGGCACAAGACGGGGTCGGGGGGCTTCCTGCGCAACGTGGTCTATGGCTTCAACGACGGCCTGACGGCGAATTTCGGGCTGGTGGCGGGCGTGATCGGGGCCGAAGTCGCGCCGCACATCGTGTTGGTCTCGGGGATCGCGGGGATGTTCGCCGACGCGTTATCGATGGGCGCCTCGGGCTACCTCGCGGCGAAGAGCGAACAGGAGGTGTACGACCACGAGATCGCCATGGAGAAAGAAGAGATCCGGATCATGCCCGAGGTGGAGGAGGAGGAGCTCGCGCTCGTGTACCAGACGAAGGGCATCGAGGGCGGCATCGCTCGCAAGATGGCGGCCGAAGTGATGCGCGACTCGCAGCGGGCGCTCGACGAGCAGGTGCGGGAAGAGCTGAAGATCGGCGAAGCCCACGCGACGCCGTTCAAGGAAGGGTGGCTCACTGGCGTCTCGACGGCGGTCGGCGCATTCATCCCCGTGGCGCCGTTCCTCATGTTCAGCGGTCCTACGGCCGCCTGGATCGCCTTCACGATCGCGATGCTGTCGCACTTCGGTGTAGGCGCGGCGCGCAGCGTCTTCACCGGCCGTGGCGTGATCCGCAGTGGGGTCGACATGTTCGTGGTGGGGCTGGGCGTCGCGGGGGTCGGTTACCTGGTTGGCGACGTCGTAGCACGGATCTTCTAGACCACGAAGTTCAACAGCCGATCCTGCACGTAGATCGTCTTCCTCACCGGCTTCCCGTCCACGAACTTCCGCACGGACTCGTCCTGCATCGCCAGGGCGACGACCTCCGCCTCGCTCGCCCCGCGGCTCACCGTCACGCGCCCGCGGACCTTTCCGTTCACCTGCACCACTACTTCCACGTCTCCCGCTGCGGCGAGTCGCTCGTCGAACGAGGGCCAGGTCGCGGTGAAGATCGACCCCTCGTGTCCGAGCAACGACCACAGCTCCTCGGCGAGGTGCGGGGCGTACGGCGCGAGCATGATAAGCAGCGGCTCCACCGCCTGCCGGCTCCCGGCTCCCTGCTCCCTGACGAGGTTCACGTACTCCATCATCGCCGCGATCGCCGTGTTGTAGTCGAGGCTCTCGGTGTCGGCGGTGACCTTCTTTATCGTCTGGTGCAGCTTGCGCGCCACATCGGGGGGTAACCCTGGGCTTGCGCCTGGGGGCAGTCCCGTGGCCTCGTGCGCCGTGGTCCACACCTTGTCCAGGAAGCGCCGGATCCCCACGATCCCGGTCTCCCGGAAGTCGCCGCCTTCCTGGAAGGGCCCGAGGAACATGAGGTACATGCGGAAGGTGTCGGCACCCCACTGCTGGATGTAGGAGTCGGGGATCACCACGTTGCCGCGCGACTTGGACATCTTCGCGCCGTCCTTGATGATGAGCCCGTGCGCCCGGAGCTTGGGGAACGGCTCCTCGAACTGCACGTGCCCCAGCTCCTGGAGCACCATGCTGACGAACCGGGAGTAGAGCAAATGCAGCACGGCGTGCTCGTTCCCGCCGATGTAGCTCGTGACGGGGAGCCACGTTTTGGTGCGCTTCGGGTCCCAAGGGCGGTCGTCGAACTCGGTCGACGGGTAGCGGAGGTAGTACCAAGCCGAATCGAGGAACGTGTCGGACACGTCGGTTTCGCGCCGCCCCTGCGCACCGCACTGCGGGCATTTGGCGTAGTACCACTCTTTGTGTCGCGCGAGCGGGCTCACCCCGGTGGCATCGGGGCGGAAGTCTTCGATCAGGGGCAGCAGCACCGGGAGGTCCTGCTCCGGCACACCCACCGGCCCGCAACGGTCGCAGTAGATGATCGGGATCGGCGGGCCCCAGTAGCGCTGGCGCGAGATACACCAGTCGTGCAGACGGTACTGTACCCGGGGCGTGGCAAGCCCCTTGGCTTGAAGCCAGGCGACGATGCGGCGCTGCGCGTCGCGACACGACAGCCCGTCGAACTCACCCGAATTGACGAGCACGCCGTCCTCCGTCACGCTCGGTAGCGGCTCCCCTCCACCGGTGCGCACCACCTCGCGGATCGGGAGCTTGAACTGGGTCGCGAACTCGAAGTCGCGCTTGTCGTGCGCCGGCACGGCCATGATCGCTCCGGTGCCGTATTCCATGAGCACGTAGTCCGCAATCCAGATGGGAATCGCCTCACCCGCGGCCGGATTGCGGGCGTAGGAGCCGAGAAACATGCCGGTCTTGGTCCGGTCCCCGACCCGGCGGGACACCAGGTCCTTCCCCTGCACTTCGCGCCGATAGGCATTCACCTGGTGCCGCTGCTCGTCGGCTGTCAGCTGGTCTACGAGCGGGTGCTCGGGCGCGAGCACGAGATACGTCGCGCCGAACACCGTATCGGGACGGGTCGTGAACACCGGGATCTTGGCGCCGGCCGGCGTCTCGAAGATCAGCTCCGCGCCCTCGCTGCGGCCGATCCAATTGCGCTGCAGCGTCCGGGTCGAGTCGGACCAGTCGAGCCGGTCGAGGTTCTTGAGCAGGCGCTCCGCGTACCGGGTGATGTTGAAGAACCACTGCTCGAGGAACCGCTGCTCGACTTTGGTATCGGGATGGCGCTCGCAGTACCCGTTGATCACCTGCTCGTTCGCTACCACGCTCATGTCCTTCGGGCACCAGTTGACCGCCGCTTTCTTTCGGAAGGCGATCCCCGCCTTGAACAGCTGCAGGAAGATCCACTGCGTCCACTTGTAGTAGCGGGGGTCGGTCGTCGAGAGCTCGTGCCGCCAATCGAACATCCCGCCGAAGCGCTTCAGCTGGCGGCGGAACGTCGCGATGTTCTGGGGAATGAGCTTCGCCGGGTGCGTGCCGACCGAGAGCGCGTAGTTCTCGGAGTGAATGCCGAACGCATCGAATCCGATCGGCTCGAGCACGTCGTACCCGTGCAGCCGCTTGAAGCGGCCGTAGATGTCGGCGCCCGTGAACGCGAACATGTTCCCTACGTGCAGTCCCTCCGCGGAGGGGTAGGGGAACATCATGAGGTTGTAGAACGGCCGGCGTGGCTGGTCCAGGTCGGGCTCGTTGGTGCGCTCGCGCGTCCACCGTTCCTGCCACCGCGCCTCGACGACCGCCGGGTCGTAGCTGGGCACCTGAGTCATAAGTGCATGAAAATAAACAGGCTTGCCCCGTCGGGTAACCCTGCGTAGCTTCGCTCCCGACCCTCGACATGTCCAGCCGCACCCAGCAGCTCCGGCAGAGCTTCCTCCTCACGGGGTCCGTGAGCGCCCTCGTCCTGGTGATGGGGTTCGCGCTGCTCGCGAGTCGCAGCGTCACCCGGATCGTCGAGCGGCAGGCCAACGAGCGTGGCCAGGACGTGGCCACGCACGTCGCGTCCCTGGTCGGGATGTACTTGCAGGAGCGCCGCCGGGAAGCGGAGGCCTTGGCGCGCTCGCCCGCCGTGGTGCGGGCGGCGCTCGATGGGTCGCAACAGGCGATCAGCCAGCGACTGCCCCAGCTCGACACGCCCACCCTGGAGCGGATGTTCACCCAGCGCCACGCCTTGGGCGGGGATCCCGACCTCGCCGCTTACCTCCGCGACTATACCCAACGGTCCGAGTTCGCCGAGCTGTTCTTCACAGAACGCCACGGATACTCCGTTCTCGGCTCGAAGCGGACCTCCGACTTCGTGCAATCGGATGAGGAGTGGTGGCGACGAGCGGCGGCGGATGGCATCTATGAGGGCACACCGCGTTACGACTCGTCGGCCGCCGCGGTCTCGCTCGAGCACGACGTGGCCATCCGGGCGCCGCGCGTCACGGCGGCTGTGGGCGTGCTCAAGGCCGTGTTCGCCCTTGACCGCCTGTCCAAGCTGCTGACCGCCACGGACGTGGGGGGCGGAGCCCGGCTGCAGGTCGTAGACGCGCAGGGCAGGCTGCTTATAGGAGGGGGAGGGGGAGGGGGAGGGCCGAATCCAAGCGACCTGCTGCACCCCATCTCCGACGCCGCCCTGATACCGCGGCTGGAGCGCGCCGACACGGCGACGGTGCCTGGGCCGGCAGGCGAGGAGCTGGTGGTGACGGTTCCCGTCGACAACGGGAAGTGGTGGGTCGTGTTCCGGCAGCCCAAGGCCACGGCTTACGCGGCCGCGCGCACCACGGCTGCGAGCATCGTGCTCTGGACGGTCGTGCTGTTCGGCACGACGCTCGCGTTGCTGTTCGCGTTCTGGCGCCGCCTCAACCGGCGAGTGACGGAGCCGGTCAAAGCGGCGGGAGCGATTGCGAGCCGGGTGGCGGGCGGCGACCTCTCCGTGACGGTCGTGACCGAGCGGACCGGCGCGGCCGAAGTGGGCGACCTCCTGTCCTCGGTGCACACCATGGTCGTGGCGCTGCGCCGCCTGGTGGGTGCGATCCGCACGGCGGCCGACGAGGCGGCGGCGATGGCCACCGAGATCTCGGCTTCGACCGAGGAGATGAGCGCGTCCACCGAGGAGATGTCCGCCACCTGCCAGGATCTCACCAAGAGGGCGGCGGAGCAAGCGCAACTGGTGCGCGCCGGGGCGGACGACGCGACCAAGATCCTCCAGATCGCGACGATCCTCGCCGCCGGCGCCGAGGACTCGGTGCGACGCAACACCGCCGTCGCGGACGTCGCCCGGCGCAACAAGGAAGTGCTGGACGAGAGCACAGAACATCTCGCCAAGCTCGCGGAGGAGGTGAACCGCGGCGCCGCCGAAGCCGAGGCGTTGGCGCGGGCGTCGTCCGAGATTCAGAAGTTCGTGACGCAGGCGAAGGCGGTGGCCACGCAAACGAATATGCTCGCCCTGAACGCGGCGATCGAGGCGGCGCGCGCCGGGCCGCAGGGACGCGGCTTCGCCGTCGTGGCGGACGAAGTGCGGAAGCTCGCGTCGGTCGCCGCGGCGGGGGCCACCGAGACCGCCGACACGGTGCGCGGGGTGCTCGGCCGCGTCCAGGCGATGCGCGACCGGCTGACGCAGCTCGCCCATGGCACGGACGTCGCGCGAGGCGCGGCGCAGACGGCGGCCCAGGGCCTCGGGACGGTGGCCGCGGAAGCTCAGGCGAGCGACGTGTGGGGTCGGGAGATCGCGAAGATGGCGGGTGAGATGCGCACTCTCGTGGAGGAAATCAGCGCGCGCCTCGGATCGGTCGCCCAGGGCACCGAGACCCTGCTCGCGTCGGCGCAGGAGATCGCCGCCTCGAGCGAGGAGCAGAGCGCGTCCACCCAAGAGATCGCGTCGTCCGCGAACCAGCTCGCCGAGGCGGCCGACAAGCTGACCGGCGCGGTGAAGTCGTTCCGACTGTTGGCAGACGAAGAGCCGCCCCCGCAGCAGCAGGCGGCGGACTGATGTGCGGCGCGCGCCGTCCGGTCGGCGTCGCGCTGCTCGGATGTATCGCGGCGACCGCGCCCCTGCTGGGGCAACAGACCCCCGCCCCGCTGGTACGTTTCCTCCGGCACAGCATCGGCCTCGACTCGGTGCAGCTCGCGGCCGTGGAGCGAGGGGCGGCGCTCGTGAAGGTCCTGGACACCAAGAACCAGCGAGACGTCGCGGTGTTCGGGATCATCACCGCCGACATCCCCCGGCAACGGTACGTCGCACACCTCAGGGACTTCCCGAGCTCGCTGCGCGCACCCACGCGTCCCCGCTTCGGGGTCTTCAGCGACCCCGCGACCGCCGCTGACGTGCAGGGCCTCGTGGTCGACCAGCAGGATGTGGCCGAGGTGAAGGACTGCCATCCAGACGATTGCAAAATCAAGCTTCCGGCTACGGACATGAAGCGGTTGCGCGAAGACATAGACTGGTCGGCAGCCGATCCGCAGGTCCAGGTGAACACCTACGCCCGCCAGCGCATGCTCGAGTACGTCACCCACTATCGCGCTCGCGGCGACACCGCGATGGTGGTGTACGACGACCGCGGGAACGTACGCGCGAGCAGCGCCTTCGCCGCACTGCTCGCCGAGTCCCCGTACGCGTACGAATACGTCCCCGCATTCCAGGAGTATCTGGCGACCTATCCGCGCGGCAAGCTCGACGGGTTGAGCGAGGTGTTGTTCTGGTCGGAAGACCGGCTCCCACGCCTGAAGCCGATTCTCAGCGTCACCCACCTGGCGATATATGCGCCGCCCGATCTCCCTGAAGCGACATTCGTGGCCGGCAAGCAGATCTACGCCGATCACTACTTCGAAGCGGGGTTCGACCTGACGACCGTCATCGACCGCCAGACGACGGGGGCGACGCCCGGGATCTACCTGGTCCTGCTGCGGCGCTCGCGGTTCGACGACTTGCCGACGGGTCTTTTCAACATTCGGGGAAAGGTCATCGGCAAGCTGCGGGACCAGATGCGCACCGACCTGGAGCGCGAGAAGACCACTGCCGAGGCCCTCGGCAAATAAGGGGGCGGCCCCGTCCCCACCGGAAACAATCGGCACCGAGCCCCGTAAGAAGAAGACACGTCTCATCCTACGCACAGCGCGGAGCCGTCTCGACATGAACCGCCGCACCGTCGTTATTGTCGCGACCGCAGTCGCCGTCCTGGGTCTCGGCGCCATGGCCGCCACCGGAAAGCTCTCCGGCGGCAAAAAGGACGGCCCGAAGGCGGTGGCGGTGGTGCGCGGGACGCTGGTCGATAAGGCCCTCGCCGTCGGCACCATCGAGCCCCGGGTCGAGGTCAGCGTCAAGTCCATTCTCGCGGGCGTCGTCCGACAGCGCTTCGCCGCGGTCGGCGAGTTCGTCAAGCGGGGCCAGCCGCTGCTCGAGATCGCCCCCAACCCGACGCCGCTGGAGATGGTGGAGCTCCGCCGCAACGTGGAGCTGCGCGAGATCGAGATCAGGAACCTGGAGCGCGAGCTGGCCCGCCAGCAGGAGCTGCGCAACAGGAACCTGATTTCCCCTTCCGATCTCGAGGCCGCGCAACGGCGCGTGGACGAGTCGCGCAGTCAGCTCTCGCTGTCACAGGAGCGGCTGGCGTTACAGGAAGGCGGCAAGGTGCTGACCGGTGGCAAGCAGGTCGAGACCGTGGTCCGGGCGCCGATCGACGGCTACATCCTCGAGGACTCCATCGAGATCGGCGATCCGGTGGTGCCTCTCACACCGTACCAGGCAGGCACCGTGCTGATGCGGATGGCGGCGATGCGGGATTTGATCTTCCGGGGAACGGTAGATGAGATAGACGTGGGTCGGCTCAAAGAGGGCATGCCGGTGACCGTCAAGATCGGCGCACTCCCCAGCGCCAGCGTCAAGGGGCGGCTCGAGAAGATCTGGCTCAAGGCGCACAAGCAGGAGCAGGCGACGGTCTTCCCGATCGAGATCGTCCTGACTGAGGTGGCAGGTGCGACGCTGCGCGCGGGCTACTCGGCCAACGCCGAGGTGATCATCTCGCGCCGGGACAGCGTGCTCTACATCCCGGAGCGACTCATCACTCACCGCCACGACTCGAGCTTCGTCACGCTCCGGACCAGCCCCGGCAAGACCGAGGAGCGCTGCATCAAGACCGGCCTCTCCGACGCCATCAATATCGAGGTGCTGGAGGGCCTGCAGGCGGCCGACTCGCTGGTCGAGCCGGCGCCGCGCGAGATCTCCTGACGTGTGGCGCGAATTCTTCGCCGACCTGCGAGCCCAGAAGCTCCGCACCTCCCTCACCGTGCTGGGGATTGCCTGGGGCACGGTGGCGGTCGTCGTGCTGCTGGCGTTCGGAGTCGGCCTGGAGCGCCAAACGAGGAAGCGGTTTCACGGGTTGGGTGACCGGATCGTCATACTCTGGGGCGGACGGACCACGAGGCCGTTCGCCGGCTTCGGCGATGGCCGCCCGATCCGCCTGCGCTCCGATGATGTGCAGCTCCTGGCACGCGAGGTCGCGGAGATCGAGTACATGAGCCCCGAGTTTATCACGCAGAGCGCGCGGGTGCGGCGTGGCGTCAAGGCGGCCGCGCCCGCCATCACGGGCATCCTCCCCGTATACGGCCTGATGCGCAACATCATCCCCGAGACAGGTGGCCGCTTTATCAATGATCGCGACGTCGCCGAGCGCAGGCGCGTGGCGGTGCTGGGCGACGAGCTCGCCAAGCTGCTGTTTGGTGAGGAAGCAGTCGTCGGACAACAGGTGTTCCTGGGTGACGCGCCCTTCACGGTCGTAGGTGTGATGCGCCCCAAGCTGCAGAATTCCTCCTATCAGGAGCGCGATAAGGACCGGATCTTCATTCCGGCGACCACGCACTACGCGTTGTTCGGCAACCGGTTCCTGAACGACATCGTCTACCGCGCGCGGACCTCGGAGATCACCAAGCAGGCCGAGCGGCGCGTGTACGAGACGATGGGGCGCAAGTACAAGTTCGATCCGCAGGATAAGGACGCCCTGGCCTTCTGGGACACGAGCGAGTGGGAAACCCGCTTCGGCCAGATGTTCGTGGCCTTCAATATTTTCTTCGCCATCGTGGGGAGCTTCACCCTGCTCGTCGGCGGCATCGGGGTGGCGAACATCATGTACATCGTGGTCCGGGAACGGACCCGCGAAATCGGCGTCCGGCGCGCCGTGGGTGCGACTCGCGCCGACATCATGCGCCAGTTCTTCGCCGAAGCGCTGATGATCGTGTCGATGGGCGCGACGCTCGGGCTGCTGCTCTCGCTCGGGCTCGTCACCGCCCTGGGCGGACTGCCGATCAAGGAGTTCGTCGGCGTCCCGACCATCTCAGCAAAGGTGCTCGCGGCGACCCTTGTCTTGCTCGCGGCCGTCGCCTTTGCGGCAGGCCTGATGCCGGCCCGGCGCGCGGCGGCGCTCGACCCGGTGGAAGCGTTGCGCACCTAGGCATGTTCTCCATCCTCCTCCGGGAATTCATCGGCGATCTGAAGGCGCAACGGACCCGGGCCTTCCTCACGTTCTTCGCCGTGACGTGGGGAACACTCGCGGTCGTCCTGTTGCTGGCGTTCGGTGAGGGACTGAAGCGCACCGTCCGCGACGGCCTGCTGGGCGCCGGCGAACGGATCTTCATGGTCTACGGCGGTGAGACCAGCAAGGCATTCGCCGGGTTGGGGCAGGGCCGGCGCATCCACCTCGTGGAAGAAGACCTGGAGCTCCTCGAGCGGGCAATCCCGGACATCGACCGGGGCAGCGTCTCGTACGGGCGCTGGGGTACCGCGTTTCAGATGGGCAAGACCCGCACCAACGCGTTCCTCGAGGGCGTGGGTCCCGATCACGAGGCGATGCGCCACATGGACCCGGCGCAGGGCGGACGGTTCATCAACGCCGCCGACATCGCGCAGAAGCGGCGCGTGCTGTTCCTCGGCAACCAGCTGGCGGAGCGGATCTTCGGCAAGGGCGTCGATGCCATCGGCAAAAGCGTGGTCGTCGACGGCTTGCCGTTCACCGTGGTCGGGGTGTTGCAGAAGAAGTTCCAGGATTCGAGCAACAACGGTCCGGACGCCGACCGCGCCGTCATCCCGTACTCGACCTTTCGCACAATCTGGGGAAACCGGTTCGTGAGCCATCTGATCGTGCAGCCGCGCGACGCGTCGCGCGGCCCCCTGGTGAAGGCCGAGCTGTACCGGGTACTGGGGCGGAAATACAGCTTCGACCCCACCGATACGCGCGCTCTGGGCATGTGGGACTTCATCGAGAGCGAAAGGGAGAACCTCGCCGTCGGGCTCGGCATCCAGATCTTCATGGGGCTCGTCGGGGCCTTCACGCTGCTCATCGCGGGCGTCGGTGTCGCGAACATCATGTACGTCGTCGTGAAGGAGCGGACGCACGAGATCGGCATCAAGCTCGCGCTCGGGGCGCGCCGCCGCCACATCATGGCGCAGTTCTTGTTCGAGGCCATGACGATCGCCCTGTCCGGCGGGCTGGTGGGCCTTGCGACGGCGGCGCTGATCGTGCTCGGGGTCGATGCGATTCCGACGGAAGACAACCCGGCGATGCAGTACATCCTGAACCCGAAGCTGTCGTGGCCCATTGCCCTGATCTGCGTGAGCATCCTGATCGGCGTAGGGCTCATCGCCGGTATCCTCCCCGCGCGCCGCGCCGCGGCGGTGGATCCGGTGGAGTCGCTGCGGTACGAGTGAGGTGTCAGTCCCCGAAGTTCACCAGCCGGACCAACTGGATGTCCGGCACCTGCGCCAGCTCCTCGAGCACGCCATTCAAGAGCGGCTGGTCCACCGTGATGGCCGCGAGCGCGTCGTGCCCCGGGAAGGCGACCCGGGCCTGGTGGTAGCTGCCGATGTTGATCCCCGCGCCGCCGAGCAGCGTGCCCACGCGACCGATGACCCCGGGCACGTCGCGATTCCGGATTACCAGCATCCATCCCTCGGGCGCGACGTCGACGTGGTAGTCGTCGATCCGAATCACGCGGCCGTGCTCGTTGCCCAGCACGGTGCCGGCCACCCGGGCCCGGCCGCGCGCCGCTTCGAGTGTGACGCCCACCGTGGTCTCGAAACCCGGCTCCGGGGTTCCCGTGCGGCGCGCGTGACGGAGCCCTCGCTCCTCCGCGATGAGCAGGGCGTTCACCATGCTCACCGGCTCGACGCTCATCGCCGAGAGCAGCCCCTCGACCGCCGCCATCAGCACGGGTCGCGGCGCGGCTTCGTCTTTCCCTCCGTAGTCCACCTCGACCGCCGTGACCGGCCCATCCACCAGCGCCAAGGCCAGGCGACCGAGTCGGCGCGCCAGATCGAGCAGCGGCCCGAGCCGCCGTAACAGATCGCCCGAGATCCCGGGGACGTTGATCGCGAACGACAGATCGCCGAGCACCAGCGCGTCGCGCACGGCCCCGCAGATCTCGACACTCACGCGCTCCTGGGCCTCCGCCGTCGAGGCGGCGAGGTGCGGCGTGAGAATCACACGCTCGAGCTTGCGGAGCGGCGCGTCCGCGGGCAGCGGCTCGACGGCGAACACATCGATCGCCGCGCCGCCGATGCGTTTGTCGCGAACCGCGTCGGCCAATGCCGCCTCGTCCACGAGCTCGCCGCGCGCGGTATTCACGAGCACCGCCGTCGGCTTCATGAGCTTCAGCCGCTCGGCGTTGATCAAGTGATGGGTCTGCTCGGTGTGGGCCACGTGGAGCGTGACCACGTCCGCCTGGCCGAGCAGCTGGTCGAGCGGCAGCAGCTTGAGCTGAAGCTCGGCCGCGCGCTCCGGCGAAAGGTACGGATCGTGCCCGACCACGTGCATCCCGAACGCGCGAGCAAGCTGGGCCACGTGGCCACCGATGCGCCCCAGCCCGACGATCCCGATGGTCTTGCCGCGAAGCTCCGTCCCCTCGAACCGCTTGCGATCCCATTCGCCGCGGCGCATCGCCTCCGCGGCCCCTGGAATGTGGCGGGCCTGGGCCAGCAGGAGGCCCATCGCATGCTCCGCGGCACTGACCGTATTCGCGCCGGGGGCGTTCATCACGGCGATGCCGCGCCGGGTGGCGGCATGCACGTCGATGTTGTCGACCCCGGTCCCCGCGCGGGCGATCACGCGCAGGTTGGGGCCACGCGTGAGCAGGTCCGCCGTCACCCGCGTCTCGCTCCGCACGACGAGCGCGTGCGCGCCCGCGAGCGCCCGCTCGAGCTCCTCGCGCGGCTTGCCGGCGCAGTTGGCGACCTCGATCTCCGGCGTTTCCGCGAGCAGCTTCAGTCCCGCCTCCGCCACCTTATCGGCCACCGCGACGCGGTAGGTCACGTCACGAGCCCGGCGAGCAGGTCCAGGAGCTGGTCCAGCGCGGCGACGGTGTGGTCGCCCATGTGCCCGATGCGGATGGTGGACTCCTTCAGCGGGCCGTATCCCGAGCCGATGGTCCAGCCCGCCTGTTTCAGCGCCCCGACGATCTGCTTGGCGTTCTTTCCTTCGGGCAGCTTGAGACACGACACGGTCCAGCTGCGCCGCCCTTCCCGCGGCAGGTAGGCGACGCCGTGCAGCTCGCCCCACTCCTCCACGCGACGGCGCATCGCGTCGTGCCGACGCCAGCGCCCCTCGACCCCGCCCTCGCGCTCGATCCGGGCGAGCTGCGTCTCGAGCGCGTACAGCAGGGAGATCGCGGGCGTGTTGGTCGGCTGGTGCTTGGTGGTCGCGTCGAGGAAGCTCACCAGGTCGAAGTACAGCCCGCGCCCGGACAGCGTTTTGGCTCGCTCGACCATCCGCTCGGAGGCGACGCCCAGCGCGAGGCCCGGCGGGAGCGCGAGCGCCTTCTGCGACCCGGTGAGGACGAAATCGAGCCCGCCCCCTCCGCCCCAGCGATCGGTCTCGACGGGAGAGCCCGCGAGCGATGTGACGGCGTCCACGAGCAGCAGGACGTCGTCGAACTCGCGCACGACGGCGGCGAGCGCCTCTACATCCTGGAGCACGCCCGTGGACGTCTCCGAGTGGACCAGGGTCACCGCGTCGACCGGCGTGCGGCGCAGCGTGTCGCGCAGCATGTCGGCCTCGACGGCGCAGCCGGGGGGCACGTCGAGGCGGATGCACTCCTTGCCGCTGGCACTCACCAGCTTCGCGAACCGCTCGCTGAACGAGCCGTTGACGAGCGACAAGGCGCGGCGCCGGACGCCGTTCCGCACCGCCATCTCCATGAACCCGGTCGCCGAGGTGGTTCCCACGAGCACCGGACGGGAGGTCCGGCACAGCCGGGCCAGCGGCGCTTCGATCCCGGCCAGCAGCTGCTCCATCGCTCCCGAGCGGTGTCCGATCATCGGCCGCTGCATGGCGGCGAGGACCTCGGGGTGGACGTCGGTGGGACCAGGCAGAAAAAACCGCCCGAAGGGGGGCGGCGGTGGCGTGACGGGCGCGGTCATGCGCCCGCGCGGGCGAGATCTTCGACCAGCCCCTCCTCGACCACTTCCTTGGTCTTCACGAGACGCACCCCTTCGTCGCCCCAATCTTTAAGTAACTGCTCCGAGACGTCCTTGTCGATTCCCTTCACCGCGTCCCGGACCACGAACAGGCGCGTATGGGGACGGCGCTCGAGCAGCCCTTCGACGGCCGCTTTATCGCACACGTCGGTCGCCACCCCATACAGCACGATGTCGTCGGGTGCGAGCACGTCCAGCACCGTCGGCACGTTCTCGTTGGTGAACACGTCGAAACGGTGCTTGTGGAACAGGACGTCCCCCTGGTGCGCCCGCAGCCGCTCGGCCAGCGTCTTCGCATCGGTCCTCGTCGGCTCGATGACGAGCGGATCCCGGAGCGCGGTTTCGGGAAGCTTCTTCTGGCCGGGAGTGCCACGCATACAGTGTGCCGGGAAGGTACGCTGCCAGTCGGGCTTGTCGGAGATCTCCGGATGGCCCACCACGTGATCGTCCGCGCTCGCCACGATGCGGACGCTGTGGCCATGCGCGTAATCCGTCAGGCGCTGCAGGTTGGGGATGATTCGCTCCGCCTCCGGCACATACAGCTTGCCGTCGGCGTGCATGAAGTCGTATTGGGTATCGACATCCCAGAAGATGACGCGGGCCATGGCGGGGAATCTCTCCGAGGATGTAGGAAGGTGTCAACAGGCTAGACGCACAGACGTACAGGCGTGAACAGCGTGAGAGAACAGGCTTTCCTGTTGCCTCACGTCTGTTTTCCCCGGTGCGTCTGTGCGTCTAGCAGTGCCTGTTCTACAACCGAAGCACTACTGCTACCTCGTCGCAACAGTTTTGCCTGGGACAGCGCGTGCAGTCCGCCCACACCTTGAGCGGAAAGTGCTCGCGTTCGGCGGGGGCGAAGCCGACCTTCAGAAAGAACGCCGGCTTGCGAGTCAGCGCGAGTAGCTCGGCCAGGCCCTGGGCGCGCGCCTCGGCGATCAGCGCCGCGAGCAGCGCGCCGCCCACGCCGGTCCGCTGCCAATCTTGGTGCACGGCGAGCCCGGCGAGCTCCGCCAGGTCGCGTGAGTACACCTTGAGCGATCCGCAACCGATGACCTCGCCCGTCGGCCCCTCCGCGACGACGTACTCTTTGATGTGGCGGCAGAGATCGTAGTTCGAGCGCGGCAGCAGGTCGCCGGTAGCGACGTAGGGCGCCATCAGCTGCTCAAGCGCGGGGACGTCCGCCAGCACCGCTCCCCGCAGCGCAACCCCTGGGAGCGGGGAGGCAGCGGTTCCTTCGGGTGCGGGCCGAAGGCGCGGCTTGTCACGGAGGGCCCCGTGGATCGGCAGCGCGCTCACGCGAGGACGTCCTCGAGAATTGCGACTCCGCGCTCCAACTCCTCCACCGCGATCACGAGCGGCGGGAGCAGGCGAATCACCTGCGGCCCCGCCGTGACCACCAGCAGGCCCCGCGCTCGCGCCGCGGCGACGAGCGGGGCGGCCGGCTCCGCCAACTCGAGCCCCCACATGAGCCCCCGTCCCCGAACCTCGCGCACCCGCGGCGCCCCGGCGGCAAGCCGGGCAAGGCGCGCACCCAGCCATTCGGCCTTCCGACGTACGTCGGCCAGGAACGCGGGATCGGCGATCGTGCGCACGACGTCCAGTGCCACGCTCGCGACGAGCGGCCCGCCGCCGAAGGTCGTGGCATGGTCGCCCGGCTTGAGGGCCGCGGCGACGGCGCTCGTCACGAGCACCGCCCCCATCGGCAGACCGCCGGCCAACGGCTTCGCCAGCGTCAGGATGTCGGGCACCACGCCAGCCTGCTCGTAGGCGAACAGCGTTCCCGTGCGGCCAAGGCCGCACTGCACCTCGTCGAAGATGACCGCCACGCCTCGGGAGTCGCACAACTCCCGCACGAATCCCAGCCACTCGGCGTCCACGGGCCGCACGCCGCCCTCCCCCTGCACCGGCTCGACGACCACCGCCGCGGTGCGGGACGCCGAGACGGCGTGATCCACGGCCGCCCAGTCCTCTCGGGCGATGATGCGGATGCCGGGCACCAGGGGCTCGAACGGCTTGCGATAGTCGGGACGGTCGGTGGCCGCGAGCGTCGCGAACAATCGCCCGTGAAACGAGCCCGAGAACGCGACGATCTCGCTCTTGCCCGACCACTTGCGGGCGAACTTGAACGCAGCCTCGTTGGCCTCGGCGCCGGAGTTACAGAAGAAGGCGCGGTCGGCGAATGAGCGCCCGACCAGCTCCTCGGCGAGCCGCTCACCGGCCTCGGTGCGGTACAGGTTGGAGACGTGGATCAGCCCCGAGGCGAGGGCACGCTCGAGCGCCGCGCGGATGACGGGATGGTTGTAGCCGAGCGCGTTCACGCCGATCCCGGCCACGAAATCGAGATACCGGGTCCCGTCTTCGGCGATGAGCTCGGCGCCTTCCCCTCTCACGAACAGAGGGCCGACGCGGGCGTAGACGTCGAGCAGGGCCTGCGCGGCGGGCGGTGCCGGCGGGGTCGGCGTGGCCGACGCGCCCGAGGGAAGGGCGGTCACGCCGGCTGGACGGCAGGGGCGAGGATGCGCGTGCCCGCTCGAGCGTCTTCCAGGAGATGCAGATCGCCGATGCGGACGGCGCGGGCTCCGCCCCGCAGCGCGGCGGTGGCCGCGCGCAGCTTGGCCGCCATACCATCGGCCGCCACGCCGAGCTCGATCAGCGTCTCGACGTCGCCCGCCTCAAGCGCGGGCCGCACCGCCCCATCCACCTCCACCCCCGGTACGTCCGAGACGAGCAGCAGCTCGGCAGCCCCGAGCGCGGCGGCGATCGCCGCCGCCGCGTCGTCCGCATTCACGTTGAGGGGGGCCCCTTCCGCACCCGAGGCGTCCGGAGCCATGGGCGCGATCACCGGGGTGAGCCCGGCGAGCAGGAAGCTCTCGAGCAGCGCCACACGCACCTGGGCGATCTCCCCGACGTGCCCCAGCCCGCCAGGAACGGGCTGTGCGGTGAGCAATCCACCGTCCACGCCCGACAGCCCGACCGCATCGAGTCCGGCGGCGCGCAGCGCCGTCACCACCCGGCGGTTCACGGGACCGCCCATCACCAGCTCGACCACTTCCGCCACTTCCGGGGTCGTGACGCGTCGACCGTCCCGCTTCTCGACCGGCAGCCCGAGCCGGCGCGACAGTGCGCTGACGGCCTCCCCACCGCCGTGCACCACGACCACGGGGTCGAACCGCACGAGCGCCCGGGCGCACGCCGCGAGCCAGCCGGGGCGATCGAGCTCGTTGCCGCCCAACTTGACGACCCGGGTGCTCAGCACGTGAGCCCCGCCGTCTCGGGGAGACCGAGCATGACGTTCATGTTCTGAATCGCCTGCCCCGCCGCACCCTTGACGAGGTTGTCGATCGCGGCGATCACGGTCAGGCGCGGTCGCCGGACGTTCGCCACGGTCGCGACGCCGATCGCCACACGGTTGCGATACACGACGTCCTTGAGCGACGGTAGGGTGCCGTGCAGCACCGCGACGCACGGCTCGTTGGCGTATACGGTCTCGTATATGCCCTCCGCAGTCGCCCGATCAATGGTCCGGGTGAGCGGGACGTGAATCGTCTCGAGGATGCCCCGCCTGACGGGAAGCAAATGGGGCGTGAAGACCAAGTCGCCCGTGAATCCACTCTCGCGCGCCAGGGTCGCCTTGAGCTCCGGCAGGTGGCGGTGCTCGTTCCCGGCCGAATAGGCGCGGAAGTCCTCGGCCACCTCACCGAACAAGAGATCTCGGTTGAGCGTCCGGCCCGCGCCCGTGACGCCCGAAGCGGCGTCGATCACCACCTCCCGAGACTCGTCGATCAGACCGCCCCGGGCGAGCGGGAGGAGGGCGAGCAGCGCCGCGGTCGGGTAGCAGCCGGGGTTCGCCACGAGGTCCGCCGTCGCGACGTGCGGGCGGGTGACCTCGGTCAGCCCGTACACGGCGTCGGGGGACAGGCGAAAGTCGGCGGATAGATCCACCGCGCGCTTGCCGAGGGCCCGAGCCTCTTGCACGTAGCGCGCCGATACACCGTGCGGCAGGGCCGACAGGACGATTTCGACGCGCGCCAGCGGAGCGTCCTCGATGCGGACCAGCTCGACCCTGCCGTGCCGCTCGCCGGCGGCCGACTGGGCCGTCGCGAACGCGACGGACGCCCCCGGATGGCCCGCGAGCAGCCGCATCAGCTCCTGCCCCACGTAACCGGATGCCCCGAGCACCCCCACCGGCACCGATGTATTAATATTCATCGTCACGGAAAAATATTCACTCTGGCACGAAGTGCAAGACCCGGGTTAGCCTCCCGCATGATCGAGAAGCTGGTCGCGACCCTCGCCGGGCTGGCACTGGTGCCGGCCCTCGGCGCGCAGGCTCCTGCAGCCCCTTCGCCGGCCGTGCGGCTCCGGCCCTTCTCGCCGGACGACGTGCTCCGCATCCGCGACGTACGCGAGCCGCAGATCTCGCCGGACGGTGCCTGGGTGGCCTACACCGTCTCGACCTCCGACACGGCTGAGGATCGGAACAAGAGTGCCGTGTGGATGGCGAGCTGGGACGGCACGCGCAACGTCCGTCTCACCACGTCGAAACCGGGCGAGAACACGCCGCGTTGGAGCCCCGACGGGCGGTGGCTCGGGTTCCTCTCGAGCCGCGAGGACGAGCACAGCCAGCTCTGGCTGCTCGACCGCCAGGGCGGCGAGGGCCGCAAGGCCACCACGCTACCGAGCGACGTGGACGACTACGTGTGGGCGCCGGACGGCAAGCGCGTGGCGCTGGTGGCGGAGGATCCGGATACCGCCAAGCCCAAGACCCCTGCACCCATCGTGATCGACCGGTTCCAGTTCAAGCAGGACGAGGCCGGCTACCTCGGCAAGCAGCACCGGCACGTCTATCTGCTGGACGTCGAGTCGGGGAAGACCACCCTCCTGACGGCGGGTGACTACGATGAGCTGCTGCCCGCCTGGTCCCCCGACGGCAAATCGCTGGCGTTCGTGAGCAAGCGACGCCCGGACGCCGATCGCGACGATAATTGGGACCTGTACGTGATGGAGGCCGCAGCGGGCGCGGCACCGCGGCAGGTCACGACGTTCGAGGGTCCCGACAATAACCCCGACTACGAAAGCCGCCCGGCGTGGAGCCCCGACGGCCGCGCGATCGCCTACCTGCAGGGCGGCCTGCCGAAGCTCATCTACTACGGGGTGCAGAAGCTGGCCGTCGTGCCGTCCGCGGGCGGGGCGCCCCGCATCCTCACGGCGGCGCTCGATCGCAATGTCGCGAGCCCCGAATGGTCGAGCGACGGCTCGTCCATCACGTTTCTGCTCGAAGACGACCGGGCGGTTGGGCTCGCACGGATACCGGCGGCGGGCGGAGCGATCGAGCGGCTCGTGTCGGGTCCCCGGGTGGTGAGCGCTTTCACAGCCGGCGCGGGCGGCAAGCTCGCCGTGCTCGCGTCCACGCCGCTCGTGCCTGACGAAGTGTTCGCTCTTGACGGCACGACGCTGCGGCCGCTGTCACATCAGAACGACGAGTGGCTCGCGCGGACCAAGCTCGGTGACGTTGAGCCGATCACCTTCAAAAGCCGCGACGGCACGGCGATCAACGGCTTCACCGTGAAGCCGCCCGACGTCGTGCCGGGGAAGCGCTACCCGACGATCCTGCGCATTCACGGCGGGCCCGTGTCGCAGTACCAGTACGAGTTCGACTCCCAGCTCCAGACCCTCGCCGGTCGCGGGTATCTCGTGGTCGTCGCGAACCCTCGCGGCAGCTCCGGCCGGGGCGAGCGGTTTGCCACCGCGATCTTCGCGGACTGGGGAACCAAGGATGCCCAGGACGTACTCGCCGCGGTCGACTACGCCGTGGCGCAGGGGCTGGCCGATCCCGCGCGGCTGGGCGTCGGCGGGTGGAGCTATGGGGGTATCCTCACCAACTATGTGATCGCGCAGGACCGGCGCTTCAAGGCGGCGGTGAGCGGGGCCAGCATCTCCAACGTTCTCGCCGGGTACGGCACCGATCAGTATGTGCGGGAATACGAGCTCGAGCTGGGGGCACCGTGGAAGGCCACCGACACGTGGATCAGGCTGTCATTCCCGTTCCTGCACGCCGATCGGATCACCACGCCGACGCTGTTCCTGTGCGGCGACAAGGACTTCAATGTCCCGCTCCTCAACTCGGAGCAGATGTACCAGGCGCTGAGAAGTCTCGGCGTGGAGACCCAGCTGGTCATTTATCCGGGGCAGCACCACGGCATCAACAAGCCGAGCTACCGACGCGACCGGCTCGAGCGGTACCTGGCGTGGTACGACAAGCACCTTAAGTCGTAGGGGCGCCGTGTAGGGGCGCAGCCTGCCGCGCCCCTACAGCTATTCGACGCGTTCCAGGCGCGGATTAGGCCGGTAACTCCGGCCCACCTTCGCCAGCGGTTTCCCCTCAACGCGTACCACATCCGCGGTGAAGTCGAAGCGCCCCTGGAACAGGCTCGACCCCACGCCGTACATGTCCACCGGCACCTCCTGCTCTTCGAATTGCCGGATCTTCTCGACGGTGAAACCTCCCGAGACAACGATCTTCACGTGCCGGAACCCCTCCGCGTCGAGCGCCTGGCGCACGTTCCAGACGAGCTGCGGGTTGACACCCGTTGGCTTGAAGGTGCCCATCTGCGGAATCACCGATTTGTCGACGAGGGTCTCCGACGTGTCGATCCGCACGCCATAGAGCCGCTCGCCCAGGGCGCGCGCCACCGTGAGCGCGGTCCCGACACAGTCGTTCTCGAAGTCGACGAGGGTGATGAGGCGCATGTTCCCGTCCATGAGCTCCGCGAACTTCTTCGACGCGAGCACGGTGTCGCCGCCGTAGGCGGCGATGAGTGCGTGGGGCACCGTGCCGACACCCTCGGAGCCCCACCACGATGCCTGCGCGTCGGTCGATACGCCGATCGCGCCCGCGATGTGCGCCGCGTACCCGTCCCCGGTCTGGACCAGCCAGTGGTCGTGCCGGGCCGGGAAGAACATCACCTGCTTCGGCCTGGCCGCTTCCACGACGAGCCGGGTGTTGGTCCCTACCTTCGTGCGGCGGGCCAGCACACCGAGGTACAGGGTCTCGAGGTGGGCGAACGCGTCGTACGGGCCCTCGATGAGAAGCACCGTCTCCCACGGCGCGATCTCGTCGCCGTCGTACAGCGCGGACACTTCGAGCTCCGGCCACTCCATGCTGCAGAGCTTGAGGATCGCGATCGCCTCGTCGATGCCGCCGAGGAACGCGTGCACCTTGCCGAACACCTGCATGGTCACACATGGGCGGTGGTCGTCCTTGAGCAGCAGCTCGCGCGTGCGGACGAAGTACTTATCGGAGTAGTAGCCCTCCCGCATCTTGTCGACAGGGAGGTGAAAGATCGCAGGGTCGAGCCGCTGCTTCCGGGTCATCGCTGGATAATACCGTGCTCAGCGCGCGGCAGGCCAGGCGAAGGTGGCCATCAACGTGTCGCCGCCGACCAGAGCCACACGGCGGGCGATGTCGTCGAGCCGGCCGCAGCGGACGCGCGCCGTTTCGGACGATTCCGGCGCGACCACCCGCAGGCACACGACGTCCACCGCCGCGGCGAGCGCGCTGTCGCGGCCGCTCCGAGGCGGCTCGGGCCGCTCCAGAGCCACATCCAAGTCCAGCTTCTCGCGGCCCAGCTTGAAACTGACCCGCCGACCGGTCGTTTCCGGAACGAGGTCGACGACTTGCCGGCTGGACGCGGTGTCGCCACGCACCAGCCACATACGAACGGTGACGCGGCGGGGGGGAATCACCGCCTGGGCGCTGAAGGCGATGGCGCTGTCGATGATGGTCACCTCTTCGCTGGCCCGGGTCTCCCCCGCGGCGAACGCGCGGCTGACCGTGATTTCCACCCAGACTACGCGCGGCTGGCCGACGCCCGGCGGCCCGAAGGGATACAGGAGGGTCGTCCCGCCCCACGGCACCCGAGACCAGCGACGGTAACTGTCTTCCTCCCACAACGGCAGACCGCGACGCGACCGACCAACCTGGCGCCGGCTGAAGAACAGCCCCGCCAGGTTCACGGTATCCGGCTCCGGGAGAGTGCCGAGCAACCCTTGGAGCTCGCTGCTGCGAGCCCGCACTCCGAGCCGCAGATCCGTCTCCGGCGGGCCGCTCACCGCGGCGCTGGCGAGCAGGCGCGTCTCTCCTGCTGCGCGCTCGACCACCCGCAGGTGGTACGTCACACGGTAATTCGGGGCCTGGGTTGGGGCGGTGACCCCAACCCCCGCCCCCAATGCCGCGACGAGCAGGCTAACGCGGCAGGAAGGCGGCACGGGTGGCCTCGACCGAGTCTGACCCCGGCCCGCCCCAGCGGCTGTGCCCCAACCAGCCCGCCGCCGCGCCGGCGACGAGAAACGCCGTCATCCACAACGCCAGGGTGCGCCCGCGGATCCGCGGACGCGGTACCGTGCGCGCGTGCGGCTCCCCGGCCGAGCGGGCGAAGGCGACCCGCAGCTCGAGATGGCTCACGCGCGCCTCTGCGCAGTGCCGGCAGCCGGCGAGATGGCGCGCCAGCGCGGCGCGCTCGGGGAGACTCAGCTCGCCATCGAGCTCGAGGTCGATCTGCTGCACCCATTCGTCGTGGTTCACGGCAGCTCCTCCCGCACGCGGTAGCGCAACGCCCGGCGCTGCATCCAGCGCACGGCGAGCGCGTCCACCAACGCGCGGAATACACGGTTCCACATCCCGTACTTCGTCTTCCCGAAGCGGCGGGGCCGGTGGTGCACGGGTAGCTCCGTCACGCGACCCCCTTGCATCCTGATGAGCGTCGGCAGGAAGCGGTGCATGCCGTTGAACATCGGCAGCGTGCGCAGCGCCTCGGCGCGAAACGCCTTGAGGGAGCAGCCGGTGTCGCGGACGGTCTCGCGGTTGAGCCGGTTGCGCACGCCGTTGGCGATACGGCTCTGCAGCCGTTTCCAGCCCGAGTCCCGCCGGTCCACGCGGTACCCCGCGACCGCGGCCGCCCCGCTCTGCTCGAGCTCGGCGAGGAGGGCGGGAATGTCGGCCGGGTCGTTCTGCAGGTCCGCGTCGAGCGTGACGATGACGCGCCCGCGGGCGGCGCCGAAGCCCGCAGCGAAGGCGGCGGTTTGCCCGGCGTTGGCGGCGAACGCCACGATGTGGATCTCGGCGTGCTCGTGCTTCAGCGCCTTGAGGACGTCGAGCGAGCCGTCCGTCGAGCCGTCGTCCACGGCCACGATCTCGTAGCGCCCGCCCCCGGGCCGGCCGGCCAGCGCCTGGTCGATCTCCCCGACCAGGACCGGCAGATTCTCGCGCTCATTGTACACCGGGATGACCAGCGAGAGCTCAAGCGGGGCGGACATACTTGAGCTCGGGCGCGTCGGGGTACCGGCTGATCAGCCGGGCGATGACGGCCTCCGCTTTGGCGGCATCGTGCTCGTGGGTGCGGTAGATCTCGGCGAGGCGAATGCCGGCAAGCACGACCCGATGGGACGGCGGCGGCGGATCGGCGTCGACCAAACGCTCCAGCATTGCGGTTTCGTCCTGGATCGTGATCGCCCGGCCGCCCGGCATCGCTCCACCCGTCAGCGCGTTGCCCACGAACCGGCCAAGCGGCTCGAGCACCGTTCCGATCAGCGAGTCGACGAACCCCCACGCGCCCCACAGCGTGAGCACCAGCGCGACGAGCCTCCATTCGATGTGCCTCGCACCGAGCGATACCACGACGAGCGCGAGGGCGGCGAGCGCCATGGCCGCGCCCAGGATCCCGCGCATCACCCCGCGCAGGCTCGGCGGATCTGCGAAGTCCACGGGGAGCAAGTTGACAGGGCCCGCCCGGCGGCGCAACCTACGCACGCGCATTTCACCAGGAGTCGCTCCGTGTCCGACCTGTTGTCGCGCCGTGAATTCCTCGCCTCCACCGCTGTCGGGGTGGCAGCTACGCGGGCGCGCGATATCCCGTTCCCGATGCGGCCGCCGCGGCCACTCCCGCCCGGGAGCCGGTGGGCGGCGAAGCCCGTCACGGTCTCGAGCGCCAACGGATTGCGCGCCGTGCAAAAAGCGTTCGACATGCTGCTGCAGGGAGCGGACACGCTCGATGCCGTGATCGAAGGCGTGAAGATCCAGGAGCTCGACCCGAACGACGACTCGGTGGGCTACGGCGGGCTGCCCAATGCCGATGGTGTGGTGCAGCTCGACGCGTCGTGCATGCACGGACCCACCAAGCGCGCCGGCGCCGTGGGGGCGCTCGAAGGAATAAAGACCCCCTCCGAGGTCGCGAAGCTCGTTCTCAAGTACACGAACCACATCTTCCTGGTGGGGGAGGGCGCGAAGCGGTTCGCCCTCCAGTACGGCTTCAAGGAGGAAGACCTGCTCACTCCTCACGCGCGCGAAGCGTGGCTGCATTGGCGGGCGAATCTGAACCCGACCGACGATTACCTGGACGTGCCCGAGGCACAGGAGATGTCGGTCCGCCCTACCGGAACCATCAACTGTGACGCCGTCACCCCCCAAGGCGACCTCTCGTCCGTAACGACCACCAGCGGCTTGGCGTTCAAGATCCCGGGCCGGGTGGGCGACAGTCCGATCATCGGCGCCGGCCAGTACACCGACAACGACATCGGAGCCGCCGGCTCGACCGGGCGCGGCGAGTCGAATATCAAGGTGTGCGGCGGGTTTCTGACGGTGGAACTGATGCGCCGTGGGCTCAAGCCCACGGATGCGTGCCTCGAGACGCTCAAGCGGGTCGTCCAACTCACCGAGCCGCGACTGGTCGGCCCGGACGGCAAGCCGAAGTTCAGCCTCAGCTTCTACGCGGTGAACAAGCGTGGCGAGTTCGGTGCCGCATCGCTCTACCCTGGGAGCTACGCCGCGCACGACGGGAGAGAGGCCAAGCTCCGGGACACGGCGTATCTGTACGAGCGACCCGCTGCGAGCCGCTAGCGCCGCGCTCGCGCTGCTCGCTGTCGCCGCCCCGGGGGGGGCGCTCTCGGCGCAGCGCTACTGGCGCGACACCTTCTATCCCAATCTGTCCCACAGCCCGGGCGACGGGTTGTGGGTCGGGCTCCACTATGGACGGTACAGCCCCGTAGGCTTGGCCGAGCGCCCGGAGCCGAACTTCGCGTCGATCAACCTCGATGCCGGGGCCAGTACCCAGGGCAGCTTCGCGTTCGTAGCGGACGCACAGGCACCGGCGTGGTGGGCGGGCTGGCGGGCCGGACTCACCTTCGGTGCCGTACGCGTGAATCGCCTGGGCTACTACGGCCTGGGAAACGACACGCAATACTCGAGGGACAGCGTCACAGCCGCCGGGTCCTACTTCTACAAGGTCAGCCGCACCACTCTGTTTGCGCGCGCCAGCGTGCAGCGCCGCATAATCGGACCGGTGCGGATCCTGGCCGGCGCTACAATCGACCATTCCGACTTCCGGGCCCTCCCGGGAAGGAGTGTGTTCGGCAGCGACCTCGCGGCCGGAGTTATCGATCCGGGCACGATCCCCTTCACCGACAAGGTGCTCCGCGCCGGCGTCGTGCTCGATACGCGGGACAACGAAATCGACCCGCATCGCGGTGTCGCCGCGGAAGCGCTGTTCGCGAGCGGCACGGGTTATACGCGCACGACGACGAGCGCCCGGGTCTATGTGCATCCGTTCCGGCCGCTGGTTCTCGCGGGGCGGCTGGCGGCCGAGGGCACCGGGGGGAACCCGCCCCTCGCGGCGCTGGAGCTGATGGAGTCGTCGGCGCGGCCCTTCGTGGCGGTAGGCGGTTACTACTCGCTCCGCGCGTACTATAACGGTCGGTTCACGGGGCCGGGCAAGCTGATCGGCGGCGTGGAGGCGCGCTATGCGCTCCTCTCGGTGCCGAGCTTGCTCGAGGTCAAGCTGGTGGCGTTCTACGACGCCGGTCGCGTGTTCGACCGCGGGGAGGCGGTCCGGCTCACCACCACCGGCCTCCACCGCAGCGGCGGCGCCGAGCTGGCGGTGCGCCTGCTCCGCAATTCACTCCTGTGCATGGGCTACGGCCACGGGAGCGATGGGGGACGGTTCCTGTTTGGGACCAGTTGGAGTTATTGACGCACGACGGGTGACCCCGTCGGTAACAGCGACAGAATCTCCCTCAGCGTCGACTCGCCTTTGTCTTTCGCGTACCAACGTCGAATCTGCGGATAGAGCTGCTCCTTAGGCGTCGTCTTGCGTGCCTCCATCACCCACGCCTGCAGCTCCGCCGGTCGCGACCCCCAATGGCCGATCTCCTGCCACCGGTCGTCGAGCACGATCACGATGGGGATAGCACGGGAGGTTCCGGTCAGGTAGTGGTCCATCACCTCGGGGTGCTCGTCACGCCGCAGGATTCGCATCTCCAGGCACTGCGCCTGTGCGCCGAGCTTCGCGACGTAGGGAATCGTATTGGAGGCGTCGCCGCACCAGTCTTCGGCCAGCACGAGCAGGCGCAACGTCCGTCCCCGCTCGCAAGCGCGCTCGAGCGCCCAGGCCGGGATATGGGCCAACCGGTACACGCCGGTCCACAGCCCGCAGTGCTCGGTCGAGTGTTTCACGAACTCGTCGTATATCAGCGCCTGGTCCCACAGCGCGCGGAAGTCGAGATCAGTCATCGTCACGCAAGAACGGCGCGGCTGCCCGAACGGTTCCAGGCGTTGTACCGAGAGGCCGCCGGGGGTTCCCGAAGCGACTGCGTCGTTTTGTCGCGGAGGGAACCCTCGGCGGCCTCGCTAGATCTCCCGAATCTCGACGCCCCGCTTCGCCAGCTCGGCGACGTAGTCACTGAACGGCACCGCCTCATCGGGCGTCAGCACCCCCTTCGCGGCGATGCGGCCGTCCGCCTGCATGAGGCCGGTGATGGCGAGCGAGTACCCCGTGGTCCGCATCATCGCACTGATCCCGTGCGCCTCATCCGCA
>Ga0209158_1000518_pt1 | contig 28147 bp, 31 predicted proteins | sample GraSoiAngelo_140_FD_185897 | JGI IMG/M metagenome (GOLD analysis project Ga0209158, IMG submission 185897) | Grasslands soil microbial communities from the Angelo Coastal Reserve, California, USA - 14_0929_12_30cm (SPAdes) (version 2) | ecosystem: Environmental > Terrestrial > Soil > Grasslands ...
GACGTAGAGACGGCCGCCTTCGTTGACGACGTCTCCTTGAACCAGCCCATAGACCTCGAGGTCCCCGCCCGCGGCTTTCGCGGCTTTCGTCACGAGGCCCCGGAGGACCGCCTTGCCCGTCCGCTCCGCGAGGAGGTTCCCGGACACCATCCCAGTCACGTCGCACACGCTGCTGTCGCGGACGAACAGGTCGCCGCGGACGAGGCCGGTCATCGTCGTTGGCCGCGGCCCGATTACCACGACGGAGCCTTCGAAGCGCTCATCGAGCACGCCGCCGCGGAAGATTCGCACCATGCGCGGGTCCCTTCGTGCCTAACGAGCGAATCGACTTCAAGATTTCGTTGCACTCAGGCGTCGGACTGCTGAAGCCAGCGTTCCGCGTCGAGCGCCGCCATGGAGCCAAAACCCGCCGCCGTCACGGCCTGTCGGTAGCGGAAGTCGTGGACATCTCCGGCGGCGAAGACGCCTTCCACCGAGGTGGCGGTGGACAGCCCGTCGTGCGGCCGGAGGACCACGTACCCTTTCTCGAGCTTCAAGTGGTCCCGCAAGATCTCGGTCGCGGGCTCATGGCCGATCGCGAGGAACAGTCCCTGGACCCTGAGGTCGGACGTTTGACCGGTCTTCTTGTTCTTGATTCGAACGCCCTCCACCTTGGCATCCCCGAGGACGTCGACGACTTCGGTGTCCCAGAGGATCTTGACATTGGGCGTCTTGAACAAGCGGTCCTGCATGATCTTGCTTGCGCGAAATTCATGCCGGCGATGGACGACCGTCACGGTTTTGCATATCTTCGAGAGAAAGAGACTGTCCTCCATTGCGGTGTCGCCGCCGCCGACCACGACGGCCTCGAGGCCTTTGAAGAAGAAACCGTCACAGACCGCGCAAGCGCTCACCCCTCGGCCCTTGAGGCGTTCTTCGTTTGGCAACCCGAGGTACTTCGCGTTCGCGCCGGTCGCGATGATCACGGAGCGGCCCTCATGCATTCCGTCGGAGGTCCAGACTTTCAGCGGGCGCTTCGTGAAATCCACCTTCGAGACGTTGTCGTCGACGAACTCCGCCTTGAAGCGTTCGGCTTGTTCCCGCCAGAGCTCCATGAGCTCGGGGCCTTGGATGCCCTTCGGGAAACCGGGATAATTCTCGACGTCCGTCGTGATCATGAGCTGTCCCCCCGCGACCGCGCCGGCGATGACGAGCGTCTTCAAGTTCGCCCGAGTCGAATAGATCGCCGCGGTGAGGCCGGCGGGGCCGGAACCAATGATGATGACATCGTAGAGAGGCATGACCCCCGTTCAAGGTCCCGGTTCCCCATAAGAGTTACTCTGTCACGGATACCCGCAACCTAAAAGGGTCGGCGACGTTTCCTTCGATGCTTGGCATCAAAAGACGTCGAGCGGCTCTTCGCAATCCTCCCGACGTTCGAGCACCAAAAGGGGATCCGCCTCTTCGACGACGTGGCGAAAGATCCGGCGAACGCGGCGCCAATCCTCCAGGAACTCGTGCTCGTCGTGTCGAATCACGACGACCCCCAATTGCACACGCCACACGGCCTGTTGACCCTCGAAGCGGGACGCGATCTCCTCCGCCTCACGCGGCCGCCGGGAGGGCTCGGCCTGCTCCGGTTTCTGGTCCTCTACAATTTCAGCCTGCAAAAGCGCCCATTGACGACCGCGGCGGTCGAGGCAGAAGCGAGGGCGATCCCTGCTGCGACGCCGGGGGACATGGAGCGCGCCTATCGAAAGGTCGTCCATGATCACGCGGGGACGAAAGCCGCGGCGCTACTCGCTCGGGTCGGCCTCGACCACGGAATCGAGGCCGCGGCGCACCTGGCCATTCGCGCGTCACTCGATGACCTCGGACGTCTGGGTCACAATCTCACGATGGCCGTCGCGTACTCCGAGGCCGCGTCGAGTCTCGGACTTCCGCGGGGGCTCGTCCCTCTCGCGAACCTGGGGCATGCTCAGGCGGTGAGTCTGCAAGGCGTCCGGCCCATCGACATCCCGATTTTCGCAAACGCCGGCGCGGGCAAGCCGGATGTCGAGCTGCTGAGCCGTCTCCTCGAGGACTGGGAGTTCGATCGCGTCGAGGAAATCCTCCGGGCCCTCGCGTTCGAGGGACAAGCCGACGCAGCGTATCGTCCGCTCCTCGTCGCCGCGAGCGCGGAGCCCGGGTTCTTGGGACACACATTGAGTGAGGCGCACGCCGCGCGTCTTGCCAGCCGTTACCTGACGCCTTCGGAGAATGCCTGGCTCCTGTGGAAGTTGTATCGCACCCTGACGACGAAGTTCGGCTATCCGGACTTTCTTCGGCTCGGGCCACCCGAGTCGACCGACCGATCTTCCCTCATCGCCGCCCTCGAATCGAGCCTACAATACAAGTCGCCGCCCGCGGAGGAGACGGTGCGAGGCGCCCTCGAAGCGGACGTCCCCCTGGACGACATCCTCGCCGCCGTGGTGGACTTCTACGGCCAGTGGACGGTCGGTGAGAAGGAGCACACGATCAGCTACTTGAACGCGGTCTTGCAGACCGCGAGGTTCCTCGGGAGGGAGGAGGCGCTGCTCCCGCTCGCGATCGGCCTGAGCAAGTTGCCCTTTTGACCGCCGGGCATTCCCGCACGAGGCAACGTTGGTCCGCCGAGAACGATTCTCGGTACGACCCGTTTGTTTAAGCCCACCTCCGCCTAGTTTTCTCCGAGACCATGGCGGGCCCGTCGTACGTCCTCTTGTACGACCGCGACTGCGGGATCTGCAGTGCGCTCTCCCGGTGGATCCGCGCGGTCGACGTCCGGAGGCGAATCCGATTCGAGTCGATTCAATCTGGACGCGGGTTGCTGAAGGGAATTCCGGAGGATCGGATGCTCGATGCTTGGCACATGGTCGCGCCCGACGGCCAGGTCACGACGGGCGGCGACGCGGTGCCCACTTTGGTCGGCGCGTTCCCGATCGGCGCCGGCTTTGGACGTCTCCTTCGCGGTTCGTCCGGCCTGATGCGTCAGGTCCACCGACTCTATGCGTTCCTCACGCGGTTCCGCGACCGGCTCGTTTGCCGCTTGGACGCGGCCCCGCTGTCGGCGCGTTCGTCCCCGTGACGAGGGACCGAAGCGTCTTCAGGTTTCTCCGATAGCCGGCATCGGCCCCGGGGAACTCGAGGCAGCCCGGGAGTTCCCTGAAACGCTCCTCGTTCACGAGGAAACGGAACGCCTCCTTCCCGAGCTTCCCCTTCCCGATATCCGCGTGGCGGTCGAGTTTCGATCCGAGGTCGCCCACCGAATCGTTCAGGTGGAACGCGCGGATCCGACCGAGTCCGACGGTTTCGTCAATCGTCCGGAGGAGCGACTCGTAGCCGTCCCGCGTCCGGAAGTCGTAGCCCGCGGCGAACGTGTGGCATGTGTCGACGCAGACCCCGAGGCGGTCCGGATGGGCCGAGCCTTTCATCATCTCGGCGAGCTGCTCGAATCGATAGCCGACGACCGAGCCCGCCCCCGCCGTATTCTCCAGGACCGCGAACACATCTGGGGCGTTCGCGTGCTCGAAGCACCAGTCCAAGCTTGCCGGGATCGTCTGGACGGCGTGCGCCTCGCCCCTCCCCAGGTGGGCTCCCGGGTGGAAAATCACGTCCCGAACTCCGAGGATCTGGGCACGATCGAGCTCCTCCACGAACGCAACGCGGCTGTAGTTGAGCGTGTTATCGTCCGGTCCCGCGAGGTTGATCAGATAGTTCGCGTGAATGATCGCGCGCGCAATCCCGTTCGCAGGCATCGCTTCCTGGAACGCCTTCGCCTCCTCCGGAGGAATCGGCTTCGTCTTTCGAAGCATGCGCGGACTGCGCGAGAAAATCTGGATTGCATCGGCCCCGACCGCCTTGCCGCGCTCCGGGGCGAGCGCGATGCTCTCCGCGATCGAGACGTGGGCGCCGAGGTACATCGCTCCCCCCCGCGGGAATCGCCTCGGCACAGATGAGCTTGCCGATGTCCCTGGCGGCCGCGACGGGCGCTACGAATCGCGGATGGACGCTTCGTCTATTCCGCCCGGTACGCCGCGGCGAGTTTCCGCGCTTTCACGACCAGATACGAGAGCGTCAAGTGGTTCTCCCCTTGCGCGAACGAATCCGAGAGCTCCTCCCACCGCCCGTCCTCGACCCATTTTCGCACGACCGAGTCGCGGAGGAAAAGCTCGACCTCACGCAACTGGTCGAAGAGCGCCACGGTCGTGTCGACGCCCATGAAGGAGACTTCGAAACGGTTCTCCTCGAGCAGGTCCGTCATGGCGTCCTCGTAGAAGGCCCATTGGGAACCCCGTCGGGTCTCCTTCCAGTGGTCCCCGTGATGGCAGCAGAAGATGAACGTCCCTCCCGGACGGAGGGCACGAGACGAATGCCAGACGATCTCCGGCGACATGCAGAGGTTGCTGATGACCGCATCGATTGGGTCGCGGGCGAATTCATGGTAGGGCGTCTTGTCGACGTCGCCGAGGACGAATTCGACGTGCGGAATATTCCGGATGCCCGCATATGCCCGAGCATGCATGAGTTTCGTGCGGTCGAGGTCCACACCGACGACGCGAGCGCCGGCCGACGCAGCGACGAAAGCGAGCCGCCCTTCGCCCGTGCCGACATCCAAGACGAGCTTTCCGCGAAAGTCCTCATGCCGGAACTGATCCACAAGCGACGGACGGAGCGAGTCGGACTCCTTCGCCGCCTCCCGCCATGGAAGCGTGCGGCTCACGCGCACGACGTCCGGCACGATGTCCTCGCGCCCTCGCAACGGATGCGCGGAATAAGAGGACACCGGTGCGGAGCCGGGAAAGCCACACGCTTATAGTCCGCCGCCCGATGGTGGGCGCGGAACGACGATGGAAATCCGCGACCACGGCCTCTACATCGCCGGGAAGACGGTCCCGGCGTCCTCGGAGCAGACCGCGGAGGTGATCGATCCCGCGACGAATCGACCGATCGCCCGAGTGGCGTCCGGGACGAAGGACGACGTCGACGCCGCGGTCGAAGCGGCCCGGCTCGCCTTCGAGTCCTCCGAGTGGCGCGAGATGGATCCGAGCAAACGGGGACGGTTGCTCTGGCTCCTGGGCCAGCAAGTGCGGGACCATTTTGACGAGCTCTCGCGGCTCGAGTCCCAAAACGTTGGGAAGCCGCTGCGCGAAGCGAAAGGCGACATCGCGTACGTCTACAAGCTGTTCGAATATTATGCCGGGATGGCAGATAAAATTCAGGGTGACACGATCCCGGTCCCGGGTGCCCGGTTCGATTACACCTTGCGGGAGCCGCTCGGCGTGACGGCCCACATCGCGCCGTGGAACTATCCTCTGCTCCTCGCGTCCCGAGGCGTGGCCCCCGCGCTCGCCGCCGGCAATTCGGTCGTCCTGAAGCCGGCCACGCTCACCCCGCTCACGGCCCTCAAACTCGGAGAGCTCGCGACGGCAGCGGGCTTCCCCTCCGGGATCGTGAACGTCGTCACAGGCCCCGGCCGGGAGGTCGGCGGCGCTCTCGCGGCGCATCCCGACGTCGACTCCGTCACCTTCACGGGCTCCACGGACACCGGGAAGCAGCTCCTCCGCGTCGTCGCGGATCGAGTCGTGCCGACGACCCTCGAACTCGGCGGCAAGAATCCGCAGATCGTCCTCCCGGACGCGAAGATCGACCGGGCCGTCAAGGGCGCTCTGTGGGGCGCGTTCCAGAACGCCGGTCAGATGTGCTGGGCCGGGTCGAAGCTGTTCGTGCACGAGTCGATCGCGCCCTCGTTCCTCGCCAAGCTCAAGGAGCAGACGGAGAAACTGCGGCTCGGGCCTCCCCTGAAGGACGACGTGCAGATGGGCCCCCTCGTCTCCCGCGAGCACGCCGCGAACGTCGTCCGCGCGATCGAGGACGGGATCGAGCAGGGATCGAAGCTTCTCGCAGGAGGCGGTCGGACGGATTCCGCCGAGTTGAAGGACGGGAACTTCGTGCGACCGACCGTCTTCGAGGACCCTCCGGATCGTGCGCGCGTGGCCCGCGAGGAGGTCTTCGGCCCGGTTGTGGCGGCATGGCACTTCGACGGGGTGGACGACGCGATTGCGAAGGCGAACGACACGCCGTACGGCCTCGCGGCGGGTGTCTGGACGCAAGATATCGCGAAGGCGCACGCGATCGCGCGAAGACTGCAGGCGGGCATGGTCTCGATCAACGAGTTCCCGGTCACCTTCCCGCAGACGCCGTTCCTCGGGTGGAAACAGTCGGGGCTCGGTCAGGAGCAAGGCGTCGACGCGGTCTTGTTCTACACCCACGTCAAGAATGTCCTCGTGAACCTCGAGTGACACGATGATCTACGTCGCCCCGAGCGCGGTCCTCGTCGGAGACGTGACCGTCGAGGAGGGGGCGAGCATCTGGCACGGCGCCGTGCTGCGCGGGGACTTCGACTCGATTGTCGTCGGGCGCGACTCGAACGTCCAGGACAACGCGGTCGTGCACGTCGATCGCGGCTTGCCCGCGGTGCTCGGCCGACGTGTGACCGTCGGCCACGCGGCCGTGGTCCACGGCTGCTCCATCCGCGACGACTGCTTGATCGGCATGAATTCGACGATCAATAGCGGCGCGGTGATCGGCTCGGGATCGGTCGTCGCGAGTGGTGCCGTGGTCCGGGAGAACGCCGAGTTTCCCGCTGGCGGCCTGATCGCCGGCGTCCCCGCCAAGATCATTCGGAGCGTCGACGAGACCCTTCGGCGTCGGATTGACCTTTCGTGGCCGATCTACCGGGAGCTCGCGAAGGCGAGCTTGACCGCGCGGGCCCCGATCAAAGGCGATCCTTCGAAGCAGGTCTCGCTCGGCCTCTCGGCGGAATTCACGCGTCTCGTCCGCGAAGAATGAGAGCCACCCAAACGTTTTTCGGTGGAATCCGGCATCGACCGCCGATGACACGCTTCACCACGGACATCCAGATGCGGTTCCGCGACATCGACGGCATGGGCCACGTCAACAACGCCGTTTATCTCTCCTACGTCGAGCTCGCGAGGACGCAGTTCTACATGCACCACGCGAACCGGCGGTCGCTCGACGAGATCGACTTCATCCTCGCGCACGTGGACATCGACTTCGAGTCCCAGGCGACGTGGGGCGATCAGATTCAGGTGACGGTCTGGCCTTCGAAGATTGGCAACTCCTCGTTCACGCTCAGCTACGAAATCAAGGAGAAAAAGAGCGGCCGCATCCTCGCGCGCGCGAAGAGCGTCCTGGTCTCGTACGACTACGAGAAGAAGAAGTCGAAGCCGATCCCCGACGATTTCCGCTCCCTCTTGCAATCAGGCCTCGAGGCATAGGCCCGGGCCTTCTCGGGTCTTCATGAACCTCCGCCCAAAGGCTCTATGACGAGGCGGACGTTCCCCGCGAGGATGGCGAAGAAGGGGGCGAGGCCTCCGGTCGGGACGAAGGGCGCCGCGGACTGGTACTGGAAGCGCTACACGGAACTCTACCCGAAGTACTTCTGGGCCGACGACACGAAGCTTGCGGACATCGTGGTCGCGTCCGCGAAGGGCTCCCTCCTGTATGACGTCGAGGGCAAGGAGTACATCGACCTCACGAGCCAATGGGCGACGAACAATCTGGGGAACGTCCATCCGGAGATCCTGAAGGCGACCGTGGATGCGCTCGAGCGCTACGGGTTCCTCATCCTCTTCATGAATCCGCATCTCCCGATGATCGATGTCGCGGAGCGGCTCCTGTCGATTCGTCCGTCGGACAACCTCACACGCGTATTCCTCGAGCTCTCCGGCACCGGGGCCGCGGAAGGTGCGGTCAAGCACGCGATCGAGGCGAGCGGTCGGCCGCTCATCTTGAGCTTCATGGGACAGTATCACGGGCTCAGCATCGGAGCCACGGCGTTTGGCACCCTGGCATCGCGGATGCGACGGAACTGGGAGGCCTTCTCCGGAGGCGCCATCCACTCGCCCTACCCGATGACGTATCGGAAACCGAAGGGCATGACGGACGATCAGTTCGGAGAGTGGTGCCTCGGATTCCTCGAGGACCAGATCCTCCGGTACGTCGCCTCCCCGGATCGGATCGCGGGGGCGATCTTCGAGCCGGTGGCCCTGGAGGCGGGCGTCTGGATCCCCCCCAAGAATTTCGCGCTTGGCCTTCGCAAGCTCGCCGATCAGCACGGCTGGTTCTTCATCGCGGACGAGGTCGAGGCCGGGCTCGGTCGCACCGGGAAGATGTGGGGGATCGAGCACTTCGGCGTCGCGCCGGATCTCGTCTCGATTGGCAAGGCGCTCGGGGGCGGGTTGATGCCTCTGGGCGCGGTCCTCGGGGACGATCGATCCATGGGCAAGGGTGACGTCGTGGCGGGGACCACCTTCGGCGGGCATCCGGCCGCCTGCGTGGCCGCGACGGTCACGATCGATATCATGCGACGAGACCGGATTCCGGAACGCGCGGCCCGGGTCGGCGGAAAGGCCCTGAAGCGCGTGAAGGAGTGGGAAGACCTCTCGATCGTCGGCGAGACGCGCGGCCTCGGCCTCGCGATCGGCGTCGAGATCGTGAGCAACAAAGGGACGAAGGCCCGCGACAACGACACCGCGCGGGACGTCTTCTTTGACTGTGTCCGCGGCGGCGTCATCCCGCTATACGACTACGAGATGAACGTTCTCCGGATCCAGCCCCCGCTGACGATCGAGGAACCGTTGCTCGACAAGGCCCTCGACGGGATGGAGTCGGCGTTGCGCAAGCACTCCCGCTAAGTGAGGGACCGCTCCGAGCGCACCCGCTCTTTGACGTCGATTCCAAACTTCCGCAGGAGCGGGAAGAACGGTTTCGGGTCGAGGTTCTCTGGAGAGAGCTTGCCCTTCTCGCGGATCGAGCCGCCCGCGAGGAGGAGCGCACCGGCGGCCGCGCCCGTCCCGGTGAGATAGGCGGTCGCCGTCGCCCCGAATCGTTGTGACGCCTCACGATGCCCGAGGATCGCGTAGATCGTATGGACGATGCTGTGTCCGTCCTTCTCGCCGGCCACCTCGACCAGAATCGCCGCGTAGCCATCGACGCGGCCCGCGAGGTCTGCGGGTTTCGGCAAGGCGCTGAACAAGGCCCTTCGCGGGTTCGGTCCTCCGGGCGGTCCCGGTTCGAGGAGGCGCAGGTCGCGGAACAGCTTCAGCGTCTGGACGGTGGGTGGGTCGAGGGCGAGCTTGAAGTCGACATAGCGGACGCCTTTCCCGATGAACCGCGGAAGGGTGTCGACCTCCTCATGGTCGACGGAGTACACGGGAAGGGATCCGATCGGCGCCGGGAACTCGTATGCCTCGAGTTCTCCGAAGGGCGGTACGGAGTCGTACTTACCGTCCCGCCAAATCCTCGACGGCGCGAGCGTCTCCTCGACGAACGTCTCCGGGCTGAAGAGGGCGATGAACGGATAATCCGGACTCGAGGCGGTGTCGCCGTCGCGCACCTTGATCGAATCAACACGCTCCATGCCGTCCGCGGCGTACCTCGCGAAGACGTTGCTCAATCCCGGATCCTCGCCCATCGCGCAGAGGGCCGTCAGCCCCGCGGCTTTCCACGTGTCGGAATCCACGAACGGATCCCGCGAGTCGTTCGCCGGGTCCAGATAGTTGAGTCCCTCTGCCAGCGCGGCGGCCTGGACCGCTCGATTGAATTGCGGGAGCGCCGTGTTGATCACGAGGCGGCATCCGAGCATCGCACGCCGCAGGCCCTCACCGTCGCTCGCATCGAGTTGGGTCGCACGGGCCTTCGGACTCTTCAGGCGCGAGGCCGTGCGCTTCGCAAGCTCCCCGTCCACGTCGGCGAGGATGACCTCGGCCACATCATCGCTCGCGCAAAGGTGTTGAGCCACCACGGAACCAACCGCTCCGCACCCGATCAGGAGAACACTCGGTGGGTCGGAGGGTATGCTGTCGAACCTCGGTTCCAATAGTAGCGACGGCGGCCCATTAGCCTTGCGGGGGAGGGGACATAAGCCTGACGCAGGGGTTCAAAACCCATGGTACAAAATAGCATGCGGGTCCGCCGATGTTAACCTTGTTTAAGGTTGCATTTCGACCAGAATCACGATTTCGTTCCGCCGGCCTCGAGAATCGTCCGCAATCGTGTCGGATCCGATGTCGGCGGCGAACACACCTGCCCCTGGCATACGAACGCCACGGGGGCTGTCTTGGCCTCCTTCGTCTTGAGCATGGGCTCGACGGGCGGCGGCACGTACGCATCGTCGCCATCGACGACGAGCACGGTCTTCCCCGCGGAGTATGTCCCGCTCGCGGTCTCCTGTAATTTCCGAACCCGCGAATCGTGGCGAGGACCGAGCACGACGACCTCCGCCGGTGGATGAATCCACAATTCGGCTGCGAGATGATAGGCCCCTGCGAAGACCGGGCCGTATCGGCTCGCCTCGCCCGCAAAGGCCGTCATCAGCTCATCATGGTGCAACCGATAGTCGTCGTTCCCGGTGAGCGCATGGAGCCGCGCCAAACATAGCGCGGCCACCGCGTTCGCTCCCGCATACGGCGAATCCTCGACGGGGCGACGACGGACTTCGCGCAGGGTCAGACCCACGCCCTCGTGCAGGTCCGTCGCGATGTCGACGAACCCTCCCGCTTTGTCCCAGAAGTGGTTCAGTGTGAAGACCATGATCTCCTCCGCGGTGCGAAGGTACTCCGGCTCGGCGGTCGTGGTGTACGCGGCGAGCGCGGCGTCGACGACGTACACATGGTCTTCCAACAGGCCGCGGACTTTCCGGTCGCCATCGGCGAAGGCGTGCCACATCCCGCGGTCTTTCGACCACATCTCCGAGAGGACCCGTCCCAGGGATTTGAGCGCGAACGCGCGGACGTCCTCCCGACCAAAGGCCATCGAGGCCTCCAGGACCGCCGCGATCATCATCCCGTTCCAGGAGGCGAAGATCGTCCGGTCCACCGCCGGCATGGGACGTTTCTCGCGTGCAGCCTTCAGCTTCTCCATGCCGTGGGTGATCAGAGCCCGGACGCGATCGGCCGACAGGTGGAGTTCCTTGGCAATCGCCTCCGCGTTTTGGTCCACGAACAGCACGTTCTTCCTCGGGTTGTGGTGCATCTCGCCCCGATCTCCGACTTCGAAGTGCAACGCGAGGACCCGAGCTTCGTCTGCAGTCACGGCGGCCCTAAGTTCGTCCGACGTCCAGGTGAAGTAATCGCCATCGTCGTCGAGGCCGACGTCCGCGTCTTGACTCGCAAAGTATCCGCCGCGCTGGCGGTCCGAGAGGACCTCTTCCGCCCACGCGAGGATCCCTTCGGCGGTCTCGCGGTAGAGCGGGTCGCGGGTGAGTTGCCACGCGTGAACGTAGTTCGCCAGGAGGCCTGCGTTGTCGTACAGCATCTTCTCGAAGTGCGGCACGATCCACCGCGGATCCGTCGAGTATCGATGGAAGCCTCCGCCGACCTGATCGTAGACGCCGCCCTGCGCCATCGCCGTGAGGGTGCGGGTGAAGATCTTCCGGAGGCCCTCTTCCTTCGTCCGATGGAAACGGGCCATGACCCACTCCATCGTCCCCGGGTGCGGGAACTTCTGCTGGCCCGAGATGCCGCCGTTCACGGGGTCGAATTGCCCGCGGAGCGAGTCGAGGCTCTCCTTCAGCATCGCCTCGTTCACGGCGCCTTCTTCGATGAGCGCGACGCGGCCTTCCGCGAGGGCCTGATGGAGCGCCTCCGCTTCTTTCAGCGTGTCCGCCTTGTTCGTGCGGTAGGCATCCGCCATCGCGAGCAGGACGCGTCGGAAGCTCGGGCGTCCGTACGAGTCCTTCGGGGGAAAATAGGTACCTCCGTGGAACACCTTGCCGTCCGGCGTCAGGAAAGCGGTGAGCGGCCAGCCGCCTTGGCCCGCGATCGCGCCGACGGCCTGCTGGTACCGCGCGTCGATGTCGGGTCGCTCGTCCCGGTCCACCTTGATGGCGACGAAGTTATCGTTGATGACGCCGGCGAGCTCCGGATCCTCGTACGATTCGCGATCGATGACGTGACACCAGTGGCACCACGTGGCCCCGATGTCCAGGAGGATCGGCCGGTCGAGTTCTTTCGCGCGGCGGAACGCGTCTTCCCCCCACGGATACCACTGGACGGGCTGGTGGGCGGCCCCCTTCAGGTACGTCGACGACTCCTTCGCGAGCCGGTTCTCCGCCATGGAGAGGAAGCAGGCGAGGCCGCGTTAAGTCCCTTTGGGTGCGACTGCTGACACCTTGAGCCGCGTCGCGAACTGCTTGCGAAACTTCGAGACTTTCGGGGCGATGACGACGCGGCAGTAGCCCGCGGTCGGATTCTTGCGGAAGTAGTCCTGATGGTACTCCTCAGCTCGATAGAACGGCTGTAGCGGTGTGACTTCCGTGACGATCGGCCGTCCCCAGATCCCCGCTTGGAAGATCTCCGCCATGACTTGGCGCGCCGTCTTCTCTTGCTCCGGAGAATGGTAGAAGATCGCAGACCGATACTGGGTCCCGACATCGCCACCTTGCCGATTCAACGTGGTCGGGTCATGGACGGAGAAGAAGATCCGCAAGATGTCGGCGAGCGGGATGACGGTCGGATCGAACGTGACCTGCACGGCCTCCGCGTGACCCGTCGTGTCCGTGCAGACGGCCTCGTACGAGGGATTCACGAGCCGACCGCCGGAATATCCGACCTCTACTTTCTCGACGCCGCGGAGCTCCTGGAACACCGGCTGGAGGCACCAGAAACACCCGCCCGCGAGGGTGACGACCTCGCTGCTTCGCTTCGACTCGGGCATCATGCTCCTCACCTTGGGATTCGCCTCGGCTCGGGATTAAGGTTTGCCATCAACCGGACGCCTGGCGTCGGTCACTTGACAAGGGCCGGGGCGTTCCCGCTCAGGATTCGTTCCTTCGTCCGCTCGGACAGCGGGAGGGACCGAAGGCCCTCGATCTCCTCGCGGATCCCCGGCACACCCGGCGCCGGCCAGTCCGAGCCGAAGACGACTTTGTCCGCGATTTCTTCGAGTCGAGGGAACCACTGCAGGAGGCGCTTCGGGGGTATGCTCGAGATATCCAAGTGGAGATTTCGATGGCGGCGAAGCAAGTAGAACGCCGTGTCGCACCAGAGCGGTCGCCCGCCGTGGGCCATCAGGATCGTGAGATCCGGGAAATCCTGAGCGACGTCGTCGAGGGCCATCGGATCCCCGAATTTTGATCGCGCGCCGGGAAAGACCGAGGTCCCGGTGTGCACCATCACCGGCATCTTCAGTCGCTCCGCGGTTTTGTAAATCGTCCGGAGTGCAGGCAACTTCCCGTCGGCGTACGCGTTCGCGGCTAAGAGCTGATGCGGCGGATGGATTTTCATACCCCCCATCTCCCACTTCGATGCGAGGCGTTCGACGTCCCGTTTCGGATCCTTCGTGCGTTTCGGATGGACGGAGCCGAACGGGATCAAGCGCCTCCGGTCCTCCTTCGCGAACTCGCCGACGAACCGGTTCACGTCCTCCGTGAAGCCCATCACTTCGGGGGCGACGTAGTTGATCAGGCACGCCCGCTCGACGCCGGCTCCGTCGAGGTGCTCGAGGAACGCCCTGGGGTCATCCATGAGACGTGACGTGTAGGGCCGATCCGGAATTTCTCGCCACAACAAATCCAGGATCACGGGTTTCAAGGAGCGATACGGTTCCACGTGCACGTGGACGTCCGTGATCCCGGGCAACGACGCGCGGTAGCTGGGGATGAGAGAAAGTCTTTTCGCAGTGGCACTCGTCAGTCCGGACTCGGCAGCCGGCGGATGACTTCTCGGTAGTCGCGGTACGGGGTCGTGCAGGGCGAGCCGTCCGCGTACAGGAGGACGTTCTCGCCCGGATCGGCGTTGCTCAAAGCCATGATCGTCGACGAGACCGTTCCGCCGCCCGCGAAGTGGACGCAGAGGCCGACTCCTCCCGTTCCGGTCGCATGCGTGCGGAGCGCGTCCTGCAGCGCACGGATCACCTCATCGACGGACCGAGACGGGGTCTTCGCGAGTAGACCTTGGACGAACTGCACTTTCGGATCGGTCGCGACGTTTCCGCCTTCGTTCGTGAGGACGTTCAGTCCCTCATGGCCGCGGTTCATGGCGAGCTCTCCCTCGTAACGAAAGAACCGGAGTTCCTTCCGTGAGGCCGCGAGGAGGTTCCAGTAGTTGTACTCGTGTTCACGAACCTCGCGTTGGAGGAACACGTCCACGCCGGAGACGCTCGGTTGCCGCAACGCGTCGAGGACGAGCTGTCCTCGCGACCGCGCGCTCGGGGATGTCCGGCCGCGGCGGTTCGAGAGCGCGACGACCAGTCCGGTGCCGCTCGCGCCGAGCCAGCTGCCGCCCGCTTGTCGATCGCGCGGCGCAACGATGATCGGCGTGCCGTCGAGGACTGCGGGCGGATCTGCGGGCCGCATCGAGGACTCGTCGCGGTTCATCCCGAGGACGATGTCATACCCGGGGACGGAGCGCCAGAACGCGATGAGCGTGCACACCGCCGCGCCTCACTTCATCTGTTTGAGGTCGTACGCGCGCATCTGCGCGACCCGGGCGACGTCGGGTCGGCCGGCCTTCGTGGCGGACTCCATCGCCCGCTCGTACGCCAGGATCGTCGCTGCCCGGAGGCTCGCATCGCCGCTGGTCGTGGCCTGTTCGCTCATCGCTTCCGCGGTGTCGAAGAAGTATTTCGCGGCGGTCAGGTGGTCCCCGAGGGTCCGGAAGAACGCGCCCGCGAAGAGGCCCTCGTGGGTCAGGCCCTCCGCACCGCCGGAGAAGTTGTCCTTCAGGACCGCGCCGTATTCTTTCGCGATCTCCGGGAGGGAGGCGTCGCCGTGGAGGTCCTGCACGGCGTTCCGGTATTCCACGAGGGCGAGGTACTGCCGTTCGTCTCGGGCCATTTCATCGTCGCTCAGGGCAAGATATCCCTGTCCCGCCTTCCGACGCCATCTCCCGCCGTCCTTCAATCGTCCGAGCTTCTCGTTGCATCGGGCCAGGGCCTGGTGGATTCCGACGCGGTCAAGGGCCGAGCCGGAGGTCGTCAGTTTCTCGTAGTGCGGCAGTGCGGCGGCGAAGTCCCCGCGCGCCTCCGCCTCGATGGCATCGAGCAGATCGGACATCGGTTGTGCAGACCTCCGCGGGGTAAGTGCTCCTTCACATCTCCGCCCACTTGCCGTAGCCTTCCCAGACCCGGACGTGGAGCGGGAACTTGATTTTCTCGTGCAAGCGCTTCGTGATGAGCTCGCAGATGTTCTCGACGGTCGGGTACTCGAGGAACGTGTTCCAGTCCTTGTGGTCGTAGTCCGCCAGAATCGCGCGGAGGTTCTTCTTCAAATCCGCGAAGTCGAGGAGCATGCCGCCTTTGTGGTCCCCCTCGATGTAGACGTCAATCTGGTACGTGTGCCCATGCAGGGAACCGCAGCGCTCGTGGCCCGGGAGGTGATGCGCGCAGTCGATGTACTCGGTGACTCCGAGTTTCATCGATTCCGGCCCAAGGTCCGGGCCGCCATAAAGCTTGGCCTGCGGGCGCTAGATCGGCGTGACGGTGAGGAACTTCAGCGGCCCCTTGCCTCGTTGCAAGAACTGGTGCTCCTCGTTCGACTGAACGAGCAACACGACCCCCGGACGCAACGCGAGTTTCTTCCCGCCGATCAGGGCGACGCCTCGCCCCTCCGTGACGACGAGCTGGTGGTCCCACTCGTGGCGGTGCGGCGCAGAGTACCCGCCTTTCGAGATGATTAGCTCGTGCATGGCGGTCTTCCGGGCCCCGTCCTCATGCCCGATGAGCTGTTTCATCTTCACGTTGTGACTGCCTTCCTCCAAGAATCGGATTGCGGCGACCGACCGGACGTGGGTCGTATACATGCCGGGCAGCGGGGGAATTCGCGAGGCCCATTAACCTTTTTGCGAAGCCGGAGCCGGATGGATGGGCAGATTCCTCCCCACGCCTCGGCACGCCATGACGAATGCGGCCACTCCCAAAGCGCCGAGGAGCGGACCCCAAATCAAGATCGGGGTCCAGTCCACTGGAACGTTGTACGGAGTCATCAGGACATTCACGATGATGCCGGGAAATATGCTGGCCGCGAACAGGACCTCGAGAGCGATGACCCATCCTCCTGCGACAAAGTTTTCCCGGAGTGACCCTCCACGACGGGCGGCGAGGAACTGAAGGACTCCAAAGAGCACGCCGACGATCCCGATGGTGATCACCGGTCCGACGAAGCTGATCGTGGTCCGGATGTCCACGAGACGACAGAAATCATGCGGACAATAAAAGTTGCGCCGCTTTGCCCGATTTCGGCAGTTCGCCTACGATTCGTACGCGACCGGGTCCTCGATGCCCACGTTCGCGAACGCCTCCCGACGCTCGCGACAGGAGACGCAGGTGCCGCAATGCACGGCGCGGTCCCAATAGCACGACCACGTGACGTCGAACGGGACGTTCATCTCGAGGCCCATGCGGACGACCTCTTCCTTCGATTTGCCGCTCAGCGGGACGAGGATCTGGACCGGCGCCTTGTCGTACGACCACAGGCTGAGGTGGAACATGCTGTTGAGGAAATTGAAGAACTTCGGGCTCGAGTCGGGGAACGATTCCGGATCGACGCCGTTGTGACCGCCGACCAGGTAACGCGCCGCGTCGAGTTCCGCGTAATAGCCCGCGAGACCGTAGAAGATCAGGTTCCGTCCCGGAATGTATCCCTCCGGAGAATCGAGGAGGATGCGGTTCTCGAAGCCCTCCTTTCGAAGGTCGTCGACCTCTTTCAGGAACGGGAGATCCACATGGCGGATCGGGGCGGTCTCGGCTTGCGAGGTCAGCGCGCGGACCGCTTCGTTCTCTCGTTTCGGCCGGCCGAAGTAGTCGAACGTGAGTGGTCGGATGTCCCAGCCCTGTTTCTTCGCCCACCACAATGCCACGGCCGAATCAACGCCGCCGGACAAGAGGACGATCGCCCGTTCCATTCGATTACCGCCAAATCGTTGGGGCCGCAGCCTTTCGCGGTGCAGGCCGCGAAGCGGAGGCTTCCGCCCCATAAATATCTGTCCCAGACTCGCAGCCCGGAGGGCCGAAAAGGACTTCAGGCCGCGGGGGGCGGCGGCGGGAGATGGTACGGCTGCCAGAGGACCTGGAGTTCGTCCTCGATCCCTTCCAGAGGCTCGCCTTGCCACGTCGCGAGGCGGTCCCCGTATCGGTCGTCAAGAATCGCGAGTAGATGTCGCAGCCGGTGCACGATGTCTTCCGTGTTGCCGGATGAGACGAGGACCGCGAGGACAATCCCTCGGTCGCTGCACATGACGAAGCGGTGGTCTCCCAGGGTCACTTCGTGGACTTCTCCGTCTCGCTCCGTGAACGCCTCGCGGACGAACGACGAGATTGCGGAGATCATGCTCCCGACCACATCGCGATCTTTGTCGCTCATCAGGCTGCGCGACATGTGCTTGATCAGCAGGCTGTTTGAGCTGATCACGAAGACTTCCTCGATATCGGGTTCCGGCGTCGATGGGACGAGCTCCGCAGGCGGTGGCGGGGCCACAGTGGCCGTCGACGGGATTCGCTTGATCGTCACTTCCATCTTCTTTGGAGCCAACTTCCGCCCGGGCACGAGATGCCAGAGGTCCGACGACGCCCATGCGAAGGCTAAGCCTGCGCCGATGACCAGAACCCATCCGGCCAGGGGCGTCCAGGTCGTGTTGAAACTGCCGCCCGCATACTGCCCGAGGAACTGCGGAACCGGAATCCTCAGGTTCGTTTTGGCTGCGGGCGGAATCGTGAACACGATCGCGAACGAGGCGTACAGTGACGAGGCACAGGCAGCAAGGAACGCGATCCCGGCATAGAGGCCACGCAGCTTCTTCCAAACCGACAAGACCGAGAGGCCAATTCCAGCGAAGCCCGCGGCGAGACTCAGGATGAAGAACTGGCTATATTCGGCCAGCGCTTTCGCCATGTCCGGCTGAATCGATGCCAGTTGGTCGTACGAATAGTCGCGAAGCACGTCCATTTGTTTCGATGAATTGTTGAAAATGGTATGGCGTGCGTTGAAGGGGCTGTACGACCAGACTTCGGTGTGCTGCGAGTCTTCCGTCCGCCACTCCCAGATGGGATTCGCGACGGCGGCGAAAGCGAGGGCAATCGCTACCCCGGCAGCGGCGATGCCGGACCAAATTGACATGCCGGAGAAAACGAGTCGGGGTTGCGGTTAAGACCCCTCTCATGTGGTTATCGGTGCTGACAACGAAAAATCAAGTTTGAGAATTGTTTAGTGGTCCTTCCACTTCGCGTCTCGCTTCTCGAGGAACGCACGCACGCCCTCCTCCTTGTCTTCCGAGGACATGACGAGCGTGAATAGGCTCTGCTCATATCGGAGCCCTTGATTCAGGGGCATGCGCACGGACGCTCGCACGGCCGCTTTCGCGAGCCGCACGGCGAGGGCGCTCCGGGACGCGATTCGATCGGCGATCTCGAAGGTCCGCTGCTCGAGACGCGCGTGAGGCACGATTTCGTCCACGAGGCCCATGCGGAGCGCCTCGGTCGCGTCGATCCGATCGCCCGTCAGCGTGAGTTTCAGCGCGTTTCCGAGGCCGACCAGCCGTGGGAGTCGTTGGCTCCCTCCGCCGCCGGGAATGATTCCGATGTTGATCTCGGTCTGGCCGAGTGTGGCCCGATCGGAGGCGATGCGGACGTCGCAGGCCATCGCCAACTCGAGTCCGCCGCCGAAGCAGTAGCCGTTGATCATCGCGAGGATCGGCTTCGCGGTTCGCTCGATCGCGTCGTACAGAGTCCCGTGCTCATACATTCTCCACTGCTCCATCGCCGTGCGACCCTGGAATTCGTGGATGTCGGCCCCCGCGGTGAAGGCCTTGTCCCCCGAACCCGTGAGGACGATCGTGCGCGTGTGCTCGTCCGTGTCGAGTTCGTGAAGCGCGCGGACCACCTCGGCCTTCAACATCATCGACATCGCGTTGAGCTTGTCCGGGCGATTCAAGGCGACGACCGCGGTCGGGCCGCGATGGGTCAGGAGGATCGTATCGTAGTTCATGGAATCGGCGGCGCAACGCCACCGGGCGACTTGAGGCCTCGCTCGAAATGTTAACCTTGTTTAAGGTTGCATTGTCGTGAGGAGACGATTGCCGTGCCGCCGGTCAAATTCGACGATCCAGGATGTGGACGCTCGTCTCGAATCCCATTTTCTTCCAGAAGCATAGGCCCATCTCGTTCCGCGCGTGCGTGTACAGATCCACCTTTTCGACACGACGCGACCGGAACCATGCGACGGCTTCTTGCACAAGCGATTCTCCGACTCCCCGATTCCGGCGGGCCGGATCGACAAACAAGTCGTAGATGTGTCCGTACGATCGATGCTCGAAGACCCTCGGCCGCGCGAGGATCGCTCCCAAGAGGAAGCCGACCGCCGCCCGGTCGAGCTCGGCGACGAGGCAGAGGCGGTCCCAATGCCCGATGTGGCCGCGTGTGAAGCGGCGCCAGTCTACTTTCCATCCGGAGGCGAGTGATACTCCGCCCCGCCAAGGTCGGCGTGGTAGTTCTCGAGCTTCTCCCACATCTGCGCGAGGGCATCGAGATCCGCGACGCGGGCGACTCGGATGCGAGGCTCCCCGGACCCGATACGTTCCACCTGCCCTTCCGGCCCAACGTCACCGGCCGCGATCCCGAACGTCACTTCCCTTGGAAGGCCGGCTTTCGTTTCTCGAGGAACGCGCGGAAGCCCTCCTTCGCATCGGCCATCGTGAAGAGGCGATTCTGCAATTCGCGTTCGAGGGCGAAGCCTTCGTACATCGGCATCTCGAGTCCTTCCGTGACCGACCGCTTGATGAAACCGACCGCACGAGCGGCGTGCTGCGGATATGTCAAGCCTTTCGCAAAGGCCATCGTCTCGTCCCAGAACTTCGCCCGAGGGAAGACGCGGTTGAACAGGCCCCACTCGAGCGCTTCCTTCGGGGTGATCATGCGGCCTGTCGCCATCAGGTCGATCGCGCGGCTCTTCCCGACGAGCCGCGGCAGCCGCTGCGTACCGCCGGTCCCGGGGAGTACGCCCAACGTGACCTCCGGCAAACCGACTCGCCACGCCCCGTCGGAGGCGACGCGAAGGTCCGTCGCCATGGCGATCTCGAGTCCGCCTCCCACGCAATGCCCGTCGATCGCCGCGATGAAGAGCTTCGGCGTGCTCTCCATTTTGTTCAGAATCTCCTGGCAGTTCAGGCAGAACATGGCTTTGTAGTCCGGCGTCGACGACGCGAGCAAGTTGATATCCGCGCCGGCGGACCAGACGCCGTCGAGCTTCGAGGCGATGACGCACACATCGACGTCGTCGTCGAATCGCACGTCATCGATCATTGTGTTCAGGTCGCGCATCAAGTCGGCGTCGTAGGTGTTTGCCTTCGGCTTGTTCAGCCATGCAATCGCGACGCGGTCTTTCTTCTCCAACGAAATGTACGTGAGGTCCATCGTTCTGCCTCAGTCCAATTGATGGACCATCGGTTATTAAATGCTAGGGCTTCGCTGGCGGCAGTGTCTAGTCGGCGCCGCTTGGCTCCGGCGTCCCCCACTTCTCGTCGAAGAGGAAGTCCGACTTGACGAATTCCCAATGCCGGCTCGTCATGTACCGCGTCGGGAGCACCCCGCGCAGATAGTCGACGTAGGCGTCACGCTCGATTGGCTTGCCCCGATCCGTCAGGATGTTTCCGTGGACGTCGTACGGAAGGTAGACGTACCCCACCCCGGCCGCGTCCGAACCGGTGTTGCGGTAGTCGCCGAACTCCGCGAGCCCGCGGATTCGGAAGAACCGTCGATCCGGCAAGAAGAGGAGATCGTCCTTCGTGAGTCCGTGCACCGTCTCCCCGTTCTGGATGATCCTTCGCAAGGCCGCGTCGGCCTCTTCCCGCGAGCATCGTACTTTCGCTTGGATGATGGCGAGGTTCGCGTCCTTCACTTTTCCGAGGACCTCCTCGATGTAGATGACCTGCGCCTCCCGGTTCTTCAGCGTCTTGAACACGCCCTTGACGAGGTCACCGCCGAGCTCCGACCCGAACATCTCGAGGCCGCGCGGATACCACATGTTCAGCGTCTTCTGGAGGTCCTCGATCCCGAAGTTCCCGCCGTCCAGGATGCCCGCGACCGCGATCGCCTTCATGAGGGTCTCCCCGGCGGCGAGGTGGTACGACTCCTCCAAGAACCGCATCCAGGGCATCGAGAGCGCCATCGGCCCGTAGAGGAAGTGGTGCTGCATCTCGAGTTGGAACTTCCCGACGCGGTCGATGAACGACATGAACGTCGCGGAGTCCATCAGGCTCTTGAACTCGATGTTGAACGCATCGAGGACGTGCTCGCCCGGCTTCATCGCGAAAAGCTCCTCCATCGTCTCGGTCGCCCAGTGCCGTCCCCACCGGGCCTTGTCGAACGTCGCGTCGAGCGTCAGGACGCCCGCCATCTGCATGTGATGCCGCAGCTCTTCGACACAGACGCGTTTCTTCGAGAACGAGATTGATTCGAGCCGGTCGCCGTCCGGGTCCGTTCGATGGATTCCCTCGACGATTTCCTTGTCGAGCCCCGTCAACGAACCGCCGTCGAGTTGCTCGTAGACCATCCGGTGCTGCTGGATGGAGCCCAGCTCGGTCGAGGCCTGCGCGCGGATGATCTTGAGGGCCGTCATGAACTGCGCATCGGGCATCTTGTCCGCGGTCCAGAGGCGGTTCGTCAGATTGCCCGTCGCAGCCGTCGCGCCGACAACCTTCTGCGCGAAGCCCGCGAATCCGTCCGGCTTGGCCATGATGACGCTCAGGCGAGGCATCGGCGTCTCCGGATAATGCCGGGACCAGTTCGGCGCGTCGAAGACCTCGGGCATCTCCGGGAAGTAGCGTTCCTGCCAGAGCTTCCCTTCGTCCGCCCACTTCTTCGGGAGCGCCTCGATTCGGAACTGGTCCAGGAAGGGCATGGTGTCCGGTTCGATGCACGTAGTGAGGGATGAACCTTTCTCGGTCGCGCGGTCCGTGCGTCTTCAGCGGCGCTGGAGGACGGCCACATAACTCGCAGCGTCGTCTCGCGGCTCGTAGATGACTCGGACCAAGTCCCAGCCCGTTGAGTGCGCGAGCTCCGCCAGGTCATCCGGCGAAAGCAGCAAAAGGTCGAACCAGTCACCCACGCGGCCCTTGTAATGGCCCCGCAAGGAGAGCAGTCCCGGTGGTCGGCCTCGTGCGATATTGCGTTTCACGTAGCTTAGGTGGTACGGCATCCAGGTGCCGGGGATCCGCGTGCTTCCGATGATCCGGCCACGCGACTTCGAAATCTCACGGGCGTCGCGGAGGAATCGACGCATCCGGGGGAGGTCTCCCGCGAGCCCGAGGTTGTTGCCCATCAGAATCAGCGTATCGAACGTCCCCAGGCCTCGCGGCAGGCGCTGGACGCTGGCCTGATAGACCTCCAGGACGCCGCGGACGCGGGCCAGAGCGACCTGGGTCGGCGAAGCATCGATGCCCACCACGCGGTGTCCTTTCCTCTGGAGGTAGACGGCGTGACGACCCGGGCCACAGCCGATATCGAGGACGCGACCGCGGACTTCCTTCATCGCCGCGCGCTCGATCTTCGACCACTTCGCGGGAGAGGTGAAGTACGCCTCGACGAGCGAGCGGCTGCGGTATCCGTCATCTCGCTCGAATTCGAAGACGACTTTCTTGCCGAGCCAATGGTCGAGCATCGCCTGCGCGTAGAGATCGAACGAGGAGACCGTTTGACGTTTCCGCGGCGGGCGGCGGGAAGGCATGACCCGAGCGGCATGTGCCGCGGTCGTCTTGAGATTTGCCTCTCCACGGGGTAGCTACAAGATAATCGCGTTGAAGCAAAGCTTATCCTTCGGAGATGCGTAAGCCACTGGGGGTCCGGAGATGGCTCGTGCCCGGAGGGAATCGAAGTTCGAGGTGTTTGGTCAGGAGATGCTCGAGAAGGTCGTGGCGAAGAGCGGGAGCTCCGGCCGCGTGTACCTCCCACCCGACTGGATCGGCAAGCGCGTGAAGGTCATCCGCGTCGAGTGAGGCGCGTTCGATGCCGGGGCGTTTCGGTCCGACGGATTTCGCCGCCTGCGCGCGGTGCGGCAGCGGCCAGGTGCACCCGAAGCTGCTCGTGATGGGCCCGATCGCGGGCGTCGACAGCGACAGTCGCTCGTACGTCTGCCATGCGTGCGGCTACGAAGGCCTCCCTATTTTCTTCGACACGGAGGCGGGTCGTGCCCAGTTCGAACGCGAGAAGAAAGGGATTTGGGAAGCCGAGCCGGCGACGAAGAAAGGCCCAGTGTCGATCCCGATCCTCCCGATTCAAACGGACCCGCTGGTCGACATCAAAGTCCTCGATCTCCTCCCGTGGCGCGTCGTGGCCGTGACCGGGGTCCGGTGGGACGCGGGCGGACTCACTCCAACCGGATACCGCGTCTCGTTCCAGGAATACTGGGATGCGATTGGTGGGCCCCGCTACAACGCGTCCCGCATCTACATGCTCGACCTCGCGGGCATCAACCGGGCGAACCCGAACTTCGAGGTCACTCGGCATCTCGGGAAGCGCTGCGACGTCTGGCTCGACTCCGGGGGCCGGGAACCGGAGGAGGTCATGGACGGGTACATGCTCGACGTGGAGCGCGTGGTCGCGGGCTCGAAGACCTTGGCCTCGCTGGACTCCTTTGCGGTCCTATACGCATTGTCGTCCGAAGTCCTCCCCTGTCTCGATTGGGACGGCCGAGTGGTGTGGCGGGAGCCCCGTGAGACACTGGTTGAGCTCCACGATGTCGCGAAGGCATTGCGCGGGATCGGTTTCTCGGCGATGTGCGTGATGGATCTACGCCGACTTGGTTCCGAGCTGGGGCCGGACCCTGCACTCCTCTCCCTGCTCGAGGGGCTCGACTTGGACGTGTACGTCGGCGGTGGCTTGCAGGAATCGGACGTCATTCGGCTGGGCGAGCGCGGATTCGCCGGTGGCCTCGTCGACCCCTTCACGCCGGTGATCCGGGATCTCCTGAAGACGCCGAAGCCGGAAGCGCCCACGGAGGCAATCGCCCCGGCTCCCGCTCCGCGACCGGCCCCCGCGCCGCGAACCGTCCCGGATTCGACCGGACTCCCGTAGCCAGCTTGGGAGTCTGATCTTCCGATTTGAAGTCGATCAGACCCGTTCGACTTCGATTCCGACTTTCCGAATGATGTCGAGGCCGTCGTCGGATCGGTACGTAGCTCGATAGTAAACCTTCGAAACGCCCGAGTTCACGATCGCCTTCGCGCAGGTGACACACGGCTGGGCCGTGACGAAGACGACCTTGCGTGGGTCGTTTGCGCGCACCTTAATCAGGGCGTTTACCTCCGAATGAACGCAGCCACACCCCCCCGGTTGGTCGACCTTGCAATCGTCATGCGAGAGACCTTTCGCGGTCCCATTGTACCCGAACCCGTAGATCTGCGTCATGTCTTCGGACGTGATCACGCAGCCGACCTGGAATCGCTTGCACGTCGCGCGGCGCGTGAGGGACATCGCGAAATCCATGACCAGGCTCTCGAGACTCGGCCGCTCAATCTTCCCCATGAATGCCCACCGTGGACCGGGAGTCGAGGAACCCGCGGTCGGGCTTAAGGTTTCGGAGCCTCCGCAAAGCCTTATCCGAGGTCCCCCGCGTGCGGCGTCCGATGACTGCGCGAGCGCCCGTCACCGATGCTATCTGTGCATCTCCCGATCAGGTCTCGGCCTTCCGCCTCTCCCGTCATCACCTCGTTCAGCGGGCGCCCGCCTCGGCACTTGCCCAGGTGGCGGGCGACATGGCGGGTGCACAGGCCCAGGTGTTGTCGGCCGCGCAAATATCGTTGTGGGCACGGACCCGCGGCCTCTCCGTGGAGGACGTCGAGAACGCGCTGTGGCGTGACCGGACACTCGTGAAATCGTGGTGCATCCGCGGCGCGCTCCACATCATCCCGTCCAAAGATTTCGCCGTGTTCCTGCGTGGCAGCGATCGCCGGAACGCGCGCTCCACGGCCTGGCTCGTCCGCGCCCGAATGCCGATCGACGCGGTCGACCGACTGGTCGAAGCGATGCGGGATGGGCTCGATCGACCGCTCACGCGTAGCGAGATTGCCGAGCGGATCGCCGCCTCCCTCGGCATCAAGAGTGTCGAGAAGTCGCACCGCGGTTGGGGTGGCGCATCGACCGCGACCGGGTTTCGAATCGCGGGCAAGATGTTGTCCATCGATGGGATTGTCTTCCTGGCGTGCCTTCGGGGGCTCGCGTGTTTCGGTCCGGCCCGCGGGGCCCAGGCGACCTTCGTTCGTCCGGAGAAGTGGCTTCCGGACTGGAACGATCTGCCGGTGGAGAAGGCGGAACTCGAGCTCCTCCGGCGGTATCTCCGGGCGCACGGCCCGGCGACGGTGCGCGACTTCGCGCTCTGGACCTACATGACCGCGCCCGACTCCCGCGAGATCTGGGCGCGCCTCGAGCCTGAGATGGCCCCGGTCGACGTGGGTGGGCGAATCGGCTGGGTTCTTCGCGAGGATCTGCCCGCGTTGCGGCGGTCGAAGCTCGACGAGGCCGTCATCCGCCTCCTGCCGTCTTTCGATGCGTTCCTCCTCGGCGTGAAGGACAAGAGCCACCTGGTCGATCCGGCCCACTACAAGCGAGTCTACCGCCCCCAGGGGTGGCTCTCCCCGGTCGTGCTCGTGGACGGCCGCGTCGTCGGCGTGTGGTCCCACGAGCGGAAGGGTGTCCGGCTCTCGGCCCGCATCACGCCCTTCGGCAGGCTGTCTCCCATGGTGCGGTCGCGCATCAAGGAAGAGGCCGATGACCTGGGTCGGTTCTTCGGCGTCAGGGACACCTCGATCCGTTTCTCGTGAGGCTCATCGCGTGGTCGATGCCTTCGCGAGTTCTTGCTCCCGCAACTGCCGGCGCAGGACCTTCCCGACCAGCGACATCGGAAGGGCCGTCGCGAATTCGACCGCCTTCGGCACTTTGAAGGGCGCAAGCCGCTCTTTGCAGAACGCGATGAGGTCCGCCTCCGTCGCGGTCTTCCCGGGCTTCAGGACCACGAACGCTTTGACCGTCTCGCCACGGTAGGCATCGGGGACGCCGATCGCCGCGGCATCTCCGACGGCGGGATGCATGAAGAGGACCTCCTCGACTTCTCGCGGGTACACGTTGTAGCCGGAGCAGAGGATCATGTCCTTCTTTCGGTCCACGATGTAGAAGTAGCCATCGGCGTCCATCTTGGCCAGGTCGCCCGTGAGGAGCCAACCGTCGCGCAGGACCATCTTGGTCTCCTCCGGTTTGTTCCAGTAGCCCTTCATCACCTGGGGACCGCGGACCGCCAGCTCGCCGACCTCGCCTTGCGCCAGTTCTCGCGACGGGTCATCCGAATCGACCACCTTCGCGTCCGTGTCGGGGAACGGGATGCCGATGCACTCCTTCACCACGCCGTTCAGGGGATTGCAATGGGTGACGGGAGACGCCTCGGTCAGGCCGTATCCCTCGACGAGTCGTCCCCCCGTAGCGGCTTCAAACTGCTTGCGCACCTCGTTCGGGAGGGGCGCGGCGCCCGAGATGCACGCGCGGATCGACCGGAGGTCGTACTTCGCCAGCTTCGGATGTCGAAGGATCGCGATGTACATCGTTGGGACACCGGGGAAAAGACTCGGCTTCGTCTTGTTGATCAGCTTGAGGATCGCCCCGATCTCGCGCGGGTTCGGGTAGAGGATCACCTCGATGCCCGCCACGACGGAAAAGAGCATCACGGCGGTGAGCCCGTACACATGGAACAGAGGAATCGCCCCGAGCAGCTTTTCCGAACGGTGCGAGCCCGCGGAAAACCACGCCGCGACCTGCATCGCGTTGGCGATGAGATTGCGGTTGGTCAGCATCGCGCCTTTCGACGTGCCCGTCGTTCCGCCCGTGTACTGAAGGACCGCCACGTCGTCGAGGCTGGCTCGGGTCTCCGAAGGCGGACTCGCCGGCGTCCGAGCCAGGTCCGCGAACCGGTGAATCCCGGCTTCATGCGGGATGTCGAGGGGCCAATGGCCCTGCTTCTTGAGGTCCCGCCTCTTCTTGATGGGATAGAGCTGCCGCAACGGGGCCTTCAGGAACTCGCCAACGTCGCACACCACGAGGCGCTTCACGCCCGCGTTCGCGCGGGCCTTGGAGACGTTGTGCCAGAACAGGTCGAGTGTGACGACGGTCTCCACTCCCGCGTCGGTCCAGAGGCCCTCCAATTCCCGCGGGGTGTACAGGGGATTCGTCTGCACGACGATCCCCCCCGCGCGGAGCACGCCGAAAAAAGCGACGATGAAATGGGGTGTGTTCGGGAGCACGAGGGACACCAGGTCCGCTGGAAGGACCCCGATCCCTCGTAGGCCCGCGGCGAACCGATCGACGGCCGCGTCGAGGGCGCGATACGAGATGGATTTGCCGTAGAAGGTGATCGCGGGACGGTCCCCGAATTCTTTGGCGGCACGCCGAAGCAGCTCGTGGACGGGAATTTCCGGATAGTCGATCGACTTCGGAACGCCCTCCGGCCAGCTCCCGAGCCACGGCCGTTCGAGGGTCGCCTCCCCCTTCATGTCGGAAGATAACGGGGACAGAGCCTAAAACCTGATGGAGTCCCGCCACCGCCGCGAAACGATTATCCGCCGAAGGAGCCCATCGCGGCCCGATGCCCGACGCGCCCCGCTTTCCCGTCACCCGGGAGGGAGCCGTGGCGGTCCTGTGGATCGAGAACCCGCCGCGGAATCTCTTGAGCCTCTCGATGGTCGCGGACCTCGCCGCGCGGGTCGCCGACTTGGAGAAGGACGACTCGGTTCGGGCGGCCGTCCTCACAGGAGCGGGACACGCCAATTTCTGTGCCGGACTCGACATGGACGAATGGTCCCGGCTCTCACCGAAGGCCGCTCAAGACGAAATGAGCCGCGGCCAAGATGCGTTCTGGGCCCTCGAACATCTCACGAAACCGACCATCGCCGCGATCGCCGGGGCGGCCCGAGGCGCCGGAGCAGAGCTCGCCCTCGCATGCGATCTGCGAATCGCCGACGAGAGTGCGGTCTTCTCGCACCCGGAAGTCGACCTCGGATGGATGCCGAGCCACGGTGCCACGGCGAGGCTCTCGAAGATCGTCGGTCGGTCTCGGGCGCTCGAGATCCTCCTAAGCGGGAAGGAGGTGAGGGCCCTC
>Ga0209158_1000519_pt1 | contig 28140 bp, 28 predicted proteins | sample GraSoiAngelo_140_FD_185897 | JGI IMG/M metagenome (GOLD analysis project Ga0209158, IMG submission 185897) | Grasslands soil microbial communities from the Angelo Coastal Reserve, California, USA - 14_0929_12_30cm (SPAdes) (version 2) | ecosystem: Environmental > Terrestrial > Soil > Grasslands ...
CACTCTCACGGATCGAGTGTGCGCGTTCAAAACAAGTTGGGCTGAATGCCGAGACCAAAAAAGGTGTCGGCATCGAGCCAACGGGGGAGATTTTTCTCTTGACATTCACTCTTATAGGACGATTCTGTTTATCCCACTTTCTGTCCCGCCGTACAAGCGTGAAACGGATTGGGCCGCGAGCTGCGCCGAAGTCATCTTGCGGCGATGCCCCGCTTGTGAACGCGATTCGATTATCGGCCATGGACACCGCCGCAAACAGGCGCACGATGAACACCATGATTGGATCGAGATCCGGCGCGGTCGCTGCCACGGTTGCGGAAAGACCTTCACCTTCCTGCCGCTGCTTTCTCTCCCTTACACCCAGTACAGCTTGCTGACTCGCTGTCAGGCATTGCGGCGGCGCTTTGTGGAGCACTACTCTTGGGAAGAGGCGACGCCTGCGCTCAAGGACCCGAATCGGACGCCCGATTCTTCTACGCTCCGTCGCTGGGCCCAGCATCTGGACCCCTCCCAACCGGATCTTTCCTTTCTCCGGCAAACACTCGCGTGCGTCCATCACTGGCTTACGCCTGGTGATCCGGCCGATCACCAAGCTGGGCCTGTGTCTTGGCTGACTCCGGTTCTGCAAATTCTCTGGCCTCTGCGGTGCTGAGAAAATTTCTCCACCCACCATCCTTGCCTGGAAATGCTGGCCACCTTCTCCTACGTTCACGTCAGAGGCAAACAGCGCCGTGGGCGAGGACCTCGAAAAACTCAAACAGCGCTTTTCGCTGCTCGATTATCTGCGGCAGCAGAACTGGGTCGCCAAGCCTGCTGGTCACGGCCCCGAGTTCGTCGGACTCTGTCCCCTGCATCCGGAAACCCGCCCTTCGTTCTATGTCAACACCCGCAAAAATCTCTTCTACTGTCACGGTTGCGGCCAGGGCGGCGATCTCCTTCGCTTTGTCCAGTTATCCCGCCATCTGTCTTTTCGCCAAAGCCTCGCTTACCTCGAGCAGCAAAGCGTTCCTCTCACTGACCCTGCTGATGTGCTCGAGCAAACCGCTGCCTTCTATCAACAGCAACTGGATCGTTACCCAGAGGCGCTGCACTATCTGAAGCAACGCGGACTGCACGATCTCGCCCTGATCAAAGAACTGCGCATCGGTTATGCCCCTGGTGGGAGCTTGCGCCGGCATCTCACCGCTCAAGGCTATTCTTGCGATCTCCTGCAGCGTCTCGGTCTGCTCGATTTGCAGGGTCACGATGCCTTCTACCGGCGCGTCGTCTTCCCGTGCTGCCAGGGCGGGCGCGTCATCAACCTCTACGGCCGCAGTATCGCTGCCGCCTTCGCCCATCGATTCCTCCCGCGCTCCAAGGGTGACTTGTATGGTTGGGAGCAGGTTCAACAATGCCCCGAGGTGATTCTTGTCGAAGGGCTGTTCGACTATGCCGTGCTGTGGCAGGCGGGTTTTCACCACGTCACCTGCTCGTTGGGCACCCATCTCAACACTTACCAGTTTCAACAGCTGTGCGATCGCCCGCGCACGATTTATCTCACCTTCGATGTCGATGCCAACGGCAGCGGCCAACAAGCCTCACAGCAGCTAGCACATCGTCTCCGGGCGCGGGGCATCTCCACTCGCGTTGTCCTCCTGCCCGATGGCCACGATCCGAACTCCTTCTTCGTCCAGGGCGGTGATGCACGACAGTTCCAATCTCTACTGGAGGCTGCTCAGCCATGAAGTTCTGCGTAATCTACCAGCAGACCTCCCACAACGCACATAGTCCGGTTCGTGTCATCGAGCAGACCACCGGCCAGGGAGTTGGCTGGATCAATCGTTACCTGGACCGCGAATATGTTCGCCGCCTGGCGAACACCACCCTGTGCACTTACGCTTACAACCTGCTGCATTTTGTCCGCTGGTGGGAGAGTGTTCGTCACACTGGCGACATTCGGGAAGGCGACCTTACCGAGTCCACGCTCCTGGAATATGTGCGCTTCCAGTCCGGCCAACAACCGCGGCCTTCCCCTTCCATCATCAATGACCGCGTCGCTGTTGCCGATCGTGCCATCCGCAATGAGTTCCCCGATGCTCCCTGCCAGATCGCCCGCGGCTTTCATCACGCGTTCTTGCGGCGAAAGCCCATGGGCCTTGGCCGGCGGCAAGTAGCGATGAGCCGGCTGCGCGTGAAGGTCCCCAAACGCAACATTGTGCCGCTCTCCGTGAATGAAGTGGCGCGCTTCTGGTCCAGTTTCCGCACCGCGCGCGATTTGGCCATCGTGGGCCTGATGCTCCTGCAAGGGTTGCGGTCTGCCGAAGTGTTGGCTTTGAATCGGGAGGATGCGTTGCTTTCCGAGGCCCAGCTTCGCGTTCGTGGCAAAGGTAACAAATTTCGCTTCCTGCCGTTGGCGCCGGAAACCGTGCAACTGCTCGAACATTACCTGCGCCTGGAACGACCCGATCCCTGCTCCGCTGCGCTGTTTGTCTCACTCAAAGGACGCATGCGTGGAGTTCGCATGACCCGAGCGGGATTGCGTTCCTTATTCCGCCACCATCGCCAGACCACCAGCATCAAACTTGCCAACCCCCATCGCTTTCGAACCACGTTTGCCTCCGACATGGTCCGTGCTGGCATGAGCCTGCCCGCACTGATGAAGTTGATGGGTCACGCCAACATCCAAACTACGCTGCTCTATGTGTCGGTCACCCCACAAGACGTCTACCTGGAGTATGCACGCGCCGTGGCGCAGCACATTCGTCCCCTTCCGAAGGCCTCCTCATGAACCGCGCGCGACGCCCTCCGCTTCAACATCCTCTGGTTCCTCTCTTCGACCGCGCGGTCGATTCCCTCGTCGTGGCACTCAGTCCCGAAACGACTCGTCACTATCGTGGGACTGCTCGCAACTTCCTGAGCTATCTCGGCACTGCCCATCCCGCAGTGAAGCTCCTGAACCAATTGCGCCGCGAACCTCATATCCTTGGCTGGATGTCCCGTCTGCGTTCGCAAACACCGCCACTCGCGACCGCATCCTGTATCAATCTGCTTATCGCTCTGCGCGGCATCTTCAACGAGCTCGCTTGGACCGAACAGCTTTCTGAACTCGCTCATCTGATCCGCCGCGAGGACATTCCGCGCCTCCCGCAGAGACTCCCACGTCCACTCACGCCAGAACAGGATGAACTCCTACAGCAGGAACTCCGCTTGCGCAATGACCTGGGCAGCAACGTCTTCCTGCTGATTCGCCACACCGGCATGCGCATCGGTGAGTGTGCCGATCTGTCCTTCGATTGCCTGCGCTCTACCGGCTCGAATCAATGGGCCGTTCACGTGCCACTCGGGAAACTCAAAACAGAACGTATGGTCCCCGTGGATTCCTTTGTGTGTGAACTCGTCCGACGCCTCCAATTCTTTCGTTCTCTTGATCCGCGTCCTGAAGGAAGAGAATACAGCTTCTCGCCTATGACTTTTTAAGGGTGTGATTCGCAGAATTGGCCGCTAATAAACGGCAACTCGGAGTCGTTGGACAGATTCAGATTCGCAAGCGTACTAAAACCTGGTTGCCCAAGCTCATAGCATGAGCGCACGAAATCGGCTTCAGTCGGCAATCGCCTGATAAGCTAGCGCGTTGACTCTGCGGTCCAGACTCAAATCCCCCGTCGGATGCAGCTGCGCCATAAAGATCACGACCATCTGTTCTTTTGGGTCAATGGAAAATGCGGTATAGAAAAATCCACCCCAATTAAATTCTCCTGGCGACCCTAGTTCGGGGAGCGGAACTTTCACGCCCTCCACGCCAAAGCCAAGTCCAAAGCCCTGATCGGGACTGATTTTTCCGAGCTGATCCTGGGTCATAAGTTCGATGGATTTGCGGCTCAGCAGGCGCGTGCTCCCCGCCTTTCCGCCATCCAACATCATCTGGCAGAAGCGCGCATAGTCTACGGCCGTGGATGTAAGCCCGGCGCCGCCGGCAAAAAGCTTCTTAGGTCCCCGGTACGGATAGTCTGCGGAATAGACGAAAGAACCTTCTGTGATCGGGGTGTCAGGGAAGCGATTGAGACCTTTCTCCGCATAGAACGTGTACGCCGTAGCGAGCCGTTCCAGTTTGTTTTCCGGAGGATAGAAGTAGGTGTCCTTCATTCCCAGCGGTTCGAAGATGCGGGTACGGAAGAATTCGTCCAGGGGTTTGCCAGAGACCACTTCGACAAGCCGCCCGAGCACATCTACTCCCAAACTGTATTCCCAGCGATCCCCGGGATTAAAAAACAACGGCACCGCCGCCAGGCGCTTGACGTTGTCTTCGATGGTGCCGTCGTACGGCAGCAGGCCGTGCGCAACATTCGCGGCGGCGTACATCGGTCCAAGTCTGTCATTCCAGTGGTAGGTGAGCCCCGACGTGTGCCTCAAGAGATCGCGAATCGTAATCTCTCTCGCCGCTGGGATTGTGTAGGCCGCGCCAGACGAAGGCTGAATCAGCACTTTTGGATTCTTGAACTCTGGCAAATATTTCGAGATAGGGTCCTCAAGGAGGAAGTGGCCCTCTTCGTACAGCATCATCACCGCCACGCTGGTGATGGGTTTGGTCATCGAGCAGATGCGGAACATCGTGTCGGGACGCATCGGCTTACTGGCCTCCCGGTCCATCATCCCCTGTGGTTTGAACCAGACCACGCGCCCTCGGCGCGCCACCAAAGTAATCGCACCGGCAATCCGCTTTTCATCGATGCTTCGCTGGACGGCCGTGCCGATGCGCTCCAGGCGTTCCGAAGACACGCCCACGGATTCGGGCTTGGCCATGGGCAGGTCTTGTGCAAACGCGGCGGCCGCGATAGACACGCAGATGAGGGCTAAAGTGTTTATTTTGCGGTGCATGATGGGGAGCCTCCGTATATCCGGCGGTTTGTGGCGTTTGATTGTACACCGTCGCGGTCTTCGGTTACCCCTGTCCGCCGCGAAACGCGATATTTCGTGCTCCTCTTCTCCCAAGTTCATGTATCGCCGAAATTCTTTGCCGTATCGCTCACTGTTTTTCCGCTCCACTTTGCAGCTCCTTCGTCGAAAGTGCTTCTAAGTTTCATCAACGCGTCTCACGCGCCGAAGTCGCTAGGTTGGCCTTCTGCTCGGCTAAGATCTTGGGAATGATTTCGAGGAGGTGCGGATCCGGTTCCTTGCCACTCTGCGAGTAACGCTGCACGATGTCGCGGCCGGCGCTGCCACCGTCCATCGCAGCGCGGAGATGGCATCGCAACGGATCAAAACTGCGGGGTCCTCCAGGCATTTCTCCATGATCGGCAGCGCGCGCTTATGCCAGCGCTTAACCACAATATAACCTGCCATACCTCGCGCGCGAAGATCGCGATCTTCGAGCAGCTGGGCCAGCTGCTTGTCGAACCTGGTGTCGGCGTGCTGGGCGATCAATTGCATCGCGTTCCAGCGATTCTGCTCATCATCGTCGTGCAACATGTCCACCAACGGCGACAGCCAATCCGCGTCCCATTTCTGTCTGAGCCCCTCCAGTATCAACTCCATCACCGCCGGACGCAGCTCGTCGAGCAGAAGGTCATCCTTGCCTTCCAGAGGTGGCCCTTTTTCCAGGGCTTCCTGTGACAACTGCCTTGCGAGCTTCGAGATTCGCCCCTCCGCATACTCGGTGTCATAGAAGTGATCACGGCCGAATCGGGCGCCAGCTTCGCAGCACGCGCAAACTCGAGTTCTGATCCCTGGACGTCATGGGCGCTATGCAGGAGCGCGGCGCGATCGTAGTGGAGCACAGCGCTATTGGGGTAGCTTTCTAAGGCTTCCGCAACGAGAGCGAGCGCACGCTCGGGCTTGGCCTTCTCGATTTGCGTGGTATACGCTTCGACGCTGACGGGATGCGCGCTTACCCATAGCCACTTGGTCGACTTCGCTTTCCCGTCACGTCCGGTGCGCCGATAGATCTCCGTCAGAGCTTCCACTGGCGTGTACTCATTGGGTCGGATGCGACTCGCATGTTCAAGCAGCGGAGTGGCCTTCTCGAATTTCCCACGCGAAATGTAGACGTCAGCCAACTTGCTAAGCAGATCGTAATCATCCGGGGCCTCAACGAGTCGAGCGCGCAGGGCAGACTCACTGCCGGAACTGTTATCGAAATCTTCGCCCCGGAAGATTTGCCGGAACGCGCGGTCGAACTCCTCCTGCGGGAAATGTTCGCGCGCGCCGGGCAGTCTCCAGAAGATAGAAAGCTTGCAGCCGCTGGCCCTTGTCATACAGCGCCTTCGTCAAGCGGACATGCGCCTGTACTGAAAAGAAGTTAAGCGCGTAGTCATGCCGGGCTGCGTCCAGCGAAACGTCGGCGGCGGAGAAGCCCAAGAGGGATGCAGCGGAAATAACGAACAGCGCGAGCAGCAAAACCGTACAAATCGGCCGTCGACGCTCGCATTTATTCAGCATCAGGCGAGTATATCGTGCACCTGGAGCGCGCCGCTTTGATACCTGGCGACGGGGTGTCTTTGGCTTTACACGTAGAAATGCCCCCGCCCGGCAGATCAGTCCTAAGGCGTGCGTGTCATTCCGTCCAGAAGGGGTCCGCGTTATCAAGGGACGCGAGCCGCGTAAGGACCCTTGCTGGCCTCATGTTTTTCCCTGAGTCTTCTCTCTGCGACCAAGCCGCATTCCGTAGTCCACAGGGCGAAACCGTTTTGGTTCCGCCACTCATCTAGGGAAATCTAGTTTCGCTTTGTGATTTGGCCGCAGCACTTGCCGTTCCATTCCGGTACCCCGCGGCTACGTCACCTTGGCCTGAAGCACTGCGCCACAGCCAATGGCACTGCGCTCGTCTTACCGCGAAGCGTATCGCGGAGTTGAAGGGACTCGCGCCCGCAGGTGTGCATTGACAGCGAGCTGGCGGAAGAATAGCATGCGCGGCTACGGGGTGGCTTCATGATGAGGGCGAGTTGGTCCCAGCTCGTCCAGCCATCACCGTTCCTGCAACTTTAATCCTTCATCGGGAGGTTTAGATGAGCCCTTTTCCCAGTCGAAAAACAGGCAAGATGTTGCTAGCTCTCGCTCTCTTGGGGGGAGCTGGCGTTGTAATGGTGTTAGCAGGAAGCGTCGGAATACCGGCCACGCACGCGCAGCAAAACCGAACCCTGGCGGAAGCGCCGATCGCACCCGACAGACTCTTGGTCCTCTTCAGAGGGAATTCACTGCCCGCGGATGCGGATGCCCGAATCACCGCAGCCGGCGGACAGATGGTTCGCGGGATCGGGGCAGTAGGGATTGCAGTAGCCACTCCGACCACGACTGACGCCGCGACACTGATGCAAAACCTTCGCAACGACTCCACAATTCTGGACGCCGACTACGACCGAATGGTGGGGCTCATCGCTCCAACCCAAATTGCCCCTGACGATACCGCGGACGTCTCGCCGGACATGCTAACTCACCCGCTGCCGACATTTTCCACGGCCCTTCCACCAGATTTCTTCTACACCTCGACGCCTCAGCAGTGGCCGGCCAAGCGCATCGGCGCCGCGGGAGGTGGAATCGCCACCCCGCCGGGCGCTCCGACCTCAGGCGCGTGGGACGTGACGTTCGGCGCGGGCGCCAAAATCGCTATTCTGGACACCGGCGTGAATCCGGTTCATCCCGATGTGAAGGATAACCTGGTGTTTAACCTTGCCCTGACGTCCTACTCCGCGGCGTTCGGCACGCCCAATTGCGAAGTGCCCGATCCGTCCAATGCACCGTTTGATTTACCGGCGGACCAGAACGGCCACGGCACCTGGACCTCATCGCTGGCTGCAGGAGAGATCGGTGGCGGGTTGCTCATTGGCGTGGCGCCACAGGCAAAAATCCTCAACATCAAAGTGCTGCGTGACATTGCGGCGACTCCAGCCCAGCTTGCTGCCAGCGGAATTCCGGACACGCCCTTCAATCGTTGCCTGCTTCGCGGTGGAAGCGGATTCTTCTCCTGGGTGCTGGAAGGAATGGTGGTTGCGACCCTCGAGGGCGCGGACGTCATCTCCATGTCACTCGGGGGCTTTGTGCCGCGCAACGTGCGCGGCGACGCTGCTCTTGTGAGCGCGTTCAACCGCGTCAGCAATTTCGCCACGAGCCATGGCGCTATCGTCTTTGCGGCGGCGGGCAACTCGGCGCTGAACCTAGACCGAATTCGGGCATTTATTGAGCTACCCGGTCAAGCTGCTGGCGTGATTCCGGTGATCGCGACGACCAACCCGGCGCTCTTCCCGCCGACTCCCCCGGCGCGGCAGCCTTGCGCGAATGGCGCCGACTGTCTGGCGTTTTACAGCGACTTCGGAACGAACCTGGGCGGTCTTTCCGCGCCGGGCGGGGACTTACCCTCAGGGGGATGCGCCTTCAGCGGCAATCCATGCAACCCAACCGGGTTCGTCCGGGGTGCGTGCAGTTCCGGACTACCTGGGACGGTCCCGCCGGATCCGGACACCTTCCCAGCGGCTGGGCCGCCACCTGCGGGAACCAGCTTCGGCTGCTTCAGCTTTGCGGGTCTAGCGCAGCACGCTTGGTACGTCCAGACCATTGGCACAAGCGCCGCGACACCGCTAGCGGCAGGAGTTGCCGCACTGGTGAAATCTACCAATCCGGGACTCAGTCCGGCGCAGATTCGCACCATCTTGCAGCGTACGGCGCAGGATATCGGCAAGAATGGTTACGACGAGCTCTTCAATTTCGGACTGGTCGACGCCGACGCCGCGGTTCACGCGGCTGCCAATCGGTAGCGTCTGGCCTCTCGGGCGCTGGAGCCCCGAAGCAACTGCTTCCACATCCACGACCAGTGGCGGACGTGTGGTCCTGGTGCCCGTTTCGTTCTCGCGCGGAACGTCCTGCCGGATTTTACGTTCGGTGAAAACGCACGTCCGATTAATCACTGGCGTCATCGGCCCACAATCGGCTGGCAAGCGCGATTCTCGAGCATGCTTGCCGTCGTGTGCCCGCGATCTGCGACAAGTGCCATCGACTCTTCAGCCTTTCCGAGCCCGATCACAATTGAAACACCAGCGGCAGGTGGGGCCTGAAATCCACGATTTGCTGGTGGCGGTTGCCGTCGAATCCAATTTCGAGGAGAGATTTTGGCCCTTCTTGAGTTGCTAACACGCTACTCTTGACGATTCTTTGAGACGCAATCGAGCGAAGCGGCACGGGCGTAGTCAAAGTTAGCCCGGTGATCTCACGAACACCAGTGGGATGCTCATGGAACTGGTGCTCACGATGTGAGCGCCGCATAAAATCCAGATAGACCCACATCGGCTCCTCGATTCCCGCGTCGCCGATATACATGAGGAGGGGATCTGGCAAGTAGGTCGGCCGATATTGCCATGCTGGAAATGGTGGTTCTGTGCTACTCGAATCGGCAGGGCGCAGGCAAATCCCGAAAGGAGAGGCTTCGGCTTCCCGACCAGACCATCTCTCCCAGAGCAAGGTGCGTCGTGCGCGTTCGCTTTGAGCTTCATGGGCGTCACTCACCCATAGCAACTCGATCATGGCATTGGCGAAAGCAAAACGTCGATTCGCTGTGCCTTGTCCGGGGTGCCGATTTGGAGGTCCCTCATGCAGGCCGAACTCAACAAGTTTTTCTGCCTCGGGAGCGCCTGGAGCGGTGCACACGAACAAATGGTCTAGCTCGAAACGCATGGCCAGCTAGTCTAATTCAATCTTATTCAATCTGAATGATATCAGTTAGAACCAAGCCGGTGGCGCCGGTTCCACAGCCGTCAATTCTCGAGGCGCATGCCCAGGTTCTTCTGACCGCTTTAACCCGGCGAATGCCCGCCGCCAAGTCCACGCTCCAGTAGACAGCAGATTTCATTGTGCCATGGGCGAGTTGATGGGATTCGAATGCGAGCGATAGCGCTTGGGGTTTAGCGGAGAATTTCGATGCGTGTAACGGGATGAACTTCATTCCAACCGTTGTCACGGTCGGTGACGTAGGCGCCAGTGACGCGGACACGATCGCCGACATTGGGAATCGTGATCTGCGGATGAAAATCGCCGCATGCTCCTTTGTCGCCGGCATCGGCCGGGGCGTGCTCGCAGATGACTTCCACCACGAGTTGGCCATGGGCGTGCATCACGTTGACCAGGTTCAAAACTGATTTGTGCACTGGATCGAGCGCGATATGCAAGTCGCCATCCGAGGCGCGGTGCAGGGAGACCACGCGACCCTCGACGGCGGTACACTCCTCAACTACATGCAGCCTGTCCTTCTGGTTGACATGTTTCCACAGGTTAAGATCACAGTTTTCAGGTCGCAACTTTACCGGCGACCTTCCTGGATAGCGAAGTCTGGCCATCAAAAACAAAGCCATCAGCGCTACTCCTACGACCAGCGTGATTCGTGAGATTCGGCTCACCGCGGGCTTCCTACCGGTTTTCCCAATGTGATTATCGGTCCTTCCCCGGCGAGTACGGAAGGCGCAGGAAGGCTCGATAGTTGAGAAGCGTCACTTGCGCCGAGTGGCCCGTGATTCGCCCGGGATTGGTGGCACTAAAAGTTACATGAAACGACGAGCCAGAATCGTTCAGTTCGCCGATCGTCCCACACCGACCGGCCGAATATCTGACTTCATCCCCAGCGCTTTTAAGTATCCCTCATTCACGCGACACTTTTGCGGGCGGACACTCTCCAGCAACTCGGCGAAAGCACGGGTGATAGCCTGCTGTTCAGGGCGGGCCTTCAGCCGTTCTTCCACGTGCGCGGTGCCGCGCGGAAGCCTTGCGAACTCCACGATCTTTCCCCAATCAGCAGGTGGGATAATGCTGACCACCGCCGACGACTTTTCCATCTTCTTATACGGCCAGAAGGCCCATCCGATGTTGTTTTTTTCGAGCGCTTTCACGAATTGCGCGATCCACTCGTCGGTATTCTCTCCGGATTCGCCCAGCCAGATCGGCACATCATAACGTTCCCGAAAATCAATGTATTGCCGTAGCACGCTTTCATCTGGCGCCGTCCAGTATTTGTGGAACGTATATACGACGTTGGCATCGAAAGGTTTGCCGAAGACCGAAAAGTTCCCGCCCCACTGCGCGCCACCGAGAAAGAGAATATGGTGAGCATCAATCTGTCGTATCTCGCCCGACAACTTCCTGTAGAGGGGCTCAAGCGAAGAATTCAAAGATGTCAGCTTGGGAAAATGCGGGATGGGCTCATTCAGCAGGTCATAACCGAGCACGGCCGGCTCATCGCGATAGCGCGTCGCCAGCCTCCGCCAGATAGCGATCAGGTGTTCTTGCTCTTGTGGACTCTGGTATAGCCAAGGATATCCGGCGCTGTCATCGATGTTCGTGCCCGTCTGTCCGCCCGGCGCGGCATGCAGATCAAGGACCACATATAGACCTTCGGCACGGCTCCAGACGATCAACCGATCCAGCAGCTGGAAGCCTTCCGCGTCGTCACTTTCAAACAGGCTGTAATGCAAAGGAACTCGAATGGCGTTGAACCCGGCCCGACCGAGGAACGCGATGTCCTCACGCGTAACGTAGTTCTCGCGGTACTTCTGCCAGAACACGGCCGACCCCTCAGGTCCAAGGAGCTCCAACACCAACGCGCGGATTTCGCTAGGAGATTGCGGACCACCTTGGAACAGCCACATGTAACCCTCTGGCACCAACCAATTGCCTAGGCTTGTTGCGCGAAGAAGGAGCGGTTTGCCAGTGGCATCGACGATCTGTTGGTGGTCGGTGTGTGCGAACTGTGTGCTTCCTTGGGAAATCAATGCCAGAACAAGAAGCGGCAACTGTAGAACTCTGAACTTAAGCATGATTTCTCTCGCGCGAAAAGCCTACACCACAGGTCCACTCCTCGGTTCATCGAAAGCGAACGCAAGATCGAGGGATAGCAATGCGAAAGACATCGCCCGCTGCGGCCGGCGTTCTAGCGTAATCGGGTCCGGCGAGAAGCGTTTCCCGATGGAGCGCCTGCTGGTAGTGACACGTAATACCCTCCTCGCCGGGTCTGCGCTTCGCCGGGGGTGCGATTCTATAACGGAATCTAAAAGCCGTGTTTGCGTAAGCTGCGATGCTTTCGCTGGCGAAAGAATTCTTCAACTAGCCGCTGCAATTCGGCGGAATCCGTGTCGCTCGGCACATCACCAGATAAGCCCAGCCATCTCAATTTGACTTGTCCAGTGGCCTCGACGACGAACGCCTTGAACTCCTTCATCGAGAAGTATCTGTGTTCCATTCAGGCGCTCCCTCTTGCTCCTGTGCCTCTCGGAGACGACGCCAACTCGGGCGGCTTGTCTGCACGCCTGTCCGGTAGTGGGTCAGTTTCCGATAACGACTCCCAAGGAGTTATCCGGGTTGGATTGAATCTGTTGGTGACACTTTCTCGATAAGCGGTCTTGCTACGCGCTCCCAAGCGCTCCATGCGGGAAACCACTTCCCCTCGACTCCGCGCCAAATCGAACGCACATTGAGTCCCGCCCATTCATCGGAATCGCCGGGCAAATATACATAACCCTGCACTGCGCCGGGACTGAACGCGTAATAGACCACGTAAACGATTTGTTCATTTGGATCCGTGTGGAACGAGACTTGATACCTGCGAAGGGACTCGGGCGGTTTTCTAACCGGACCTTGAAACCAATCGATGATGAGTGACTGCCTGTCGGCCCCACTTGTTCCTGGACCTGTCCAAACCTGGAAATTCTGTAGAATTCTGGGGTCGGAGATTTCAATTGCTGTTTTGAGGTGGGTTCCTTTGATTGTGATCTTGACTGTCTTTCCTTTCGCCAGCAGCGGCGTAGGGACGCTCAGAATCAGCAAAGAATTGAGCAAAACTGCAAGCGCCATCCTCATGGTAGGACCTCCACCAGGTGCCCTTATTAGGAGTCGTCAGTAACGCATTGTATTCTGAACTAAGGACGCGCAAAGATTTACAAACGTTAACATCGGCTCAAAGTGGACGTGTGACGGCGTAACCGAAAACTGACCCACTACCGCCTGTCCGGTGGCGGGTCAGTTTGTTTCAAGCAGACATGAGGAGGCGTCGCGCAGCAGCTGCGACGGTAACCTTGCCCTTGAAGATGGTCGGACGATTCGCATTCCTAGCGGGGTTGGTAGTTGCAATGGCTGTTTGGTATTCGGTTGGTTCGGGCGTTACAAGCTGGCGTGAAGCCGTCTCGACCGGCTCAAATCAGCCAGCGCCTGTATTGTTTATCGCCGCTGCGTCCGTGCCTGCATTCTTTGTCATGGCACTGGTCCTTCGCACACTTTGGGCAGAGGATTGATTCGATCCTTCGCGGCTGCCCGGGGGCCCAGATTGTCGGCGACCCGCAAGCTGACACACCACCGCCTGTCCCACTTTCTTGACCCTGTGCCGAAGGGTCGAATACACTAAGGAATTCGAAACCAGCCGCTGAAGAGGCTAGCGGGCTGTTCTGCCGTTGCGGGTGAAAGAGACTGCCCCGCGATGGCGTACTACAAAGGGGGAAGGTTTGCCAAAGCGCACATTTCAACCGCGCCGACGCCGACGCGCCAAGACGCACGGCTTCCGCGTACGCATGAAAACCAAGGGTGGCCGCAGAGTGCTGGCGGCGCGCCGCAAGAAGGGACGCCATCGGCTTACCCCCGACTAAGGCGGGGAACCCGTTGCCCACGGCCAGTTCGAGTGCGCGCGGGAATCTGTTTCCGCGCGAAGCGCGGCTGGTGCGGCGCGGAGAATTTGATGCTGTCTACCGCGCCGGAAAGCGCCGTTCGAGTTCCCATTACACAGTTTTCTTCCGCGCCAACGAACTGCCGCAGAGCCGTTTTGGCTTCAGCATCAAGAAGGCCCTGGGCGGCGCAGTAGTGCGCAATCGTATCCGGCGGCGCCTGCGCGAGGTCGTGCGCTGCCACCGGCTGGAGATACCCGCAGGATGGGACATCGTCATTCACCCGAAGGGCACGGCGGCGCGCGCGCCGTTTTTAGCGCTGACAACCGATTTGCTGCGTCTGCTGAAAGGCCTGTAGCGGCGCACTTGAGTGTGCCCTTGGTTCCCATGGACGCTAACGAGAAGAGCCGACCTACCCCCGCACGGCCACAAGGCAAAGATCGATCCATCGCTCGGCGCACGGCTCTCGTCGCTCTGCAGTTCTACAAAGCGTATTTGTCGATCTTGTTCGCGGGCAGTTGCCGCTTTGAGCCCACGTGTTCGCGTTATGCCTACGTGGCCATTGAACGATTTGGCGTGGCGCGCGGAGTTTGGCTTGGGCTGAAGCGGCTGCTCAGCTGCCATCCACTCTCGCGCAAATTTGGTTACGACCCGGTTCCGGAGAAATGGGAAGAGATGCCGACCAGTTCAGCCGCCAGTAACGTTCTGAAGCCTGAGGTGCGCTCATGACCGCGCCTGGGCAAAAGGACAAGTTCACACCCGAGCTGCGAATTCTCGTAGCTTCGCTGCTGTCTTTTGGGGTGATCATCCTGTGGGCGAAGTTCTTCGGGCCCAAGCCATCCGTCCAGCCGATGCCCACGAACCGTCCGGCAGTGACCGCTCCGCCCGTGCCGGGCCCGGCGACCTCAGCGACGGCGAATCCACTGCCAGTTCCCGCGGCACCCGTAGCGACGGCCCCCGCGGCCGCGGCCGGCGTCGCGGTGAAGAACGATTCCGAGGAACGCACCATCGTCGTTGAAAACAGTCTCTACCGTGTGGAGATCTCGAACCGTGGCGCGGTGGTGAAGAGCTGGCAGCTGAAGAACTACAAGGATGATGCCAAGCCGCAGCGCGTGCTGGACGTCGTACACCCGGAGATCTCGCAGCAAACCGGCGGCTGGCCCTTTTCTGTGGTGCTCGATGATGAACAGTTGCAGAATGCGGCGAATGGCGGTCTTTATCAGCTCTCTTCCCCGACGACGGCGCTGGAGGCTCCCGCCGAAGTGGCCCTCAACTGGAGCGATGGCCACCTAGAAGTTGCCAAGCATTTCAAGTTTGCTCATTCCTATGTAGTCGGCGTGGAAACCTCCGTCAAATTTAACGGCCGGCCCATGACCGCCGGGCTCGGGTGGCTCGGCGGGTTCGGTGATTTGACGGTGACCAACCCCGCGCCAGTGGAAACCGTGGCGACCTATTACAGCGAAGGCGGCAAGATCACCAGTTTCGTGCATAAGAAGCTGGATGGGCCGGACAAATGGGGCCCGGGGCTCTGGCAAGGCGGCAAAGACTTCGTGGGCATCGAGGACCGCTATTTTACGGCGGCGTTCCTGGCCGCGAACGGCGCGACACCGGGTACGCTCGAAACACGCTACTGGAAGAGTTCGCGGACCGCCAAGGTGGCTGGACAAGACACCCTCGAGCCGGTGCCGCAGGTGGCCGCGGCCACACCAACCGAGCCTCTCTTGCTACGGGTTTACGTGGGACCGAAAGACTACGACGACCTGAAGAAGATGAACCCGCCGCTGCACGGACTGATTAATTTCACTTGGCTGGAATTCATCGCCGAGCCGCTCTTCCACGGGCTGAAGTGGCTGCATCGCTACGTCCCCAATTGGGGATGGTCGATCGTGGTGCTGACGCTGATCATCAATATGCTGTTGTTCCCGCTGAGGATTTCGAGCTACAAGACGACGCTGAAAATGCAGCGCGTGGCGCCGGAAATCAAAGCCATTCAGGAGAAATACAAGAAATATTCGATGCGCGATCCGCGCAAGGCGGAGATGAACAAGGAAGTCATGGCCATCTACAGCCGCGAGGGCATCAACCCGGTCGGCGGCTGCTTCCAGATGTTTCTGCAAATGCCGGTGTGGTTCGGGTTGAACACCGCGCTGCGTGGCGCGATTGAAATGCGGCATGCTGCCTGGCTGTGGGTCTCGGATCTTTCCGCGAAAGATCCTTATTACATTCTTCCGGTGCTGATGGGCCTATCCATGTACCTGGTTTCGAAGATGACGCCGATGACCGCCACGGACCCCCAGCAGCAGGCCATGATGAAGATCATGCCCATCACCATGGCGGGCATCTTCATGATTTCCCCCATATCCAGCGGCTTGGCAGTGTATATTCTCACCAGCAGCGTGGTTGGTATCGCGCAACAGTGGTACTTGAACCGCGCGCATCCTGTGCCCGCACCTGCAAAGCCCGTGCGCGGGAAGAAGTCTTAAGTAGACAATTCCCTCCAGAGAGGCGGAGCGCGGTCCTAAGGCTGAACTCCCAATGGCTAAAGAGCTCATCCGCGATGGGAAGCTCGACCGGCAAGCGGCGGCCGAGGCGCTGCGCCATTTTCTGGAGAATATCGTGCTGGTCTCCGGGCTGGAGTTGCAGGTGAGCGTGCGAACGGTCTCGGTGGAAGGCCCCGTTTCAGGAAGCGACGCGGAAGTGCTCGCCGATATGGACGGCAAGGACAAAGAAATGCTCCTGGAGCACGGCGGGGAAGTTCTGAAAGCGTTCGAGCATTTGGCCTTCCGGGCGCTACGGCTGGAACCTGCTTACCATGAAAAGATCCATATCGATTGCGGCGGCTACCGCGCGCTGCGTTTTGAGGAATTGCGCATGACCGCGCGGGTGGCCGCCGAACGCGTGCAAACTTCTCACCAGCCCTTCCGCTTGAATCCCATGTCTTCGCGCGAGCGCCGCATCGTGCATATGGCCTTGAAGGATATGACCGGGGTGCGCACGGAAAGCGCCGGCGTCGGCGAAGACCGCCAGGTGGTCATCCATCCCGCGGACAGCAAACCCTCCCGCCAGTCCTGAATTTGCCGCGCGAAAATAAACGGTCCAGGAGTCAGCGCGTGGCCCAGCCTTGCGACAGAACGTTGCCGTCAGTGCCCAAGCGAACGCGGTAGGTAAAGGATGCGGGACGGCCAGGACGCACCCGGGGAAACCGCAGATCGGAGATTTCCACCACCGCTACGTCGCCTTCCTGGTGGAAGCGCGTCACCGGAAATCGCGAGAACCACAAAACCTTCTGCACTTCGGGGAGGCGTTTGGCAACCTCGATGAACGAATTTGGCGGTGCATCGGGGTAGTAGTGGTGCTCCAGCGCGAGCAATTCCTCATTGCTTACCGCTTGCTGGCTCAGGTCCATTCGTAGTTCGTAGACGCCGTGCTCCGACCGCACCAGCCCGTCCCAGTGCCACAGCGATGGGGGCAGCGGCAGCGCTCCGATGGAGTCCACCTGCCAGCGACCCAGTTCAGCGAACTTTTGAATGCGCGACAGCGCCATGTGGTGGGTATACCAAGTGCACGCGACATAGATCACTGCCGCGGCCAAACCAGCGCGATTCCAAGTGTCATGCTGGATCTTGCCGCCCCCACCGAGGAGCTCGGGCAGGAAGAAGAGCGCGGCAGAGATAACCATGGCCAGCAGCACGACTCGATCGGAGATCGGCGCGCCGACAACTTCACCCATTCTGGCAATCAGAAAAGGGGCCGGCAGGAACACCAGCCACATGCCCATGGCGCGGCGCTTCCATTTCTGGGGGTGGGCATACACCCAGGCAAGCACTTGCGGCACAAGCAGAAGCGCGGTGAGCGTGAAATCGATGATGAAGATGAGATCCCAAGCGGGGCGCGACCATGCGAGCGGCGACCAGATCATGGTGCCAAAAGACGTCACCAAGTCGAGCACAATGTGGCTCAGGATGCCAACCGCGTAGATGCCCGCCAGCGCGACAAAGGATGGCGCTTCCCACTTCCGCGAATTGGCAAACACGCGGGTGATCCCCGCGAGAAGCAAAGCCCACAGGGGAAGCATGACCAAGGAATGGGTGATGCTGCGGTGCCAGGTGATCACCAGGAGTTTATCGTGAGAGAAAATATCCCGCACTACATCGGAATCCGGAAAGATGGCACCGAGCATCAGCGACCAGGTGATGATACGGCCGCGGTTCATGGGCGGCGAGGCCAACAGGTCCTGGCCGCGGAAAATAGCTTTTCCGATCAATGCGCCGGCGATGCCGTGGGTGATGGTGTCCATTGTTCGCGTCTAGCTGATCGACTCCGAACCCAACATTCTAGCGGACCACTAGGAGCGGATCTGTTTTCCTGAGGACTCTGCCGATGCGGCGCGCCGAGACGCCACGACCATCGAGGGCCGCGGTGGCAGCCTCGGCAGATTCGGGTGAGATAGCGATCAGCAGGCCGCCGGAGGTCTGCGGATCGAACAGCAGGTCGCGGTACTGCGGTCCAACGCTTTCTCTGAAAGCCACGCAATCGCCAAAAAAATCGCGGTTGTTCTTTAGGCCGCCCGGGAGAAATCCTGCACCCGCGGCTGCCACGGCCCCGGGAAGATAAAGGATAGCCGCATGATCGATCTCGAAAGACACGGCTTCGACGCTGCGCTGGGAATCCCCCAGCGCCATTTCCCGCGCGTGGCCCAGCAAAGCGAACCCCGTAACGTCCGTCACCGCGTGAATCGGAGAGGCCGCTCCCGCCTTTTCTTGTATATCTTCGAGCGCTTTGGCGGCCGTGCAATTCAGTTGGGTCATGGAAGCAATGGCGGCCTCCAAATCGGCTTCGGCCAGGCGCTCTTTCTTCAGCGCCGTTGCCAGCACGCCGGTTCCGATGGCTTTCGTCAGCAGCAAGACGTCACCCGGGCGCGCGCCCACGTTTCGCCAAACTCGCTGCGGGTTGATGAGGCCCGTCACCGCGTAGCCAAATTGAATATCGTCATTGCGAATCGAGTGGCCGCCAATGACGGTGCAGTTTGCTTCCACCATCTTAGAAAGTCCGCCGCGAATGATGGCTTCCAGAATCTGTGCATCCCCCTGGTCGGGGAAGCCCACAATCGAGAGCGCGGAAACCGGGTGGCCGCCCATGGCGTAAACATCGCTCAAGGCATTGGCTGCCGCAATTTGTCCGAAGGTGTGCGGATCATCAACGATGGGGGTAAAGAAATCGACCGTCTGGACCAGCGCCATTTGAGGGCTGAGCAGATACACCCCGGCGTCGTCGTTGGTATCGAAACCAACGAGCACGTTCGGATCAGTGGGCCGCGGCAAACGGCGCAAAACGGAATCCAGCAACCCTGGACTCAGCTTCGCCGCTCAACCGGCAGCCTTGACCATGGCCGTGAGTTTCACGGATGGGGTCAAGTGGCACCTCGCTCCTAAAGCCGTTCGATTATAGCCAGGTGTGGCGGTTCGTGCTTGCGCACAACGGCGCTACCCGATACTTGCGCCGCGGATCGAGAAAGTGTTCTGATTCGCGGATGCCCTGGGATATCTGGGTGATTTTTCTCGCGCTGGGCTTGATTCTGCCGTGGCGCGGCCAACAGCGCATGAAGAAATTGCTGGCCATGCCACGGGTCAGCACCGTGGAGCGGGTCACGCTTTACGCTTCGACCATGGCCTTTCAATGGTGTGCCGTTGCTTTGGTGGCCTGGCGCGGCTGGGCCGACGGGTTCACCGCCTCGCAGCTTGGTTTGACGATCCATGACCGCACCCGGATTCTGGTTGTTTCGATGGCCGGCGCCCTGACCATGGCCGCTTTCCAGTGGCTGAACCTGCAGCGGGTGGGGAGAATTTCCATGGAGGCGCGAGGCCCGGTGCAGGCCCTTGCAGAACGCCTCCTGCCGCAATCTCCGGTGGAGTTGTTACCCTATTTGGCGCTGGCCATTACCGCGGGACTGTGTGAGGAGTTTCTCTATCGTGGGTTCGTAATGGCGGTGCTCGTACGGGTAGGATTACCATCTGGGGCCGTGTTGCTGATTTCTTCCGTTCTTTTCGGGCTGGCACATAGTTATCAGGGGCGCGGCGGAGTGGTCATGACCCTCTTCGTTGGGCTCATTCTGGGGACCAGCCGGATGGCCTACGATAGCCTGGTGCCGGCGATCTTCTGGCATGCCGCGGTAGACGTAGTCGCCGGGACGGCCGGACCTCGCTATCTGCTACCCCGCTCTGCAGCCCCCGCGCGGAAGCCTGGGGCTCTCGAGAAAAGGTGATTTACTAATACGCTAATGGACATTCCAGCTACCCCACCGGCGGCGGTGATCCAGCGCGCACTCGGCGAGTTCGAGCTTCTCGCCACGGACGAGCAAGTGCTGCAAATTCAACGATATATGGAGATCTTGTTGCTGTGGAATGAAAAGGTAAACCTGACCGCGATCCGTGATCCGCTGGAGATCCTCTACCGTCATTTTTGTGAGAGCATGTACGCGGCCAAGGCCCTGGCTCTTCGAAGGGGTCGGCTCGCCGACGTGGGGTCAGGGGGCGGATTCCCTGGCCTGCCCCTGAAGATCCTCCAGCCGGATTTGCACGTGTTTTTGGTCGAAACCAACATCAAGAAAGTCACATTTCTCGCCGAAGTCATTCGTGAATTGGGACTTAGGGACGCACAAGTTCTAGTGCGGCGATACCAAGAGCTGGGCGAGGAGGTCGCTCCCCTCGATTATGTTTGCTCGCGGGCGCTCGGTGAATTCCCTGCCTTTCTTGCCTGGGCGGGGTCGGAACAGATAGCAGCGAAACAAGTTATTCTTTGGATTGGCGCTCGCGACCTCCCTGAGATTCGCGAGATCCGCCATTGGGAGTGGTACGAGCCGGTCGCCGTACCTCATTCGCTGCGACGGCTTCTCCTAGTGGGTACGAAAAAACCCTCGAGAGAGTTGAAAACTACGTAGCTTGGTTGGTTGTCTAAGGAGACCTCGCATAGCGGGCAGGGCGCTGAGCTCAGAATTCCTGGTCGAAGATCGATCCGGCTAGCCAGGCGATGAGTTAAGACATGGCCAAGCCGAGAAGCACGCCGGCGAAAGAGATCACTACGGCTTCGATGATGAATTGAGGGATGATGGCCCGGCGCCTGGCTTCGAGATTGTTCTGGGCAAAGTCAATTGGGAGCGGTCGAGGCGGAGGTCCGTGTTATTCCCTAGGGCCAACAGTGGATGCTGTATTCCCCTGCCGGAGTCCCCAAGCGTGACTTTCAGGATGTTCCACGTGGAACAATCTTTCCGGAAGGAACGGGGATGTCGTGGGCGTCCCTTTCGAGAGAACAGGTTCTGTTCGTCAGCCCAGGCGGGACAGAAAATGTTCCACGTGGAACCATCCTGATTTCCACCTCCCCATAATTGTTCCACGTGAAACAACTTGCATCCCGAGGTGGTCTTTGCTAGATTTTCGCTCACGAGGTAATGTTTGGCGAGGATCATTGCAGTCGCTAACCAAAAAGGTGGGGTTGGAAAGACCACCACAGCAGTGAATCTAGCTGCTTGCCTCGCCGCCGCCAAACAACCCACGCTGCTCATAGATTGCGATTCCCAAGCCAATGCTACAGCCGCCATTGGGTTCGCAAAAGATCCCTCTCGAAAGACCCTTTATCACATATTGATTCTTAATGAGTCGTTCGACAAGGTGATCCAAAAGTCGCAAGTCGACAGGTTGGACGTCGTCCCCGCCGATAAGAATCTAGCGGGGGCTGCCGTCGAGCTGGTCAATTCTGAAAATCGCGAGTACAGGCTACAGGCGGCGCTCAAATCACTCGACGATAAGTATCGATTCATCTTGCTGGACTGTCCTCCAGCCTTGGATCTTCTCACCCTGAATGCGCTGGTGGCCGCTGGAGCTGTGCTCGTTCCGATTCAATGCGAGTACCTGGCGCTCGAGGGCGTGTCCGAGTTGCTGGACACGCTCATGCGGATCCGGCGCACGCTGAACCCGAGCCTCGAAGTCGAAGGGATCTTGCTGACAATGTATGACGAACGAACTACCCTTTCGCGACAGGTAGCCACTGATTTGCGCAGCTTTTTCGGAACACAAGTCTTTCAAAGCGTGATTCCGCGGAATGTACGCCTGGCAGAAGCACCAAGTTTCGGGAAACCGATTATTTATTACGACATCCAGAGCAAGGGAGCTGAAGGCTACACGCAGCTCGCCCAGGAGGTCATTGCCAATGCCGAGAAACGCGTTGGGACGGGGGCTCGGAGCGCTCATTCGGGAGTCTGAGCCCAAGACTTCGCCGGATCAGACACAACCTCCTCATGCCACCACCGCCAGTGGTGCCGCAAGCGCCCCAGCTCGTGAAGCCGCGCATCCGGGCCCTCAACAGGTGGACATCGACCTGATCGATCCCAGTCCTTATCAGCCTCGCACGCGGTTTCGTGAAGAAGCTCTCGACGAATTGGCACGTTCGATTCAGGCCAGCGGCATCATCCAGCCCTTGGTCGTTCGGCCCATCGGCTCACGGTTTCAGTTGATCGCCGGGGAGCGCCGGTGGCGCGCGGCGCAGCGCGCCGATTTGAACAAAGTCCCGGTGATCGTGCGGCAAGTGGCTGACGACGCGGCGCTCGAGATGACGCTCGTTGAAAACATCCAGCGTGAAGATCTGAATGCCATAGAGGCCGCGCGTGCGTTTCTGCGCTTGATGGACCAGGCGCAGTTAACCCAGGAAGCAGTCGCAGAGCGGACCGGCAAGGACCGCGCGACAGTAGCAAACGCGATTCGGCTGTTGAAGCTGGAGCCGACGATTCAGGACTGGATTGAGGAAGGCAAGCTGACGGCAGGGCACGGTCGCGCTTTGCTGGCGGTGGCGGATGCGCAGCTACGGATGCGTTATGCGCAGAGAGCCGCACGCGGCGGATTAACCGTTCGACAGGTCGAACGCCTCGCTGCACGGCGCTCGAGCGGCGGGCATGCGCCAACAGAAATCCCCTTGGACGCCAACATCCGGTCGGCCCTCGACGAGCTTCAGCGGCACCTAGGCACGAAGGTGCTTCTCCATCAAAAATCGAAAATGCGTCCAGGGCAGCTGGTGCTCGAGTATTATGACGATGCCCAGCTCATGGGGCTCTACGATCGTTTGATGAGATAGCTCGCGGACTCCCACTAGCACTGCCCGTTCGTTCAGGCGCTTCATTCGACAACCCCGTTGTTCGGTCGCGTTGACTTCTCTGCGGACGCCGCTAGAGTAGAAGAGTCTCTAGACCGGGGGTTTGACATGGCATGGAAGTGGCCCAGCGCTGCAAAGAGTGGAGCAAGTGAAGAATGGACAGGATTCATAGACCAGGGCGTAACGCTCGAAGGCACGCTGACCGTCACAGGCACGTTTCGCATTGACGGCCACGTGAAAGGCAACATCATTTCGGAACAGACCGTGATCCTTGGCGACGGAGCTAAGGTCGAAGGACAAATCGAAGGCAATCGCGTAGTGATCTCCGGCCGCTTCGATGGCGTGATTTTCGCCAAGGGCCGCGTGGAGATTGAGGCCAAAGGCGTGGTGACGGGAGAGGTTCACTCTCCGTGCATGGTCATCGATCCGGGCGGAATCTTCGACGGCCGCTGCCACATGCTGGGATCTTCGGAGACGGCTTCGACGGTGACCATTCCCATCCGCGCTGCCGGCAACGGATGATATTTTTCCGATGTCGGTTAATTATAGAATTACATATTCAGAGAATAATATAATACTCCTCTGGCGTTCGGCGTTATGGCTTGTTCCACCTTAGGATTTCAGGGGGGGAGCGTAGGATGACCCCAGCGCGCTCTGCGCATCTTGAATTCCCGCCTGGATATTCGATTCCCAGTCAAGATGGGGCACTCTAGAGGCTTTCGCCGCTTTGTAATAAAGCAACGCGTCTGAAGGACGCTGGAGCTGCTTTAGCGCCAGGCGCCCGGCGGAGAGCAGCGCCAGGAGCGATTGCCGTTCGGCCGGGTAGGCCTGGGCCAGGTGCTCGTACTCCGACACGGCACGCTCGTAATTCTGCTGTCCCTCGGCAAGGCGGCACAGCTCCAGCCACGTCGATGCCGGCATGCGGTCCCCGCCGGCGTTCAAATATTCCTGGTAATCCTGCCAAGCTGCCTCCGCGTCCTGTGTTTTGAGGTGGAGCTGGCATAGCTTGATGGTGGCTGCCAGGTGCGCCTGGATATCGTTCTTACGCCAATACAGTTGCCGCAACAGGGAATGAGCGTCGATGGCGTCTGGTTTCGCGGCTATATGCTTTTGAAGGACCGCAATGCCCTCATCGAACTTTCCCTCGTCCAGCAACGCTGCTCCTTGAACGACGGCGGGATCCGCAGTCCAACCGATCTTATCTTCAATGACCGCATTGGCCTGGTGCTCCAGACCGGTCCGGGCGATGATCAGTGCGCCTAGAGCTCCGGAAATAAATCCACCTACGTGCGCCCAGTGGGCGACTCCTGAAGCTTGGCCGATGAGGCTGCCGTAGAAAATCTCCATGAACAGCCACAACGGGAGCAGCCAGTAGGCCGGGGCTTTAAAACGAATCCGGAAGATCAACATGTACCACAGCATCTCGACCTTGAGCTTGGGAAAACGTACCAGAAAACCACCCATGAGCGCGGCAATAGCACCGGAAGCTCCTAGAACGGGAGCGAGGCTTCCCGGGTAGAACAGCACGTGAAAAAGTGAGGCAAAAATTCCGGCAAGAAGATAAAAAATGGGGTAAATGACGCGGCCCCATCGATCTTCGAGGACGAACCCGGCAAGCCACAGAAACCACAGGTTGCCGATGAGATGGAGCCAACCTGTATGTAGAAACATAGAGGTTAGGTACGCAATAGGTCTCGGATGAGCCGGCACAAAGGCGTAATTCTCCAAGATCGAATTCTTCTTTTGCTCGGCAAAGCGCTCGGAGAGAGAATCCATTTCCTGTTGGAGCTGTTCGGGGTCGCGAACGTCTCGGATCTGTGCATCCCAAGCATCCTCGGTCTTGCGCTTGGTGGAGGCCAGCTGCTTCCAGGCGGCCTCGGGGGTTTTGCCTTGCACTTCGTTGACAAACTTTTCGACGTCGTCTGGCATTTTTAAATCGGGGTGCGTCGCGGCAAGCATGAGGACGTGCATGCGAACTTCGAGGCGAGCGGGTTCTTGCGCTTCTATGGTCCAGTGGGTGCCCAGGAAAATCGCCACGTTCAGAGCGATCAGCACAAAGGTGACGACCGGCCAGCGGCGGCCCTCCATGTTCTCGTGGCGCAACGGAATGAGCATCAGACAACCCCTTCTGGTCAGCAAGATGGCGAGGAATAGCTCTGCCGAGTCTAGAAGGCCTTGCGGCGACGGCGTAACTGGCCATTGGAGCAGGGCGTGGCCAATGGATAAACACGGTGCGCATTTCCTGGCTGCGGTCGGAACCAGGCCGTCCAGGAAGACCCTAGAGGAAGCGCGGTGTAACTCGCGCCGGTTGACACCCCCAAAGGGGGCGTCTATCGTTCCGAGCAGTCGTTCGTGAGGGATGGCGGATGAAGATTCTCGTGCTGGGTGGTGGTGGACGAGAACACGCGCTGGTGTGGAAACTAAGACAGAGCCCGCGGGTGGAAAAAATCTGGTGCGCTCCCGGCAATGGCGGCATCGCGGCGGAAGCGGAGTGCGTGGCCGTCGACGCCGGTGACGTCAGCGCCATCATCGCGCTGGCGCGAAAGATCGAACCCCATCTGACCATCGTGGGACCGGAACTGCCGCTTGTCAACGGGCTGACGGACGCGTTTCGCCAGCGAAATTGGGCCATCGTAGGGCCTTCTCAGCAGGCGGCCCAGCTCGAAGGCAGCAAGATTTTCTCGAAAAAGTTTCTGGAGCGGCACGGTCTTCCCACCGCAAAAATGTACGGCGCGTATGAGTCTCCGACAGATGTCTACAGCATGCTGAGTTCCCTGACTTGGCCGGTGGTGATCAAGGCGGACGGATTGTGTGCCGGCAAAGGTGTTTTTCTGGCGCCGCACTTGGCGGCAGCGAAAGACTTTGTCGAACGCGCGATGGAGAAAAACGAACTCGGGCCGGGCGGTAGGCGCATCCTTCTGGAGGAGACGCTAGAAGGCGAAGAGCTATCGTTCATCCTGCTCACCGATGGAAAGCAGTATGCACCACTGGTACCGACACGCGATCACAAGCGCGTCTTCGATGGAAACCAGGGCCCCAACACGGGTGGCATGGGGGCGTACTCCACTGACGAATTGCTGCCGCATGAGCTAGCCGAGACCATCCGTTCGACGATTGTCGAACCGTGCCTAGACGGGCTCGCCGCCGAGGGCATTCCGTATCAAGGGTTCTTGTATATCGGCCTGATGCTCACGAACCATGGTCCAAAAGTCCTGGAATTCAATTGTCGGTTGGGCGACCCCGAAGCACAAGCCATCCTGGCGCGCCTGGATTTTGACTTGGCCGAGATCCTCAGCGATGTTGCCGCCGGGTGCTTCAACCCCTCAAAACTGCGCTGGAAGCCCGGTGCTAGCGCCTGCGTGGTGCTGACGTCGGGTGGTTATCCGGGAAAGTTTGAGAGTAGCCAACCGATCGAAGGCCTAACCGCTGCGGAGCAGATTACCGGTGTGAAAGTATTGCACGCTGGAACGAAGCTCGCCGGGGAATCCGTGGTAACACATGGGGGAAGAGTCCTTGGCGTAACCGCAGCAGCCAGGTCACTGGAGGCCGCTTTGGCCTCCGCCTATGAAGCGGTTTCAAGAATCCATTTTCGAGGAATGCACTACCGGAAGGACATCGGAGCTCATCTGACGGAGTGGAAAGCCGCAGGAGACTAGAGCTAGGGCTTGGGAGCTCGCCGCAGCGTCGGCGCTTCGGGCGGGCGGTTCTTGTCTTCCTGCACCTTTTCGACCGGTTCCTCAGGTGGAACCATCCATTCGAAGCCGTGCCGTTCGTCCATGGTGCCAAGAACAAACGTGCGATTCCCGGCGACCAAGGGCAGCACCGCGCGCATGAAATCAGCTGAATCCATGGGAGCGGCCTTCTGCGCCTGGCCGCGATTGATGTTTTCGAGGACTTTGGCAAAGCGCGGCTCAGCGGACCCGAGATGGGTGACGTGCGGGTCGTTGCCCTGGATCTGTTCCGCCAATGTGGGACCTTTCGCGTCCTGAGGGTAACGGCTCTCCACGATCGTGCGCGGAGCATGTTTTTCCGGGGGGTACAGCTGTGTAAAGCGCGGCCGCTGGACACGCGTCTGCCAGTAGTCGCCACGCGTGGCCACTTGCTCCTGCTCGATACGATACTCCACGACCCACACCTCCGGGCCGTACTCGTTGGGAGCGTAACCAATGATCACGATCTGAAGGATTGGATCATCGGGAGAGAATTCCAGTTTGTGATGGAGTTGAGCGACCAGTGGGCGAAGCTTCTCGAGGAAAGCGATGCCGATGGTCTCCAAGTCCGTCTCACCCTCGCCGGGAGCGGACTGGTAACGAGGGTCGCCCCGGGCGACCCGCTGAAAATTCCGGTCCAGCCGAATGGGCTTTGGATCAGCAGGAATGCGCCATTCCGAAGCTCCGAAGAGCACGCCGATGTGCGTGGCGTCCAGGTCCATCACGCGCGGTGGAATGGAATTTCGCTCCACCGGTTGATCGATGGCCGCAAAGACGATGGCGTCCTTCGCCACGTGAACAATGGCGCGCCCGCCAGCGAGATTGGCGACGATTTCGTCCTCGTGCGTTTCCTGGGCAAGAGCGTCAACCGGCGGCGCGCCGAGGAAGCATAAAACCAACAGAGTGATTCGCCGCAACGGATTGGCGCGGAGGCAGGGATAGACACGCCGACGAGACTCTGAAGGCAGGAAAAGTTTTCGAAGAAGCTTCACGCCACACGACCTATCCGGCCAACCGAAGTTATTTGGCCCACATTATCGCACCCGGGAGGGGCGGGCGAAACTGAGAAGTTGCCAACACGGCGCAAAATCTCGCTTGACTGCTGAATGGCGTTCGCGTAGCTATACAGAATTCTGAACTTGAGCGTTCCGCCACTAATAGAGGGAGCAGACATGTCACTGAGTCCCGGTGGTACTCCGAACACCTCTCTGCCACCCGCGGCGATGGATCCTCGCGTTCCCGTTATCCTGCGCATGCGGCGCGGTGCGGGGATGGTTTTTCACCATCGCACTTCTGTCCGGCGTGAATTCTGTCCTGCAGATTTTTGACGCCAAGATCCGCTTCATCTTTGGCCTGGGCATAACCCAGGTGGTGGACGGAGTGGCACGCGGAATGGGGCAGGGCGGAACAGTGGTAATCGCCGTTGTCGACGGCCTCTTCATCGTCATGCTGATCTTCTGTTCCCGTTGGGCAAAGGCGGGTTCCCAGGGGGCCTTCCTCGGCGGAATGGTGGCCTAGGCGCTCGATGGCGTTTTGCTCTTGCTCTTCAGCATGTGGCTGGATGCGGCGGTACATGCCTACGCGCTGTGGATGATCTGGCAGGGCTATACGGCGTCGCGTGAGCTGGCCCAGATGCAACAAGCAGCGCAGCCGGGACTGTCACACCCGAGGCTCCCCTGAGGCTACCAAGATTC
>Ga0209158_1000526_pt1 | contig 27941 bp, 32 predicted proteins | sample GraSoiAngelo_140_FD_185897 | JGI IMG/M metagenome (GOLD analysis project Ga0209158, IMG submission 185897) | Grasslands soil microbial communities from the Angelo Coastal Reserve, California, USA - 14_0929_12_30cm (SPAdes) (version 2) | ecosystem: Environmental > Terrestrial > Soil > Grasslands ...
GGGGGAACGAGCATGGCGTCGCCGTGGTGGGCCGGTCGGCGCTCGAGAAGCTGGTGGGGCCGCAGCGGCCTGACGTGGAGCTCGAAACGGTTCGGTTTCGCGAGCGGCTCGCGCGGGCCCTCGCCGGCGAGGCCGGGCCGCCGCGGCTTGAGCTGCGTGGCGCCGATGGAGCACTGACGACCAATGACTGACGACACCAAGACCGGATACGACGTGATCATCGTCGGGGCGGGCCCCGCAGGGCTGTGCGCCGCGATGTACGCGGGGCGCGGCATGCTCAAGGCCTTGACGATCGAGCGCGGGGCGCCGGGCGGCGAGCTGTTGAACACGGACCTGATAGAGGATTACATCGGGTTCGAGAGCATCAAGGGGTGGGAGCTCGCGCAGAAGATGGCGGAGCACGCGAAGAAGTTCGGCGCCGAGATCGTGACCGACACGGTGGAGCAGGTCCGCAAGGCGGACGATGGGTGGTTCGACGTCGCCACGGCTCGGGGCAAGACGTACCGCGCGCCGGCCGTGATCCTCACCGCCGGCGGGACTCCCGTCAAGCTCGGGGTGCCCGGAGAGGGGGAGTATGCCGGGAAGGGCGTGTCGTACTGCGCCGTGTGCGACGGGGCGTTCTTCAAGGGCGAGGTGCTGGCGGTGGTGGGTGGCGGAGACGCCGCGGTCGAAGAGGCCGATTACCTCACCCGATATGCGACTAAAGTCTACATCGTGCATCGGCGCGACCAGCTGCGCGCGTCCAAGATCCTCCAGGAGCGCGCGTTTGCGAATCCGAAGATCGAAGTGATCTGGAACAAACAAGTGGTCGAGATCAAGGGGACCGCGCGCGGTATCCATCACCTCGAACTCGCCGACACGGGCACGGGAGACCGCTCGAACCTCGTCGTCGGCGGTGTGTTCATTTTCATCGGGTTCAAGCCCAATACGGGTCTGGTCGAGGGACACCCCAAACATGACGCGGGCGGGTACTTCATCACCGATGATCGGATGATGACCTCCATCCCGGGTCTGTTCGCGGCGGGGGACGTGCGCAGCCAGCTGACGCGCCAGATCACGACCGCCGTCGGCGATGCCACCACGGCGGCGCTTGCCGTCGAGAAGTATCTCGCGACGCTCCCCGATTAGTCATGCGCATCGTTCAGATTCCCAACGGCCACTTCCTCGAGAACTGCTATTTCGTCATCGACGAAGCGACGGGCGAGTGCGCGATCATCGACCCCGGCGAGGAAGCGGGCCTGATCGCTCACAAGCTGCAGACCGAGCGCGTCACCCCTATCGGGATCTGGCTCACCCACGCGCACATCGACCACGTGCTCGGCGTCCCGCGGCTCAAGGCCGACACCGGTGCGCCCGTCTACCTGCATCCGGCGGACCGGTTGCTGTACGACCACGTCCCGGAGCAGGCCGTCGCCTTCGGCATGCGCGCCGAGCGGCTGCCCGCACCGGACCGTGAGCTCGTTCACGGCGACGTGCTGCGGGTGGGCGGACTTGCGTTCCGCGTCCGTCACGCCCCCGGGCACTCGCCCGGGAGTGTCGCGTTCGAAGGGCAGGGCGTCGCGTTCGGCGGCGACGTGCTGTTTCAGGGATCGATCGGTCGAACCGACCTTCCGGGGGGCGACTTCGACACGCTGCTCAAGAGCATCGAGCGCGAGTTGCTTACGCTGCCCGATTCGACCATCGTGTACAGCGGCCATGGACCGCAAACCACCGTCGGACACGAGCGTCGCGCCAATCCCTTCCTCACCGGCGCCTACCGCCACGGCTAGGCCGCGCCCGACCTGCCTGCGCTGCGGGGCCGAGGTGCGACCCGAGCCGTGGGGGTGCAAAAACCCCTGCCCGAACTGCCGCTTCATGTACCCGCTGGGCGACTGCTCCGATTGAACCGATGAGTCACCTGCTTGCCCTCGCGCTCCTGGGTGTGGACTGTCTCGTGCGCGCCTGGCGGATTCAGCTCGCCGTCTGGACGGCGGGGGGACGGCTCTCGTTCAACGACGCCTTCCGGCTGAACCTGTATGGCGAAGCGGCGTCCCAGCTCACGCCGAACCGCCTGGGGGGCGAGCCGGCCCGCTTTCTCGGTCTGGCGGAGGCCCGTGTCCGACCGGTCACCGCGTTGGTGGCGATCGGCGTCGAGGTCGCGTCCGAGTGGCCGGTGTTCGTGCTCGCCGCTGGCGCCCTGGTCGCGTACTACGTGCCCGATTGGCGGGACGCGGCGCGGCTCTGGCTGCACCGCCACCGCGCCGGCGAGCTGGTCACGGTCGAAATCGTCGCGCTGCTCGTGTTGCTCACGATCTACCTACTGCAGCGCCTGGTGCGCTCGGGCAGGATCCGGCACCGGGTGCGCCGCCAATGGCGGGTGGCGTGGGCGCACGTCCGGCGGGCTCCGCGGTGGGTCCTCGGCGCGGGGGCGGTCCTGACCGTGGTCAGCGTCGTCGCGCGGGCCCTCGTCCTGCCGGCGCTCGTCTGGGGCATCCCGGACCGCCCGTCGTTCCACCAGATGTTCTTCGGTTCGCTCGCCCTCCTGCATGCGCCCCTCGTGGTACCGCTTCCGTCGGGGGGGGGCGGGCTTGAGGTCGCGTTCCTGAACGGGTTCGCGGGGGATTTCGGTGCGCGCCAGGTGACGATGCTGCTATGGTGGCGTTTCTACACGGCGATCCTGCTCACCGTGCTCGGAGTGTTCGCCCTTGTGCGATCCGTGGGCTACCACGCCGCAGTGCAGCTGTTCAAGATCGGGTGGGGGAAGCGAACAGGAGAGGTCAAATGACGACACCGCGGATTACGCCGCTCACGCCGGGCCAGGCGGACCCGGATGTGCGGCCGATTTTCGAGACCTATCTGAAGGAGCGCGGCAACATCCCCAACATGTTCCGCACGGTGGCGCTGCGGCCGAACCATTTGCGGACGATGATCGCGCACTTCCGAACGGTCATGAACGAGGGCAGCGTCCCCCCGCTGTTGAAAGAGCTGTTGTGGGTGCGCATCTCTCATCTCAATCGCTGCCGGTATTGACTCAGCTCCCACACTGTCTTGGCAAGACAGAAGGGCGCCAGCGAGGAACTGATCGACGCGATCCAGGACCGGCGCGGGCGGGCCCCGCTCGAGCAGCTCGACCCCGGCTGGCGGACGGCACTCGAGTACGCCGACGTCGTGCACGTGTCGGGCCACCTGGTGACGGACGACCTCTATGCGAAGCTGCGGGCGGCGTGGGACGAGGGGCAGATCGTGGAGATCACCCTGGTCATCGGTATGACCGAGTATTTCAACCGATTCAACGACAGCTTGCGGGTGGAGCCAACGAGGTGATCAGGGGGGTGGGGCGATCGCGACGAGCACGACCGTCCGCTCCAGCGCCCGCTCGACTCCGTGCGGCACGCCTGCCGGCGCCAGGATGAGGTCTCCCGGCCCCGCTTCCCGGACACTCTCGCCCAGGATGAACCTCGCCTTTCCAGTCACAACCAAATAGAATTTGTCGGCTCCGGCGTGCGTGTGCACCGGTTGCTCCTGCTCCGGCTCAAAGCAATTCAGGCCGATCAAGAGCCGGTCCGAGCGGAAGCAATCCAGCTTGGTCATTTTGGTGCCCGAGAAGCGAGCGCGCTCGGACAAGTGCTGCAGCAGATCCGGGGTATCCATGGGCGATTCCTGGTTCGAGACCGACGGCACCGTGACCGAACGGACGGAGGCGATGGGCGCGACCCGCATCGAGCGTGATCCCCTGGGCGAGCTGCCCGTCCCCGCCGACGCGCTCTACGGGATCCAGACCGAGCGGGCCCGCCAAAATTTCCCGATCTCCCATCTCCTGCCCCTCGCGCCGTTCGTGGACGCCGTCGTCTGGATCAAGAAAGCCGCCGCCCTCGTGCACAAGCAGACGGGGCGTCTCGACCCGAAGCTCGCCGACGCGATCGTGCGGGCGGCGGACGAAGTGCTGGCCGGGGAGCACCGCCATCACTTCGTCGTGGATCCGTACCAGGCGGGCGCGGGGACGTCGCACCACATGAACTGTAACGAGGTCCTCGCCAATCGCGCGAATGAGCTGCTGGGCGGGAAGCGCGGCGAATACAAGCCCGTGCATCCGAACGATCACGTCAACATGGCCCAGTCCACCAACGACGTAATCCCGACCGCGATCCGGCTGGCCGCGCTGTCGCAGCTGCCTGCGCTGCTCGACGCGATGGGACGGCTGGCGCGGGCCTTCCTGACGAAGAGCAAGGCGTTCGACAAGATCCTCAAGTCCGGCCGCACGCACCTGCAGGATGCGACGCCGATTCGACTGGGCCAGGAGTTCGCGGCGTACGGCCACACGATCGAGCGGCACGCGGACCGCGTCGCCCAGGCGGCCGATGCGCTGCGCGACCTCGGCATCGGGGGCACGGCCGTCGGAACGGGGCTGAACGCCGAGCCCGCGTACCCGGCCGTGATGGTGAAGCAGCTCCGCACCATCACGGGCATCGAGGTGCGGGAGGGGAAGGACCGCATCCAGCTCATGCAGTCCATGGGCGACCCGGCGGCATTTTCCGGAGCGTTGCGCACCTACGCCATGGACCTCGGCAAGATCGCGAGCGACCTCCGCCTGCTCGCCTCGGGCCCACGCACGGGACTCGCGGAGATCGTCCTGCCCCCGGTCCAGCCGGGCTCGAGCATCATGCCCGGGAAGGTGAACCCATCGATCGCCGAGATGGTGAACATGGTGTGCTACCAGGCGCTCGGAAACGACGTCACGATCGCGGCCGCCGCGGAGGCAGGACAGCTCGAGCTCAATGTCCTGATGCCCGTGATCGCGCACAACCTCCTGTTCACCATGCAGATACTCACGAACGCCACGCGCGTGTTCGCGGAGCGGTGCGTCGAGGGCATCGACGCCGACCGCGCACAGTGCGAGTACTGGCTCGAGCGCAGCCCTGCGCTCGTCACCGCCCTCGCCCCCAGGATCGGCTACGCCGAGGCGGCGAAGCTCGCCAAGGAAGCGGTGGCGAAGAACGTCACCGTGCGCCAGCTCGTGATGGAGAAGGGCGTACTCAAGGGCAAGGACCTCGAAGCCGTGCTCGATTTGCTGGCGATGACGGAATTGGGCGTCCCCGGAGAGCGCAAATAGGCGAGGACGGCCGTGTGCTGTGCACACTCTTTTGGTCGGAGGAGCACCAATGAGCTGGATCGTCGCGGGCTTGATCGCAGGCGTCGGCGCGTTCTTCGCCGATTTCGTCATGTGGGGGAAGGTGTTCACGGGTCCGGAAATGCGCGGGTTCGGCACCATGCCGCCCACGCCTGAGGAACAGAAGAAACTGATGGCGTCGAACATGCCGAAGGCGGCGGCGCTCGCGCTGGTCTTCGGTCTCCTGCTCGCGTGCTCCTATCAACGGCTCAAGGGCGGGCTGTGGGTGCAGGGCGGCGGGCCCCTCGCGGGAATGGAGTTCGCTACGCTCCTCTGGTTGTGCACCATCGCGTTGTCCACCGTCGGCAGCGGCGTGTGGTATGATAAAGTTCGACCGTTGCTCAAGGCGACCTTCTGGTCGTGGCTGGTCCGGATGAACGTCGCCGGTCTCATCGTCGGATTACTCGTCAAGTAAGCGCCGTCACACGGGGGGTCGTGATTCGAGTCACCGAATCCGACCCCCCGTGGTCGTTATCCGTTGCACATGCGCACGACCTGCTTGTTCGCCGCCGTGCTGTGGCTCGTCGGGATCTCATCCGCACACGCGCAGCGGCGGGTTCGCATCGGCCCGACCTATTCGTCGCTCAGCCTCGAGGATCGCTCCGGCTCGAGCCACAGCTTCCCGTCCTACGGTGGATCGGTCGCCTTCATCACCGGCGAGGAGAGCGAGACCGGGCTCACGATCGCCCGCTACAACGATCTATCGACCGATAAAGGCCTACGGCGCCTGAGCCTGTATGCGCTCGACTCCTACTACTATCCCGTCGGCACACGAGGTGTCGTCGCACCTTTCGCGCTGACGGCCCTCGGCCTGGCGCGGGTCACGGAGGTCGACTCGCTCTGCTTGCTCTCCATCATCGCCTGCAACGCCACTGCCTCGGCGACCAGCCAGCTCGCGCTCGCCTTCGGACTTGGCGTGCGCGTGAATGTCGGGCGTACGGTCGTGGCGACGCTTGCGGGGCGCTTCCTCGAGGTCCCGGGGAGTCAGATCCAGGCGCTCGAGGCCGTCGCGAACGCATCGGTTGCGTTCGGCGGCGTGCGCAAAGGGGAATTTCTCGCCGGTACGGTCGGTCCGGCGGCGAGCTTTCTGATTCCCATCGCCGGCTCCCTGCACGGGCGCGCTCCGTTCGTCGGGGCACGATTCCGCCGCGACACCAAGAAGGCGGGCACCCTCGCGGTCCAGATCGACTTGGCCCCGCTCCGCATCACCGCGGGCTGCCCTTCGACCGGTTGCAACGAGAATGCGGTGCTCTTCGCCCCCGCCTACGAGGCGTCGGTTCGTCCCGCATGGGGGCGGGTGTACGGGCAGGCCGGCCTGCTGCTCGCCGGTGTGTATTCACAGGGGCCAGACCGTGGCATCGCCCAGGGAGCGCACGGCGGCTTGGGTGCCGACTTCTACAGCGGGCGGATGATGTGGAACCTGAACGGGCGACTGCTGTGGCTGCAGCGGAACTCGGGGGAGAATGTGTTTGGGGTGCAGGTGGGGGTGAGCCTGAGTCCAAGGCTGGGCGGCAACAGGCGGCAATAGGCGGCAAATGGCGGCACAGAGCGCATCTGCCGCCCCCTTGCCGCCCTCTGCCGCCTGGTGCGGGGTTGGGCAGAGCGGGGTTGCCGCCCTATATTACGTCCATGCGCGTCACCACCTGGGCCGAGTACGGGTTGATCGTCTCTGTGAACCTCGCGAAGCGCGCGGGGCAGGGGCCGGTCGCGGCGCGCGAGCTGGCCGAGCAGGAGCGCCTGCCCCACGATTACGTCGAGCAGATTCTGCTGCGCCTGCGGCGCGCCGGCCTGGTGGACTCGGTCCGCGGCGCCAAGGGCGGCTACCATCTGGCCCGCGAGCCCCACGGCATCACCGTCAAGGACGTGATCGAGGCCTCGGAGCACGTCACCTTCGAAGTCAACTGCGATCTCCATCCCGTCGACCCTCAGCGATGTAGTCCGGAGGCTGCGTGCAGCATCCGGCCCGTGTGGCGAATGCTGGAACAACGGATCAACGATCTGTTGGCCGGCATCTCGCTCGCGGACCTCACGCACGATGAGCCCGAGTTGTATCACATCGCCGGGGCGCTGGCCGGGAACTAGTCCCGCCATCCCAATTGTTTTTTTTCACCTGAAACCCGACTAGCACTGTCGGGTTTAACCTGATTGGAGGCACGCGTGCCATACGCGCATCCCGAAGTGCTCGTTTCCACCGAGTGGGTGGCGGGTCACCTCACCGATCCTGGCATCCGCTTGATCGAAGTGGACGTGGACACGACGGCATACGACTCCGGGCACCTCGCCGGCGCGGTGGGCTGGAATTGGCAGTCGCAGCTGAACGATCCGGTGCGGCGCGACATCCCGGACAAGAAAGCGTTCGCCAAGCTCTTGTCGGACGCCGGTGTCACGCCCAAGACCATGGTCGTGCTGTACGGCGACAACAACAACTGGTTTGCGGCGTTCGCCTTCTGGCTACTGCAGCTGTACGGGCACACGAGCGCGAAGCTGATGAACGGTGGGCGCGCGAAATGGGTGGCCGAGGGGCGCCCCCTGGTAACGGAGCGCTCCAACGTGCGCGCCACGACCTATCCGGTACCCAAGAAAGTGAATGCCGCGATCCGCGCCAAGCGTCCCGAGGTCGAGAAGGCGCTCAAGGCCAAGAAGACGGCGCTTGTGGACGTGCGGTCCACCCCCGAGTTCGTCGGCGAGATCATCGCGCCGCCGGGGATGACCGAGACGGCGCAGCGAGCGGGGCATATCCCCGGCGCCAAGAACATTCCCTGGAGCAAGGCGGTCGCCACCGATGGCACGTTCAAGCCGTTCGAGGAGCTGCAGCAGCTCTACAAGGGCGCCAAGGTGATCGACGGCAAGGACGAGGTGATCGCCTACTGCCGCATCGGCGAACGGTCGAGCCACACGTGGTTCGCGCTCAAGTATCTGCTCGGGGTGAAAAAGGTGCGTAACTACGACGGCTCGTGGACGGAGTGGGGCAACCTGGTCGGCGCGCCGATCGTGAAGGGAGCGGAGTGAAGACGGCGGCGGCGGAGGGCGGCATCGGGCGGCCGAGGGCGGCAGCGGTCGGAAGCGGCGAGCCCGCGCTCTGGGGATTGGTCGGCAACACGCCGCTCATCCCGTTGCCGCCCGTCTTTCTCAAGGCCGAGTGGCTCAATCCCAGCGGGTCGGTGAAGGACCGCGCGGCGCTGTATATCCTGCGGGACGGAATCGCGCGCGGCGAGCTGCCGGCCAAGCGGGTCCTCGATGCGTCGAGCGGCAACACCGCCATCGCCTACGCGATGCTCGGTGCCGCGGCGGGGATCGGGGTCACGATGTGCGTCCCGGCGAACGCGAGCGCGGAGCGCAAGGCGCTGCTCGAGACGTACGGCGCGGAAGTGATCTTCACCGATCCACTCGACGGCTCGGACGGCGCGATCCGCGCGGCCCGCGAGCTCGCGGCGACTCAGGCCCACCGGTACTGGTATGCCGATCAGTACAACCACCCCGCGAACGCGCGGGCCCACTATCTCACGACCGCGGAGGAGATCTGGCGCCAGACGGCCGGCCGGATTACGCACCTGGTCGCGGGGCTCGGCACCACCGGCACACTGATGGGAACCGGCCGGCGTTTGAAAGAGTTTAACCCCGTGATCGAGCTCGTCGCGGTGCAACCCGACGGACCGTTCCACGGACTGGAAGGGCTGAAGCATCTCGCGACGGCGATCGTGCCCGGCATTTACGATCCGGCGCTCCCGACCCGAACGGAGTTCGTGGCCACAGAGGATGCGGAGGACGCAGTGCGACGGCTGGCGAAAGAGGCGGGAGTGTTCGTGGGGTGGTCGTCCGGGGCCGCTATCGTGGCGGCCCAGCGGCTGCGAGTGCCCTCGACTGCCGTGGTCGTGGTCATCGCGCCTGATTCGGGGGACCGTTATTTGAGCGAGCAGGGGCGGCTCGCGGGGGAATGGCGATGACGCTCGTCCTCGATCCGCGCCACCTGATGGCGATCCGCCGGCACGGCGAGGCGGACTACCCGGCCGAGGCGTGCGGCTTGATCGGGGGCGCGCTCGAGGGTGATCGCAAGGTCGCCGTCCAGCTCGTCCCGCTCGTGAACCAGCGTACCGACTCGGCGCGCAACCGCTACCTCATCGATCCGGAGTCGTTCCGACGCGCCCAGGGGAAGCTGGACCGCGACGGACTCGACGTGATCGGCGTGTACCATTCGCACCCCGACCACCCGCCTGCACCGTCCGCGTTCGACCGGGAGCACGCCTGGCCCTGGCTGTCGTACGTGATCGTCGGCGTGGGGCAGGGCCGGGCCGGCGAGTTGAAGAGTTGGGTCCTGGCGGCTGACCGCGGGGCCTTCGACGAGGAGCCCATCACCAGTGAGGAACGGAAGGTCGTATGGCAGTGACGGTGCTGATTCCGACGCCGCTTCGGCCGTTCGTAGGCGGGCGTGACACGGTCGAGCTCGAGGGCGGCAGCGTGGGCGAGCTGCTCGAGCGGCTCACCGGCGAGCATGCCGCGCTGAAACCCCATCTCTTCGCGGACGACGGCCGGCTGCGCAGCTTTGTAAACGTCTACGTGAACGACCGGGACATTCGGCAGCTGGCCCAGCGCGAGACGCCGGTGAAGCCGGGCGACACGGTCTCCATCATCCCGAGTATTGCCGGGGGCACGACGCTGCATGTGGGGGCGCAGCATGCTGCGCCCCTCCTCCCCAAGCTGTCGCACGAAGAGATCCTGCGCTACTCGCGCCACCTCATCCTTCCCGATGTGGGCGTCGAGGGACAGCAGAAGCTCAAGGCGGCACGCGTGCTGCTGGTCGGGGCGGGTGGGCTCGGGTCACCCGCCGCCCTCTACCTCGCGGCCGCAGGGGTGGGGACGCTCGGGCTCGTGGACTTTGATGTGGTCGACAAGACCAACCTGCAGCGCCAGATCCTGCACGGCACATCGACGGTCGGAGTATCGAAGCTCGAGTCCGCCACCGCGCGGATCAACGACCTGAACCCGAATGTTCGGGTGGAGACGTTCGAGACCCGACTCACGTCGGAAAACGCGCTGGACATCATCCGCGAGTTCGACATCGTGGCGGACGGCACGGACAACTTCCCGACCCGCTACCTCGTGAACGATGCGTGCGTGCTGCTCGACAAGCCCAATGTCTACGGCTCCATCTTCCGATTCGAGGGTCAGGCGTCGGTATTCTACGCGCGGCGGGGTCCGTGCTACCGCTGCCTCTACTCGGAGCCGCCCCCTCCGGGACTCGTGCCCTCGTGCGCTGAAGGCGGTGTGCTCGGCGTCCTGCCCGGCATCATCGGCTCGATCCAGGCGATGGAGACTATCAAGCTCATCCTCGGAGCCGGTCAGCCTCTGATCGGACGCTTGGTTTTGTTCGACGCGCTGAAGCTGCAGTTCCGAGAGCTCAAGCTGGAAAAGGACCCCGACTGCCCGGTCTGCGGGTCGCATCCCACGGTGACCGAGCTGATCGACTACCAGGCGTTCTGCGGCATCGGCGCCGAGCCGTCGTACGACGGGGCGGAGATCACCGCCCAAGAGCTTCGAGACGAATGGCGCGGCAACCCCGATCTGGTGGTGATCGACGTGCGGGAGCCGCACGAGCACGAGATCGCGCACATCGACGGCGCCGTCCTCGTCCCGTTGGGGGAACTGCCCGATCGGCTGGGAGAGCTGGACGGGCACCACGAGATCGTGACGCACTGCCACCATGGCGCGCGCTCGCTCAAAGCCCTCGAGATCCTCAAGGCCGCGGGTTTCTCGAAAGTGCGGAGTCTACGAGGCGGGATCGACGCGTGGGCGGTGAACGTGGATCCGAGTCTGCCGAGATACTAAGAATGCCGAAGGGGGGACTCGAACCCCCACGGGCTTGCGCCCACTGGCTCCTGAAGCCAGCGCGTCTACCAGTTCCACCACTTCGGCGGGTTCGTGGAACGGCGAATATAGACGGCGGTATAACCCCAAGTCAACTCTTGGCTTGACCGCTTCCACCCCGATTTCTATCTTGCGCTGGCCCGGTGGACAAAGTCTCCATCGCTCGCAACCCGCGGGCGCGACATGACTACCATCTCCTGGAGACGTGGGAGGCCGGCCTCGTGCTCACGGGAACGGAAGTCAAGTCGCTGCGCGCGGGGAAGGCCAGTCTGGGCGAGTCCTACGCGCACGTGCGCAACGGCGAAGTGTGGCTCGAGGGACTCTCCATCTCCGCCTATCTGCCGGGCAGTTACAACAACCCACCGCCCGCACGCTCCCGCAAGCTGCTGCTGCACACGCAGGAAATCCGCAAGCTCATCGGCGGCACGAGCCGTAAAGGACTCACCATAGTGCCGCTCGAGCTGTACTTCAAAGATGGGATCGCCAAGGTGGCGATCGCGCTCGCCAAGGCCAAGAAGCAGCACGACAAGCGCGAAGAGCTGAAGCGACGCGTGGCGGAGCGGGAGCTCGCGCGCGGCGTAAAGGGGAAACGGACGTGAGCGTGCTGCTGTGTGTCGTCCTCGTAACCGTCGCGGCTCTCCCGTCGCAGCAGGTCGTGCTGATCGCGACGCCCCGCGGCGAGACGAGCGTCCCGGTGACCACAGAGCGCGGGACGGCCGCCGTAGCGGCCCTTCGTCTCGGACCGCCCCTCGGCCTCACGGTGGTCCTCGACGGATCGCGGGTGACGGTGGGTCTCTCGGGCGCGGTGTTCGTGTTCCAGCTGGGTGCGGCATTCGTGCGCGCGGGCGGCGTCGTGTATGGCCTCGTCGGCGAGCCGTACGTGGCGCGCGATACCGTGTTCCTGCCGCTCCACTGGCTCGCCGACTGCGTGCCGCGGGCGTTCGGTGGCCGCTACCGCTGGGACCCGACCCCGGGAGCGGGTGCGGGCCGTCTGGTCGAGCTGCCCGTCGCGAGCGCAGTGGCAGCGGCTGCGCCGCCCGGCGTCGTACCGACACCGCCCCTGGCTCCATCCACCCCCCCTGCCACCCCTCCCGCACCCGCCTCCGCGCCGAACCCGATCACTGGGCTGCGGCTGCGCCATGGCGTCGTGATCGATCCCGGCCACGGCGGCGCCGACCCCGGGAACCCCGGGCGTTATTTCCCGGCCCACCTGGTCGAGAAGGACATCACGCTGGCCATCGGACGGCTGTTACGGGCGGAGCTGCTGCGTCGAGCCATCGCCGCCACGCTCACCCGATCCACCGACACCCTCATCGATCTCACCGATCGCGGGGCGCTCTGCAAGGCGGCGTGCGATCTGTTCGTGAGCATCCATGTGAACGCGATGCCCGACGGACGACGCGCCGACCGGGTGAGCGGGGTGGAAACCTACTTTCTCTCGGACGCGAAGACCGAAGACCAGCAGCGCGTGGCGCAGGTGGAAAATGAGGCGATCCGTTTCGAGACCGGAACGTCGAGCGCCGCGACCGGCCCACTCGGGTTCATCCTGCGAGATCTGCAGGTGAACGAATACCTGCGGGAGTCGGCGCAGCTCGCCCGGCTGGTCCAGGACTCCGCGGCCCGGATCCATCCCGGCGGCGATCGCGGTGTGCAGCAGGCGGGGTTCACGGTCCTCACCACGGCCCGGCGGCCCGCCATTCTCGTCGAGACCGGGTTCGCCACGAATCGCACCGACGGCGCGTTTCTCGCATCGAGCCTCGGCCAGCACAAGATCGCGAGCGCGATCGCCGATGGCATCGTCGCTTACCTGCTCGAGTTCGAGCGCAAGCGAGCGATCGCCGCGCCGGCGAGGGGTCGGTGACGCCCTCTCTCTCCCCGATCCGGTTGTTCGGCACGTCGTTCCAAAACCCGGTCCTCCTCGCCTCCGGCACCGCCGGATTCGGGCGGGAGGTGTCCGGCGTCATCGACCTCGACGCCCTGGGCGGGATCGTCACCAAGGCGGTCACCCCGGAGCCGCGGCGAGGGGCTCGCGCGCCGCGCGTGGCCGAGTTCGCGGGCGGGATGCTGAACGCCGTGGGCCTCGCGAACCCGGGTCTCGATGCCGTCCGGGAGCACGAGCTCCCCTGGCTCGCGAGCGCGGTGCGGCGCGCGCGGGTGCTGGTGAACGTCGCCGGCGCGACCGTTGAAGACTACGTGCAGGTCATCGCGAGACTCACCGATCTCGCGGTGATCACCGCGTTCGAGATCAATGCATCCTGCCCCAACACCAGCGCCGGCGGCCTCGAGTTCGGCGCGACACCCGAGGGCCTGCGTGAGCTGGTGCGCCGCTGCCGCGCCGTCGCCACCCGCCCCATCGCGGTGAAGCTCTCCCCCGTGCTCCCCGACATCGCGGGCATGGCCCGCGTCGCGGAACAGGCGGGGGCGGACGCGATCACGCTGGTGAACACGATTCCCGGCACGCTCGACGGGCGACTCGGGAACGGTGCAGGGGGAGTGAGCGGTCCGGCGCTTCTCGCCATCGGCGTGCTGGCCACGCGCAAGGTCCGCGGGGCGGTCGCGATCCCGGTGATCGGGGTAGGGGGGATCCGCACGGCGCGCGACGCGCGGGAGTACCTCGCCGCGGGCGCGTCACTCGTCGCGATCGGCACCGCGGCGCTCGCCGATCCGCGCATCCCGGAGCGCGTCGCGCGGGACCTCGGCCGTGGCTGAGCTCATCGTCGCGTTCGACTTGGCGAGCGGGCGCGAGGCACTGGATCTCGCGGCGCGGCTTCCGGGTCTTCGCTGGGCCAAGATCGGCCCCGTACTGCACGTGCGCGAGGGACCGGCGCTGGTGCGCGAGTTCACCGCCCGCGGCGTGCGCGTGTTCCTCGATCTCAAATGGCACGACATTCCGAGCGTCGTGGCGGGGGCGGTCGAGGCGGCGCGGGCCCAAGAGGTCGCCATGGCCACGGTGCACACGCTGGGCGGACCGGCGGTGCTCGCCGCCGCTCGAGCAGCGGCGGGAGACATGGCGCTCGTCGGTGTCACGGTCCTCACCTCCCACGACGCCGGAGACTTCGAGCGCGTCGTCGGCCGAGGGGTGCCCGACCTGGGGTTCGAGGCCGAGCGGCTGGGCCGCTTGGCGGTGGCAGCGGGGCTCCGCGGGGTCGTGGCGTCGGGCCACGAACTGGCGCTGCTGCGCGAGACGCTCGGCCCCGAGCCGTGGATCGTGGTGCCGGGCGTCCGAGCGCCCGGCGACCCGGCGGATGACCAGGCCCGAACCATCGCCGTAGCGGCGGCGGTGGGCGGCGGCGCGACGCACCTCGTGGTGGGTCGTCCCATCACGCGGGCCGCGGACCCGCGCGGGGTGTACCAGCGGTTGATGGAGAGTCTCTGATGCGGTGGCCGATCGCGATGGCGCTCGTGGTCAGCCCGCTCGTCACCGGTGAGGGGCTGGCCCAGGGCTCACTCGCGGAGGCGGGCGAACGGGTGCGCCAGGGGTGGCTCGCGCACGACGTGCAAGCGGTTGTGGGGCAAAGCGCTAGTGTGGTGCTCCAGATTCCCGGCGCGGACCCCTCGGCACCGGTGGACCGGGCGCAGGCGATGGAGCTGTTGCGCCGCCACTTGCGCGCGGGCGTGGAGCGGGCCTTGAGCGTCAGCGCCGTGCGGGAGGTCGAGCCGGGACGCGGCTACGCGGAGCTGGACCGGCGTTACGTCGTGGCGGGCACGAGCGATGAGCGACGCGAAACGATCTTCCTCGGGTTCCGAAAGCTCGGGCGGGAATGGCTGCTGGCCGAGTTGCGGAGTGCGCCGTAATCCCGCCCCTTGCGTGAACTTACGGGCCCGTCTATAGTTCAAGACTTAATTAGAATTTTTTCCTCCGGAGCGTGCCGTTTGAAGGTTCGGACCAGCGTCAAACCGATCTGCGAGCATTGTAAGGTGATCAAGCGGCGGGGTGTCATCCGCGTCATCTGCAAGCGCAGTCCCAAGCACAAACAGCGGCAGGGATAAGACGACATGGCACGCATTGCGGGCGTCGACCTGCCGCGCGACAAGAAAATTCTGTACGCCCTCCCGTACATCTACGGCATCGGCCCGAGAAACGCGAAGAAGATCCTCGCGGAGACCGGGGTGAATGCCGATGCGCGCGTGCGCGACCTGCGCGATGCAGAGGTCGCACGCCTGCGCCAGGTGATCGAGCGGGATTACAAGGTCGAGGGCGCGCTTCGCACCGAAGTGGCGATGAACATCAAGCGGCTGATGGACATCGGGAGCTACCGGGGCACGCGGCATCGCAAGGGACTGCCGGTGCGCGGCCAGCGCACGCACACCAACGCGCGCACCAAGAAGGGGCCGCGGCGCGCGATCGCGGGCAAGAAGAAGCCCCTTCTGAAAAAGTAAATGGCACAGGTCAAGGCAGCGGGCGCGAAGCGCGCCAAGAAGGTGGTCGAAGCCGAAGGTATCGCCCACATCACGGCGACCTTCAACAACACGCTCATCACGATTACGGACATGCAGGGGAACACCCTGACCTGGGGTTCCTCGGGCAAGGCCGGGTTCCAGGGCTCGAAGAAATCGACCCCGTTCGCGGCCACCGTGGCGGCCGAGCAGGCGGCCCGCGAGGCGATGAACCTGGGGGTGCGGCGCGTGCACGTGCGCGTGCAGGGCCCCGGCTCGGGACGCGAGTCGGCGATTCAGGCGCTCGCCACGGCGGGCCTGCAGATCCGCTCGATCCGCGACGTCACGCCGATTCCGCACAACGGGTGCCGGCCGCCCAAGAAGCGGCGGGTCTAAGTCATGGCACGATACACCGGGCCGGCCTGCAAGCTGTGTCGTCGCGAGGGGACGAAGCTGTTCCTCAAGGGGACGCGCTGTCTCACCGAGAAATGCGCGGTGGAGCGGCGCGCTTACGCTCCGGGCCAGCATGGACAGTCGTCGGGGCGGCGGCGGAAGGCGTCCGAGTATCAGCGCCAGCTGCGCGAGAAACAAAAGGTCAAGCGGATTTACGGGCTCTCGGAGCGGCAATTCCGCAACATTTTCGATGCGGTGCTCAAGGAGCCCGGGGTGACGGGTGAAGCGTTGCTCGTGGCGCTCGAGAGCCGCCTCGACAATCTCGTGTATCGGATGGGGTTTGCCGTGTCGCGCCGGCAGGCGCGCCAGCTGGTACGGCACCGCCACGTTCAGGTGAACGCCCGTACCGTGGACGTCCCGTCGTACCGGGTGGGGCCGGGCGACGAGGTGAAGATCGCCGATGCGAGCCGCGAGCTCGTGCTGGTGAAGCACGCACTCGAGCAATTCGGCCGGCAGCAGCCGGTGTCCTGGATCCAAGTCGATACCGACAAGGCGCTCGGTCGGATGACGCAGCGGCCCACCCGCGACGCCATCCCGATTGCCGCGCAAGAACAGTTAATCGTCGAGCTCTATTCCAAGTGATGACGACTCTTGATTTGAGCGGGTTGGTCCGCCCCCACCTGGTCGAAATGACCAAACGGGAAGACAACCCGAATGCCGCCGAGTTCCGGCTGCAGCCGCTCGAGCGGGGCTACGGCTACACCCTCGGCAATTCGCTGCGTCGTATGCTGCTCTCGTCGCTGCGGGGCGCGGCCGTCTGGGCGTTCCGCTTGGACGGCGTCGTGCACGAGCACCAGACCATCACCGGCGTGGTCGAGGACGTGCACCAGATCATCCAGCGGCTGAAGCAGCTGACGCTGGTGCTCGCGCCGGACGTGGACGAAGCGGTCCTGCACATCAAGCACGACAAGGCCGGTCCCGTGTACGCGCGCGACATCGAGGCGCACAGCGCGGTGAGCATCGTGAATCCCGATCAGCTCCTGTTCACGGTCCAGGACGACCGCGACATCGGGGGCGAGCTGTACGTGAACAAGGGGCGCGGCTACGTGGAGGCCGAGCAGCACCCGGTCGACCGCACCATGCCGGTGGACGTCGTTCGCGTGGACTCGATCTACAATCCCGTCCGGCGCGCTAATTTCACCGTCGCGGAGACGCGCGTGGGACAGCGCACCGACTACGACCGGCTCACGCTCACGGTCGAGACCAACGGCACGATTTCTCCCGAGGACGCCGTCGCGTACGCCGCCGCGCTGGCGCAGGAGCACTTCCGCTTCTTCGTCGACTTCGGCAAGGTGCCGATGGTCGCGGCCCAGCCTGCGGGGAACGGGGGCGCAGCGACGAGCCGGCTGCGGGAGGTGCTCGCCCGCTCGATCGACGACGTGGGGCTCTCGGTGCGCTCGGTCAATTCGCTCAAGAACTCCAACATCCGGACGCTGGGCGACCTGGTGCAGTACCGTGAGGAAGACCTGCTCAAGGTCAAGAATGTCGGTGAGAAGGCGCTGGGCGAGATCGCCGAGCTGCTGCGCCGGGAGGGACTCAACTTCGGCATGAAATTCGAGGAGACCGAGGACGAGCTGAAGGTGGTCGACGCCGGCGCCGCGCCGCAGGCGCAGGCGAGCGAGGGAGACGCGGAGTAATGCGCCATCGCGCCAAGGGACGCCAGCTCTCGCGCACCGCGAGTCACAAAAAGGCGCTGCTCGCGAACCTGGCCACGAGCCTGTTCCAACACGACAGGATCGTGACCACCGAGGCGAAGGCGAAAGAGCTCCGGCCCTATGCCGAGCGGCTCATCACGCTGGCCCGCCGCGGCGACTTGCATGCGCGCCGCCTGGTCGAGCGCCGCCTCAAGGACCGCGCGGTGACGCACAAGCTCTTTAAGGATCTGGGGCCGCGGTTCGCGTCACGGCCCGGCGGCTACACCCGCATCACCAAGCTGGGCCATCGCGCAGGCGACGGTGCCGAGGTGGCTCGGATCGAACTGCTGGCTGAGTGACCGACCGGCGGGCGGCGAGCGGCGGCTGGAGCGGCACGGGGGACCCAGGGTCCCCCGTTTCGTTAAGCTGCCTTGGTGACGCGGTTCGACTTGAGACAGCGGGTGCAGACGCGCAGCCGGCGCGTGGTTCCGTTCACCACCGCGCGCACGCGCTGGAGGTTGGGATACCAGCGACGGTTCGTCTTATTGTTCGCGTGGCTGACGCTGTGCCCCGTGATGGGGCCCTTGCCACAGATTTCACACACTCGCGCCATGGGCCTGCCCGACTGAAGAGATGAGCGCCAAGCGGCACACCCCCGCCCGGACGGGCAGGGCGCACAAAGCTAAACCGGCTCCGCGGGCGGGGCAACCCCGACGCACCGCGCTGATCACCGGGATCACGGGCCAAGACGGTTCCTATCTCGCCGAGCTGTTGCTGGCGAAGGGCTACGAGGTGGTGGGCGTGGTCCGCCGCACGTCGCACGACTCCTACGAACGCATCGGGCATCTGCTCGACCGCGTCCACATCGTGCCTGCGGACTTGTTGGACCAGCATTCGCTCACGACCGTGGTGCGCGACGCGAAGCCGGACGAGATCTACAATCTGGCGGCCCAAAGCTTCGTCCCCACGTCGTGGACGCAGCCCGTGCTGACCGGCGAGTTCACCGCCCTGGGCGTCACCCGCCTGCTCGAGGCCGTTCGTCTCGCGCACCCGACGGCGCGCGTCTACCAAGCGAGCTCGTCCGAGATGTTCGGCAAAGTGTCGGAGACGCCGCAGCGCGAGACGACGCCGTTCTACCCGCGCTCCCCGTACGGCGTCGCCAAAGTCTACGGGCACTGGATCACCGTCAACTATCGCGAGTCCTACGGCCTCTACGCCGTCAGCGGCATCCTCTTCAATCACGAGTCGCCGCGCCGCGGGCTCGAGTTCGTCACGCGCAAGGTGTCGGACGGCGTGGCGCGCATCGTGAAGGGCCGGGCGCGGGAGCTCGAGCTGGGGAACCTCGATGCCCGGCGCGACTGGGGCTTCGCGGGCGATTACGTGGACGCGATGTGGCGGATGCTGCAGCGGCCCGAGCCCGCCGACTACGTCGTGGGCACCGGAACGACGCACTCGGTGCGCGAGCTGTGCGAGCTGGCATTCTCGCACGTGGGGCTCGACTGGAAGCGCCACGTCAAAGTGAGCCCGCGCTTCGTGCGCCCCGCGGAAGTCGAGGCGCTGCAGGCCGATCCGAGCAAGGCAGGACGGGAGCTCGGGTGGACGCCGAAAACGAGCTTGACCGAACTGGTGCACATGATGGTGGACGCGGATCTGGAGCGGCTGGCGTGAAGGTGCTCGTGACCGGCGCCGACGGCTTCGTGGGCCGCTGGGTCGTGCGCCGGCTGCTCGCAGACGGCCGCGAGGTGTACGGCGCGGTGCGGCCGGGCCAGAGTCCCGCACCCGTCCCCCCCGCGGCCGATCTCACGCCCGCCGAGCGGGAGGCGGTGCGGTGGCTCCCCCTCGAGCTCCTGGACGCCACATCGGTGCGGAAGGTGGTGGACCTGCCGTATGACGCCGTGGTGCACCTTGCCGCCGTCTCGTCGGGCAGCGACGCGACACGTGACCCTGGCTACGCCTGGACCGTGAACGCCGCCGGCACGGCCCGTGTCGTGGACGTGCTCGGGGAAGCGAAGCGTACCGGCCGCGCCGATCCGGTCGTCCTGGTCGTCTCGACGGGGGAGGTGTACGGCGCCTCGCACGAGCCGCGCCCGCGCCGCGAGACCGATCCGGTCGCCCCGTGCTCGCCCTACGCGGCGAGCAAAGCGGGCGGGGAGCTCGCGGGGCTCGAGGCGTGGCGTCGCACCGGACTCCGCGTCATCGTGGCCCGCGCCTTCGCGCACACCGGACCCGGCCAGGACACGCGTTTCGTCGTGCCGGCCTTCGCGGAGCGCCTGCGGTTCGCGAAGCGGGTCGCAGCCCCCGTGGTAAAGGTCGGCAACCTCGAGCCGGTGCGGGAGTTTCTGCACGTGCGGGACGTGGTGGACGCCTACGCGCGACTCCTGGTCAAAGGGCAGCCGGGCGAGATCTACAACGTGGCGTCGGGGCAGGCCGTTTCGCTCGAGGAGCTGTTCTTCCGGTTGGCCGACCTGATCGGCGCACGGCCCATTCCCGAGGCCGACCCGGACCTGGTGCGTGGGGGGGACATCTTTCACCTGGTGGGCGACGCGACGAAGCTGCACGGGGCCACCGGGTGGACGCCCCGATACGCGCTCGACGACACGTTACGGGATGTGCTCGATGCCCAAGCGGACTGACCTGGAGCGGATCCTGCTCATCGGTTCCGGGCCGATTGTGATCGGCCAGGCCGCGGAGTTCGACTACTCGGGCACCCAGGCTGCGAAGGCTCTGACGGAAGAGGGCTACTTCGTCGTGCTCGTGAACTCCAACCCCGCCACGATCATGACGGACCCCGAGCTCGCCGACCGCACCTACATCGAACCGGTCACGCCGGAGTGGGTGCGCAAGGTGATCGAGCGGGAGCGGCCTGACGCCCTGCTGCCGACCATGGGCGGGCAGACGGCGCTCAACGTGGCGATGGCGCTGGCCAAGGACGGCACGCTCGAGCGCTTCGGCGTCGAGCTGATCGGCGCGAATGCACGGGCCATCCAGATGGCAGAGGACCGGGCGGAGTTCGGCGCCGCGATGCGACGCATCGGGCTGGCGACGCCGGTGGGCCGCACCGTGGCGTCCGTCGCGGATGGGCTCGCGGCCGCGGGCGAGACCGGCTTCCCGGCGATCATTCGACCGTCGTACACGCTGGGCGGCACGGGCGGTGGCGTCGCCTACAACCGCACCGAGCTCGAGGAGCTGGTCGAGCGGGCGCTCGAGCTGTCGCCGCTGCATACGACGCTGATCGAGCGCAGCGTGCTCGGGTGGAAGGAGTTCGAGCTCGAGGTCATGCGCGACCGGCGGGACAACGTGGTCATCGTGTGCTCGATCGAGAATCTCGATCCGATGGGGGTACACACCGGCGACTCGATCACCGTCGCGCCGGCGATGACGCTGAGCGATCGCGAGTACCAGCGCATGCGCGACGCGGCGATCGCCATCATCCGCGAGGTCGGCGTCGAGGCGGGCGGCTGTAACATCCAGTTTGCCGTGAACCCCGTCGACGGCGAGATGCTCGTGATCGAGATGAACCCGCGGGTGTCGCGCTCGTCCGCGCTCGCGTCCAAGGCCACGGGCTTCCCGATCGCCCGGATCGGCACCAAGCTGGCGGTCGGGTATACGCTCGACGAGCTGCCGAACGACATCACGAAGACCACCCCCGCCTCGTTCGAGCCGGTGCTCGACTACGTGGTGGTCAAGGTACCGCGATTCGCGTTCGAGAAGTTTCCCACGGCGGATTTCCGCCTCACGACGCAGATGAAGTCCGTGGGGGAGGCGATGGCCATCGGCCGCACGTTCAAAGAGGCGTTCCAGAAGGGACTCCGGGCGCTGGAGATCGGCCGGCCGGGCTGGGTGATCGGTGCGTCCCTGGCGGACGACCGGCTGACGAGCGACAGCCCGGAGGATCTGCGCGTCGCCCTGCGGACGCCCACTCCGGAGCGCGCCTTCCAGATCAAGCGGGCCCTGCTGGCGGGCGTCTCGGTGGACGAAGTCGCCCAGGCGTCGGGAATCGATCCCTGGTTCCTCTTTCAGATGGAAGAGCTGCTCGAGGCGGAGCGCTGGTTCGCCGCGCTGCCCCAGGGGGAGACCGGCGCCGCCGAGCTGCGTCGCATGAAGCGCATGGGGTTCTCGGATGCCCAGCTCGGGACGCTGCGCGGGGTCTCCGAGGAGGCGGTGCGCGAGACGCGGTGGCGACTCGCCGTGCACCCCGCCTACAAGACCGTGGACACGTGCGCCGGCGAATTTCCGTCAGTGACCCCGTACCTCTACGGCTCGTACGATGCGGAGAACGAATCGGAGCCCCTCGGGGCGCAGGGCATCGTGATCCTGGGCAGCGGGCCGAACCGGATCGGGCAAGGGGTGGAGTTCGACTACTGCTGCGTGCGGGCGGGGCTCGCGTTCCGCGAGCTCGGCTTCAAGACGGTGATGATCAACTCGAACCCCGAAACGGTGTCGACCGATTTCGACATTTCGGACAAGCTGTACTTCGAGCCGCTCACACTGGAGGACGTGCTCGAGATCGTGCGCTGGGAGCGGCCCAAGGGCGTCGTGGTTCAGCTCGGCGGGCAGACGCCGCTGCGGTTGACCAAGCCGCTCGAAGCGGCCGGAGTCCCGATCCTCGGCACGCCGCCCGACTCGATCGACATCGCGGAGGATCGCGGGCGCTTCGAAGCCCTGGCGGACCGCCTCGGAATAACACAACCCGCGAACGGCGCGGCGCGCTCCGTAGAGGAAGCCGTGAAGGTCGCCGAGCGCATCGGCTTCCCGGTGCTGGTACGGCCCTCGTACGTGCTGGGCGGGCGGGCGATGGAGATCGTGTATGATGAGGGCTCCCTGCGGGACTACTTCGAAAAGGCGGCTCGCGTCGCGCCCGAGCATCCGGTGCTGATCGACCGCTTCCTCGAGGACGCGTTCGAGGGCGACGTGGACGCCCTGGCCGACGGCACGCGGTGCGTCATTGGCGGTGTGATGCAGCATATCGAAGACGCCGGGGTCCATTCGGGGGACTCCGCCTGTGTGTTGCCGCCCTATCTGATCGGGGACCGGCAGGTCGACGAGATGCGCCGCTACACCAAGGCGTTCGCCGCAGCGCTTGGCGTGGTGGGGTTAATCAACGTGCAGTACGCCATCAAGGACGGCGTCGTCTACGTGCTGGAGGTCAACCCACGAGCGTCCCGGACGGTCCCGTTCGTGAGCAAGGCGACTGGGGTGTCCCTGGCGAAGCTCGCGGCGGCGGTGATGACCGGGCACACCCTGGACGAATTGGGTGTTCCCGATGACCTTCCGCTCCCCGGGGTGGCGGTAAAGGAGGCGGTCTTCCCCTTCACGAAGCTGCCCGGCGTCGATACCATCCTGGGCCCGGAGATGCGCTCCACCGGCGAGGTGATGGGGCTGGCGGACAGCTTCGGGATGGCCTTTGCCAAGGCGCAGATCGCCGCCGATGGCAGCCTGCCGCTTGCGGGCGGAATCTTCGTGACGGTGAACGACTCGGACAAACCGACCGTGCTGCCGATCGCGCGGCGGTTCCACGAGATGGGGTTTCGTCTGACGGCCACCGACGGCACGGCGCGGTACCTGCGAACCCGCGGCGTGCCGGCCGAGCGAGTGGCCAAGGTGCACGAAGGGCGGCCGAACGCGATCGACTTGATCGTGTCGGGCGACGTGCAGCTCCTGATCAACACGCCCCTCGGGAAGTTCACGCAGGCGGATGACTACGCGATCCGGCGGGCGGCGCTGATGCACCGCGTGCCGTACACGACGACGATGTCGGCCGCGAGCGCCGCCTGCGATGCGATCATCGCTCTGCGCAGCCGAACGGGCAGCGTGAGGAGTCTCCAAGAATGGCACGAAAGAACGACCGTCGAAAGCCGGCCGCCGGGAGCCGCAAAGGAAGCAGTCCGGGCGTAGCGAAGCCACCGGCCAAGCCGGTGGGGAAGGCGGGCAAAGGTGCCGCGAAGCCGTCGGCCCCGGCCGCGCCGCCCGCGCCGAAGGTCAAGTTCCGTGGGCGGGTGCTCGAGAACGAGCCCCTGGCACGCCATACCACGTACCGAATCGGCGGACCGGCGCGCTACCTCGTCACACCGGCCGACGTCGATGACGTCGCCAAGGCGCTGGAGCTCGCGCACGACCGCGGGCTGCCGTGGGTGGCGCTCGGCCTCGGCTCGAACGTGCTCGTCAAGGACGGCGGCTTCCCCGGGGTTGTCGTCCGGCTCGGGAAGGGTCTCGACCGCTTCGAGATGAAGGGCGCGACGGCGATCGTGGGAGCGGGCCTGCCGACGCCGCTGCTCGCCCGCCGCACGGCCGAGGCGGGCTTCGCGGGCGTGGAGCGCTTCATCGGGATCCCGGGCACGGTGGGCGGCGGCGTGTACATGAATGCGGGCGCGCATGGCGCCGAGTTCGCGGAAGTGCTCACGGAAGCCACCGTGATGGACGCCAAGGGGAAGATGCGACAGGTCCCGCGCAAGCAGATCTCGTTCAAGTACCGCTCCTCGAACCTTGGCAACGTGATCGTGCTCGAGGCGAAGCTGGCGTTGATCGAGGAGCCGCCCGCGAAGCTGAAAGACTTGCAGGCGCGCCTGCTGCGGTGGCGGAAGGCCGGCACCCCGTTCGACCAGCCGTGCTGCGGCTCGGTCTTCAGGAATCCAGGCGGCCCGCGTACCGCCGGCGCGCTGATCGACGAATGCGGGTTGAAGGGCTTTACCATCGGCGGCGCCCAGGTGTCGCCGCTGCATGCGAACTACATCGTCAACACCGGCACCGCGACTGCGAGTGACGTGCTCAAGGTCATCGAACACGTGCGGAAGACGGTCGCCAAGAAGACGGGCGTCGAGCTGGAGCTCGAGGTCAAGGTGATCGGGGTTTAGATGGCGGAGTTCTTCGTCCACGAATCGAGCTATGTCGACGACGGGGCGCAGGTCGGCCGGGGAAGCAAGATCTGGCACTTCTGCCACGTCATGGCCGGCGCGGTGATCGGCGAGCGTTGCAACCTGGGCCAGAACGTGGTGGTGATGCCCGGCACGCGCATCGGCAACAACGTCAAGATCCAGAATAACGTGTCGATCTATGAGGGCGTGACCCTCGAGGACGACGTGTTCTGCGGGCCGTCGTGCGTGTTCACCAACGTGCTGAACCCCCGGAGCCACGTGTCGCGCAAGCGCGAATACCGGTCCACGCGCGTGAAGCGGGGCAGTTCGATCGGTGCCAACGCGACCATCCTGTGCGGCGTCACGCTCGGCGAGTACGCGTTCATCGGCGCGGGAGCGGTCGTGACGTCCGACGTGCCGGCGTACGCGCTGATGGTGGGCGTGCCGGCGCGTCGCGTGGGATGGATGTGCCAGTGCGGCGAGCGGCTCTTGGTGTCGGGCGGCAAAGCCACCTGCGCCGTGTGCGGCACCCCGTACGAGGAGTCGAATGGCGCCCTCCAGCCGACGGCTCGGCCCGCCTCGCCCCGCCGCGTGGGATAGTCGCCCGCCCAGGTGACGGTGATATCGTGAACGTGCCTCTGCTCGACCTGGTGGCGCAGCATCGCACCATCCGGGACGAGGTCCTTCCCGCACTGCTGGCGGTCGTCGAGTCGCAGCAATTCGTGATGGGCCCTCCGGTGCTACAGCTCGAGGCTGCGGTGGCCCGGATCGCTCACGCGCGGCACGGCATCGCGTGTGCGAGCGGGACGGACGCGCTGCTACTGCCGCTCAAAGCGCTCGACCTCGAGTCCGCAGACGAGGTCATTACGACGCCGTTCACGTTCTTCGCCACCGCCGGGGCGATCCATAACGCAGGCGGGACACCGGTGTTCGTGGACATCGAGCCCGACACCTTCAATATCGATCCGGCCGCGGTGGAGGCCGCCATCACGCCCCGCACGCGTGCCATCCTACCGGTTCACCTGTACGGCCAGATGGCCGACATGGAGCGTCTGCTGGCGATCGCGCGGGCTCACGGCGTCAAGATCGTCGAGGATGCGGCCCAGGCGATTGGCGCGCGCCGCTCGATTGACGGGGAGTGGCGCATGGCGGGCGAGCTCGGGTGGGCCAGCGGGTTCTCTTTCTTTCCGAGCAAGAACCTGGGTGCGTGGGGTGACGGCGGGATGATGGTCACGTCGGACGACGCCCTGGCCGAGCGCCTCCGGAGGCTCCGGCTGCACGGCGGCGCGAAGCAGTACCACCACGACGAGGTGGGCACCAACTCGCGGCTCGACTCGCTCCAGGCCGCCGTGCTACTGGCGAAGCTGCCGCACCTCGCGGCCTGGTCGGCGAAGCGCCGGGAGCACGCGGCGTATTACACGCGCGGGCTCGCCGATCTCCCGGCGGTCCGACCGCCGGCGGTGGACCCTGCGAACGAGCACATCTTCCATCAGTACACCGTGCGCGTCGAGCGCCGGGACCAGCTCCAGGCGCACCTCAAGAGTCAGGGGATCGGAAACGCGGTCTATTATCCCGTGCCGCTGCACCTGCAGCCCTGCTTCAGACATTTGGGGTACCGGCCGGGCCGGCTGCCCGAGTCGGAGCGGGCGTCAGCCGAGGTGCTGTCGCTGCCTGTCTACCCGGAGCTGACGCGCGGGCAGCTCGACTGCGTGATCGAGACCATCCGTGGATTCTATCGGTGAGTCGGCTCAAGCTCGGCGTGATCGGCGCCGGCGCGTGGGGCCGGAACCATGTCCGCACCGTCGCGGGCCTGGCGGAGGGGGAGCTGGCGGCAGTCTGCGACGCCGACGCGAAGGTGCGCGAGGTCGTGGCGCGGCAGTACCCTGCGGCGCACGTCACGGCCGACGCCGCCGATCTCCTGGGCCGGGTGGACGCGGTCGTGATCGCGTCACCGGCGGCCACGCACGCCCGGTTCGCGTTGCAGTGCGTCGAGGCTGGAAAGCCGTGTCTCGTCGAAAAGCCTTTCGCCTTGAGCGTGAGGGACGCGGAGGCCGTCGCGCGGGCCGCCGCGGACGCCCGCGTCCCCGTGCTGGCGGGCCACTTGCTGGTGTTTCACCCCGCGGTGGAGCGGTTGCGGGCGCTGGTGCAGGGGGGAGATCTTGGGCGGATCTATTACCTGTATGGTCTCCGCGTCAACCTGGGGCAGGTGCGCGCTGACGAGAACGCCCTGTGGAGCTTCGGGCCCCACGATGTCTCTGTGGCACTGTACTTGCTCGGGGATGCCCCCATACGGGTAGCAGCGCAGGGGAAGAGCTACCTGCAGCCGAAAGTCGAGGACGTCGTCTTCCTGACCATGGAGTTCGGGAGCGGCGTGCTCGCGCACGTGCAATTGTCGTGGCTTGACCCTCACAAGGCACGGAAACTTACCGTGGTAGGAGCGAAGAAAATGGTCGTGTTCGACGATATGGAGGCGCGCGAGAAGCTCCGTATCTATGATAAGGGCGTAGAACGGCCGCCGGAGTACGGGTCATACGGCGAGGCGCTGTCGGTCCGGGAGGGCGACATCTTCATCCCCAAGATTCCCAACGTCGAGCCGCTCGCCGCCGAGCTCGGCCACTTCGTCCGTGTGGCCCGGGGGGCGGAGCCGCCCCGCGCGAGCGCGGAGGATGGAGTCCGCGTCGTCACGGTGCTCGAGGCGGCGACGCGCTCCTTGGCGACCGGCGGCGCGCCGGTGCCCCTATGAGCCCCGCCGTCCAGACTCCGGCCGACGTCCTGATCGCCAAGGCCAAGGATCGCTCCGCGCTGATCGGGATCGTGGGTCTCGGCTACGTGGGCCTGCCGCTCGCGATGGAGTTCGCGCGCGCCGGCTTTCGCGTGCTCGGGTTCGACGTCAGCAAAGCGGTCGTGGAGGGTCTGACCCAGGGACGCTCCCACGTCCAGGATGTGCCGAGCGCGGAGGTGGGGTCCTTCACGAAGGACGGCATGTTCACTGCGACGACGGACCTGGGGCGGCTGCGCGAGCCCGACGTCGTGTCGATCTGCGTGCCCACCCCCCTGTCCAAGACGAAGGACCCCGACGTGAGCTACGTGCTCGCGGCGACCAACGCGGTGAAGCAGGCACTGCGGCGCGGCCAGCTCATCGTGCTCGAATCCACGACGTATCCTGGTACCACGCGCGAGCTGATGCTCCCCGCACTGGAGGGTACGGGGCTCAAGGTGGGGGAGGACTTCTTCCTCGCGTTCTCACCGGAGCGGGTGGACCCCGGAAACCCGAAGTGGAACACGCACAACACGCCCAAGGTGGTGGGTGGGCTCACGGCGGCCTGTCGACGCGTGGCAATGGCGATTTACGAGCCGGCGATCGAACGCCTCGTGGCCGTGTCTTCCACCGAAGCGGCCGAGCTCGTGAAGATTCTCGAAAACACGTTTCGCAGCGTGAATATCGGACTGGTCAACGAGATGGCGATCGTGTGCGACAAGCTCGGTGTCGACGTGTGGGAAGTGATCGAGGCCGCGGCGACGAAGCCGTTCGGGTTCATGAAGTTCACGCCGGGCCCCGGCGTCGGGGGCCATTGTATCCCGCTCGATCCCCATTATCTCGCGTGGAAGATGCGGACG
>Ga0209158_1000527_pt1 | contig 27928 bp, 28 predicted proteins | sample GraSoiAngelo_140_FD_185897 | JGI IMG/M metagenome (GOLD analysis project Ga0209158, IMG submission 185897) | Grasslands soil microbial communities from the Angelo Coastal Reserve, California, USA - 14_0929_12_30cm (SPAdes) (version 2) | ecosystem: Environmental > Terrestrial > Soil > Grasslands ...
GACCGTGCCGGCCGATCTGGACCGGCTGATTCACGAACGCATTCGCCTGGGTATCGTCAGCGCGCTGGCGGTCAACCGCTCGCTGACTTTCAACGAGCTGAAAGCGCTGCTGAAAACCACCGACGGCAACCTGAGCGTTCACGCCCGCAAACTGGAAGAAGCCGCTTACATTGTGTGCACCAAGTCTTTCGACGGGCGCTTGCCGAAAACGGAATATCGCCTGACACCGGCGGGGCGGCGGGCGCTGGAGCGCTACCTGAATCACATGGAAGCGCTAATCCGCGCGACGCGCGAAGGCTGAGCGGCAAAAAAATTTAGGTTTTCACTTTGTGTCGCAGAGTAGTTTACAGAGCTTCCCCGCGGCGGAGAAGGAACATGCTTATGCCTCATCTGACGGTACGCCAACTTCCCACGCTGCCGCCGGCCATCGCCCAGGCCCCGCGGCTGCACGTCGCCATCATCTCGGACGGCAATGGCCGATGGGCCACTTCGCGAGGTTTGCCGCGCTCCGCAGGTCATCGCGCGGGAGCGGAGTCTGCCCGCCGCGTGATCGAGGCTGCGCCCCGCATGGGCATTCATACACTGACGCTTTTCGCGCTTTCCTCCGCGAATTGGCAGCGTCCCGCTGCCGAAGTCCAGGCCATCTTGCGTCTGCTGCAGGAGTACCTTCTTACAGAAACGCACCACTGCATCGACGAAGGTGTGCGGCTCAGCATCATCGGGCGCCGCGATCGCTTGCCCGCCGCGCTGCGCCAGGCCATCGCGGATTCCGAAGCCGCCACGGCAAAGGGCCCGCGGCTGCACCTTCGGCTGGCGGTGGATTATTCCGCCCGCGAAGCCATCTATCACGCGGCCTGCCGCTTTTACAAAGTCACCGAGCTTTCGCCCCAGTCTTTTAGCACCGTGCTTGCCGAAGTCCACCGCGGGGGCTCCACGGAGGTCGATTTGTTGATTCGTACCGGCGGCGAACAGCGGCTCTCCGATTTTCTCTTGTGGGAATGCGCCTTCGCGGAATTCGTGTTTCTGCAAAAACGCTGGCCGGACTTTACGGCCGCCGATCTGGATGCGGCGGTGAAGGAATTCAGCCGACGCGAACGCACCCGTGGTGCGCTACCGGATGCCATCGCGGGTTAGCGGGATGGACATCCTCCCGTGGTGAACCGTCGTGAACCAGGGGATGCCCGAGTGTCAGGCAGCTTTTGACCGCTGGCCGCAGCCTCTCCACGCCACACACCCGACCGGTCCGGCCCGGGGGAGTTCTTAAGCTACTCACAATAAGCAGGTTGCGGTTGCCGCCGGCATCCCTAGCCCACCCCTGACATTTCATCCGGCGCGGTCGTCTATACCCCAGGAGCCAGGAATGGGAACTATGGGACTGGCGCTGCCTTGGAAGGCTAGAATCTCTTCCATGCCGCGCGAACGGGGGACGCGAGTGGAACCTTCCGAGCACTTTGCTGGCGGCCCCCGTCCGGCCCTCGGGGAGGCCAGCAGCGAGGATGCCGCACTGGCCGCGGCGTGTCGATCCGGCGATCTGCGCGCCTACGACCGTCTCTACACCTTGCATGGCGCGCGCATGAAGAACCTGGCGCGCAATGTCCTCGGCAACCCCAGCGACGCCGAAGACGCCGTGCAGGAGACCTTCTTGAAAGTGCAGCGCAGCATCGCCAGCTTTCGCGGCCAATCCAGTTTCGTCACTTGGACCTACCGCATCCTGATCAACACCTGTTACGACGCGCGGCGCAGCCGGCTGCGCAAAAAGGAAGTCGCCAACGACGATTCCCAGGAGACCCCGCGGCCTGAGCCCCGGGCACCGGGAGCGCATCCCTCTCTCCGCATGGCGCTGGAGCGCGCTCTGGCCAAGCTCACCCAACACCAGCGTGATGTTTTTCTCCTGTACGAGGTCGAAGGATTCCGCCATGCGGAAATCGCCGGGATGCTCGAAATGACCGAGACGGCCTCGAAGAACACACTTTTTCAGGCCAAGAAGAATCTCCGCCTGATGCTTGAGCCTCCGCGGGACAGCGCCGCAGAGACACGGTGAAAATCATGCAGGTCACTTGTAACGATCGCGATCCGATTTTCGAAGATGGCACGCTCGCCGAATGGGCGGCGCTGGAAGCACACGCGGCCACCTGCCCGCTCTGCGCGGAGGAGGTTCGTGCCTGGAAATCGCTGAGCGTGGCGGCGGGGGAATTGCGCGACTACTCGGACAGCCCTTCGTTCTGGCCGCGGATCGAACGCGCACTGGCCGAAGAGGCGGCGCGAAATCCGCGGCGCGCCGAGCGCCAGGGTTGGTTCTCGTTCCTGCCCAGCCTTTCGCCTGCCTGGCCAGCGGCCCTGGCCGGCGCCTTGGTTCTGATTCTGATTCTGACGCTCTCCGCGGCCTGGATCTATCTTCGCCGTCCAGTCGACGGGCGCGGTACCGAAGATCAATCACTTCTAAAGAGCAAGGCCCTCAAAGAGGTGGAAAGCGCGGAAACGGCTTACCAGCGGTCGATTGACAAGCTCGCGGCCGAGGCCAAGCCGCAACTTGAAAGTCCGGCGACCCCGCTGCTCGCCGACTATCACGAGAAATTACTTGTTTTGGATAGCGCCATCGCTGAACTGCGCGCGCAAGCGGGAATGAATCCATCGAACGCGCAACTGCGCTACCAGTTGCTCGCCATGTATGAGGAAAAGCAGCACGCGCTGGAGGAAGTTTTGGAGACTAAACGGTAATGATTCGTATTCCATCCATTTTCCGAAGAGAGCCGTTGCGGCTTGCCGCGCTTGCGGGACTGCTCTCTGCGATGCTGCTTTTCACGGCCAAGCCCGTGCCCGCCGCAAATTCCGCGCAGCACCAAGTGTCGAGAGATTTTCAGCAGACGGTGACGCTCGGGGCGGGTCAGTCCGTGCGCGTCGAGCACAAGTTCGGTAGCGTCAGACTCCACGGTGAGGCCGGCCGCGAGGTCAAGATTTCTGCCACCATCCGGGCGCAGGCGAGTTCGCACGAGGAAGCGGAATCCTTCGCGCAAAAAATCAAGATTGAAGTACAGCAGACTGGCGAAGGAGTCCGCATCAAGACCATCTATCCCGAGGAAGAGAAGAAATGGTTTCACGCTGGCAAGAACTCTTCGTGGTCCGTCAGTTATGACATTGCCATGCCCTCCGACGCGCCGATCACCGTGCGAAACAGTTTCGGGAGTGTTGAGGTAGCCGGCCTTCACGGAGCTGCGGATGTCGAGAACGGCTACGGCATGCTCACCGTCCGTGACGCCGGCGCCGGCCGGTGGAACAATGCTTTTGGCAGCATTGAGCTTACCGGGGCCACGGGAAATGTCTCCGTGAGCGACAACAACGGCTCCGTGCAAGTGTCGGACGTAAAGGGCACTCTCGAGGTACGCAATCGTTTCGCCAGCATCACAGCACGAAGTATTCAGGGCGCGGCAACCATTACCGGCGGCAATGGCGCCGTTACCTTGACGGATGCCGCCTCCGCAAACATCACAACTTCGTTCGGCAGCGTCGACGCACGGAATATCCGTGGTGATCTTTCGGTCCGCGACAACAACGGAAACGTAGAGATTTTGGGTGTCGGCGGTGCTGCTGACATTACCAATAGTTTCGGCAACGTCACCTTTGCCGATGTCCGTGGCCGCGTGAATTGCACCACCAACAATGGCCGGGTCAAGGGTAGCTCGGCGACGGGCGGCTCCGTGACCATTCGCGATTCCTTCGGCAACATTGAGTTGGATACCATCAGTGGCGCTCTGCAGGCCGAAACTTCCAACGGAAGAATCACCGTGCGCGACGCGCGCGGAAGCGTCACGTTGAAGTCCTCCTTTGGCGCTATCGAAGCCTCAAACGTTCCGAAAGGAATTCGCGCCATCACGGGGAACGGGGACATCACGCTCACCGACATCGGCGGAGATACTTTTGCCAAGACCAGTTTCGGAAGGGTCTCGACGGAACGCATCAGCGGCAATCTGACGGTGGAAAACAGCAATGGTTCGGTGACCGCAAGAAACGTAAAGGGCGACACCGGCGTGAATACCTCTTTTGCTGGCGTCACCTTGGAATCGATCGGGGGGCGAATCACCGTGGACAATCAGAACGGAGCGATCTCGGTGACGGCCATGCGTCCGGCCAGCGGTTGCCGCGACATTTCCCTCAAAACATCGTTCTCCTCCATCCGCGTGAGCATTCCCGAGGGGTTGGGCTACAACCTCACGGCGAGGACTTCATTCGGCCGGATATCTTCCCAATTGCCGGTCACTTCAACGGGCAGCATCGGGGGCGATACCCTAAACGGCACCATCGGTTCGGGCGGCTGCCAGCTGCAGCTCACTGATTCCAACGGAAACATCGAAATCGCCAAAGCTCCCTGATCGTGGGTGCTCTCCTTCATCCTGCGGACTGCCGCGCGTGGGCCATCGCGAACGCTTTCTTCAGGACGCGTGTGGCGGTCTCCGTAAGATGAAATCGGGCGAGTTCCTCTTCGCGTGCGAATGCCACCTCAGTTACATCGCTTCCCGCGCGGGGTTCACCGCCGAGGCGTTCGCAAAGATAGTCCGCAATGACAAAGTGAAATCGCGGCCTTCCTTTAACCGCTCCGCCGGTTGAACCATCCTGCAGGTAAATCCGATCGAACACTTCGATCAGCTCGAGAACGCGAACTTCGATTCCGGTTTCTTCCAGCAATTCGCGAGCGACACCTTCCTCCAGACTCTCGCCGATCTCCAGTGTGCCACCCGGAATTGACCATTCACCAAGCAACGGCTGGTTGCCGCGGCGGATCAGCAGCGTGCGGCCCTGATCGATAATCACGCCCCCGATGCCAACCACTGGCCGTTCGGGGTATTCTCTGGAAGAACTCATTGGCAACATCTTTCTGCCCATAATGCCATGGCATTCAAAGCAGTGCCATCAAGCGCGGGAGTTGACTTCATACCCCGCGGTATATAATACGCTGCACGGTGGCGGGCACGGTCCTCGTACCCCCACTTTGCAAACAACTGTACGGAGGGTGGACCCGTGATCCGTTGCCCTGAATGTTCCGCCGAAATCGATGTCGATGAAGACGAAGTCGAAGAAGGCGAGATCCTGAGTTGCCCCGAGTGTGAATCTGAACTCGAGGTCTCGCAGACGCATCCCGTCCACCTAAACCTCATCGCCGATGATTCGGACGAAGAGGACGACGAGGAAGATGAAGGCAAGACCGGTGAAAATGGCGACCTCATCGACGATGATGATGACGACGACGAAGAAGAAGACGAGGAGTAACAGGTACGTCCCACCCGCCTGGCATCCTGCTGTGCTCGTACCGCCATCTAAATCTGTCAGGAGCAGAAAAGTGCACTTGGCGCGATGGATGGCAATTCTCTCGACGGCTGGGCTGGTAGCTTCCTTGGGCGCGGCATTTGGACAGGTCCAGGAGGCGGTGCCACCGCCGCCTAGTTCCGCCGCCGCTCCGCAAGCCCCTGCGGCCACGCCGGGTAAACCGGCCAAGAAAAAATACAGCCACGCAAATGATTTTTTGATTCGCGGAACCGTCTTTACGGACAAAGCCCTTTCGTTTCCGGGCGTGCAACTCCGCATCCGGCGGGCAGGAGAGAAGAAATTCCGTTGGGAGAGCTACACGAATTCGCGCGGTGAATTTGCCATCCGTGTGCCGCAGGGCTCAGATTATGAGCTGCTGGTTCGCGTAAAGGGTTTCGCCGAGCAGACCCGCACCATCGATGCCAAAACCGGCGGGAATGAGGAAAGCATGGTGTTCCGAATGCAGCCGGCTGCAGGAGACAAGGGATGAACGTGCGGCGACGCATTTGCGGTGTGGCGGTGCTTCTCTCGCTCTTGGCTGCCGTTGGTGGGGCTCAGGACAAGAAGCGTGAAGCTCAGCTCCGCACGGTGCGCGGCGTGGTGGCGGACAAGTCCGATAGCCCTCTTTCCGGCAGCGTAGTTTTTCTGAAAAACGTACGCACCAATTCCGTCCGCAGCAGTTACACCGATGACAGCGGAAACTACCGTTTCAGCGGCTTAGATCCTAATGCCGATTACGAATTGCATGCGGAAAAAGAAGGCGCCAAATCTCCCACCCGTACGGTCTCCAGCTTCGACAGTCGCAAGGACATCGTTCTGAATCTCAAAATCGAGAAGAAAAAGAGCTGACTCTCGTTTTCCGTCCGCAAGCGAGCTAGGTCGGGGGAACTGCCCGCAAAGGCGCGCCGTTTTGCTGAAACCACGAGCGACGCGGGGCAAAATCCCCCCTGCCGGGTGTCCTGCGGGTAAAACCCTTTCTTCATGCAGCGAATCTAAGTTGGGACCAAGCATTGTGGAAACGAGGTCGTCCCTTTTGCTACTGAAATGCACGGTGCCGGGAGACAATTAGGGTTATCCATGGTCAGGCAAAATGATATGCAGGGTCACATCGCGCTTTCAGTTCTCGTGGGACTATTGCTTGTCGTTTCGCCTGCCTTGGCACGACAGCAAGAGGGCCAGCAGCCCGCTCCGGATCCCCAAAAAAGAAGTACGAAAGAGGGGAAGGAGGATAAAGACAAACCCGGCGGGACGGTTGGAAAGAGCAAGCTCGAGAAAGAAACCGGAACCATTAATGATCGTATTTTCGAGGTCCTGCCGAACTACGGGACGGTCGAAAACACCAAGAATCTTCCGCCGCTCACCGCCGGACAGAAGTTCAGATTGGCAACCGCCGGCGTTTTTGATTGGGGGGCTTATCCCTTCAACGTCATCCTGGCGGGAATCGCGCAAGCAAAGAATGATCCAAAAGAGTGGGGACAAGGATGGGACGCCTACGGAAAACGCTATGGCGCGTCCTTCGCCGATAACAGCATCGGCACCTATATGACGACAGCAATCTTCCCCAGCTTGCTACATGAAGATCCGCGGTACTACCAGTTGGGAAAAGGGCGCTTCGCTCACCGCGCCTACCATGCTATCAACCGGCTCTTTGTTGTTAGGACGGATTCAGGACACGAGCGCTTCAATTTCTCGGAATCGGCTGGCAATGCGGCGGCCGCGGCACTCTCCAATGCCTACCATGTTCCGGAGGATCGCACCGCCTCGCGAAACGCCTCCACGTTTGCCTTTTTGATTCTGTATGACGGTATGAACAACGAATTGAAGGAATTCTGGCCGGATATTCGCCGCAAAGTGTTTCATAAGAATACGCCGTAGTACAGCGCGGCTTACTGTTCCTAAGAGCCTTTCTAGCAGCGTTGGCGCACTCGTAGGTAATTCGGGCCCAGCCGCAAGACTATAACGCAACTCCCGGAGTGCTTTGGGCGTTGCATCATCAGTCGAGGGTGGAAATTAGTTTTCGACGGAAAACGTCTTCGGAGAATGCACGCAACCACTATGAAAACGGCTCGAAGAGTTGTGTTTCCCGCTTGCCGCACGATTTCCATCGCGCTGCTGCTGCTCGCCTATCCGACTTTCGCTCGACAGCCACAGAGCGCAGGTTCCAACCTTCCCAGGGGCTCTCTTACGGGAAGGATCACGGTAGTCTCCGGGGAAGGGGCCACCAATAATCTTAGCGGAGTCACCGTAAAGTTGACGGGTCCGGCGATGGGAGCGGTACCCCCATCGACGGTTAGCGATGCGGACGGCCGCTACGAGTTCACTGCTCTGGCCACCGGAACCTACACACTGGAAGCGAGTGCCGATGGCTTTAAGCCCTGGTCCGCCAAGATAACCCTCGGTGCGGACCAGGCGCTTGTCAAAGACCTCGTTCTACAGATTAGTTCGGTTAATCAGCAAGTCGAAGTTCAAGGAGAGGCCCCCGAAATTGCCACTCAGAATGTAGCGATAACTGCCACGGTCAACACCGAACAATTGGAGAGCCTGCCTTTGCCCACCCAGAAATTTACTGAGGCTTTGTCCTTGATTCCGGGTGTCATTCGGACCTCCACGGGCAAGCTGACATTCAAGGGCCAGGCTGAAAGCCAGGGGATGCTGGTGGTGGACTCGGCGGAAAACGTGGATCCCGTCTCGGGAAGCTTTTCGATTCCCATTCCTGTCGACATCATTCAATCCATGACGGTTTACAGTTCGCCCGAGAGTTCTGCGTACGGAGGTTTTACCGGGGGTCTGACCACCATCGAAACGAAGCCGCCATCTGGCACATGGGATTACAAGCTGCGCGATTTCATCCCGGCATTCCGGGGAAAGAACGATCACCTCGTGGGGCTAGCCAACTGGACGCCACGATTTGAGTTCGAAGGCCCGCTCATCAAAAACAAGATGAATTTCACCGAAGAGGTGACCTACGAATTGCGAAGACAGCCTGTGCGCGGGTTGTCGTTTCCCGAGAATGAGATCAAGACGAGAAGCGTCTCGTCCTTCACGAACCTTCAGGTGATACTTTCCCCTCGACACGTGCTGAACTTCAACGCCAATGTTTTCCCCATGGAACTCGACTTTGCCAACATCAATGCGCTGATCCCGCAAACCGCGTCCACGAACTATGGCCGCAGGGGAGTATCCATCGGCTTCTCCGATTCCTATCAGTTCGGCTCAGGAGCGTTGCTGAACACCGTGGTTCGCTACACCCGCTTCGACAGTAATGCCCACGGGCAGGGACCCGCCGACATGGAAATCTCACCGGCAGGGTGGGGCGGCAATTACTTCAATAGTTGGAATCGGAGAGCCAACCAATTGGAAGTCTTGCCCGCGTATCAGCTCTCGGCGAAGTCGTGGCACGGTAGTCATGAAATGCGGTTGGGCACGGATATCCTGTATCGTGACTATGACGGTAGCAGCATTTCCCATCCGCTCGAGCTGTTGAGGCAGGATGGCTCGGTTGCCGAACGGATCGACTTTCAAGGCGCGGGCCTGTTGAGCGCATCGGATGCGGAGGTCGCGGAGTTTATCCAGGATCACTGGATTCTGAACAGCCATTTGACGCTCAGCTTCGGGGCACGTTTGACCACTCAATCCATCGGTCGCGATGCCGCCTTCGCGCCACGCATCGGCGCGGCCTATTCGCTGAATGAAGGAAAGACCGTAATCCGTGCCGGAGCCGCCGAGGTTTACGGCCATGTCCCGTTGCTGGCGGCCGACTTCACCAGCAATCAGGCGCGCGTACTCAGCTTCTTCGATTCCTCCGGCGCGCTGATGGGCCAGCCCGTCGTGCTAGTAAATTCCTATCTTGTTTCGGGCGCGCCCCCCAGTGCGCCTGGCGTGCCGCGCGACCCTGGATCAAGCCCTCGCACGTTTAGCTGGAATGTCGTGCTTGAACACCAAGTGCGCAAGAATCTTAATCTCCGGGCTAGCTATCTTGACAGCCACACCGTGGATCTCTTTTTTCTCGATCCGGTCCTTCGACCGAACGCTACGGGTATCTTGTCCTCGGACGTTCCCAATCGCATTGTAGCCTCGGGATTCTTCCGTCTTCCCTGGAAAATGGTTATTAGCCCCGTAGCTGACACGCATTCGGGATTGCCATTTTCAAACGTAGACGTTCTGCAGAACTATGTCGGTGTGCCCGATGACCAGCGCTTCCCCATTTACTTCTCACTTGACGTAAGGCTTTACCGGGAGTTTGCCGTTCACATACCGCGCACGGAGCGTTCCAAGACTCACAAGGTTCGTCTCGGCGTATATTCGACTGACATCACGAATCGTCAAAACCCACACGACGTATATAACAACGTCACGTCTCCCATCTTTGGCCAGTTCGCGGGTTTCCAGCGGCGTTACACCGGCCTGGTATTAGATCTGATTCAGTAAGCTTCCTCTGTTGTGTAGTTGCTCCCCGAATCGTCCCAGCCGAGTTTCTTCAGGTAGAGCGACTGCACGGACCGGTGGCGGCGAGCAGGCCGCTAGCCTCACCTTCGGCTAATGTCCAGGGAAGGGAATCCAGGCCGGACAGTAGTCGCTTCACAAGAAATACGCGGTTGCTCGGCGCCGCCTGCCAGGAGCGCATGCCCTATGGCCGTACGGGAGCCCAGACCTGCACGGCCCTGGGGACCACTTCGATTTCCACGGGCGTTGGCCCCAGAATCTCTCCGTCGCCGTGGAACATGCAAGGCCGGTCGGTGGTGAGCCGCACGTGTTGGGCGCGCCAGCGTTTCACGCGTGAAGTTCGAAGTTCACCGCTGCCCATCAGTCGCGGCAGTAGTCGCAGCACTCCGAGCGTACCGATATCTTCGATCAGGACCACGTGGAGCGACCCGTCGTCGAGGGTCGCGCCGGGAGCCAGTCTCAAACCGGCACCATAGGTCGGAGAATTCAACACCGCTGCCAGCAGCGCTTTCGCTTCCCAGGAGACGACCTCGCCCTCCGGAAAGTCGATGCGGACTTCGAGGGGTACGTAGCTCACCAGCGCTCGTAGTGCTGACGCGATGTAACGCCATCGACCGGGGAGCCAACGGTACGGACCATTCGCGTAGCGCGCTGCCTCGGCGTCAAGTCCAACACCTCCCCCACCTGCATAAAATCGCGCTCGCCCCTCGGCGGTGCGTACTCTCACAAGATCCACAAAGCGCGGCTGGCCCCGCAGGATCGCTTCAGCCGCCTTGACGGGATCATCCGGCAAGGCCAGCGCCGCGGCGAAATCATTTCCTCCTCCGATAGGGAGAATACCCAAGAGCGCGTCGGCCCCGAATGCCGCGTTCGCTAGCGCCTGAAACGTTCCATCTCCACCCATGGCAAACAGCACACGCCTTCCTTGCGATATGGCATTTTTCGCGGACGACTCGAGTTCCGCCGCACTGTTCGTCATCACAATTTGCGCATGAATGCGGAACGCTTCGAATAGTTTCTGGATCGGTGGCAGACAAGAGCGTGCCCGGCCTCCGCCGGCCACGGAGTTGACGAATACGGTGACCGTAGACTCACGCAGAATGCTAGACGCTTCCGCGCGATCAATCATGCTTCTGCTCCTCGGCTCCAACCGGCAGACCCAGGCAGAGCGATTCCCGCTCTACCCTCTCAATGTCTTTTCGAGCAGTTTAGCGTTCAGGATGCGCCTTGAACATACTACCTGGGAACCCAGCGGGTGATGGGGCTGTGGAACAGCGGTCGTGGAGCGATCATACTGCGGATAAATTTGATCTGTTCAAGCCTCCGGTCTTAAAGCGAATCTGCCCAATGCTCGAACCGCTAAACGGAGCAGCGTTTGTGGGAGCAGCCAGTCTAGACGAGTCGCTCTTTCGGGCTGGTGAGATGGACTGCACGAACGATGTCCCTGCAATGGTGTGGGTTCCGGAAATTGTGGCGGGCTAATTCCGGAAATTCTGGCACGGTCTGCCGTTCCCGGCAATGCCTCCTCCAAGTTCAGATGACCGGTTCGCCCGGAGGGTCCATCGAGATGAATGAACCGCCCACGTTCCAGGACAGATCCAGAATAGCGGCCGCCAGATCCTCATCGTGCAGCACCTTGCCCCACGTGCGGAGCGGCTTGTTGGTGGTGGTGAAGATCCTACGCGCCCTGGGTTCGTGCGCGTCAGGAGCAGTTGGAGGCTGATGTTCGTCGCACTTGGAGACTCCTGAATCACAACGAAGGGTACACGCCCGGGTACACGAAAAAGCGTGCGCGTGTAATTCCTTTCAAATCAAGAAGAAGGAATGGTGCCGGCGGGGGGAATCGAACCCACGGCCTAGGGATTATGAGACCCTCGCTCTTCCACTGAGCTACGCCGGCAGGACGCAGTCCTTTATGCTACGGATTCGCCTGCGAATGTGTCAAGGCGCTGTATTTGTCGGATTTGTCGGGACGGACTAGGCCTCCTAGAGAAGGTTCTGGCCAGGCCAGCCGAAGCCAGCCGCAACACACTGACTGAACCGAGAGCAGAGAAGTGCGGTTATCGGGATCCTGCGGAAATCCCTGGCAGCCTTCGTAGGAGACTCACGAGCGCCATTGGTCCTATTAATTCTAGTACCTCAGTACCGTTGACCCACACAGTCGCAGAAACTATCCTGCACTGGATGGAACACGTCCCACACACCGAGGTAGGCGAAAGCTTATCGAAAGAATGGGATGAGTAGCTGTGTATTGATAGGAAACAGGCTTATCGTCTGAACCGCTTGACATTGGTTATGTAACATATACTGTTTCCGGGGTTGTTTCCTCACCTCGGAGGCACAATGTCACGTAAACTAACGGTTCTCTTCCTCGCCATGCTCGTACTGGTCGGGGCAATGAGTCTAAAGACGATAGTCGTCACGCATGGGAGTAATGGCTCCATAATCATGGCGAACGGTGGGGCACCACAGCCGCCGACACCATGGAAGAATGGTGGAGCGCCGCAACCACCGACGCCTTGGAAGAACGGTGGAGCGCCGCAACCGCCGACGCCTTGGAAGTAATCCGCTGAACTGATATTTTGCGGGAAGGACCGGGGCGCGGCAAGGATGGTTTCGTGCTTGGTCCTTACGAATATGTTGTCTGGCTTCTGTGCACGGTGCTGGAGTCAGCAGTAGTGGTGTGCGCATACAAGAAGGACGCGCTTCGGCGTTATATCCTTCTGAATGTGTACATGGCTGCATCCGTGGTGTTCAGCATTGCCCGCTACAACATCCTCAGCCACTATGGTTTTACGTCCAAGGAATATCTCTACTTCTATTATTATTCGGACTCCCTGCTCACCATTGTCCTTTATTTTGCCTTGATGAGCCTCTATTCTCACATCTTCAGTGATTTGAAAGCCGAGCGCTACATCAGGATCGGGACCCTAATCCTATTTTCCGGCACGGCACTGTTTTCCTACGCCGTGGTTCAGCAGTCCAGTTCCAAGCTGGTGACACATTTCGTAGTGGAGCTTTCCCAAAATCTCTACTTTGTCGGGCTGGTCCTGACTTACATCCTGTGGGCCGCCGTGATGAAAATGCGTGAAACGCGCACGCGATTGATTCAGCTGGTACTCTCGATGGGTGTCTATTTCAGCCTGTTTGCGGCCAACTTTGCGTTGCAAAACCTTTATCAAAGCCGCGGCAATTTCTTTGAATTTCTGACGCCCTTGTTCGGCTGCTTCCTCCCGTTGTCGTGGGCTTATACCTTCTGGCACCTTCCGGAAGATGCTCGTATCGTGCCTTCCCGGCTCGCCGTGGTGCCCCGATGATGGCCGGCGTCATTTTCGTTTTCTCGGCAGCGGCGTTGTTGCAGTTTTTCATCTCTTATTGCCGCTCGCTGATCGCCGCGTCCTCGAAGCAGGTTCTCTCGGCCGAGGTAAAGGACGTTACCGGCATCCAGAGGATTGCTTCCGGTGACGATTTCAAACGGGTCATGCAGCTTCTGCAGCTCTGTCCGGAGCGCCGGGAAGACCGCAATTCCGTCCAGGCGATCGGTGCCTATTTCAGCCTCTTGAATTTCGTGCGCTCGACGGTAGCTCGCCTTGTTCCTTCCATGCGGGCCTGGACGGAATCGGAACGCGGACAGTGCGCCTATTTCGCGGCTGTCGCCCTGGAGCGCCGCATCTCCTTCAGCCGGGACATGCTAGCGCAGCAAATGGACGCCTGAAACCTGGTTTCTTGGAATCCTGCCCTGGCCTGCTGTCTCTTTCGTTACCATCCCTCTGTTTTGTCTGCTTGACATTTTCAGGTATATGGTATTCTTAGAGCGTTCCCTCCTCACCGGAGTGGAAGCGTCCGCAGCGCAAAACTTGCCGGTGACAAAAACTTGCTTGCAGTGTGGCGCTGTATTACCTTCAAGCGTGCGCGCCTGTAATTTTTGTGATTCAGCTTTCTCGGTCGGTCCTTCATCCTGGAATGACTCCTTGGGTATTTCCGCGACTGACAGTCTCGCGGTGAGCGCGGATACCGGCTCGGCTGGGATCGACCGTTTCAAGCAGCGCCTGGTGATCTCGCAACCGGTGGAGCAAGACGCTGCCTGGCGCGGTGAACTCTCCGAGCGTCTCGAGGCCTATCGCACTCGGCGGCGAAGGCTCGCGCCCCACGCCGCCCAATCTCATTTTTCTTTCGATACTCCTTCCGGCAAGACGCCGTCGCACACTTCTGCTGCAGTTGCGGAACGTCCCGGAAGGATCGCGGACGATTTTTCCTTTACCATCGCGATTGGCCGCCCTTCAAAAACGGGGGTTTGCGAAGAATCACGGATGGTGATCGATGTCTCTGTGCCACCCGATTCTGAGACTTCCCCGCGAACACAGCTCATTGCGGAACATAGAAAATCTCAGCCTGGCCTTCATCCCCTGGCATCGATCGACGATCGACGCCTTGCGGCGCTTATCGATCTGGGCTGCTTGTTGTTTGCCTACGGTGGATTCCTGCTGCTGTTCGGCTCACTCGGCGGGCAATTTAGCCTGAGCAAACTGAACGCCGCGGTGTACGCTGCGACCTTTGCCATCGTCTATCTGCAATATTTCGCTCTGTTCACCATCTTCGGCGGCACCACTCCGGGTATGATGATGCGAGACTTGCAGGTCGTCAGCTTTTCTGGCGAACCGCCCACGTCCAGGCAAATGCTTCTGCGCAGCACGGGCTACATGCTCTCCGCAGGAACTTTTTTTCTGGGCTTCCTTTGGGCCATGTGGGACGAAGACGAACTCACTTGGCACGACCGCCTCTCGCGCACACATCTGAGTGTGGCGCAGAATTTTGCCGATCTCAAGAATTCCAACGTGGCGCACAGCCAGTAGTTCTTCTCGTTTCAGGCCGGGGATATAAAGGCTGCTTTCTTTTTTTTCGGTTGGTTCTATCCTCGTGTCCAACGAGGGTCCCTGTAGGGAGAGGAAGATGTCAAATCGCGGGGCATTCACTCGCGATACGGAGAATCGCCCGTAGACTGTGTTCCACATCCGTCTCCGTGGTCGCCCAGGAGGAAACGCTGATCCGCATGGCCGTCTTTTCTTGCCAGACGGTGCCCCCGCACCAGCAGGTTCCCTCCTCCTGGACGCGCCGGATCACTTCTCGTGTCACCTCCGGGCGGCCAAAGGACACCAACACCTGGTTGATTACCACGTCGTTGAGCACGGTGAAGCCGGCTTCCCGAAATCCTGCGGCAAACCGCTGCGCGTGGGCGCACGTCCGTTCGATCAGCGAGCACAGCCCGGACTTCCCGAGCGATTTCAGCGCCGCCCACAACTCTACACCCCGCGCGCGCCTGGACGCTTCCGGAGTGTGATGCATAGGCTCGCGTCTCGAACCGGCTTCGAGATACGCCGCCGTTATGCCCATCGACGCCCGTAGTGCGGTTCCGTCTCTGACGATGGCCAGGCCGCTGTCGTAGCCAACATTGGGCCACTTATGCGCGTCGGTGGCCCACGAATCCGCCTGATCGAAACCGCGCGTCAAATGCTCGTATTTCCGCGAGATGCGGGCCCACAATCCGAACGCGCCGTCCACATGCACCCAGGCGCCCTGTTCCTTTGCCGCTTTACAGATTTCCGCGGCGGGATCGAAAGCTCCCGTGTTTACGTTCCCAGCTTGAATGCACACAATGGTCCGCTCCGATAGGGGTGGCAACTTATTGGCCCGCATCCGTCCCTGCCCATCTGCTTCCACGATGGTTACGCGTTTGCTTCCAAATCCCGCCAAACTCAACGCCTTCAGTATTGATGCATGCGCCTCCGCGCCGACGACCACGTCGAGCGGTGGTGCGCCAAACATCCCGTCAGCGGTGACATCCCATCCCGCACGTGCCAGAAGCGCATGGCGTGCCGTGACCAGTGCCGTGAAATTCGCCATGGTGGCGCAAGTCACCAAGCCCCCCTCACACTCCGGCGGTAATCCCAGCGCCTCACAAACCCAGCGAAGGGCTACTTCTTCCAATTCCGCCCCAATGGGGGACATCACCCGCAAGGCCGCATTCTGGTTCCAAGCCGCTGCCAGCCAATTGGCAGCCAGGGCGGCAGGAACCATTCCGCCGTTCACGAAGCCGAAGTAACGCCCACCGGTCGTCGCCACCGTGGCCGCGGAGCCGATTTGGTCGAGCTTCGCGATTACCTCACCCGGGTCGTTCGGCGATTGGGGAAAAGATTCCTGTAGTTCAGCAAGTGCGGTCACCGCTGCTTTGGAAGGTTCCACTCTTCGCTCGGCTACATCTCGAACGTATCCCCGTGCGCGCTCCGCCGCCAGAATGAGTAAGTCGTTGATTTGCACTTGTGCGCCTATTCCTTCCTGATTTGCCATTGGGCTTGGCCTTTCTGCTTCGGCATGCTTTCGTCCGCGCCATGACACCACGGCTTGGACGGGCTTCTTGCCCGCGCGGATACGTTACTCAGATTTTGGAGGAAGGAAAGAGCCGAATTGTCCGCTTACTTCTTGGCGACTGCCTCGTCGGAAGCGATCTTGCCGTCGCGGATGAAAATGATGCGGTGCGCGTGCTGTGCAATGTCATGTTCGTGGGTCACCAGGATAATCGTGTTTCCCTGTTGGTGCAGGTTCGCGAAGAGCGCCATGATCTCTTCGCCCGTTTTCGAATCGAGGTTTCCGGTGGGCTCGTCAGCCAGCACGATCGATGGGGAATTGACCAGCGCTCGCGCAACTGCCACGCGCTGCCGCTGGCCTCCGGAAAGCTCATTCGGTTTGTGGTGCATCCGGTCCATCAGGTCCACGCGTTCAAGCGCCTTCTTCGCTTTCTCGATGCGCTCTTCTGACGGCGTACCGTTGTAGATCAGCGGCAATTCGACGTTGTGGAGCGCCGTCGCGCGTGGCAGCAGGTTGAAGGTCTGAAACACGAAGCCAATCTCTTTGTTCCGGATGTAAGCGAGCTCATCATCATCCAAGTCGCTCACCAGCCGCCCCGCCAGCCAGTACTTCCCGGAACTGGGCGAATCCAGGCACCCGATCAGATTCATCAGCGTGGATTTGCCCGATCCGGATGGCCCCATGATCGCCACGTATTCGCCCTTGCGGATCTCCACATCCACCCCGCGCAACGCATGAACCTGTTCCGCGCCCATTTCGTAGACCTTGGCCAGAGCTTCCGTCTTGATCACTACGCCGGAGCTGACCAGGTCTTCACGGTAGGAATCTATGGCTGGTGTCTCGACAGGCATTTGCATCTCCCTCCTGCTTGGCTGCGCCTCAGCTTTGCTGATCTTCCTGCTTCTTCGGCGCGCTGTTGTCCACTTTCACCTGAGACTCCGGTTTCAGGGTGCGCAGTGCTTTGTAGCTGCCCACGACGATCTCGTCACCGGGCTGCAAACCTTTGGTAATCTCGATGTCCGTGACACCGGCGATGCCGGTCTCAACCGCCCGGAACAATGCCTTCTTTCCATTGATCACGAACACGCCCTGGACTTCGTCCTTTTTCGGATCGCCCGGTGCCGGAGGTGGCGGCGCTGCTAGCGTCACATTTGAACTGCCCTGCTTCTTTGCATTCTTGGCGGCTTCTTCCAAATCCTTCCGCGTGCGCACCGCCAGAGCTTGAATCGGAATGGCCACGACATTTTTTCGTTCTGCCGTCTTGATCTTGGCTGTCGAGGATAGACCGGGCCGCAAATTCTCAGGAGGATTCGCCAGCGTCACGACCACCTTAAAGTCCTTGGCTTCTTGCGTGCTGGTCGTCGTCTGCGTCGTTGTGAGTCCCGAACTGCGCAGCACCGCTTGCGAACCAATCTCCGTCACTTTGCCCTTGAAAACCTTTCCCGGCACCGCGTCGATGGTCACGTCGGCCTCTTGGCCCATTTTCACGTTGACGATGTCCGTCTCGTCGACCTTCACTTCTGCCGTCACTACGGACATATCCGAAAGAGTCATGATGAAGCTGCCATTGGCGTTCTGCATGCCCGGGACGACGAAGTCGCCCACACGCTCAGGAAGATAGCTGACAATTCCGTTGATCGGCGAGGTATAGGTCGTCTTGTGCAGCACATCTTGCGTGTGCACCAGCACGGCACGGCCCTGATTCACTTGTGCCCGCATCTGATCGAGCGTGGCCTTCAGCGATTGTACCCGCGCTTTCGAAGAATCCACGGTTGCGGATTGGGCATCATAGGCGGTTTTGCGTTGATCGAAATCCTGCTTTGGAATCAGACCATCTTTGTAAAGACCTTGTCCGCGATCGTAATCCAGTTTCGCCTTCTCAAGGTTGGCCTGCTGGGAGATCAGATCCGATTGCGCCGCCTTGAAACTGGCTTCAGCAGCCTGCACGCCAGACTCTGCCGAATTGACGGCCGCGCCCTGCGCTTGCACGTCCGCATTCGCCTGCACGTTCTCCTGCAGGAGCAATTTATCCCCCTTCTTGACGTGGTCGCCCTCCTTTACAAGGATCTGAGTGATTCTTCCGAATCCCTGAGCGGTCACGTTTGTATAGGTTGTCGGCTTGATTTCGCCGGAGGCTGTCACGAGCGACACCAGGCTTTCCTGATTGGCCACTTTGGCCGTCTGAACGGTGACCACGCCCTTATTCGCCTGATTCACGCTGAACATAACAATTCCGCCGAGCACCACCACGGCGCCCGCGCCAATCGCTACCTTATGCCACGTCTTCATTCGATTCCCCTTCAAACCACCATGCTGCCGTCGCGCTTCGAAACTTCCGCCACGGGCGCCTTATTCCAAGCAATCCTAGGAGCGATTAAACCCGCGGGGACACAGATGTCAGCCCGACTGCCTCTACCCTACATACGCCCATTCGGGTCGAAATGTTTCGCGGGAGGTTTGCTCCACTTTCGCGGTTCGGGCTTCAAAGCAGGGGACTTACTGGAACCGGTATCTCCACCGGCGTCAGCCGCACCCCCTGCCCAGTGTCATCCATTCTATGTTCAAATCGCCCGAAAGGAAAGAATTCCAGTCCCGCCAAGGCGGAATCCGACAACCGACCCTTTCTGTTTGACGCAAGCAATTCCCAATGGTCAGCCCAACACCAGCATTTCTTGCGAGAACCAGACCTTTTGTGACTTTCGTTAATGATGGACTCAGACCATTCGGCCGGTTTGCTCGGCCGAACCGATCGCGGAGAGGTGCCCGAGCGGCTGAATGCGGCGGCTTGCTAGACCCACCTGGCTTGCTTGCGCTCGCCTATTTGCAAGTATTTTCAGGACTTTACGTTGCTCTCAGTTGCTCTAAGTCGGTCTCATTTGCACGTTAAAGTGCACCAAAACCGCTAGCCAATCCGCACCGGTCACCACACCATCCTGAGCCCCCTGTAGAGGCTGAGTTTCTCGTCAGCAGTCACAACCGGGATCCTTTCCCCGAGGGCCTGGGCAAGGATCAGGCGGTCGAATGGGTCGCTGTGGTGCAACGGGCTACATCACAGCGTACAAGGGCGTTTAGCAGGATTAAATTAATCAACAGCTCTGAGGTGACGGTCGCACTGTGACAGGCGTAAGCTCCGGACAGATGTTCCACATAGGAGGATGCATGGCTTCAATCACCGGCTTTGGGGGTGCATTTGTCCGAGCGAATGATCCAGAATCTCTATATAGTTGGTACGAGCGGCATCTCGGTCTAGCGAGGTCCGGGGGATCGTTCGCGTTTCCTGCCTCGACGCAACGCGCTCAGGTCGTCTTCGCCTTCTTCGGACAAGATGATGCATACTTTCCACGGGAACAGAAAGCCATGATCAACCTCCAAGTGGATGACCTCGATGGAGTGCTGGACCGTTTGGTAGACGAAGGTGTCACGGTCGATCCAAGACGCGAAAGCTACGATTTCGGAAGGTTTGGCTGGTTCACCGACCCACAAGGAAATCGTGTCGAGCTTTGGCAGCCTGTCGCAACTGACTGATGCCGAGCCAACCCAGATAGGTCCCCAGACGGCATCTCGCCAGCAATACAACACTCACATCCAGCGCGTTTATCAAGAGCTGTGAGGAATCGGTGCCGACTAAGACATCATTGGGAATCTACGTCTCGCTAATCCCGCTTTCGTCCCAGCGAGCCATCAGGCGAACTAGTGAGTGGAAGGCGCGGAAGCTTCGCCGGTCGCGATGGAGCGCCCGATCCAGGCGAAGGCGAATAGGGCCAGTCCGGCGATCCATGCGCCTAGACTGAACGTTCGCGAAAAATAATGTGCGATCACGACGCCCATAGCGATCAGAATTCCCGCGAGGTACAGGAACAAGGGCATCCCGTAGAGAGTAGCGAACGGCAAATAGTGCGCGCCCAATAGGACCATCAGAGCCGGAAAAAACCAGTTCAAGTTGTAGAGACCTACGGGCACAAGAAGCAGCATTGAAAACGGCAGCACAAACGCGATCTGCATCCCCAGGCTATTGAACGGATTCTCTCTGCTCAAGGACGCGCGGCGGCCCGGCAAACGCAGCAGCATTTGCGTGAGCGGAAAGATGAAAAATCCCCCGATGACGACCGTCAGGATAGACGCTTTGGGAGTGACCCACAGGTGCCTAGCGTCGCGGACACCAGCCAAATTACGGAACTGACAAGCTGTCCCCAAAAGCCCCCAATGTAGACAGACCGCACCTCGCGCTGAGCATCCTGAATATCCATTCACGCCTCCGAAACGGGTGGTGCCGTCGCGGCCCGCTATACTAGCACGCCGCACGCCGCGCTCTCCTGAGCGGGCCTCAGCGGCGCACACGTACTACCTCCTGGGGAGGATTATCGGAGACGTTGCTCATAGTCCCCCCCCACGTTTCCGATTACGGCGTATGGGGAGTTATGAACTCGATATGTCTCGCTTCTATGGACACGCTATAGTAACAAAAAGAAAGATGCGGTCATGGCAGGATTTGCTGGAGGGAAGGTAAGGGTGCAACGTAACCATTGATCCCGAAACCAGAAAGGCGAGCGACGATGAGAACGGAATTGCTGCGATTCAACGGCGCTGTCGAGCGGGATCCCGCCATCGACGCGTGGATGAAAGAGCATGCGGGTGAATTGGGAGCCATCGCGCATCAGTGGTTTGAGGTGATGCGAAAGTGCGGGGACGAAGTCCGGGAGCTTTTGCATGACGGCTGTCCGGTTGTATGTTTGGGAGATGCGGCCTTCGGCTATGTGAATGTATTCACCTCACACGTAAACGTGGGGTTCTTTCACGGCGCAGAACTGCCGGATCCGGCTCGCTTGTTGCAAGGCACCGGCAAGTTCATGCGTCATGTGAAGCTGAGACCGGGAACGGCCACAAACGCCGCAGCGCTCAGCAGGCTCATCGATACGGCGTACTCGGATATAAAGGCGCGCGTCGAAAACGGCTAGCTATCGTTCCGATCAAGCCTTCGGCCACTTGCGGGCCAAATTCTGCGATCGTTGGACAGAAGTGCAACGCTTCCCCCTTTGCCGAAGACTCTTTCGACGGCGTGGCCGATTCCGTCATCACATCCAACCCAGCCGTTGCCCATGTCGAGCACTAACGTTTATCGGGAGCAATCTGCCAGCCCGGACGCATTTCTTCCGGTTTGCCCTGATCCGCCCGCAATCGGCGATACGCTCCAAACGGAGTTGCATACTTCCCACAACGGGAGTTCGAGGAGCCTGCAAGATTTCATGTGTCCGATAGCGCGTTTACGAGATGCGGTGAGAAGGCATAAGCCCCGCGGCTTGCGATAGACCTACCTGTTGCTTTCCCAAAGGAAGTGTGCGATCCTTCCTGTTGGAAACCAAAATGTGATGGCGTCATGAAACAAAAAGCGGACGTCCTACAGGGCACGTTAGCATTGATGGTCCTTAAGACTCTCGGTGTCCTAGGACCGCAGCACGGCTATGGTATCGCCCGGCGCATCGAGCAGATCAGCGGGGATCTGCTTGCCGTGAATCAAGGGACTCTGTATCCCGTGCTGCTGAAGCTGGAGCAAGAAGGAGCGATTGCGTCCGAGTGGGGTGCCTCAGCGAATAATCGTAGGGCGCGCTTCTATCGACTTACACGGGCAGGACGTAAGCAGTTGCAGGTCGAGACACAAGATTGGGAACAAACGGCTGCGATCATCGCTCGCTTCTTCGAAGTGAAAGCCGAGGACTTGTCATGAGATCTCTGAGGCGGTTCCTCACTCGTCTGCTCAACCCGGCGGCAAGGCGGGCACAAGACGAACGATTGCGAGAAGAGATTGAGGAACACATCGCTTTGCAAACCGAGGAAAATCTTCGCGCCGGTCTGTCACCCATTGAGGCACGACGGCAAAGCATGTTGAAATTTGGCGGGGTGGAGGCCATGAAACAAGATTATCGAGCAGAGCGAAGACTGCCATTGATCGAAGATTTGCTCCAGGATCTGCGCTTCACCCTCCGCACGTTGCGCAGATCTCCCAGCTTTGCTGCTGTGGCTATCGTCACGCTGGCGCTGGGCATCGGCGCAAACGCCGTTGTTTTTGGCGTATTGAATGCGCTGATCCTCCGACCGCTGAATGTGCCCCAGGCCGAGACCTTGTACGAACTTGAGCGCGCAAGCGATAAGCTGGGCATCGAATCCTATCCTAACTATCTTGATCTGCGCGATCGCAACCGCACTTTTGATGGCCTGGCAGCTTTCTCCATTGGTCGGGCAGCGCTTGACACGGGCGTAAACCCGTCCCACGTCTGGGTCTATCAGGTGAGCGGGAATTACTTCGAAGCATTAGGCATTCAACCATACCTTGGCCGGATCATTCACCCGTCCGATGAACACGGCCCCAACAGCGCTCCGTATATCGTGCTCACCTACGCGTATTGGCGTAGCCATTTCGAGGGCGATCGTAGCGTGGTGGGCCGCACGGTTCAGCTCAATAAGAGTCCGTTTACCATCGTCGGCGTGGCGCCGCCTGAGTTTCGCGGGACTTTATTGTTTTTCTCTCCGGATTTCTTTGTGCCGATCGTTGAGCAAGAACAGGTGGATGGGTGGAGCGTCCTCAATGCGCGCGGAAACCGTTGTGTCACGCCGCTCGGACATGTAAAGGCGGGAATCACTCCGGCCCAGGCCATTGCGGATCTGAACTCGATTGGCTCCGATCTCGAAAAGAACTACCCCAAAGACGATGGTCAAATGAGTTTTCTCTTAGCGCGCCCGAGTCTCTATGGCGATTCTTTCAGTGGTCCGGTACAAGCCTTTCTAACCGGGCTGATGCTGTTGGCGGGGTTGATTCTGCTGGCCGTCTGCGCCAACCTGGGCAACCTGGTTGCCGCCCGAGCCGCTGACCGTTCCCGAGAAGTCGCGCTACGGCTCGCCATGGGAGCTGGCCGCACACGAATTCTACGGCAACTCTTTACCGAAGCAGTGCTCGTCTCACTGATGGGAGGCGCCGTTGGACTCTGGTGCAGTCTAATTCTATTGCGCGGGCTGAGCACGTGGCAGCCGATACCCCAATATCCCATCAATATACCGGTGAGCCCGGATGCAAATGTTTACGGAGTCGCTTTGCTGTTGGCCGTGGCGGGCGGATTCCTCTTTGGAGCGGTCCCGGTGAGACAGGTACTTCACACCGATCCTTATCAGATTGTTAAGTCGGGATCAATCGTCAGGGTGGGGCGGCGGTTGGCAGTCCGAGACCTGTTGCTTGGTGTGCAAATCGCGATCTGTGCAGTGTTGGTCACTTCTTCATTCGTTGCAGTGCGTGGACTGCTGCGCTCGCTGCACAGCAATTTCGGTTTTGAGCCACGGAACACCATGCTGGTGAACACAGATCTGAATATGGCAGGTTACCGAGGCGACAGAGTGCGCGTCATGCAAAAGCGCATGATCGACGCCATGGAGACAATCCCCGGTGTAACCTCCGTGGGATTGGTCGATGCGCCACCATTAGCGGGTGGCGGAAATCCCCGTTGGAATGTCTTCACTGACGAAACAACAGATCTAAGGCCATCGAATGCCTTAGCTGAAGCCTTAATCTTCAACATCTCTCCCGATTACTTCCGCGCGGCAGGTACCACCTTACTGACGGGAAGGACCTTCTCCTGGCGTGACGACAAAGACGCCGCACGCGTGGCCGTGGTGAATCGGGAGTTTGTCAGGAGGCTCTTTGGCAGTGCAACAAACGCCGCGGGTAGATACTGCAAGACGCCCGACGGCACGCGCGTACAAGTGGTTGGCATTGTCGAAGACGGCAAATATAACAGCCTCACCGAAAATCCACAGCCGGCCATGTTTCTCCCCATCCTGCAGTCGCCATCGAGTAGCTCATGGCTTGTGATTCGTTCGAGCCGCGATCCACAGCAATTGGCGGTAGCCATGAGGAATCAGCTGCGGGACCTTGATGGGGGGCTACCGTTTTTCATGCAAACGTGGAACCGAGGACTGGACACCGTTCTATTCCCTGCACGTGTGGCGACGCTGTCGCTGAGTGTGCTAGGCGCGATGGGCGCAATGCTGTCCATATCGGGCATCTTTGGAATGGCCGCGTACTCGGTTAGTAAGCGGCTGCGGGAGTTGGGTATTCGTATTGCCCTGGGCGCACAGCGTCACGCAGTGTTACAGGTCGCGTTGGGGGGCGCATTCAAATTGCTAACTGTTGGTTCCGCGGCAGGGTTGCTGCTCGGAATTCTGGCAAGCCGCGTGCTGGCCTCCATCGTATATCAGGCAACTGCGCGCGATCCGCTGGTATTGGCTGGTGTTGTTCTTGTTATGGCGTTGCTGGGGCTACTGGCTACGTGGATTCCGGCGCGGCGCGCGCTGTCAATCGATCCGGCGATACTCCTGCGCGAAGAATGAGCTACCGCGGCACAGACTGGAATAGATTCACTCGCACGTGGAAAGCCGCGCGTCTCCACCTACGTCGTCAGTCGGTTGTTGCCAACAGGCCATTCCGATCTGGTCAATGCCCTTGCCACTGTTCTTGTACTTCACTGCCGACGTACGAGCGATCACGCCGAGCTGTTTCGGGTCCATGGCGCCGAGCTGTGAAAACATCTCTTCCGTCATCCCATCAGCGAAAAACTCCTGGCTCGGATCTCCAGTCAGGTTCTGGAACGGCAGCACGACAATGCGCATCTGTGCCGCCGGACGCTTTGGCACCACAGAGCGATAGGCGATCACCGTAGCGATCAAAAGCACCACGGCCCTAGCGCCAGCCACAGCCGCGCACGCGAGGTATGAGCGACCAAAGGCGTGCTCGCCGCCGGATTCTTCGCGCTGTCTTCGTGCCTTTCAGATGAAACCTGCGGTAAGGGGGCTCCAGCCGCTGCCGTGGGCGTAGTTTTTGCGATGAACCGATACCCCCGCCGTGGCAGGGTTGTGATGACCCGTGGACGCTCCGCGTCGTCGTTGAGCACTGCCCGGATCCGAAGACACCAGTCACAAAAAAAACTTTACAGACTATCTGTTAGTGATATATCAGTAGATGACATAGCCATGCCTACTGCGGCCAATCGCGTTCCAGATGATCTGCAGCACCTGCTCCCCCTGACTCCTGCGGTATTCTTTATTCTTTTCGCGCTGGCCGACGGGGAGAAGCACGGATACGCCATCATGCAGACAGCCTCCCGAATTTCTGACAACCACTTCCGTATGGGCCCTGGCACGCTCTATACGACAATCCAGAGGCTATTGGATTTGGACTTGATTGAAGAAACGGAGAGCGCCGGCGGTCAATCCGACCACGAAAAGCGGAGGAGGTATTACAAGCTGACCCGCACGGGAAAGGCAATCCTAGTCGCCGACGTCAGCCGCATGGAATCTGTAGTGCGCTTGGCACGTGACAAGAAGCTCGTGCCGAAAACATCGGAGTGATGTTATGAGTAGCGCTGTTCGAGTGAGCTGTGGCCTCTACAAAATGCTGTTGCTCACGCATCCGGGCGACTTTCGCCTGCGCTTCGGGAGCGAGATGGTAACCACGTTTTCTGATCTGATCTGCGGCGAGTGGGAACACAACGGTCTGCCGGGAGTCGTGCGAGTGTGGCGGTTCGCACTAGCGGAAGTGTTTTCTGTCGCTGTTCCACTTCAACTGCAAAGCTCAATTGTGGTTGCGACGTCGCTGTCGCTGCTTTGCTCGTTCGCCTTGTTCATCGCGATATTTCATGCAATGTCGCATGTGTGCAACGGCAAATAGTTAACTGGTTCAGCGGCTCCAAGACAATTTCGGCCGAGAAATCACGATGACTCTGGTCAATCGGCGTCTTGCCTTATCGGGACTGTTTTCTGCGATCGCGTTGATCACGCATGCGAATGCGCTATCAACGCAGCAGGTCGAACAATCCTCGCTTCGCTTTTCCGCGCTTGCCGCCGGCCTGGTGCAGCCCGGATTCGGTCAGTCGCAGCAACCTGAGGACGAAGGCAGTGCGGCTCGTATCGCGCGCATCGAAAACGACCTGCTTCCCGCAGTTGTCATCAAGGGACAAGCGGTTCGCTCAATGAAACTCAACGAGCGCATGCAGTTCTACAAAGTTCCGGGCGTAAGCGTCGCATTCTTCGACCACGGGAAGATTATCTGGACGCGCGCATACGGACTGGCTGACATGGCCACGAAAAAGCCGGTGACTTCGGAAACTCTGTTTCAAGCGGCATCGATCAGCAAGCCGGTGAGCGCACTGGCGGCACTGCATCTTGTGCAGGAGGGCAAGCTAAGCCTGGACGAGAACGTGAACGACAAGCTGCGCGCGTGGAAAGTTCCCGATAACCAATTCACTGCGCAGCAAAAGGTCACCGTCCGTCGCATCCTGAGCCACAGAGCCGGAATAACGGTCCGCGGCTTCCCCGGTTACGCCTCTGACGAGCCTATCCCCACCGTCGTGCAAATCTTGAATGGCGAAAAACCAGCAAACACCGGCCCAATTCGGGTTAATGTTGTGCCCGGGACGATTGGGCGGTATTCGGGAGGCGGGTACGTCATTCTGCAGACGCTTATGAGCGATGTTACGCAGAAAGCTTTCCCGGAAATTATGAATGAGCTTGTCTTGCGACCCGCGGGTTTGACGCACGGCACGTACGAACAGCCGCTCCCGAGAAATCTTTGGCCGTTGGCCGCTACGCCCTATCTCGACAACGGCGAACCTATAAAGGGCGGCTGGCATACCTATCCCGAGATGGCGCCTGCTGGACTTTGGACTACTCCGTCGGATCTTGCGCGCATGGCGATTGAGGTTCAGAACGAATACGTCGGGAAATCAAACAAGATCCTTTCGCAGCGGATGGTCCGCGAGATGCTGACCCGCCAGTATGATGATTGGTGGGGACTCGGCTTCGCGCTGGAGTCGCCCGGGCACAAGACGAAATTCGCTCACGCCGGAGAGAACGAAGGGTACCGTTGCGAGTTAGAGGTTTACACCGAGATGGGGCCTGGTTTTGCGGTGATGACGAACTCGGATGGCGGCAAACCGCTCATTCAGGAACTGCTTCGAGCCGTTGCGAAGGAATACTCATGGCCCGATTTTCAGCCTCTCGAGCGCGCGGTCGCGAAAATTGATCCTGCCATACTTGGCGCCACGCCGGGACATATCAGGACCCGAACGCCGGCAAGATAACCGTTTCGGTGAAGAATGACGCACTCTACATTGAGGCGCCCCCGCTCGGCCCTGGGTGTTTGGTTCCGCCTTTGCATTCCAAAAACGGGGTTCGGGGAGAAGGGCGACCGACACGCCCCATGATGATCGAAAGTGTTTGCGTAGCGTTCATGCCGTTTCGGTCGTTCGGGCCAGCGTGCCACGATTACCGGAATCAGGAATGGCGCCGGTTTTCCCAACCGCTAAGTGCAAAGTTCAGTCGGAGCCGGGATTGATTTCGCAGGACTTACACCGCCAACTTTCTCGCGAAGCACACACTTTCGCAGTTATAGTGCACCAAAAGCATACCCAGCAGATTTTGAGAACTGTGCTAAGCTATTGAAACCAAACCGCGGAGAGGTGGCAGAGCGGCTGAATGCGGCGGTTTGCTAAACCGTTTTGGGGGCTAAAACCTCCAACGGGGGTTCGAATCCCCCCCTCTCCGCCAGATTCTTGCCAGCATTGGAGTTAGGAAGAATCCGCTTGTCGGTTCAGGCGAGCAATTGGGCGGTTCTCTTATCCCAGTGTTATCCCAACTGTTGAAAATTTGAGCCGTTTTACCTAACCTATGCACGAAATTCGGGCTTTTGTGAGGCCGTCTGCTGAATTCTGGTCCTCATCTTTTCTGCTTCTTTGTGCCCTGACTGCCCGCTGAGTTTCTTTTTCTCTCGACCTCTATGCTCCTT
>Ga0209158_1000532_pt1 | contig 27717 bp, 26 predicted proteins | sample GraSoiAngelo_140_FD_185897 | JGI IMG/M metagenome (GOLD analysis project Ga0209158, IMG submission 185897) | Grasslands soil microbial communities from the Angelo Coastal Reserve, California, USA - 14_0929_12_30cm (SPAdes) (version 2) | ecosystem: Environmental > Terrestrial > Soil > Grasslands ...
CGAGCGCCGGCTGTCCGCCGGCCGCACGGCGCGGATCGGGTGCGAAGTACTGGACGCCCTGGCTCACGCCCACGAGCACGGCATCGCCCACCGGGACATCAAGCCCGACAACATCGTGCTCTCGCCGCAGGGCGCGGTGCTGGTCGACCTCGGGATCGCGCGCGCCATCGCGCACTCGGGGGAAGACCGCGTGACGCGCAGCGGGTTCGTCGTGGGGACCGAGGAGTACATGAGCCCGGAGCAGGCGGCGGGCGCGCCCGACGTGGACGGGCGCACCGACGTGTACTCGCTCGGAGTGGTGCTGTTCGAGTCGCTCGCGGGGCGGCCGCCGTTCTCGTCGCCCAGCGCCGCAGCGGTGCTCGACATGCAACAGCACCAGCCGGCTCCCGACCTCCTCAGGGTGCGGCCGGACGTGCCGCCGCCGCTCGCCACCGCGATCGCCCGTGCGCTCGCCAAAGCGCGCGACGAGCGGTGGCAGGATGCGCGGGAGATGCGCGAGGCGATCCAGGCGTTCGCCGCGGGGGAGGAATGAAGCACCGCGGTCGCGGGGGCTGAGCTAGCTTACGGGGCGTGCGCCGGCTGCGTAGCCCTGTCCCATCCTTCCGACCGGTCGTCCGCGCGGTCGCCCTCTTGCTGCTCGCGGCTTGCCAGCCGCAGCGCCTGCTCCTCCTCGACCCGGCGCTCGCGGACCCCGTGGTCCTGCAGAGCACCGCCCGGCCCTGGCATGACGTCGGCTACACCGTCGAGTATCGCCGCTTCTATCCCCATCTCACTCGCCAGGACCTGGAGCGCTACCGCACGGTCATCGTGCTCGGCGGGCGCGAGCCCGAGGGCCCGTCGGACGGGCTCTCGGCGGGCGACCTCGCGATCCTGAACGAGTGGCTGGGGAAGGGTGGCGTCGTGGTGCTGGGGTATGCGGGCGACGGGGAGGGGTACCTCGACCGCTGGGTCGCGAACCGCTGGCTCGAGTCCCTGGGTGCAGGGCTCGCGATCGGCGACCGCGTCCTGGAGGACACCGCGACCCGCCGGCCGGCGGTCCCGCTCGCCCAGCCCTGGGCGGAGGCGCGGCGCGTAGGCGACGAGCCCCTCGGCTCGGCGTTCGACCCCTTCCCGCTCGACCGAAGCCACGTCATCCTCGCGCGGGACCGGAGCGCCGTGCTCGCGACCGCGAGCCGCGAAGCCTTCGTCCGCACGCCGACGGGCCCCGCGGCACGCCCCGGCGCGGTGACCGTGGCTGCCGTGCGCGTGGGCGAGGGGCTCGTGGTCGTCATCAGCCGCCACGCGCTGGGCGCGCTCGGGCCCCAGTACCGCGCCACGACGATGCCGCCGCTCCAGCGCGACGCCCTCAAGCGCACCGGCGATTTCCTGATGGGCCTGGCGCGCTGGACCCGGCGCCCCGCCGAGTGGGCGCACGTGCCGGCTGCGGCGCACGGCGTGGCACTCGCGCTCGCCCAGGCGCCCGGCCCGCTCGAGTGGCAGCCTCCGCGACTCGCGCCGCCCGAAGGGGTCACCGTCACGCCGCTGCCCCTCCAGCCGGCGGCCCTCGGGCGCGCCCCCGGATCTCCCGCCTGGCTGCAGGGCCTGCGAGCGCTGTGGAGCCCGCTGCTCGCGTCTCGTGACGGCCGCGGTGTGCCGCGACCCGCCGCCGCGTACGACTCGCTCGTGAGCTTTCTCGACGTCGGCGGGCTGAACCTGCTCGCGGGCGACGCGGACCCCTGGGCCACCGACACCGTGCGCGCGCGCCGGGATGAGCGTGACCTGCTGCGGCGGGCCTGGAGCGATGCCGTGACGCGTCTGCAGCCTACGAGCGTCGCGTGGATCCCCGCCTTCGACCCCCGCGACGCGCGCATCCCGCTGGCCGATTCGTCCCGCGGCGCACGTGGCGAAGGGCTCGCGACGTGGTGCGCGCTGGATTCGCTCCTCTGGAAGGACATCTTCTCCACCGCCTACGGAGCGCTCGCCCGCCTCGCCGCCGAGCAGCGCGCCCTGGTGATCGCGCTGGCACTGGACCAGTGGCACGACGCGCGCGCCGGCGCCGATTACACGATGGGCCAGGAATTTTGCGATGCGGCCTGGCGGCCCACCATGGCCCGGCTCGGGCGGCAGGGGTCGTTCGACTCTCTGCCGGTGGGCGAGCGCTACCGCACGCTGCGCGAGGCAGGCCTGTTGACGCAGTACTACCAGGCGCTCGAAGACCAGGTCGCCGAGCGCGGCGCGGCGCTGCGGGACCGGGTGCTGAAGCTGCGGCGGGACCTCTACTTCGCGTTCCGTTTCAGCCACGCGCCCGCCGACTGGTTCGCGCTCGGCCTGTTGCGTGGCTTCGCGCTGCCGGACCGCCCACTGCTGCTGTTCACCCCCGAGCGCTCCACGCGTGAGTTGCTCGGGCTCTACCGGGCGCGAGGCATCAACGCCGTGCACGCCACGGAGCTTGCACCAGCGATCCTCGCAACCCGGGATTCGGCCGGGCTGCGCCAGGCGGTGTTCAAGGAGAACGACGGCTTTTGGCTCGACGCCGACGAGGCGATTCCTCCAGGCGGCGGCCTGCGGGCCCCCCGCGGGCGGCTCCCCGTTGACAGCCTGGCGCGCCTGCTGAGGCGTCTAATGCACTAGCCCCGTTCCGACTGGTCCCGCCGCATCTCGGAGAGGGCTGACGCGCCAGGTGTCGGAACGGGGCTAGGCTTCCCCCGCCCTCTCCCGGTCAGTAGCTTTCCCCGCGGGAGGCGGTAGGGTGCGATGGTCGCGGTGCGCCGGCTGGAGTGGCGCGCTGAGGAAAGTCCGAGCTCCGTAGGGCAGACTGCCAGGTAACGCCTGGGCGCCGCAAGGCGACGGAAAGGGCCACAGAAAACAGACCGCCCTTTTCTCCAAAGGGTAAGGGTGAAAAGGTGGGGTAAGAGCCCACCGCGCGCCTGGCAACAGGCGCGGCACGGCAACCCCCGGTCGGAGCAAGGCCAAGTAAGCAGCGAGACCCGGCCCGGGTCGTCTGAGCTGCGGGTAGGCCGCATGAGGTGGCTGGCGACAGCCATCCCAGAGAGATGACCATCTGCCCGGCATCAGGGCACACAGAACTCGGCTTATGGCCCTACCGTCTCCGCTCCCATGACGGCCAAACCATACCCTCCCCACTGGGAGGCGGTCGCCGACTTGCGCGTCTTCCGGACCACCTCCCTGGAATGGGAGAAGCTCATCGGCTGGCGCGCCGACATGCGCAAGCGCGGCTGGAAGCTGCTGCGCGTCTCGAGCGAGGGACAGGAAATGGTCGCCATCTTCGGGCGCACCAAGAGCGGCCGCAAGGAACCGTGAAGACGGTCGCGATGACGCGCAGTCTCTGGAGCCTGGGCACTGCAGCGGCGGCCGCCTGCGCCGCCGGCGGCCCCGCCGCCAGGCCGACCTCCACGGCCGCGGCTCCGACCCCGGCGACCACCCGCACCGCGGCTCCACGCGCGCCCGAACCGATGCGCTACGGCCCGAGCGCCCTGCGCTACGTGGTGCATCGGCGACTGCACATCCAGCAGGCGCTGGGCGGCCAGCCGCAGTCGCAGGACCTCGGCGCCCAGATCTTCGTCGCCGTCCTCATCACCGGCCCGAGCGACAGCCTGGGTTATCGCGCCAGCTTCACGGTGGACTCGGTCGTCGCGGACTCCGGCACGCCGGCCGCGGTCGCCGTGAGCATGACCCGCGCGCGCCGGCTCGTGTTCGACGGCCGGCTCGATGGGCGGGGGGAATTCCACAACCCGGCTGCCTCCGACACGGCGCTCGCCCAATCCCTGATTCAGTTGCTCGGTAACTTCCGCGACTTCCTGCCGCGCCTCCCGGCCGAGGGTCTGAAGCTCGGGGCGGCCTGGACGGATACCCTGTCGGGAACGCAGCGCGGCGGCGGGGCGGTCGTCACCCGCCGAACGATCGCCCATAGCGCCGCGGCGGCGTGGGAGGATCGCGGCGGCGTCCACAGCCTGCGCGTCGACATCGGGGCAAGCTACACGATCCAAGGGTCGGGGGACGGCGGCGGCCAGCCGTTCGAGCTGGGCGGCACCGGCAGCGTCAGCGGGGTGGCTTACGTCGCGGCGGACGGGCGCTACCTGGGCGGCGAGTCGCGTGACTCGTCGAGCCTGACGGTGACCTTCCCCGTCCAGGGACTTGGCATCCCGGTCATCCAGGTGACCCGGTCCGCGGTGGCGGTGCTGCCGTAGTGGAGGGCGGTCGGGCGGTCAGGCGGTCGGGCGGACAGGTCGGCTTGCTCGTCCTCCTCGCCGCAGGCGGGTCGGCGCAGGTCGCGCCCAACCGGGCGACCGCCTACCTCCATCCGAGCGACCTCGCCGACGCGCGCGCCCTGTGGGTGAATCCGGCGGGGCTGGCGCGCGGGCTCGAGGCATCCGTGAACGCCGACGTCACCGTCGGCGACCCCGGCGCGGCGGGCCGCCTGCGCCAGCTCACCTTGGGATTCAACTCGCGGGGCCTCTCCGTCGGCTACCAGCGCGACATCTTCGATGGGGGTCTCCGCGGCCACACGTACCGCGCCGGTCTCGCGGGAGCGTACCACGGGCTCGGGATCGGGATCGCGACGACCCTCTATCGAGGCGCAGCGAGCGGCACGAGCTGGGACCTGGGACTGACCTACCCCCTGCAGCCGACGCTGGCGGCGGCAGCCGTCATCGCGAACATCGGGCAGCCGACCATCCGCGGAGTCCGGCTCACCACCACCTACATCACCGGGCTGAGCTGGCGGCCGCTGGGGCCGCGGGCGGCGTTGTCGGCGGACGCGCGGTTCAGCAGCGACACCACCCAGGAGGGGTATGCCGTGGGCGGGCGCTGGAGCGCGCCCGGCCGGCTCGCGGTGAGCGTCCTCGCCCGACTCGACACGCACCGCCACCTGCGACGCACCGGACTCACGGTCGGGCTCTCCGTAGGTGTGCGCGACGTGCTCGGCGTGATTGCCAGCACGCCCGGGGACGTGAGCCGGATCCAGGCGGCGAGCCTGTACGGCGTCACCACGCGTACCGCCCGCCGCTAGAACCGCGTGCGCACGCCGGCGCCCGACCGCGCGTCATGACGCAACAGCGGGTCCAGGCGCCGGGCAACCACGTAGAGGCCGCGCGGCGAGAGATTCGTAAACACCGTATCGCGCCGCCCGCCCGCCACGCGCAACACCAGCACGAACCGCGGCCCGACGCCCCAGCGCATGTGGAAGCCGTAGGCTACGCCTTCCCGCGGATAGGTGCGAGCGCCACGCGGCGTCGCCACGGCGACCCGACGCTTCCCGACAAGGAACAGGACCGAATCCTGGGGCCCGTCCGGAATGAACGCGAACAGCCCCGTGTCGCGCGGCAGCAGCGCGCCGCGCCGGCGCAGCGCGGCGGTGAGGCTGTCCGGGAACGGCGCCGTGGCATCGAGCCGGGGCGGGCCGCTCAGCACGGCCCAGGCGACGACCGCCGCGCCTGCCGCAAACGCCACAACCACGAGACATCCCACCATTCCCACACCCACGAGAGACTTGATCGCCGTGGACATCCAGCCGTAGCGGAGCTTGACCCGGTCACGCGCCGCGGTCGGCAGCGCGCCCACCAGCGCTCGGCTCACCTCTTCGGCCGTCTGGTAGCGCTCGGCCGGGTCCTTGCCGAGCATCCGGTCCAGCACCGCGGCCAGAGGCTGCGAGACGTCGGTCCGCATCCGCGTGATCGGGACGGGGGTGGCGGTGGCCTGCTTCATGAGGATCGATTGCGCCGATTCTCCGTCGAAGGGGGGCTCCCCCGCGAGCATCTGGTACAGGACGATTCCGAGCGAATAGATGTCCGAGCGGCCGTCCGTGCGCTCGCCGGTCGCCTGCTCCGGACTCATGTACTGCGGGGTCCCGACTACCATTCCCTCGGTCGTGAGCTGGGAGGCCGCCGCCTCCGCAGCCTTGGCGATCCCGAAATCGGTGACGACCACGCGGCCCGTCGAGTCGATGAGGATGTTGTCGGGCTTGACGTCGCGGTGGACGATGCCGCGCCCGTGCGCGTAGGCGAGCGCGTCGGCGACCTGGCGCGCGATACGCGCCGCGTCGCCGACCGTCAGGCGCCGCTCCTTCTCCAGCAGCTGACGTAGCGACGGCCCGTCGACGCACCGCATGACGATGTAGAGCACCTCGTTCTTGAAACCGCCCACCTTGTAAATCGGCACGATGTTGGCGTGCTCCAGGTGAGCGATGGTGCGCGCCTCGCGCACGAATCGCTCGGCGAGCGCGGGGGAGGGCGTGAGACCGAGGTCGAGGACTTTGATCGCCACGTCGCGGTTGAGGGCGGTGTCGTGAACGCGAAACACGGCGGCAAAGCCGCCTTCGCCCAGGAGGGCGCCGACGGTAAATTCGTCGCCCAGGGCCTGTTGCAGGCGACGACGGAGCGTGGAGAGATCCAACGTACCCATGGCGGACGCGAAACGTAGGAAGCTCGGGCGCTGGGCGCTAGGGTTCGCAGCCATCGCGCTCGCGTGGCTCATCGGCGTGTGGCCGCCGCCCGTGTGGTGGCGCGATCACTGGCCGCGCGAGACGGCGATGATGCGTCTCCGGGCGGACTGCCGGGTGGACGGGCAGTCACAGTCCGCGTGTCCGACTGTCCGCCCGACCGCCCTGCGAGATATTTCTCCACTGCTCCAGCGCATGGTGATCATCGGCGAGGACTCGCGCTTTCGCACGCACCGGGGAATCGATCCGGCCGAGATCGCGGACGCGCTGGGCGTGAACGGGCACAGCGGATGGCGGGCTACGCTCGGCGGCCTGTGGCGGCACCGCGACCGGCTGCGGGGGGCGAGCACCATCACCCAGCAGCTCGCGAAGAACCTGTATCTGTCGGCGTCGCGCAATCCCCTCCGTAAGGTCAAGGAGGCGGTTACGGCTTTGTCGCTCGAGCTCGCGCTCTCCAAGGACCGCATCCTCGAGCTGTATCTCAACGTGGCCGAGTGGGGACCGGGGATCTGGGGCGCGGACGCCGCGAGCCGCGCGTATTTCGGCGTACCCGCCGCGGGCCTCGACGAGCGGCAGGCCGCGGCCCTCGCCGCCACGCTACCGCATCCCCGCGGGTCCAATCCCACGTTCCGGGCCGACCGGATGGTGGAGCGCCGCAATCTCATCCTGGCGCGCTACCACGGGGTGGACGTCTACATCCCGCCCGAAGCCGAGGAAACCGATTCGCTAGTGGTGCCGGAGGTGGTGGTGCCGGCGCCCGAGTCGCTGAACGCTCAACTTGCGGTGCCGGACACAGTTCGGGACACGATGAGGAGTGAGACGGATAGTCTCTAGTCTACCAGCCTCAGCGGCATGACGAGCGCCATGTAGCTTGCCGGATCGTTCCACCCCACCGGCTCCACGGTGGCCGCGCGCTCGGGGGCCTTGAAGGTGAAGCGGACCTCGTCGGTTGGCATGTACTTAAGGATCTCGAGCAGGTACATGGCGTTGAACCCGATCTCGAGCGGCTCGCCCTCGTAGGTGACGGGGAGCTCGTCCTGGGCCTCCCCCAAGTCGGGCGTTTGCACCGAGAACTTCACGGTACCGCCGGAGAAGGCGAGTCGGATCCTGTGTGTTTGGTCGCTCGCGACCACGCTCATGCGGCGCAGCGCCCCGGTCATCGCGGCCTTGTCCACGGTCGCCGCCTTGTCGTTCTCGCGCGGGATCACTTGCTCGTAATTCGGATACGGTCCTTCGATCAGGCGCGAGAATACGAGCGTGCCGCCCGCCCGGAAGCCGATGTGGTTGTCGCTCTTCGCGACCTCGATCTCGGCTTCGGCGGGATACAGGCGCCGCACCTGCTCGAGCGCCTTGGGCGGCACGATCAGGTCGGCGGCCGAGCCGCCCTTGGCCGGCACGTCCATCTTGGCGAGCCGGTGGCCGTTCGTCGCGACCATGCGCATGCGATCGGCCCGCAGCTCCCACAGCACGCCGTTCAGGATCGGCCGGCTTTCCTCCGTGGACGCGGCGAACGTCACGTGGCCCACGAGCTTGTGCACGACGCCCGCGGCCGCCTTCCAGGCTCCGTCGAACTTGACGGCCGGGAACGACGGGAATTCCTCGCGCGGCAGGCCCAGCAGCTTGAACTTCGCCCGCCCGCACTCGAGCGAGACCCGAGCTTCGCCCGCCGCCGTGACGCGGACGGGACCGCCCGGGAGCTCCCGGGCGATGTCCACCAGCTTCTTGGCGGGCAGCGTGACGGCTCCCTCCACGTCCACCTCGGCCGGGACAGTCGTGCTCACGGCGATGTCCAGATCGGTGCCGGAGAGCCGGAGGCCGGGCTTCGCAGCCTCGACCAACACGTTGGCCAGGACCGGCAGCGTCGTCTTGGCAGGGATCGCTGCCGCCACTGCCATCAAGCCCTCCTGCAGCTGCTCGCGGGTGATCGTGAACTTCATGCGGCTGCGCTGCCCCTTCGTGTGTGGGTAAGAGAAGCTACCTCTATACTACTTAATAAGACTAGTAGTAGTAGTAGAGCGCGGGGAAATGTGGGTGAGGGCCACAACTCCAGGCCCCGCGGCCCGCTGCCACCGCCACTTCATGTGAGTAGGACGTGCGGTGTGGGGAAAGAACGCGCCGTTTCCACGCCCATCCCCTCCACCCAACACCCCACCCACATTTCCAATCCGCATGTGGGCTACAGTGCGGACAACTCCTGGCGCGCCATCTCGACGCGCTCCTTGAACGTCCGGTCGCGGATCATTTGCCGCTCGACCTTGTCGACCGAGTGAATCACGGTGGAGTGATCGCGCCCGCCGAACGCCTGCCCGATCTCCACAAGCTGCATCCCCAGCATGTCGCGGGCGAGGTACATCGCGACCTGGCGGGGGACGGTGAGGGTCTTGGTGCGGGCCTTGGAGCGCAGGCCCTCGGGGGTGACCCCCCAACGGCGCGCGACGACCTCCTGCACGCGGTCGATGCTCGGCGTCGGATGGCCGATGTAGCTCGCCCCTTCCTCCCCTTGGCGGATCTTGTCTGAGAGGGCCTCACGCGCGAGCTCGATCGTCACCTCGCGGTTCTTGAGCGAGGCGAAGAGCAGCAGCTTGATGATGCAGCCCTCCAGCTCGCGGACGCTCGACCGCACGTGTTCGGCGATGAAGCGCAACACGTCGTCGGGGATCGTGAGCTCGAGGTGATCCTGCTCGGCCTTCTTGCGCAGGATGGCGATCCGGTGCTCGAGATCCGGGTGCCCGATGTCCGCGACCATGCCCCATTCGAAACGGGAGATGAGCCGGTCCTCGAGCCCGGGGATCTCCTTGGGCGGCCGGTCCGACGTGAGCACGATCTGCTTGTGCGCCTCGAACAGCGCGTTGAATGTGTGGAAGAACTCCTCCTGGGTCATCTCCTTGCCTTCCAGGAAATGCACGTCGTCCACCAGGAAGAGATCGACGTCGTTGCGGTAACGCCGCCGGAATTCCGACATCGTACGCGCGTGGATCGATTCGATGACCTCGTTGATGAACTGCTCGGCCCCGAAGTACTGCAGCCGCGTGCTCGGGTTCCGCTTGAGCACCGCGTGGGCGATCGCCTGCATCAGATGCGTCTTGCCGAGGCCGGTAGCGCCGTAGATGAAGAGCGGGTTGTAGGTCTTGCCCGGCGCCTCCGCCACCGCGTGCGCCGCGGCGGCGGCGAGCTCGTTCGACTTGCCGATGACGAAGGTCTCGAAGGTGTAGCGCTCGTTGAGGGGAGTCGTCGCGATCGCGGACTTGTCCGCGCCCGCCTCGGCTCGCGGCGCCACGAAGAAGTCCATCTGTGGGCGCTGCTGACGGTCTTCCTGTACGCGGAACACGACAGCGGTGGGACGGCCGAACACTCGCTCGGCGGCACGCGCCAGCACGTCCCCGTGCTTCGTCTCGTTCCACTCCACCGCGAACTGGTCCGGCGCCCCCACGATCAGCCGGCCGTCGTCGAGCGCGATCGGCACGGCCGGTTCGAGCCAGGTCCGCACCGTCGCGTCGGGAAGTTCGCGTCGCGCCTCGTCGAGCAGGCGCTTCCAGGCTTCTTTAGTAGACTGCTCCATCGACGAATGACAAAGGTGGGACGTCCAGAAGGGCGGCCCGAAACTACGCCCCGCATGTGGAAAAGTCAACCTTGACCCGTCCCGCCGCAAGCGTGTACGTTTCCCCGCCTCACGAGGGGTCTCCATGGGTCCGACGTATCGTCCGCGCAACACGCGGCGCATCAAGAAGCATGGTTTCCGAGCGCGCATGAAGACCGTGTGGGGCCGCGCCGTGCTCTCGCGTCGGCGCAAGAAGGGGCGCAAGCGCCTCGCAGTGCGCCTCCCCTCGAAGCACGGGAGCCGCTAACGGGCGAGCGGTTCTCGCGCCGCGTGCGCCTCGCGCGCGGCTCGGATCTCGCCGCCTGCTGGGACGAAGGGCGGCGCTTCCACAGCATGCACACCGACGTCGCCTGGCGCCCCAACCAAGCGGGTCACCCGCGCACCGGAGTCATCGTCCCCCGCTTTCAGCACACCGCTGTGGCCCGCAATCGGGTGCGCCGACGGCTGCGAGAGATTCTCCGGCGCGAGCTCCTTGGCAAGCTGCCCTCCGTTGATCTCGTGGTGCGAGCGAAGCGCTCCGCGTACGCCGCCTCCTTTGCAGACCTGCGCGCCGAATTGACGGCCTGCGTGAGCCGCGTCACATGAGTTGGCGTCGCTGGCCGCGTCGCGCGGCCATGGGACTGATCCGCGCGTACCAGATGACGCTGTCGCATCTGGTGTTCACGCAGTGTCGCTTCACGCCCAGCTGCTCGCAGTACGCACTCGAGGCGATCGAGCGTCACGGTGCGCTCAAAGGAAGTTGGCTGGGCGTGAAGCGCATCCTGCGCTGCCACCCGCTGCATCCGGGCGGCTACGACCCGGTGCCGTAAGGCTAGACGCCCAGACGCCCAGAGGCCAAGTGGAACGACGCGTCATCCTGGCAATCGTGCTGATGCTCATCGTGGCGGTGCTGCCGAGTATTTTGTTCCCGTCGAAGAAGGCCGCTAGGCGGATAGCCGGACAGGCGGATAGCAGCCGCGCCGCGCGGGAGAGCATTCCGGGGCCTGCTGCCACGCCGTCGCCGCCATCCGCCTATCCGCCTATCCGCCTATCCGCCGCCGAAGCGGAGACGGTGTGGGTTACGAGCCCGCAATACCGGCTTGGCTTCAGCACCTTGGGGGGGCGGCTCGTCCAGGCCCAACTCCTTGAATACAAGTCATTTGCGCCCGGGGACTCGGGGCGCTCCGTGCAGCTCGTCCCGGCCGACCGGCCACTGCTTGGTCAGTGGCTCGTGCTCGGCGCGGACACGGTTTCGCTCGCGGATTGGAGCTTCACGCCGAGCGAGCGTGAGGTGCGTGTCGCGGGCGACAGCGCGGCGTTGATCCTCACCGCCCAGCGGGGTGCCGCCCGCGTCGAGGTCCGCTACACGTTCCGCCTCGACGACTATCGTTTCGGAGTGAGGGGTCACGTCACGGGGCTGGGGCCCGCGGGAGCGGTGCTCGTCGTCAGCTTGGGCGATGGGTTGCGGTCCGTAGAAGCGGACACGGTGGACGACCGGCGCCACTACGCCGTCGTGACCAAGGCGACGCAGACGCAGAGCACTTCGTTCGGGTCGGTGAAGCCGGGCGAAGTGAAGGTGTTGGACGGGCCGTTCGAATGGGCCGGCGTGAAGTCGAAGTACTTTCTGCTCGCCGCCCTCGCCGTGGAGGAGCACCAGCCGCGGTTCGGTGGTGGCGTGGTGGTCGGGGGCCCGCGCAACGGTGGGCCCCCCGCTCGCGCGGCGCTGCGCGTCACGTTGCCGGTCCCGCCCGCCGGTGATTTCCGCTACGAGCTGTATGTGGGCCCGCTCGAGCATCGGCGGCTGGCGCGCCTCGGCCACGACTTCGATGATGCGAACCCGTACGGCGGTATCCTGCGGCCCGCCATCCACCCGGTGTCGATCCTCGTCGTCAACGTCCTCTTGTGGATGCACGAGCGCCTGACCCTGCCCTACGGGTGGGTGCTCGTCATCTTCGGAGTGCTCGTGCGCCTGCTGCTCTGGCCGCTGAACCAGAAGGCGATGGAGTCGGGCATTCGGATGCAGGCGGTTGCGCCGCTCATCAAGGAGACGCAGGACCGTTTCAAGAACGAGCCGGAGAAGCTGCAGCGCGAAATGCTGCGCATCTACAAGGAGCATCAAGTGAACCCGTTCGGCGGTTGCCTGCCGATGCTCCTGCCGATGCCGGTGCTGTTCGCGCTGTTCTTCGTGTTCGCGAACACGATCGAATTCCGGGGCGTGCCGTTCTTATGGCTCCCCGACCTATCGCGCCACGACCCCTATTACATCATCCCCGTGCTGATGGGCCTGTCGATGTTCGTGCTCTCCAAGGTCGGCCAGCTCGGCGTGCCGCCCAACCCGCAGGCACGGATGATGGCCTACACGATGCCGCTCGTGATGACGCTGGTTCTGTTTCGCTTCGCCTCCGGCCTGAATCTGTACTACGCCGTGCAGAACGTCTTCAGCATTCCGCAGCAGTATCTGATCGCGCGGCGGCGGCTGCGGCAGCAAGGCAAGCCTCCGACGTAGCCGGGACCAGTGCTGTCCGACCCCATCGTGGCCCTGGCCACGCCGCCCGGCCGTTCCGCGCTGGCGCTGCTCCGTCTTTCCGGCACGGGGGCGTTCGACGTCGCGGCGCGTTGCCTCCGCCCATTCCTCTCCCAGCCGCCCCGCACGGCGCGGCGGGCGCGGCTCGTCCACCCCGGCAGCGGCGAGTCGCTCGATGAGGTCCTGGCGGCGTGCTTTCCCGGGCCGCGCTCGTTCACGGGCGACGACTTGGTGGAGGTCACGACGCATGGCGGGCTGCTCGTCCCCGCCGCGTGCGTCGCCGCCTTCGTCGTGGCGGGCGCCCGCCCGGCCCAGCCCGGCGAGTTCACGCGCCGCGCCCTTCTGAACGGCAAGCTGGATCTGTTGCAGGCCGAAGCGACGGGCGATCTCATCGACGCCGGCTCCCCGGCACAGCGGCGCCGCGCGCTACAGCAGCTCGATCGCGGGCTGTCGCAGCGGCTCGAGGCGCTGCGCGTCGAGATCCTCCAGCTCGAGGCGCTGATCGCCTACGACATCGACTTCCCGGAAGAGGACGAGGGCCCGGTGAATCCCGCGCGGGTACGTGGCGCGTGGTGCGTGGTGCGTGACCGCGTCGCGCGGCTCCTCGCCACCGCACCGGAAGGAGAGCGGCTGCGGGAGGGGGCGCTGCTCGTCATCGCAGGCCGCCCCAACGCGGGAAAGTCGTCGCTCTTCAACGCGCTGCTGGGCCGCGAGCGGGCGATCGTCACGGAGGTCCCGGGCACGACCCGCGACGCCATCGAAGCCGCCGCCGTGATCGAAGGATTTCCGTTTCGGCTCGTGGACACGGCGGGCCTGCGCGCGAGCGCAGATCGCGTCGAGCGCCTGGGGATCGAGGTGAGCCGGAAGTATCTCGCGGCGGCGGACTTGGTGTTGTTCTGTGAAGAGGCCGGGGAAGGGGGAGGCGGGAAAGGGGAAGGGTACGCGCGAGACGAATTCCTGGCGGAGTGCTCTGCGCCCGTCGTGATGGTGGAGACCAAGGTCGATCTTCCGGCAGGCAGCCCTTTAGGAGCCGACCGTCTGCGAGTGTCGGCGGTGACGGGGGACGGGCTCGACGCGCTGAAGGGTCGGCTGGCGGAGGTGGCGTTCGGGCGGCTGCTCGCGCTGGGCGACGTGGAGCCGGTCGTGACGCGGGCGCGTCATCGGGTGGCGCTGGAGCGGGCGCTCGAGGAGCTTGAGGCGTTCTGGGCGGCGCGGGAGGGCGGGGTGGATGCGGCGGCCGCGGCGACGCACCTGCGCGCGGCGGTGGGCACGCTCGACGACTTGATCGGCGTCGTGACACCGGACGACGTGCTGGACCGGGTGTTCGCGAGCTTCTGCGTGGGGAAGTGACCCGGCGACCTGCCGGGCCGGGGTAGCTAGGGGGGCGGGGAGGCGGTCTATTTTCACCGAGGAGGACCTCAGTCGATGGATGTGCAGCGGCAGGTGGTTCCGACCATGCGTTCGCCCGAGCGCTGGCTCGCGGTCCTCCGGATCGCCGTCGGCCTGTGGTTCCTGAAGGCGCTCGTCACGAAGCTGAGCGTGACCCTGCTCTGGGGGTTCCTGCCGTTGCCCACGGCCTCCGAGCGCTGGCTCCACGTCATGCCGATCCTCGTCGGGAAGTACGGCGAAGGCAATCCGGTCGGCTTCTTCCGGGACTTCCTGCAGAACACGGTGATCCCGCACAGTCACGTTTTCGCTCAGCTCACCGCCTTCGGCGAAGTCGCCGTGGGGCTCGGCCTCGCAGCCGGCTTCCTCACGACGCTTGCCGCGGGCATCGGGCTGTTCCTCGTCGTCAACTACGGGCTGGCAGTGCAGTGGCAGGGCTCCGCGCAGCAGGGCTTCCACTACATGCTCATCGTAAGCCTGGTGGTCATTCTCGCCGCGCGGGCGGGACGCTACTGGGGGTTGGACGGCTGGCTGCGCCTGCGCCGGCCGGGATCGCTGTTCGCGCGGCTGCCGCTCGGCTGAGCGGCCCCCGCTCACGGGATGAAGAGCAGGTCGTTGGGCCGTTCGCCTACGGGAATGGCCGCGACCACCTTCCGAGTCTTGGTGTCGATCACCGAAACAGTATTAGACCGTCCGTCCGCCGTGTAAAGCCGGCTGCCGTCGGGCGTGAGCGCGATACCCCACGGCCGCCGCCCCACGGCGATCGTGTCGATCACGGTCCGTGTGGCCACGTCGATGACGCTCACGCTGCCGGCCGCACCCTCCGTGATGTAGGCCAGCCGGCCGTCCGGTGTGAAGGCGACGCGCACCGGCTTCGTCTTCTGATCCCGGATCGGGAACTGCCCGAGCACGCTGTCCGTGGCCACGTCGATGATCGTGACGTTGCCGCCCGCTTCCGCCGTCACCCACGCCTGGCGGCCGTCCGGGGTGAGGGCGACGGTGCGGGGATTGTCGCCGACGTGGATCGTCCGCAGCTCGCGGCCGGTCGCGGCGTCGAGGACCGAAACGTTGTTGCTCGTTTCGGCGGTGACGTAGACCTTCTTGCCGTCCCGCGTGATCCCGATCCCCTCGGGTTCGACCCCCACCGGCGTGGAAAACCGGATCTGTCCCGTGGCGACGTCGATGGCCGACGCGTGGGCGATCTCCTCGTTCGACACGAACAGCGTACGGCCGTCGGGGCTCACGACCACGAGCTCGGGATCCCGCCCCGCCGGCAGCGTCCGCGTCATCGCGGCCTTGGCGACGTCGATCACGCCGATCGCGTCGTCCTGGCCGAGCGCGACGTAGACGGTGTGCCCGTCGGGGCTCGGCGCCATCCCCCGCGGCCGCTTGCCCACGGCGAGGGTCGCCACCACGGAGCCGGTCGTGGGCGCGACCACACTGATCGTGTTCGCGATTTCGTTGCTGACGTACAACAGCGGCCTGGGACTCTGCGCCGGTGCGGCAGTCGCGCACAGCGCGAGCGCCACGACGCTGGAAACGCCTGCGGCCATCACCAACCTCCCCCCCGATGCGATGTCAGTTGTTGAAGATCGCCTGGTCTCGATTGAGGGCCTTGTCGAGCCCCCGGATGCGGTCCCGGCCCCGGATAGTACGCAAGATGGCTCCCGTGAGGTCCGCGCCGGTGACGTCGGCGTCGGTGAGGTCTGCGCCGGTCAAATTGGCACGCGTGAAATTGACCTTGCGCAAGTTCGCCGCCGTGAGGTCGGCGTCGGAGAGGTCGGCGCTCGTCACGTCGGTGCGCATCACCCCCATCGATTGGTTCCCCGGATCGGCGCCCAGATTGGCGTGCGCCAGCGTGGCGCGCACGAGCTTGGCGTTGGTCATCACGGCGATGACACGGGCGCCCGTGAGGTCGGCGTCCGAGAAATCGGCCCCTGTCAGGATGGTCGCGAACAGACTCGCGTCGCGCAGGTTGGCGCGGCGCAGGTCGACGCGGTACATGACCGCGACGTCGAGGGTCGTCCCCGCGAAGACCGCCTGGCTCGCCATGGCGTCCGACAGCGTGACAGAGAACATCTGGGCCTTGGAAAAGTTGGTGCCCACGCAGCGGCAGCGGGACAGGTTGGCCCGCTTGAAGTCCACCCCGGCCAGATCGAGCCCGGAGAGGTCCTTGCCCGTCAGGTCTGCGGGGCGCTGCGGTGTGGCGGCGGCGAGGGCGGCGAGCACCTGGTCGCGAGTGAGCCGCTCGCCCTGGGGGGCCTGCGCGGGGGTGGCGGGGGTGGCGGGGGGCGCGGCAGCCGGCGAGTCGGCGGCCGCGAGCCGCCGCGCCATGGCGAGCGTCGCCTTCGGCAGCAGGTCGACGATGTCGCCCTTGATTTCGAACTCGTCGCGATAGCGGACCCGGCCCGTCGCCACGTCGACCATCGCCCCGTACAGCAACCAGATCAGGTTGGAGAGCCGGCTGATACGCCCAGTCACGACCCGGTCCACGCCCAGGGCCCGGCCCAGGTCCAGGGCGCAGGCGAGGTCGCTGCAGTCGCGGGGAGTAAGCCCGCGGGCGGTGAGCGCGGCTGCGACCTGGGGTTCCGCGGTAGGGACGTAGCGTCCGCTCGCCATGAGGTCGGCGGCGAGCCAGCCTTCCGGCGTGTGGCCGCTCGAGCCCAGCGCGGTGCGCACGCTGTCGGCATTGGGGTAGGCGCTTGCGTCTACGGTGACGAACTCCACGACGGCCACGGAGGTGGGCGCTGCCCCGTCCTGGGCCGGGCCCGGCGCGGGTGCGAGGGCGCTCAGGGCCGCGAGGGCCAGGGCGACGTCCCTCGCGCTGCGTGTCACTGGCTCTTCTTGAGGTCCGACTCGCGGTGGGGCCGCCCGGGCTTGAGCCAGCCGTCACTGCGCGCCTTCGCGTAGAGATAGATCTCCTTGATGGCGGACGTGTCCAGCAGCACCTTCCACGCCGGCATGCCTTTTTCGGGGCGGCCGTTCCACGCCGTGTACTCGAACGAGTCGCGTGGGAAGGCCTTGCCCGCGGTACTCAACACCCAGCGCAGGTCGGGCGCGGCGGGGTTCACGCCGCCGATCGCATCCTCGCCATGGCACCGGAAGCAGTACACGTGCCACCACTTCCATCCCTGGTAGATAGAGTCCGATACGAGGAGGCTGTCGCGTGCGGTGTCCCGCGTCGTGCGCACGGGCTCGGCGTTCCGGGTGGAGCGGGCGCCGGTGCGCGGTGCCGCGGCGATGACCGCCAGGCCGGCGAGCCACGCGCCCACCAGGCCGCTCCTCAACAACTGCTTGCTCTTCACGTCACGGTCTCCAGGGTTGGCGGTCGCGTGCTGCCGGGGCGTGTGCAGCTAGGGGTGCGGCTCCACCATGGGAACGTTGTAGTCCCGCAGGATACCGAGGATCTCGCCGCGCCGCCGGTCGATGACGGAGTCGAGCTGTGCCTTGAGATCCTTGTCGCGGTGGCGGACGCCCATCGCCATGTTGAAGGCGAACGGCATGCCCGAAACGGCATCCGAGTCGGGGAGCGGGACCAGCGTCAGCGGCACCGGCTGGCGCTTGGCCCAGTAGCCCGCTTTGGGGCCCCACACGACCGCGACGTTGATCGAGTCCTTCGCGACGGCCTCGATGATGTCTTGCGGGTGGTCGGCGTGCGGGTCCGGATTCAGGAAGTTCCCGAAGCCAGTCAGGCCCACGATGCCGCGCGTGCCCAGGGCGTGGGCCGGCGGCGTGTTGGTGTAGTCGTAGCCGATCATGTTGACGCCGATCTTGAGGTGCTTGAGTAGCGTGTCGTCGAGCGAGGTGATGTGGAGCCCGCGGTCGGCGCGGTACACGAAGTAGTAGGTGGACCGGTAGTAGGGCTTGGTGGTGGCGACGGGGTCGAAACCGACGGGGACGTTGATGAGCACGTCGCAGAAGCCACCGAGGATGGAGTTCCGCAGAAAGCCGCGTCGCTCCGGCCACCAGTAGTTGATCACCGAGGCGTTCAGATCCTGCGCCACGACGTGCGCGATCTTGTTCTCGAAACCTTCCTCGCGGTCGTTCGAAAAGGGGAGGTTGTAGGGGTCGGCGCAGACTCTCAGCTCGGTGATTCCCCGGCGCGGCCCGCTGCCCAGGGTGATGGCTACGAGCGCTGCGAGGACGGCTGCCCCCGCGAGCTTCATCGGTGTACGGCGCATCGATCGTCCCGTCGTGTGGTTGTGAAGAGCTGGCCCAATACTACACCCGGTGCCGGAGCCCGTTTCGCTCCGACACCGGGTGCCCTGCCCACAGCGGAAGCCTGTGGGAGTCTACTCTGCGTCGGCCTTACAGCGAGAACACGAGCAGTGTGCCGCCCGCGTTGCTGATGTTGATGTAGTCGCCGAAGGCGCCAATCGCGCCCAGCGCGGCCGTCGGATCTTCGGGTCCGATCCCGAGCGCCACGCCGGCCCCGGCCCATCCGCCGACCCCCGAGAGCACGGCGACGTACTGCTTGCCATCCGGCCCGAGGTAGGTCATGGGGTTGCCGATGATGCCCGACGGGCACTTGAACCGCCACAGCTCCGTGCCGGTGCTCGGATCTACGGCCTTCAGCCAGCCTTCCATCGTGCCGTAGAACACCACACCACCGGCCGTCGCCAGCACGCCGCCGTAGGCTGCCAGGTTCTCCTTGATCTCCCACTTAATCGTGCCAGTCGTCGGATCCCACGCGATGAAGCGGCCGCGGTTACCGCCCGGGCCGGGGAACATGCGCACGATCGCGCCGACGTACGGCTGACCTGCGGAGTACTTCACTTCCACGCCCTCGTAGTCCATGCAGATGTTGTTCGTCGGGACGTAGAAGAGTTTGGTCTGCGGTGAGTAGGCCGACGGCTGCTGATCCTTGAAGCCGATCGCGGCGGGACAGATCCCCTCGGTGTTCTTCTTCGAGGTGGTGCCGTACTGCGGATTGCGCACCGGCACGCCCGTCGTCAGATCGATGCTCGAGGCCCAGTTCACCGGCCCGTAGGGCTTGGCCACGAGGACCTTGCCGTTGGTCCGGTCGAGTGTGTAACCGAAGCCGTTGCGGTCGAAGTGCACCAGCGCCTTCACCGGCCGCCCTCCGATCGTGAGATCGGCGAGCACCATCTCGTTGACGCCGTCATAATCCCACTCGTCGTGCGGCGTCATCTGGTACGCCCACTTGACCTTTCCGGTCTCGGGCGTGCGGGCCCAGATGGTCATCGACCACTTGTTGTCGCCCGGCCGCTGATCGGGGTTCCAGCTGCCCGGGTTGCCCGACCCGTAGTAGAACAGGTTCAGCTCGGGATCGTACGAATACCAGCCCCAGGTGGTCCCGCCGCCGCGCGTCCACTCGTCGCCCGTCCACGTGCTGACGCCGAGGTCCTTCCCCCGGTGCGACGCGTAGTTGGCGTTGGCGTCTCCTTCAATGCCGACCTCTGCGTCGGGCCCCGTGCTGTACATCGTCCACAGCTTGCGGCCGCTGTTGACGTCGAACGCACTCACCCGGCCGCGGACCCCGAACTCACCGCCCGAGATCCCCGCGATCACGATGTCCTTGATCACGATCGGCGCATTGGTCATCGTCGAGCCGGTCTTGTAGTCGGCGTGCGCAACACGCCACAGCTGCTTGCCCGTCTTCGCATCCAGCGCCAGCAGGTCGCCCGCGAGCAGCTCGATGAACAGCTTGCCACTCGGATGGTAGGCGAGCCCACGGTTCACCAGATCGCAGCACGCGATCGGCTTCGCCTCGGCGGGCTGGGCCGGGACGTGCTTCCAAATCATCGGCGCGCCCGGCTTGGTGAGATCGAGGGCGAACACGATGTTCGGGAACGCGCTGTGCACGTACATCACGTTGTTGATCACCAGCGGATTGCCCTCGTGGCCGTTGAGGACGCCGGTCGAGAACGTCCACGAGGCCTTGAGGCCCTTCACATTCGCCTTGGTAATCTGAGTGAGCGGACTGAACCGCTGCAGGTCGGGAGTCCGACCCGTCATGGTCCACTCGCCCGGATTCTGGGCGACGGCGGACGCCGCGAGCACCATCAAGCTCGCCGCGATGCCGGACAGCAGCTTAAACCGGTTCATAGCTGACCTCATGTTGAGTGATGAGGATGGTGAAAGGGTTTCACGCAACCTTGCCTGTAGCGTGCGAGCGCCTGCGCGCGTCACGGGGGTCCACGTTCCCAACAGGCCCGACACATACCGGACTTCCCTCCATGCAGATTCCAACCGGGGAGTTAGGTTATATCCCCCGTTTGACCCACTGTCAATCAGGGTCAAATGCCCCACTTTTTCAGGGGGAAACGGGGGGCTCCCCGCGCGTCACGCGCGCGCCGTGCGCGCTGAAGCCGCCGTCATACACGAGCCCCCCCGCCCCCCCCGATCCCCCCGCGCCGAGCACGGCGCGGGCGCGAGCGGCGATCGCCTGCGACTCCTCGGTGCTCGCCGTGATCCCGTACACCGCCGGGCCCCACGAGCTCTGCCCCACGCCCGCCGCGCCCCAGTCCCGCAGCCGCTCGAGCATCTCACCCGTTTGACCGGGAGCGAACACACCCCCTTGGGCGGGGGCGAACCACCCGCCCGTGATCCGCTGCACCTCCGCGAGCGCGGCCCCGAAGGCCGGCAGGTCCGCCTCTGCGATCGCGGGCAAGAGCTGCATGAGGACGAGATGGGCGACCCGCTCTACGTCGCGCGCCGCCGGCGCGGGCAGGCGGGCGAACGCCGCCGCCTCCTCATCACCGGTGAGCCCGGGTTTGCCGCGCGGCACCACGACGACGCAGCGCCACGCGGCGGGGAGCTGCAGGCGGGCGAGCAGCGGTGCCACGGCGCCGTCCTCTCCCTTGCGGCCGCCCTCCAGCACGAAGCCGCCGACGGCGAAGGTCCACGTCCCGATGGCGGAGCGGCGGCCCCGCCCGACGGCGCGCGCCAGCGCGGTCACCTCGGTCGGTAGTCCGTGCAGCTCGGCGAGCGCGCGGGCCACGGCGAGGGCGAGTTGCGTGCCGGAGCCAAGCCCCGAGTGCGCGGGGATGGCGCGGTGGACGACGAGGTGCACGCCTGTGCCGGGTCCGGCCAGGCCGTGATGCCCGGCGAAGCGGCGCGCGAACTCGAGGGCGCGGTCGGCGTCGGGGCCTTCGGCCGCAAGCGTCGCGGCGGGGCGGGCCTCGAGCAGGAGCGACGGCGACGGCACCGCCGCGCCCACGCCGCCGAAGCGGCGGCCCAGGTCGCCGCGCAGGTCGAGGACGCCGAAGTGGAGGCGCGCCGGCGCCTCGACGAAGACGGGGCCCGGCGCGCTCATGACGCGGCGGGCTGAGGTCGCGGCGCGGCGCGTACGTACTCCGTGAGCAGCGCCATCGCGTCCCGCTCCTGCGGGCCGGCCGTCTTGTCCACGATGACCTGGAGCCGTGCGAACTCGTCGCGGATCTGGTCCGGCGGCAGGAGATGCGTCCGTGTCGCGAGGATCGCCGCCTCGAGGACGGCGTGCTTCGCCCGGTTGAAGCCGAGGAACTCGCGCCGGAAGCCTCGGTGCACGACGGCCGTGACGACGCGCGAGCGCGGCGGCGTGGCGTCGATCGCGCGCACCTCGAGCTCGCGCCACGAGCACGCGGCCTCGAGCACGGCCCCGCGCACCACGGACGCCGGCGCGGCCGGGAACTGCGGGCTCGAAATCGCGGCGCGTGCGAACAGCAGTACGTCGTCCGTGAGGTTCACCACGGCCGCCCTGGTGGCGCTCAGGTTCTTGAACGTGGCGGTCTCGAGGAACGGCTTGATGACGATCTCCTCTTCGCCCCACTCGACCCCCATGGGAGCGAAGTTCACCGTGCCGGCGGCGTCCATCGTCGTGAGGATCGACTCGATGATCACGCGCGGAACGCGAGCGTAGCGGCGTCCGGGATGCGCACGCCCCCGTCGGCGCGCGCCGGCAGCGCGCGACCGTCAGGGAGTCCTTTAGGGTCGACCGCACCGTGCAGGAACCGGCTGAGCAGGCGGTAGCCGTGCTCGGTGAGCACCGATTCAGGATGAAACTGCAGGCCGATGACGCGGTGCCGCGCGTGCTCGACCGCCATGATCTCGCCGTCGTCCGCAGTGGCCGTGACGCGGAGCTCGGTCGGCAGCGAGTCCCGGCCGATCACGAGGGAGTGGTAGCGCGCTGCGGGGAAGGGGTTGGGGAGCCCGGCGAAGATGCCCCGGCCGTCGTGCCGGATGGCGGAGGTCTTGCCGTGCATCGGCCGCCCGGCCCGCACGATTGCGGCGCCGTAGGCAGCCCCGATGCACTGGTGGCCGAGGCAGACGCCGAGGATCGGGGTCGTGGCAGCGAAGCGCCGTACCACCTCGGTCGAGATTCCCGCTTCCCCCGGGGTGCACGGTCCGGGCGAGATGATGATGTGCGAGGGCCGGAGCAGTTCGATCTCGTCCGGCGTGGTAGCGTCGTGGCGGCGTACGACCGGGTCTTCCCCCAGCTCGCGCACGTAGCGGGCGAGGTTGTAGACGAAGGAATCGTAGTTGTCGATGAGTAGGATCATGAGGTTCCGGCGAGCGCGGCGATCACGCCGCCCGCCTTGTCGAGCGTTTCCCGGTATTCCTCCTCGGGATCGGAGTCGGCCACGATCCCGCCCCCGACCTGAAAATACACGTCGCGGCCGAGCGCGAGACAGGTGCGGATGACGATGCTCAGGTCGAGGCTCCCGCTGACGCTCCAATAGCCGATCGAGCCGCAGTACACGGCGCGCTGGGTCGGCTCGAGCTCGGCGATGATCTGCATTGCCCGCACTTTGGGTGCTCCCGTGATCGACCCGCCGGGGAACGCCGCGCGCACGAGGTCCGCCGGGTCGTACTCCGGAGCGAGCTCACCCACGACCGTCGAGACGAGATGGTGCACAGTGGCGTAGTGCTCCAGTGCGAACAGCTCGGGCACGCGCACGCTCCCCGGGCGGCACACGCGCGAGAGGTCGTTGCGGAGAAGGTCCACGATCATGACGTTCTCGGCGCGGTCCTTGTCGCTCTCGGCGAGCGACAGCGCGAGCAGCAGGTCGTGCTCCGGGCTGATGCCGCGGGGGCGCGTGCCCTTGATCGGTCGCGCCTCGACCAGCGGCCCGTCGTGCACCCGCAGGAACCGCTCCGGGGACGAGCTCACCACCACGACGTCCCCGAAGTCGAGGTACGCCGCGAAGGGGGCAGCGTTCACTCGCCGCAGCCGCGAGTACAGCGCGAGCGGCGGCTCGCGCAGCGGCGCTTGCAGCCGTTGCGACAGGTTCGCCTGGAAGATGTCGCCGGCGTAGATGTACTCGATGGTGCGGGCGACCGCCTCGAGGTAGGCCGCGCGCGTGAAGTTGGAGCGCACGCCGGCGAGGTCGGGGACTGGGTAGGACGGGGCGGATAGGCGGTTAGGCGGATAGGCGGTTAGATGGCTGTTCGCGAGACCGTCAACCGCCCGACCGCCTATCCGCCTATCCGCCAATCTGTTTTTCACGAACGCCAGTCGCCGCGCCGCCCGCTCCGTACGAGCCGTCCCCTGCTCGGGAATCCCCGTCGAGATCACCCACGCCCGTTGCGCCTGGTGGTCCCACGCAATCACCCAGTCGTAGAGACCGAGCACGACGTCGGGGACGGCGAGGTCGTCGTAGCGGGGGCGCGGGATCCGCTCGAGCATCGCGCCCCAATCGTAGCCGATGTAGCCGGCCGCCCCGCCCTGGAACGGCGGCAACTCGGGCACGGGCTCGGCCCGGTGGGGCGCGAGCAGCGTCCGCATCCGCGTCAGCGGATCGCCTGCCACCCGGATCCACTCGCCGGCCGGGGAGCGCTGCTGGGTCAGGACGTTCTTGCTGCGCACCACGGTGGCCGGGTCCGCGGCGAGGAAGGAGTGACGCCCGAGGTGCTCGGGGTCGGTCGCGCTGTCCAGGAACACGAGGAACGGCAGGTCCGCGAAGCACCGGCAGACCGCCACCGGGTCGGGGAGCGGGGCCAGCTCCGCGACCAGCGGGAGCGCCCCGCTCACGAACTCGACGCGCCCGAGGGGGGGGCGCTGCGGGGCGGCCGACGGGGGGGCCGCCCGCCCCGGCGGCGGCGCGAGCGCTGCGTGAGCTGGACGTGCTTGGAGGGCTCCTCCGGGGGCGTGAGGTACCCCCACTGCAGCTGGCCTTCCTGACGGTAGGTCTTTCCCAGTGTAATCGCGATCTTCGCCTTCATCAGCTCGCGCCCGAGGTAGAACGCATGGGTCGCTTCGTCCACGCCGAGCTGGGCGAACAGGTCGTTGATGTCCGTGCCGCGGACGAAGACCTCGTTGTTGAACACGGTGATCACCTGCTCGTCCGCGAAGATGCGGAAGTTGGGATCGGTCACGGCCCGATGGAGCGCGCGCAGATCCGCTTCGCTGTAGCCGAAGATCTTCGGATCCTTGAGCGTCACGAGCCGGTCGTCCACGCCCTTGGGCACTGCCTGACGGGTGACGGCGTGGTGCATCAGCCGCCGGGCGATGTCGATCTCCCGCACGGCACCCCGCGCCCAGGGGATCACCTCGGTCGTGAGCACCGCGCGCACGCCGACCTCCTCGCAGATGGCCACGAGCAGCGCGTTCACGCCGGTCGTGTCGGCGGCGGTGAGCTCCGTGATGTTGCCGATGCCCATGAACAGCGGGGCGGCGGGGTAGCGGCGGTGCGTCTCCGCGAAGCGCTCGAGCGAGGCCATGAACCCGAAGCCGATCGGCTCGATGATCGGGTCGATGAGATGGGGCACGCCCCAGCGCTCCAGGGCGGCGACCGTCGGCTCGAGGGTCTCGAGCCCGGTGCCGAAGTCGGGGATCGCCACCACGCGAGCCTTCGTGCCCGCGAGCTCGCGGGCCGCGTCGAGGTTGGAGCCGTTCACGCTGAGCACGAGCTCAGCACCGGCCGCCACGGCATCGCGGATCTCCCCCGGGTCGAACGAGTCGATGCTCACCCGCATCCCGGCGGCGACGAGCTCGCCCACCACGGCGCTGAGATCGGGATACGCGAGCCCGGGGGTGCAGCCGATGTCGATGACGTCCGCCCCGCTGGCGCGGTAGTATTGGGCCTCCCGCCGCACGGCCTCCCGCGGCAGCCGGGGGGCGTTGTTCACCTCGGCGACGATCTCGATGTCGTAGGCTCCGGATACCGGCGGCGTCGCTTGCTGGCCGAAGTAGTCCGGGATCTCGCGCAGATCCTTCGGCCCCTTCTCGACACGGGTGCGCGCCTTGGCGGCGATGGCCGCGGGGTCGCCCTCGCACAGGCCGGGGATCAGCACGAGGTCGGTGTCCGGTGGGACCTCGAGGAAGCGGGCGATCCACGGCGTCGTCATGAGCGCCGCAACTGTGATGCGCATGACGGCTACGTCGTAGGCGAACGGCGGCGCCATCTCGCCGAGGGTGCGGCGGAGGGCCGGCTCGGCGAGCTTCCCCGTGACGAACAGGACGCGTCGGGGGTCGCCGGCCGGGGGTCGCCCGCCGCTCACCGCGGATCGCCGGAGCGCACGAACTTGTTGGGCGTCCCTTCGAGCGCGCCGCCCGCCGCCGGCCGCCACAGCACGACCTCCTCGATCCTGCGGGCCAGCTCGAAGTCCTTGTCGGTGACGCCCCCCGCTGCGTGGTTCTTCAGCTTCACGATCACGCGCCCCCAGGTGACCGCGAGGTCGGGATGATGGTACGCCGCCTCGGCGAAATACCCGATGGCGGTGACCAGCATCAGCGTGGTCGGCCAGCCATCGGTCTTGTAGTTACGGCGGATCCAGCCGTCCTCGTACCACCATCCGGGGAACGCCTTGAGCTTCTCTTGGATCTGTTCCTCGGTGTAGGTCGGATCCTTCTTGTTCATGGGATTGTCTCCTTCCCTGCGCTACATGATGGCGCCGCCGTTGATCAGGAGCATCTGTCCGGTGACGTACCCGGCGGCGTCCGAGGCGAGGTAGACCGCGGCATGCGCGACGTCCTGGGGCGTCGCCCACCGCTTGAGGGGGATGGACTCGGTGATGCGGTGTTTGACGTCGTCGTCGAGCTCGCGGCCGTACGCGGTCTCGACCCACCCCGGCCCGAGCACGTTCACGCGAATGTGGGGCGCCGCCGATTGGGCCAGCGCGCGGCTGAAGCTGGACACGCCGCCCTTCACCGCGCAGAACACTTGGCTGTACTCGCCCCGCATCGCGCCTGTCAGCACGTGGTCCCACGACATGTTGAGGATGACGCCGCCCGGGGGCTGCTCGCGCATCAGCGCTACGGCGGTCCACGACGCGAGCACCGTGCCGCGCAGGTCCACGGCAAGGAGGCGGTCGAGCTTCTCGGTCCAGCTGAGCCGCGCTCCCTCGCCGGTCAGGATGTCGGCTCCGGCGTTGTTGATCCAGACGTTGACGCGCCCGAATGCCCGCCGCACCCCCGCGGCCAGGACATCGAGGTCCTCCTGCCGGGAAACATCGGCGCGAACGACTTCCACCCGGCGGCCCGCGGCGCGCGCGCTTCCCGCCGCCTCGTCCGCCCCGGCGCGGTTCTCGCGGAAGGTGAGGGCCAGATCGGCGCCGGCTTCCGCGCACGCCAGCGCGATGGCGCGGCCGATGCCGCTCGACGCGCCCGTGACGAGCACGACCTTGCCCGCGAGCGTCGGTGCCTCCGCTAGCCGTTGTTCCCGCCGCTGGGTCGTCGTCACCGCGCCCTCCGCCAGTCGCTTTGACATCTCGGGTGTGGAAGCCTAACCTATCGGCGGTCGCCGAGGGGAGCAACGCGCCAATGCAGCTGCTCGTGAGCGTGGCTGACGCGCGTGAAGCGCGTGCCGCGCGGCTGGGCGGCGCCGATGTGATCGACGCCAAGAACCCCCGCCGCGGGGCGCTGGGCGCCGTCTCCGAGGCGACCCTGCGCGCCATCCGCGCGGCAGCGGTCCGCCCGTTCAGCGCCGCGCTCGGGGACGAGGGCGGCACGGCCATCCTCGCGCGGCGCACCCGCGTCGCGGCGCAACTCGGCGCCACCTACGTCAAGGTGGGATTCCGCGACATCCGGACGACCGCAGGCGTGCGTGCCCGGGCGGTCGCCGTGCTGGGGGCGACGGCCGCGCGTCCGGGCACGCGCGTCGTGTTGGTGGCGTACGCCGACTGGAGCCGGGCCGGAAGCCCCGCGCCAGCGGTCGTGGTCGAGGTGGCGGCCGCGACGGGTGCAGCCGGCGTCCTGCTCGACACCGCCTACAAGGACGCGGCGCTGTTGGCGCTCTGGTCCCCCGAGATCGTGGGCGCTTGGGTGGCGGCCGTGCAGCGGGCGGAGCTGTTCGCGGCCGTGGCGGGCAGCCTCACCGCCCGGGACGTGCCGATCGTGCGGGAGCTGGGCGCCGACCTGGTCGGGGTTCGGGGAGCGGCGTGCGTCGGCGGGCGTCTGGGTCGGGTGACCCGGGCGCGCGTCGCCGTCCTCTCAGCCCTGGCGCGCGGGAGCGCGCCCCTCCGGGCCGCCCTCGCGTAGCGCCAGGTCGAGCTGGCCCAGGTCGTCGTCGGTGAGGATGAGGTGCTCGACCCCCGCAGGCAGCGCGCGCACGAAGTGGGCATCGACGAGCTGGCTCGCGGGCTGGCGGCTCGCCGGCTTGATGAGCACGAGCCGTCGGGCGCCGAGCGCGCCCGTGAGCCACGCGGCGATACTGTCGCTCGTCACGTCCCACGAGTGGGGCAGCGGGTCGGCGGTCCTTATCCAGCGAAAAGGCGCGAGCACGGGGATGCGTCCGGCGGCGAGGGCGGCTGCGATCTCCGTCTCCCCCTCGACCAGCGCCGCGCCGGCGATCCGCGCCACGAGCGCGTGGGCGTACTGGTCCATCCCGAGGATCGCCATCCAGTGGGCGG
>Ga0209158_1000533_pt1 | contig 27678 bp, 24 predicted proteins | sample GraSoiAngelo_140_FD_185897 | JGI IMG/M metagenome (GOLD analysis project Ga0209158, IMG submission 185897) | Grasslands soil microbial communities from the Angelo Coastal Reserve, California, USA - 14_0929_12_30cm (SPAdes) (version 2) | ecosystem: Environmental > Terrestrial > Soil > Grasslands ...
TCGTGCCGATTCCGACCGCGAGGAGCCCGACCCATAGCGAGATGCGGCTGCCGTAGATGACGCGACTCAGGACGTCGCGCCCGATGTCGTCCGTGCCGAAGGGATGGGCCCGGCTCGGCGCCGACAGCCGGATCTCGGGGTGAGGAGCGAGCGGATCGTAGGGCGCGACGACATCGGCAAACGTGGCCGTGAGCGCCAGCAGCACGATGATCCCGGCCGACGCGACGCCGAGCGGGTTGCGCCTGAGCGCGGTGACGAGCTCACCGAGCCAGCCGTGGCCCTCGGCGACGGGCTCGCCGGCAAACGTGGAGGTGCGCGCGATGGCCAAGGGCGGCTCAGTGGTACCGGATGCGCGGATCGAGCCACGCGTACATGAGGTCGACCATGAGGTTGAGGCTCACCAGCGCGCCAGCCACGAGCATGACGTTGGTCTGCACGACGGGATAATCCCGGAACAGAATCGCCTCCACGGTCAGGCGGCCCATCCCGGGCAGCGCGAAGATCGTCTCCACGATCACCGTTCCGGCCAGAAGCGTTCCCAGCTGGCCACCCACGATCGTGACCACGGGAATGAGCGCGTTTTTGAGCGCGTGCTTGTAGACGACGATGCGGCCTTCGAGGCCCTTGGCCCGGGCCGTGCGCACGTAGTCCTCGCGGAGCACTTCGAGGACGGTCGAGCGCGTCATGCGCATGGTGGCCGCCGACAGGCGGAAGCCGAGCACGGCGGCCGGCAGCAGGAACTGCTGCAGGTTTCGCGTCGGCGACTCCCAGAAGCTGACGTAGCCGATGGACGGGATCCAGCGGAACCAGATGGCGGCGAACGTGATGACGAGCGTGCCGAGCCAGAAGTCGGGCAAGGAGAGCCCGGAGACCGCGACCACGCGTCCCGCGTAGTCCGCCGGCGTGTTCTGCCGGGTGGCCGAGAGGATCCCGATCGGGACCGCGATGACCAGACCGAGGATGAGCGCGAGCGTGGCGAGCTCGAGCGTCACCGGGATGGACTTCTTCAAGCTCGTGGCGATGGGCTCGCCGGTGAAGATCGAGTCGCCGGGACGGAAGCTCACCATCTGCCACAGCCAGAGCAGATACTGCTCGGCGTACGGCCGATCGAGCTGGAGGTCGCGCCGCAGCTTGGCCAGCTCTTTCTCGCCCACGTTGCCGGACTCCGCCATCAGGGCGGTCAGCGCGTCGCCCGGCATGACCCGCATCAGCCCGAACACGATCAGCGACGAGAGCAACAGCACGGGGACGGCCAGCAGAAGCCGCCGGAGGACGTACTTGTACATGGCCGGCCCGCGCGCTCCGCTACTTCTCCATCCAGGCCCGGGCCAGCGACGGCGAGCCGTAGCCGTCGGTCCGCCGCATCGCGACCGCCGCCATGTTTCGGGCGTGCGGCTGGAAGACCAGGAACCCGTTGTCGTAGGGCATCCACATCCTGAGCACCTGGTCGTACTCGCGGTCGACGATCTTCTTGGCGATGAGCCGCTGCTCGGCCTTGTCCGGCGTTCGCCGCAGCTTCGTCGTCAGCTCGTCGATGACGGGATCGTTGACGCGGAAGAAATTCTTGGTCGATCGGGAGTGCATGTACATGTAGGTCCGCTCGTCGAGGCCGACGGCGTGGCCCGACTGGAATCCCCACGACATCCCGTCCCACTTGCTCTCGACGTAGCGGCCGTAATAGGTCGTGTAGTCGAGCTTGGTGATCTTCACGTTGATGTTGAGGTTCCTCTTGAGGTCCTGCTGCACGAGCTGCACTTCCGAGGTCATCTGCGGGAAGTACTCGTAATAGAACAGTGTCGTCTCGAAGCCGTTCGGGTGACCCGCCTCGGCCAGCAGCTTCTTGGCGTCGGCAGGACGGTATTGCCACCACGGCCCCAGATCCTTCGCCGTGGGCGGGGTGTCCTGGTAGTAGATGTATGGCACGCCCCAGCCGAGGATCCCGTGGCCCTCGAACACGGTGTCGACCATCTTCTGTCGATCGATGGCCATCGAGACGGCGCGCCGGACCCGCACGTCGTTGAACGGCGCCCGGTCCTGGGCCAGCGCCAGACCGAAGGGCGCCAGCGTGTTGTGGTACGCCTGCACGACGGTGGCGGGGTTGGTCTTGATGATCGTCTCGACCTCCGAGGGGCTCGCCACCCAGATGAAGTCGGCCTGGCCGGTGCGGAACGCAGCCAGACGAGTCGCCGCGTCCGGCGTCGACAGGATCACGTACTCGTCGACGTACGGCCGGCCCTTGTCCCAGTAGTCGGGGTTGCGCTGCAGCACCACGCGGACCTTGCGGGTGTGCTCCTTGACGATGTAGGGCCCGGTCCCGATGAGGCGCTTCTTCAGATCGCCGTCCTCTTCGAGCACCTCACGCGAAAAGATCACGGTGACCGGCTCGGCGACGTTCTGCGGGAACAGCGTGTTGGGCGTCTTCAGATGGACGCGCAGCGTGTGCTTGTCCGGCGTCTCCATCCCTTCGATTTCCTGAAACGTGAACGCCTGCACGCCTTCCTTCGCGTACTGCTCGAAGCAGTACTTGACGTCGGCGGCGGTGAGCTCGCGGCCGTTGAGCGGCGGCAGGTTCTGCCACTTCACGCCCTGGCGCAGCTTGAACGTCCACACGCGGTGATCGGGGCTCGCCGCCCACGACTCGGCCAGATCGCCCTTGAGGCTCATGTCGCCCGGGCCGCTCGCCTCGTCGGTGAACGCGTACCGCACGAGGCGGTTGCTGGTCAGGCCTGCGAACTGATATAGACCGACGGATTGAGTCAGCCGGGGATCGATCACCGGTGGATCCCAGGCCGAGGCCCGTGTGAGCGTGCCGCCCCGCTTGGGCGGCTTGGGACTGGCGGGGATCCAGTCGGGGTACTTCGAGGGCGCAGCGGCGAACGCCGGAGTGCGCCCCGTCGCGACCATGCCCGCCGTGACGGCGAGGCTCCCCCAACTGGCGGCTTTCATGAATTCACGTCGGTTCGATCCACGATCGGCGGGCATTGGGACCTCCTTCGCGGACGCGGTCATGGCTCGAAGTACGACGCGGCGCGACGTCTGTCAAGGGCGATGGAGGAGCAAGCCAGTTGACGACCGTCGAGCGCCGGCGCAGACTCGGCTCATGACGCTGTCGCGAATCGCCGCCGGGCTCTCGCTGATCGTGGCGCTCGATCTCGCGCTCGCTTCGAGCGTCGCGGTCGCCGGCGGTCGCGCTATCGTGGGACGTCCCATCGTGTCGCGTCCGTTCGTATCACATCCGTTCGTGCAGCACCCGTTCGTGCACCGTCCCTTCGTCGCGCGCCCGTTCGTCCAGCATCACGTCTTCCCGCATCACTTCTTCCGGCCCTTCGTGCCTTTCGGCTTCGTCGTGCCGCCGTTCGTTTCATACTACGCGCCGCCCACGTACTACTCGACGCCGACGTATCCCGATCCGTCGTATTACGCCCCGCCGTCCTATTACGCGCCGCCGACTTACGCGCCGCCGGCGTACGCCCCGCCGGCGTACTACGATCCGCCGGTGAGCTACGCCCCGCCGTCGCGAAGCACGATCTCGGTCGCGCCGGTGCCGAACGTCGTCGAATACCCGAACGGGCGATACGTGCTCCGGGGCGACGGGACCACGACGCCGTACACGTGGGTCTGGATTCCGAATCCACCGTCGGCTCCGCCGGCCTCGTCACCGACCCCGAGTGATCCGCCGTCCCGTCGCCCGACCTCGCTGTATCGCTGGATCGACGAGCGGGGCGACATCCACCTGACGGATTCGCTGGACGCGGTCCCGAAGAAGTTTCGCGGCCCAGCCAAGGGAACTCAGCTGTAAGCCGTCCGCCCGAGAGCTAGTTGCAGTAGTGCCGCCAGTCCAGCAACGGCGGCGAATCCCGGCACAGGCGCTTGGCGCCCGTACACTCCTGCGAAACGCCGAGTGGGGACTGCGCACTGTCGCCGAAGCAGCCCGTGATGGCCAGCGCAGCGTAGCGGCGCTCGTTCTCCCGCCAGACGAGCACGGCCAGCGCCGCGATCAAGCTTCCGACGACGATGGCCACCACGATGCCCTGGCGAGACATGCCGGGGCTCAGCGCGCTTCGTAGCCGGGCGAGATCTCCGTCTCCATCTCGGCGGGCGACGCCGAGCGTCCCTCGAAGAAGATCGCGATCTGGTCCCCGAGCGTCCGCTTGCGGTTGATGCGGACGAAGATGTTCCACTCGTCGTGAGCGCCGGCGGAATACGCGGTCGAGGCGCGAAGCGCGTAGTACCTCACGAACGCGCGGCGCGCCTCGGTGTCGCCGGCCACGCGACGAAGCTCGGCGTCCGTGGCGCTGCGAGCGTCCAGCCAGCGGCCGAGGCATCCGGTCACATCCTCGGGGCCGCAGCCGAAGAACGCGCGCATGTCGGCCGGCCCCGTGAAGTGGGCCGAGTCGATGTCGCGGCCGGCGCCGTCGTCGCCGCCGAGGACGCGCGTCCACATCACCATGTACTCGCTGCCTCCCGCGTCCTTGCCGTCCACCTTCGGGAGCTGGTACACGCCGGGATCGATGACCCAGACCCCGTGGCCGTACATCTTCTCGAGCCGAGCCTTGACCGAGGCGGCGATCGCAAGGTTGACCTTCTCGACTCCGCCGCCCCGAGGGCTGATGGGGGTGCTGGCGTAGATGATGAGGCGGCCGGCCTGGCGCTGGGCGCGGACGTCCTGGCGGATTTTCGCGACGCCGGCCTCGATAGTCGTGGCGAACGCAGGATCGGCGCAGTACTTGAGGCCCACAGGGGTATCGACCAGCGTGCGAGGGGCAGGGCAGGACTGAGCGCCAGCGAGGCCGGCGCACGAGATGACGATCACGAACGCGGCCACGAGACCGCGCACCGCCGTCACGAGTGTGACTCGGCGGTGAGAGCGCGAACCGACGCCGCCTCGCAGCTCACGCCCACGCGGGCGCCGACGTCGAACAGGCGGCGGCGCGCGGGATCGTAGGTCAGGGCCTCGAGCAGCGTGCCCGCCACCTCCACGGCGTACTCGACTTTCTCGCCGAGATACATCCGGCTGCGCACGACGCCGGGTATGACGACCTCGCCCTCAGTGGCCTTGGCCGACTCAGGCACGAGCGTGAGCGACTCCGGGCGGAGGACCAGGAAGAGCCGCTGGCCTGGAGCGTAGGCGTCATCGGTCGCGACGCTCAGCGAGGCGCCCCACAGATCCACCGCCACGCGGCCACCGGTGGCGCCGAGGACGCGGCTCTCGACGAGGTTCACGCGGCCGATGAACTGGGCGACGAACGCCGAGCGCGGCGTGCGGTAGAGCTCCTCGGCGGTGCCCACCTGGGCGATCACGCCCTCTCGCATCACGGCGATCCGGTCCGAGATCGCCATCGCCTCTTCCTGATCGTGGGTGACGTACACGGTGGTGATGGCGAGCTGCCGCTGCAGCCGCGACAGCTCGGCGCGCATCTGGACGCGGAGCTTGGCGTCGAGGTTCGACAGCGGCTCGTCGAAGAGCAGGAGCTGGGGCTCGACCACGACGGCCCGCGCCACCGCCACGCGCTGCTGCTCTCCGCCCGAGAGCTGGTTGGGGAAGCGGCGCTCGTAACCGGGCAGCCCGACCAGCTCGAGCACCTGGCCGACCCGCGCGCGGATCGTGGCCGCGGGCAGTCGCCGCACGCGCAGCCCGTACGCGACGTTGTCGAAGATCGTCAGATGGGGAAACAGCGCGTAGCTCTGGAAGACGAAGCCGATGGACCGCCGGTAGACGATCAGGTCGGTCACGTCCTGCTCGCCGACGTACACGCGGCCCTCGTCGGGCTGCTCGAAGCCGGCGACGACGCGGAGCGTCGTGGTCTTGCCGCAGCCCGACGGGCCGAGCAGCGTCACGAGCTCGCCGGGCTCCACCGTGAGGCTCACGTCGCGGACCGCGGCGAACGCGCTCTGTCCCTCGCGCGTGAAGCTCTTCGAGACGCGCTCGAGCCTGAGCCGGGCGCCTGCGCGCTGCGCGGGGTCAGCCGTCACCATCGCTGGATCATCGACGCGCTACCCGCCGAGCAGCGTGCCTGCGCGACCGAGGCTGCCCGCGTTCAGTCGCCGCATGGCCAGGCCGGCGACGAGCACGGCGAGGTACACGAGCAAGATCACCAGAACCGAGAACGCCGAGGCCTGTCCCAGCTCGAGGTTGGTGATGCCCTCCAGGATGCGGACGGTGACGAGCGACCAGTCGAGCGACACGAGGAAGATCGTTGCGCTGATCGCGGTCATGGCCCGGATGAAGAGCACCGTCATGCCGGCCAGCAATGCGGGGCGCACCAGCGGCAGCACCACGCGCCGGAACGTGACGTCGCGGCGGGCGCCCAGGCTCGCCGACGCTTCCTCGATGGTCGGATCGATCTGCGCGAGCACGGCGGTGGTGGCGCGCGTGCCGGCCAGGCTGTAGCGGAAGACGTAGCAGACGACGAGGATGAACGCGGTGCCGGTCAGCGCCAGCGGCGGGTCGTTGAAGGCCACCAGGTAGGCGATGCCCACGATCGTCCCCGGCAGCGCGTAGTTGATCATCGCGGCGAACTCGAGCGCGCGCCGACCGGGGAACTGCGTCCGGGCCACCAGGAACCCGAGCACGACCGCGAAGAGCCCGCCCACCGGCATCGAGACGATCGCGATGAAGAGCGTGTCGCGCACCGCCTTGAGGCCGCCGCTGAAGACGTGGGCGTAGTGGGCCAGCGAGAGGCTGTTGTCGGCGCCCAGGCCCCGGACGAGCGAGGCCGCGACGATGATCAGGTAGCAGACGAGGACGAGCGCGACGACGAGCCCGCACGCGGCGGCCAGCACGACGATCGCCGCCGGGGAGAGGCTCTTCACTCGCGTCGCGGCGCTGGCCTTGCCGGTGACGGTGACGAACGAGCCGCCGCGCCGCTCGAGCCAGCGGCGCTGGCCCGCGAAGATCGCCAGCGTGGGGACGAGCAGCAGGAAGCAGAGCGCGGCGCCGCCGCGCATGTCGTAGAGCCCGGTGATCTGGAGGAACGCCTGCGTCGGGAGCACGGGGAACTTCGTGCCGGCGAGGATGAGGGGCGTGGCGAAATCCGCCAGCGAGGCCGCCGACACAAGCAGGAACGCATTGGCGACGCCGGGCGTGGCCAGCGGGAGCGTGACCGTGGCGAAGACGCGCCAGCGCCGGGCGCCGAGGCTGAAGGCCGAGTCCTCGAGCGTCGCGTCGATGTTGGCGAGCACGGCCTTGAGCGTGAGGTACGCGATCGGGAAGTAGGTCAGCGTCTCCGACAGCAGCGTGCCCGAGAGCCCGTAGATGTTGACGTTGGTGAGCCCGAAGACGTGGTACGAGAGGAGCCCACGCGGGCCGAGGGCGAAGATGAGCGCGATGGCGGCGGTGAACGGTGGCGAGATGAGCGGCAACAGGACCACCGCGTCGAGCGCGCGCTCGCTCCAGCGCGGCAGGTTGCTGCGCACGGCGAGCAGCGCGAAGGCGAAGCCGAGCGCGGTGCCGGCGGTGCCGACCAGGATGGCGAGCAGCAGGCTGTTCACGAGCGCCGCGCGATGGGTCCAGTCACCGAGCAGGCCGCGCACGGCCTCGAGCGTCGGGCCGCCGTCCCAGAACGTCAGCGCAAGCAACCGGGACATCGGGTAGAGGACGAACAGCAGCACGGCCGCCCACACGAGCACGACGGCCGGGGCGACGACCGGGTCCCGGCCCCGGCTCACTCCTTGATGACCTCGTTCACCCAGCGCTCCACCAGCCGCTTGCGGTTCTTTCCGACCCACTCGAGGTCCACGGGCAGGAGCTTCGCTTCCTTCATGAGGCTCTGCACGGCGGCGTCGATGCTAGCGTCCGGCAGCGTCGGAAGCATGTAGACGTCGTTCTTGTCGAGCAGGTCCTGCATGTCCTTGCTGAACGTCCAATCGATGAACTTCGTGGCCACCTCGCGATTCCGCGCGCCTTTCACCAGCGCGACGCCCTCGATGACGGCGGCGACGCCTTCGCGCGGGAAGGAGACGACCATGTCGTAGCCCTTCTTCTTGGCCTCCATGGCGTCGGGCATGTGGGCGATGCACACGGTCGTCTGGCCGAGCGCGGCCGGGATCGTGCAGCCGCCGCCACTCTTGGTGTAGACCTGCACGTTCCGATGCAGCTTCTTCTGGTAGTCGACGGCCTTGTCCTCGTCCTTGCCGAGCGCGTAGTAGATGGACAGGATCCGCGTCAGCGCGGTGCCCGACGTCCGCGCGTCCGCCGTCTGGATCTGACCCTTGTATGCGGGATCGAGGAGGTCCATCCACGACGTCGGAGGCTTGAGGTTCTTCTCCTTCAAGAGCTTCGCGTTGGACATGAAGATCAGCGTGTTCTTGGCGACGGCTGTGTAGTACGCGTCACGGTCTTTCAGCTCGGGCGGGATCCGGTCCCAGGTCGGCGGGCGGTACGGCTCGAGGAGCCCGGCCTCCTTGGCCGCCGCAAAGCCGTCACCCGGCGCGCCCCAGATGACGTCAGCGCGCGGGTTGTTCTTCTCTCCCGTCGCGCGGGCGACGAGCTCACCGGTCGAGAGGCGGATGAAGTTGACCTGCACGCCCGTCTTCGCCGTGTACGCCTTGAAGATCGGCTGAGACAGCGACTCCGGCCAGGCCGTGTAGACGTTCACCGTCTGGGCCAGGGCAGGGGTAGCGAGCCCCGCAAGCAGCAGTACCACCGAGAACGCCGTGGCCAGCAGGATCATCGTGTCCTCCTCGCGTGTTCGACCGCTGCCCAGATGCTCGCGGGCGCCAGCGGCATGTCGAGGTGAGTGACCCCGAACGGCGCGAGGGCGTCGATCACCGCGTTCACGATGGCCGGCGTCGAGCCGATCGTGCCACTCTCGCCGCAGCCCTTGGCGCCCAGCACGTTGACCGGCGAGGGTGTCTCGATGCTGTCCAGCTCGAACGTCGGCAGCAGCGCGGCCTTCGCGATCGCGTAGTCCATCAACGATGCGGTCACGCACTGGCCCGAGTCGTCGTACGCGAGGTGCTCCCAGAGGGCCTGGCCGATGCCCTGGGCCAGGCCGCCGTGAATCTGTCCCTCGACCAGCAGCGGATTGATCACGCGCCCGCAGTCGTCCACGGCGACGAGGCGCAGGAGCCGCACGGAGCCGGAGTCCGGCTCGACCTCGACCACGGCCGCGTGAGTGCCCGAGGGAAACGTGAAGTTCGTCGGCTCCCACACGGTCGTCGCGTCGAGCCCGGGCTCCATGTCGGGCGGAAGTCCCGTGCTCGCCCACGCCGCGGCCGCGACGTCCGCCAGCGACACCGTGCGTCCGGGCACGCCGCGGACACCGAAGCGGCCGCGATCGACGACGATGTCCGCCGGTGCCGCCTCGAGCAGCGCGGCGGCGATGCGCCTGGCCTTCTCCAGCACTTTCTCGATGGACGCCGCGATGGCAGGGCCGCCGACAGACATCGAGCGGCTGCCGAACGTGCCGACGCCGGCGGCGACGATCGCCGTGTCGCTGTGGCGGACGGTGACGTCGTCCATCGGCACGCCGAGGAGACTCGCCGTGATCTGGGCGAAGGCCGTCTCCAGACCCTGGCCGTGCGGGCTCGTCCCCGTGATCACCGTGACCTTGCCCGACGGCTCCACGCGCACGCCGCCGCTCTCCCAGCCGATGATGTGTGTGGTCTTCGACGGGCCGACCCCGGCGGTCTCGACGAAGCTCGAGAATCCGATCCCGAGCCAGCGGTGCTCGGCACGCTGCGCGCGCTGGAGCTCGCGGAAGCTCTTGTAGTCGACCAGCGTCAGCACGCGGTCGAGCGCGGCCTCGTACTGCCCCGAGTCGTAGACGAAGCCCGACGGCGTCTTGTACGGGAACTCGTCGGCGCGGATCAGGTTGCGGCGGCGCACGTCGGCGGGATCCAGGCCGCACTGATGGGCGACCTCGTCCATCGTCCGCTCGCAGATGTACGCGGCCTCCGGCCGTCCGGCGCCCCGGTACGGCGCCGTCGACATCGTGTTGGTGAAGACGGTGGTCAGCTCGTAGTGGGCGGCCGTGATGCGATAGGGCCCGGTGAGCAGCCGACCGGTCAGCATGCCCGCGTACGGCGCGAGCGTCTCGAGATAGGCGCCGAGGTGCGAGAGCGTGCGGCACCTGAGCGCGAGCACGGTGCCGTCGTGGGCGACGGCGGCCTCGACGTCGTTCACCTGGCCGCGGCCCTGCGTCGTCGTGAGGAAATCCTCGCGGCGGGTCAGCACGAGCTTCACGGGCCGGTCGAGTCGGATCGCTGCGAACGCGCAGAGCGCCTCGTCGGCGTAGAAGCCGATCTTGCAACCGAAGCCGCCGCCGAGATCCGGCACGATGACACGGACCGCTGACTCCGGGAGACGGAGGATCTGAGCGAGGCCGGAGCGGAGACGATGCGGCGTCTGGGTTCCCGCCCACATGGTCAGCCCGCCGCCTCGGTACTCGGCCACACAGCCGCGCGGCTCGAGCGCGACCCCGGCGACGCGCTGATTCACCAGGCGCAGGCGAACGACGCGAGCCGCGCGCGCAAACGCGCCTTCGACGTCGCCCTCGCTCCAGCTCCAGCGCAAGACGACGTTGTCGGGGAACTCGGCGTGGACCCTCGGCGCTCCGGGCGCCAGCGCCGCCTCGGGATCGCTCACCGCGGGCCGCGGCTCGTACTCGACCTCGATGGCCGCGGCCGCGTCGGCGCCGACGTAACGGTCCACCGAGACGACGGCCGCGACCGGCTCGCCGACGTAGCGGACGAAGTCACGCGCCAGCAGCGGCCGCGGCGGGCGCCGCGCCATCGGAGGAAAGCCGATCGCGGGCTCGGCGTCCACGTGGCCCTCGAGATCGCGCGCGGTGAAGATCGCGAGCACGCCGGGGAGCTTCGCCGCGCGCGTCGTATCGACGCCCGCGATGCGCGCGGACGCGTGCGGCGAGCGGAGGATGGTCAGGAACGCCATGTGCGGCAGGACGAGGTCGTCGACGTAGCGTCCGGCGCCGCGGACCAGCGGCGGATCCTCGCGACGCTTGAGTGCGGCTCCAATCATGAGCACGCGGCTCCGATCATCAGCAGTGCCGGCAGGGAGGAAAGTCGCGCGAGTAGACCGGCTGCTTCAGGAATTCTTCCGGGTTGTACTTCCAGAACTGGCTGACGGCCGGGTACGTGTAGATCACCGTGTTCTGCAGCTTGCCGTTCACGCGCTCGACCTTGCGTACGTAGATGTTCTGGATCGGGTTGCCGTACGAATCCATCTTGATGGGCCCGCGCGGCGCATCCTTGATCTCCGCCATGCGCAGTGCGTTCATGAGCGCGGCCCGGTCCTCGACCTTGCCGTTGACCGCCTTGACCGCCGAGCTCACCAGCTGGGCCCCGCTGTAGCAGTTCTCCGAGTAGACCGAGGTCGACCGGTTGTACTTCTTCTCGTAGGCGGCCCGGAAGCGCCGGTTCTCCGGCGTGTCGAGGGCGGCCGAGTAGTTGTGCGCGCTGATCACGCCGATGGACTCGTCGCCGAGCTGGGGCAGCACGTGCTCGTCGGAATATGTGCCCCCGGCGATGAGCGGGATCTTGTCCTTGAGGCCGCTGGCCGCCCACTCCTTGGCGAAGAGCACCGTCCACCGGCCCAGCCCGTTGATGAAGACGGCGCTGGTGTCCCGCTTGATCTGGGCGACGTACGGTCCGTAGTCCTGGATGTTGAGCGGCGTCCACAGCTTCTGGATGACCTGGCCGCCGTTGTCCTCGAAGCTCTTCTGGAACGCGCCCACGGTCTCCCAGCCAAATGCGTAGTCGAGCCCGATCGTGACGACCTTCTTGTAGCCGAGGACCTTGGCCGCGTACTCGCCGAACGGATGCATGTACTGGCTCGCGGCGAAGCCGGTCCGGACCAGCCACTTGGGACGCTTGCGCTGCGTGAGGTCGTCGGCGGAGTTGATGGGGTAGAAGCTGGGGATGCCCTGCGCCTCGATGTAGGGGACGAGCGCGTAGGCGACGTTGGAGAGGATCACGCCGCCCGCCATGTGGACGTGGTCGGTCTCGACGAGCTTGCGGAGCCGCGTCAGCGCGGTGGCCGGGATGCCTTCGTTGTCCTCGAGGATGACTTCCAGCTTACGGCCGGCGATCTGCCAGCCGCTCTCCTCCCAGAAGAGCTCGCAGCCGCTGTACATGTCCTTGCCGGCCTGGGCGATGGCCCCCGACAGGGGCGCGAGAAAGCCGATCTTGATCGGCCCCTGGGCGAATGCCGGGCTCGCCACCAGCATCGTGATCGCCGCGATCGTCACCGCCGTGAGTCTCCGCATCGATGCCCCCTCTCTGGCCATCCTCGTCCTCCGCTTGCGCATCCTCCGGCCGGGACACTCTACACGAACCGGCCCGGCGGGCTCCCGACTTGATCGAGCCGCGTTCTGCGGTACGATCGCGTCGTTCTCGGGAGGCCTGCATGGTCCAAGCACGATGGCGCTGCTGACGCCGCTGACACGCGACGAGGTCGCCCCCGACCTCGTGTCGCTGTGGGACGAGTGCGAGCGCGTCTATCCCGACTTCCGTCACCTGTGGGCGACGATGGCCCATTCGCCGATCGTCTTTCGTCACGTGTGGGGCCAGCTCCTCGACCTCAAGCGCGAGAGCCCGGTCGACGCGCGACACTTCGAGATCGCGATCCTCGTCGTCTCGCACGTCACGCGCTGCGACTACTGTGTGAGTCACCACACTCCGCGGGCGCTCGGGACCGGGCTGACCACGGCGCAGGTGGAGTACCTCGCGACGGTCGGCGGCGCCAGCTTGGACGCGAACGGAACGGTCGGTCAGCATCCGGGATTCGATGGCGACGAGAGCCTCGTCATCGATCTCGCCCGCTTCATCCTCTGGGCCGGGATGCGAGCGCCGGCGGCGGGAGTGGCGCCGCGCGTCGTCCACGACCTGCGCCGGCGGCTCTTCGACCGGCTCGCCGCGCGCTTCTCGCCGCGCCAGATCGAGGAATTGATCTGGCGCACGACCCAGTGCGTGGCGTTCAACTGGCACAACGACCTGCTGGAGCTGGACCCAGAGCCCGAGGTCACGCTCGTCACGAGGGACGCAAACCATGGATGAGCAGATCGTCGAGACCGCGACCGGGCTCGGCTACGTGGAGCTCGTCGAGGGCACCGGCGCGCGGCCGAAGCCCGGCGACTCGGTGAAGGTGCACTACACGGGCTGGCTCAAGAGCGGCCAGAAGTTCGATTCGTCGCACGACCGCGGCGAGCCGCTCGTGTTTCCGATCGGGCGCGGCCGCGTCATCAAGGGCTGGGACGAAGGCGTCGGCTCGATGCGCGTGGGCGGCAAGCGCAAGCTCATCATCCCCGCGCATCTCGGCTACGGCGATCGCGGGGCGGGCGGCGTGATCCCTCCGGGCGCCACCCTCATCTTCGAAGTGGAGCTGGTCGGGATCGACGCGAAGTGACCCGCCTCCTCGACGGCATCCGCGTGATCGATGCGGCCAACTTCATCGCCGGGCCCGTGTCGACGACCGTGATGGCCGACTTCGGCGCCGACGTCATCAAGATCGAGCCGCCGACTGGCGATGTCTATCGCGTTCGTGGCGTCGGCTATCCGCCGAGCCCATACAACTTCCCGTGGATCGTCGACAACCGGAGCAAGCGGAGCGTGGCCATCGATCTCCGAAGCGAGGACGGGCAGCGCGTGCTCAACCGTCTGGTGCAAAGCGCCGACGTCTTCGTGACCAACCTGCCGTTCGACGCGCGGCATCGCCTGCGCGTGCGCTACGAGGACCTTGCTCCGCTCAACGCGCGGCTGATCTACGCCTCGCTCACGGCGTACGGCGAGACCGGTGACGAGGCGGGACGGCCCGGCTTCGACAGCACCGCGCTCTGGGCCCGGACCGGCCTCATGGATCTCGTCCGTCCTTCGCCCGAGTCGCCACCGGCGCGCGCGCTGCCCGGCATGGGCGATCACCCCACGGGCATGTCGCTCTTCGGCGCGATCATGGCGGCGCTCTACCAGCGCGAGCGGACGGGACGGGGTGGGATGGTCTCGACGTCGCTCATGGCCAACGGCCTCTGGTGGAACGCGATCCAGGTTCAGGGCATCCTGTGCGGCGCGCGCACGCCGACGCGCCCGGCGCGCGAGGACGCGGCCAGCGCGCTCGCCAACCTGTACCGGTGCCGCGACGGGCGCTGGTTCCTGATGACGATCACCGGCGCCGAGCTGCACTGGGACGCGTTCGCCCGCTGTATCGAGCGCGCCGACCTCATCACCGACCCGCGCTTCGCGACCGTCGCGACCCGCCGGACCAACGTGCGCGCGCTCGTCGCGATCCTCGACGAGGTCTTCGCGACGAAGGACTGGGCGGAGTGGCGGCGGATCCTCGAGACGAGCGGCATCGTCTTCGGCGTCGTGGCGACGCTCGACGACATCCTGACCGACGAGCAGATGGTGAAGAGCGGCGCGCTCGTGCCCATCGACGACCCGCGCGCGGGGGCCGCGCTCACGGTGAGCAGCCCGATCGCGATCGAGGGCCAGGAGAAGGTGGAGCCGACGCTCGCGCCCGCCATCGGCCAGCACACGGTTGAAGTGTTGCGCGCCGCCGGCTTCGAGGAGGCGGAGATCGAGCGCCTGCTTCGCGCCGGCGTCATTGCCCAGGAGGCCTCATGAAACGCAGCGAGCACCGCTTCCTCACCACGCACGTCGGCAGCCTTCCCCGTCCTCCGGCGCTCCGCGACCTGCTCGTGCAGCAGGACCGCGGCGAGGCCGTCGATCCCGCCGCGCTGGCGCGCGAGGCCGAGGCGGCCGTGTCTCACGTCGTGCGCAAGCAGCTCGAGGCCGGCGTGGACGTCGGCAACGACGGCGAGCAGCCACGCGTCGGCTTCTCGACCTATCCCGCCAGGCGCATGAAGGGCTTCGGCGGCGCGAGCAAGCGGCGCATGTCACGCGACATGGCCGACCACCCGGACTACCTGGCGCGGCTGTCGCGCGCGCGCTCCGGCGCCGCCCGCATCAACGACGCCCCCCAGGCGATCGCCGAGGTGGCCTACACCGACCTCGGCGAAGCCGTGGCCGAGTGCGAGCTGTTCCAGCGCTGCGCGGGCGGGGGCAAGGGGTTCGCCGAGCCGTTCATGACGGCGGCGTCGCCGGGTGTCATCGCCACGATCATGCTCGACAACTATTACGGCTCGCACGAGCGCTACGTGCGCGCGCTCGCTCGCGAGATGCGCAAGGAGTACGAGCTGATCGTCAGCCGCGGCTTCGTGCTCCAGCTCGACTGTCCGGATCTGGCCATGGAGCGCGCCCGCTTCTTCCAGGACGAGCCGCTCGACCGCTTCCTGGCCGCCGTCGCCCTCCACGTCGACGCCATCAACGACGCGGTGAAGAACATCCCGGCCGATCGCGTGCGCCTGCACCTCTGCTGGGGAAACTACGACGGACCTCACACGTACGACGTCCCGCTCGAGCCACTCCTGCCGATCATCTATCGCGCCAACGTGGGCGCGCTTTCGCTCCCGCTGGCCAGCCCGCGACACCAGCACGAGCTGAAGGCGTTCCGGCTCCACCCGCTCCCGTCGGGGATGCTGTTCGTGCCCGGCGTCGTCGATTCCACGACCAACGTCGTCGAGCATCCCGAGGTCGTGGCCGATCGGATCGCCGCGGCGGTCGAGGCCGTGGGCGACAAGACGCGCGTGCTCGCCGGTGTCGACTGCGGCTTTGGGACGTTCGCCGGCTCCCAGCTCGTCGAGGAAAGCATCGTGTGGACGAAGCTCCGCGCCTTGCGCGAAGGCGCCGACCTCGCCACCAAGCGGTTCTGGGGCTGAGAGGTCGCGCTCAGCCGAGGAGATCGCCGACGGCGACCGTGAGGTCGGCGAACGCGATGGGCGTGACCGATTGTCCGCGGACAAGGATCTGGACGTCGCGATAGCCTTCGGCGGTTGGTTCGCGATAGACCTCGATCCGCGAGGTCGTGAGATCGACGAGCCAGACCTCGCCGATGCCGGCGCGCGCGTAGAGCGGAATCTTCACGCGGCGGTCGAGGCGAAGGCTCGTGTCCGCGACCTCGATGGCCAGCAGCACGTCGTCGGCCGCGGGATGGGCCGTCGCGTAGAAGTCAGCGCGTGGGCGGAGCAGCGAGAGATCGGGCTGGGGCTCGGAGTCCTCCCTGGCCAGCTCGATGGGATTCTGTACCTGCACGACCGCCCGCAGGCCCAATCGCGACGTCCAGAGGTAAGTGAGACGGTTTACGGTGCCCGCATGCTGAGTCCCGATCGGCTCGCGAACGATGATGTCGCCGGCAAGGAGCTCGACCCGCTCGTCCTCGGCGAGGATCCCGGTCTCGCCCATCCGGTGATACTCGTGGACGCTGAACCGGCGGCGAGCGAACGCCTCCATCATGGTGGCCTCCTGAGACCATTCTACGAAGCTCACCGGCGCCCGTCACCGTCGGAATGGCGATACGTCGGGGGCGTGGTGGCTGTGTTAGTCTCGCCAGGGTTTGCGTCGTGAGAGAGGAGCGGGGATGAGCCAGGGACGGTGGCGGATCGTGACGGTGGCGTTCGTGTCGCTGATCGTGCTCGCCGGTGGATTCGTCGACACGGCCGGCGCCCAGTCGAAGCCGGAGGGCGAGATGCGGTGGGCCCTCTACGTCACGCTCTCCCCCGTGTGGTTCGACCCGAGCGAGGTGATCGGTCAGCTCACGCCCTTCTGGATCCTCTACGGCCTCCACGACGCGCTGGTGAAGCCGATGCCCGGCAACATGCAGGCGCCCTGCCTGGCCGAGTCGTGGACGGTGAGCGCCGATCAACGCGTCTACGATTTCAAGCTGCGCGGTGGACTGAAGTTCCACAACGGCGATCCGTTCACCGCCGAGGACGTGAAGTTCAGCTTCCACCGCGCCAAGGGCGCCAAGCTCCTCCGCGAGAAAGTCAAAGACGTCGAGATCGTCAGCCCGACGCGCGTGCGCTTCCACCTGCACGAGCCCTGGCCCGACTTCATGAACTACTACGGCGGGCTGGTGTCGGGGGCGGGGTGGATCGTGCCCAAGAAGTACGTCGAGAAGGTCGGCGACGACGGCTTCAAGAAGGCGCCGGTCGGCCTCGGGCCCTACAAGTTCGTGAGCCACACACCCGGCATCGAGCTGGTGATGGAAGCGTTCGAGGGCTACTGGCGCAAGATGCCCTCGGTGAAGCGCGTGGTCTTCAAGAGCGTGCCGGAATCGACCACGCGGATGGCGATGCTCAAGCGCGGCGAGGTGGACATCGCCTACCTGCTCGACGTCCCGCAGGCCGAGCAGGTGAAGCGCGATCCGAACCTCAAGCTCGCGTTCTCGGGCGGCATCGCCATCTTCTTCCTCGATTTCCTCGATCAGTGGGACCCGAAATCGCCGTGGCACGACAAACGCGTACGGCAAGCCGCCAGCTATGCGATCGACCGCAAAGCGCTGAGCGAAGTCGAAACGCTCGGTGCCTCGCGGCCGGCCGGGAACTTCGTGCCGCGCCGCTTCGAGTTCGCGCTGCCGTTGGAGCCCGATCCGTACGATCCGGCCAAGGCCAGGCAGCTCCTGGCCGAGGCCGGGTACCCGAACGGATTCGACGCCGGCGAGCTGCACCAGCTCCCGCCGTATTTCTCGCTGGGCGAGGCGATCGTCAACTACATGCAGACGGTGGGGATCCGGCTCAAGATGCGGCCGATGGAGCGCGCCGCCTACTTCTCGGCGCTCGCGACCAAGAAGCTGAAGGGCGTCTGCGTGTGCACCAGCGCGTTCTACGGCAACGCCGCCTCGCGCATGTCCGAGGTCATCCCGAGCGACGGCTCCTACGCCTACGGCGGCTATCCCGATATCGACGCGCTCTACAAGCAGCAGGCGCTCGAGACCGACCGCCGCAAGCGGGAGGCCGCGCTCCACCAGATCCAGCGGCTCGTCCACGAGCGCGTGAGGCTCGCGCCGATCTACGAGTACATCTGGCCGAGCGGCATCGGGCCGCGGGTGGCCGAGCCGGCGCTGCTGCTGATCGATCCGTATCCGTGGTCGGCGCCGCTCGAAGACGTGCGGCTGAAGGCACGGTGAGGGCGACATGAGCGATCCCATGACGACCGAGAAGTTCGCCGTCGGGCAGTCGGTGCGTCGCCGCGAGGACCCGCGCCTGATCCAGGGCGATGGCCGCTACTCCGACGACGTGAATCTTCCCCGTCAGGCGTACGCGGTGATCGTCCGCTCGCCGCACGCTCACGCCCTCATCCGGGCCATCGACGGCTCGGCGGCGCTGAAGGCCGATGGCGTCCTCGCCGTGCTCACGGGCAACGAGCTGGCTGCCGCCGGCGTCGGCAACCTGCCGACCGACACGACGCGCAAGCGGCGTGACGGCTCGGCGGCGTTCGCCACGCCGCGGCCCGCGCTGGCTCGCGGGCGCGCGCGTCACGTCGGAGATCCGGTCGCTCTCGTCGTGGCGGACACGGCTGTGCAGGCGGCTGATGCCGCCGAGCAGGTGATCGTCGATTACGAGCCGCTGCCCGTGGTGACGGGCGCCAGGGAAGCGCTCCGGGCCGGCGCCCCGGCCGTCTGGGACGAGGCACCCGACAACGTCGCGTTCGTGTGGGAGGCCGGCAACCGCGACGCCGTCGCTCGCGCGTTCGAGGGCGCGGCGCACGTCACGAAGCTCGACTTCGTCGTCACGCGCGTGGCCGCCGCACCGCTCGAGCCGCGGGCGGCCGTCGGGGAGTACGACCGGCGTACGGGCCGATACACGCTCCACACGGGAACGCAGCACCCGCACGGGACCCGCACGCTCCTCGCCGATCAGGTCTTCCGCGTGCCCCAGAGCCACCTGCGCGTGGTGACCGGAGAGGTCGGTGGCAGCTTCGGGATGCGGAGTGGTATCTATCCCGAGCTGGTGCTCGTGCTGTGGGCGGCGAAGCGACTCGGTCGTCCGGTGAAGTGGACGTCGAGCCGGCGCGAGGGCCTGATTACCGACGAGGCCGGCCGAGACAACGTCTCGACCGCCGAGCTGGCGCTCGACACCGACGGGAAGTTCCTGGCGTTGCGCGTCGCAATCGGTCTCAACATTGGGGCCTATCTCACGCCGCGCAGCGCAGGACCGGGCACGAACAACGTCGGCGGCGTCGCCGGCGTGTACACGACGCCGGCCATCCACGTGCAGACGACCGGCATCTTCACCAACACGACGGTGACCGGGCCCTATCGCGGGGCCGGCCGGCCGGAAGCGACGTACGCGATCGAGCGGGTGATCGACCTGGCGGCGCGCGAGCTGTCGATCGATCCCGTCGAGCTGCGCCGGCGAAACATGATTCCCGCCACGGCGATGCCGTTCAAGACGGGGCTCGTCTTCACCTACGACTGCGGCGACTTCGCCCGCGGCTTCGAGATGGCGCTGAAGCTCGCCGACCACGCGGCCTTCAAGTCACGCCGGGATGCGGCGCGGGCGCGCGGCAAGCTGCGCGGCCTCGGAATCGCCAACCCGATCGAGGTCGCCGGCGGCCCCTACACGGCGCTAAACCCCGACACGGCCGAGGTCCGCGTGAATCCCGACGGCTCGGTGACGGTCTTCACCGGTTCGACGTCGATGGGCCAGGGCAACGAGACGGCCTTCGCTCAGATCGTGAGCGATCGGCTCGGCGTGCCGCCCGAGCGTATCCAGGTGCTGTGGGGCGACAGCGATGCGTTGAGCGCGGGCCGGGGTAATGGTGGCTCGGGAGCGCTGAGCGTCGGCGGATCGGCGGTGACGCGCGCGACGGAGAAGGTGATCGAGCGCGGCCGGCGCATCGCCGCGCATCTGATGGAAGCGGCGCACCAGGACGTCGTCTGGCGCGACGCACGCTTCACCGTGGCCGGCACCGACCGCGGCGTGACGCTGGCCGCCGTCGCGCGCGCGGCCTATGTGCCCAAGCAGCTCCCGCCGGGCCTCGAGCCCGGGCTGAGCGAGACGGCGTCGTTCGCGCCGCCGGCGGTGACGTTCCCGAACGGCACGCAGGTCTGCGAGGTGGAGATCGACGTCGAAACGGGCGAGGTTCGTGTCGTGCGCCACACCGTCGTCGACGACGTCGGGCGGATGGTCAACCCGATGCTCGTCAAGGGCCAGATCCACGGCGGGATCGTCCAGGGCCTCGGCCAGGGACTCTTCGAGGTGCTCGCCTACGACGACGAGACGGGCCAGCTCCTGACCGGCTCGTTCATGGACTACGCGATGCCGCGCGCCGACGACGTCCCCTCCTTCGAGGTGGACTCTCACGAAGTCCCGACGCAGACCAACCCGCTCGGCGCCAAGGGCGTGGGCGAGGCCGGCACAGTCGGCGCGCTGCCCGCGCTGATGAACGCGATCAACGACGCGCTGGCGCCGCTCGGCGTCCGCCACCTCGACATGCCGGTCACGCCCGCGCGTGTCTGGCGCGCGATCCGCGACGCCCGCGCGAGCGGCTGAGGCTCAGCGCCGCGCGTGGATCACCGCCCGGGCGAACAGCTCGAGCGAGCGGCACACCTGGGCGTGCGAGAGATTACCGAAGCTGCACACGAGCAGGAGCGTGTCGACTCCAATCGCTTCCAGGCGCTCCACCTGCGCCGCGATCTGCTCGGGTGACCCGATCAGCATTCCGCCGATCACGGCCAGCTCGTCGTAGGTCCGTCCGCCCCATATACGCGCCGTCAGCTCCTTGAAGCGCTCGTCCGAATAGCGCGTCGGCAGGGGAGGCGACGCGAGCGACGAGAGATACCAGAACCCCTGGAGCGCCAGCGCGCCTTCGTCGCGAGCGACCTCTGAGGTCTCGGCCACGTAGGTCTCGCGGCACAGCAGGAGTCGTGGACGGTAGGCGCCGTGCCCCGGGGGCTCGGCGCGAGCGGCGACGGCGGCGCGATACTCCTCCACACAGCGAGCGACCACGTCCGTCGGCGTGAAGTGCATCGCGACGGGCCAGCCGCGTGCTCCGACCCTGGCCGCCGACGCGGGACGGCTCGCGACCATGTGCAGCGGCGGGTGAGGCCGCTGGAATGGGCGCGGCCTCAGGCTCAGCTCGGGGAAGCGCCAGAAGCGGCCCTCGTGAGTGCAGGCCTCCTCCGTCCACGCCTTCAGCACGATCTCGATCGCCTCGTCGGTCATCGCCGTCGCATCGTCGAACTGGAGCCCGAGCTTGGCGAACTCACCCGGCCGCACGCCCTTGCCGATGCCGAAGTCGAAGCGCCCCCGGGCCAGGTTGTCGAGCATGGCCGCCTCGGCGGCCAGGCGCAGCGGATGATGGAACGGCATGACGTTGACGTAGTTCCCGAAGCGCATCCGAGTCGTGCGAGCCAGCGCCGTGGCGATGATGAGATTCGGGCTCGGCAGGATCGAGTAATCGGTGAAGTGGTGCTCGGCGAGCCAGCATTCGCCGAAGCCCAGGCGCTCGGCGAGCACGATCTCGTCGAGCATCTCCGCGTAGGCCTGGTCGTGGGCCACGCCGCGGCCCTGGCAGTAGTAGAAGAGCCCGAAGTCCACGCGCGGCGGGTCAGCTCACCATCGCGAAGGTCCGCTCGATGTTCGCGAGCAGGCCCGCGCGCCAGGGCCGGTACTCACCGTATCTCGAGAACGGCTTCTCGTACGTCGGCGCCAGCTTCGCGGTGACGCGCGGCTTGACCTCGTCGAGCGTGGCGCCGGCGGCGACCTCGTGGCGCACGGCCTCGACCATGTCGTGGACGTAGCTTCGGAACGTGCGGAGCCAGTCGCGGCCCGCGACCTCGCCGTGGCCCATGATGATGTGCGTGAAGTCGAGCTGGGCCAGGTGGTCGAGCGTGCCCGCCCAGTCCTCGGGATAGCCGTCGCCCATGTACGGCGTCCAGCCGATCATCGCATCCCCGGTGATCACGATCTTCTCCTTCGGCAGGTAGACGAACACGTCGCCCTCGGTGTGGGCGCGGCCCAGGTGGAGGAGATGGATCTCGCGATCGCGACGATAGAGCTTCATCGTCTGCTCGAAGGCGATGGTCGGCAGCGCCGGCTCGAGCGCGCGCACCTCCGCGAGATAGGCCTTGGCCAGGCGCACGTCTGCCGCGAGCCGCTGCCGCTCGGCCGGCGCGCTGGCGGCGGCGAGGTCGGCCTCGAGCCTGGCGATCTCGGCCGGAACCTGCCGGCGATGATCGTCGATGCGCTTGAGGCCCTTCTGCCGCATCGCCTCGCGCGTGATCTGGTTGGTGACGATCTCCGCACCCGGATACGCCTTGGGGTACACCTCGTTGCCGTGCCAGTGGTCCCAGTGGAAGTGCGTGTTGATCACGTAGCGCACCGGCTTCGGTGTGATCGCGCGGATCCGGTCGACGATCACCCGGGCCGCCGAGGGCTTGGAGTGCGTGTCGACGATGACGACGCCGTCGTCGCTCTCGATGATCGCGGTGTTGCAGTTGACCTTGTACGCGGGGGCGGCCACCGCGGCGTACACGCCGTCGGCGACCTTCGTGACGTCGAAGCGCGCGTCTCCGCGGTCCGGGCCTTCGTGGGCGCAACAATCGGTCATGGCTGGAGAGGATTGCGGCAAAGGTGGTGATTGTCAACGCGTGCTATCCTTCGCCGCGGAAGGAGAGCCCCATGGCCAACAAGAAGGGAACCGGACTGTTGATGGTGTGGGTCGACGTTCCGGCCGACAAGGAGAAGGAGTTCAACCGCTGGTACAACGACGAGCACCTGGCCGAGCGGCTGGCGATTCCGGGCTTCCTCGCGGGCGCTCGCTACGAGGCGGTGAAGGGCAGCCCCAAGCACCTCGCCTACTACGAGCTGGAGAGCCCGGCGGTGCTGGAGAGCGCCGCGTACAAGAAGGTCATCGCCAATCCGACCGAGTGGACGAAGCGCTTCGGGCCTCAGGCCATCGGCACCACGTACATCCGCAACGTGTACACGATGATCCATCCGAAGTCGCTGACGCCGGCCATCACGGGCAGCCCGATGGCGCCGGCGCTCCAGATCGGGCGCATGGACGTGCCGCGCGAGGTCGATGACGAGTGGAACACGTGGTACAGCACGATCTACGTGCCGAACTACGAGAAGGTGCCCGGCGTCATCCGCGGCCGGCGCTATCGCGCGGTGACGGGCACGCCCCAGTACCTGACGCTCTACGAGTTCGAGCATCCCAAGGTCTCGGAGAGCGCGGCCTGGAACACCCAGCGGGACGCGGTGCCCGTGTCCACGCGCATGCGCTCGCACATGACCCACGCTCAGGGCTCGCCCGGCGTCTACGTCAAAACGTTCGAGCGATGAAAGTCACCGGCGTCGAGACCTGCGTCCTCACTGTCCCGACCCAGAAGCCGATCGCGCTGGAGTTCGCCCACCACAAGCTCGTCATCGCGCAGATCGCGACCGACGAGGGCATCACCGGCCTCGGCTACAGCCTGGCCTTCGGCGGTGGGGGTGCGGAGGCGATCAAGGTCTACCTCGACACGCGCCTGGCCCCGCTGGTCATCGGCCAGGACCCGCTCTTCGTCGAGCGCCTCTGGGAGCGCATGTTCCGCGGCGATCGCGGGATCAAGCGTCAGGGTGTGGCCGCCTACGCGATCTCGGCGCTCGACATCGGGCTCTGGGACATCGCCGGCAAGGCGGCCCGCCTTCCTTTATATAAGCTCTGGGGGGCGGTGACCGACCGGGTCACCGCCTACGGGAGTGGCGGGTGGCCGGCCTACGGGATCGACGACCTGATCGGTGAGGCGCAGCGCTACGCCAAGCTCGGCTGCCGCTACTACAAGATGAAGATCCACCACCCGGATCCGCGCGAGAACCGCAAGCGCGTGGAGGCGGTTCGGCGCGCGCTCGGCGACGACGTGCGGATGATGGTGGACGCGAACCAGAAGCTCGACGTCCTCGGCGCGCGGCGCCAGGCCGCGATGCTGGAAGACTTCGATCTGGTGTGGTTCGAGGAGCCCGTGCTCGCCGACGACCTCGCCGCGTGCGCCGAGGTCGCCCAGTCGATCCGGATCCCGGTGGCGACGGGCGAGAACAACTACACGCGCTTCGAGTTCCGGGACCTGCTCGAGCGACGGGCCGCGCGCTACCTGATGCCCGACGTCTGCCGCGCCAACGGCTTCAGCGAGACGCTGAAGATCGGCCACCTGGCGGCCGCCCACCAGGTCGCCGTGTCGCCGCACGTGGTGCACGAGCTCTCACTTCACATCGTCGGCGCGCTCTCGAACGGCTTCCTGGTGGAGTTCATCGACTGGACGCCGCCGGATCTCTTCGAGGGATTGCCGCCGTGCGAGGATGGTCACTTCCGAATCCCGGACCGTCCGGGCCACGGCGTTGCGCTCGCCCGCGGCGCGATCGAGAAATATCGGACTGGTTGAAAACGCCCTTCAGGGCACGCCGGCTCCGTGAACAGGAACATCAAGCTCCTCTACGGCTTCTCCTTCTTCGATCAGTTCATGATCGTGATCGCCTTGTGGGTCCCCTATCTCGCGACGAAGGGGATCGGCATGCGGCAGTTCATGGAGCTGCAAGCCGTGTTCGCGCTCGTGATCCTCTGTGGTGAATTGCCTTCAGGACTGCTCTCGGACCTGTGGGGAAGGAAGAAGACACTGCTGCTGGGCTCGGCGCTCAAGGCGGTCAGCTTTTCCCTCCTCCCGCTGTGGAGCAGTTACGAGGGCTTCCTCTTCTACCACCTCACGATGGGGATCGCGCTGAGCATGATCTCGGGCGGCGATGTGGCGCTCCTCTACGACTCGTATCTCGCGGCGGGTGGCGAGAAGTCGCGGGGAACAGCCGTCCTCGGCAATGCGAAGCTCGCGTCGCAAACGGGGACGACGGTGAGCGCACTGCTGGGGGGCGCGATCGTCACCCTGTCCTATGGGCATCTGCTGTGGGCGAACGCGATCCTGAGCTGGATCCCGGTGTTCCTCGTGCTGCGCCTCATCGAGCCGCCCTCGAGCCTGGACCGTGGGAAGAAACGGGTGGAAGAGCTCAAGGGGATCCTCTCGACCACGCTGGTACGGGACGCCACGACGCGGCTCGTGCTCCTCAATCTGGTCGCCTGGGGGACCGGCGGATTGGTGATGTTCTGGGTGAACCAGAAATACTGGCAGGAGAGCGGGGTGCCCCTGGCCTCGTTCGGAGTCCTGTTGGCGGGCTACGGTCTCGTCGCCGGCCTCGCCGGGAGATCCGCCGCTCTCGGGGGGACGCGACTCGGCCGGCGACCGTTGCTCGCCGCGGTCGGCGTGTTGCCCATCATCGCGTATTTCGGGATGGCGTCGTTCCTCGGTTGGGGCGGGATATTGCTCGGGATCCTGGCCCCGGTTGGCCGGGGCCTGGGCGAGGTGCTGTTCTTAGAATCGCTCAACGAGAGGATCTCCTCCGCGTTCCGCGCGACCGTGATCTCGATGGCGCAGCTCGGAATCCGCGCCTCCTTCTGTCTCCTGGGTCCCCTCGTGGGCTATGGGATCGACGGCTGGGGACTCCCGTCCGTCTTGTCGGCGCTCGGAATCCTGTTCTCGATCGCGTTCGTCTTCCTGCTCCTGCCGCTCATGCTGAGACAAACCGCTCTGAGCTCGGCCGATGGGCTCAAAGCGTGACCCACTCTTGCGACCTCGCGATTTCGGGGGTGACTCGCGCGCGGCGGGCAACTGGATTTCAATCCCCGCCCGACCGCCGTTGAGTCGACGTCGCGCACATGATTTCGCTCACTCAACTCCGGCGAGGTGGAGTTCGTGTGCGCGGTGACAGCTGACGAAGTGGCCACGTGAGATTTCCTGCCAGGCCGGCGTTTCCGCCCGGCACACAGCGGTCGCGTACGGGCAGCGCGGGTGAAAATAGCAACCGCTGGGCGGTGCGGCGGGATTCGCCACCTCGCCCTGCAGCACGATGCGCCGGGACCGCACGCGCGGGTCGGGCTCGGGCACGGCGGACAGCAGCGCGGCCGTGTACGGATGCTTCGGTCGCTCGAAGATCTCGGTGGTCTCGGCCAGCTCCACGATGCGTCCGACGTACATCACGGCCACGCGGTTGCTGATGTGGCGCACCACGCTCAGGTCGTGGGCGACGAAGAGATAGGTCAGCTGGAAGTCGGCCTGCAGATCGACCAGCAGATTCAGGATCTGGGCTTGCACCGAGACGTCCAGCGCCGAGACCGGCTCGTCGGCGACGACCAGCCGCGGATGCAGCGCCAGCGCGCGGGCGATGCCGATGCGCTGGCGTTCACCACCGCTGAAGGCGTGAGGAAAACGCCGCATGTACTCCGGGCGCAGCCCAACCCGGGTCAGCAGATCGGCCACGCGCTCCTCGCGCTCCCGGCGGCTCGCCATGCCGTGGACCAGTAGCGGCTCGCCCACCAGGTCGAGCAGTGTCATGCGCGGGTTCAGCGACGTGAACGGATCCTGGAAGATCATCTGCATCTGGCGACGGAGCGCGCGCAGCTCCTTCGGGCGCAGCTTGCCGAGATCGACCACGGAGCCGTCTGCCGCTCGCATGTGGATCTCACCCCGGGTCGGCTCGATGGCCCGGAGTACACAGCGCGCGGTCGTGGTCTTCCCGCAGCCACTCTCGCCGACGAGGCCGAGAGTCTCGCCCTCGTCGATGTGGAAATCCACGCCGTCCACAGCGCGCACGTAGCCGACGGTCCGCTTGAGGAAGCCCTTCCGAATGGGAAAGAGCTTCTGCAGCCCGCTGACGCGCAAGAGAGGCGGTTGCGCCGCGCTCATACGTCAGCCCTCATTCGTAGAGGAAGCAGCTGACCGCGTGTCGATCGCCTACCGGCCTGAGAGTCGGAGCCTGTCGATCACACCGTCCTGCCATGAACTCGGCGCAGCGGGGATGGAAGGGGCAGCCGCTCGGCCGGTCGTAGGGATGCGGCACGGCGCCCGCGATCGGCGTCAGCCGCTCCCGCGCGCGCGCACGAATGCGGGGAATCGAGCGCAGCAGCGCCCGTGTGTAGGGATGCCGCGGCTCGTGGAAGATCGCGTCGACCGGCCCTTGCTCGACCACGCGCCCCAGGTACATCACCACCACGTCGGTGGCCATCTCGGCGACCACGCCGAGGTCGTGGGTGATGAGCATGATGGCCATGCCGTCTTCCTGCTGCAGCTGGCGCATCAGCTCGAGGATCTGCGTCTGGGTGGTGACGTCCAGCGCCGTGGTGGGCTCGTCGGCGATCAACAGCGTCGGCTGGCAGGACAACGCCATCGCGATCATCGCGCGCTGCCGCAACCCGCCGCTCAGCTGGTTGGCCAGCTGGTCCACGCGCTGCTCGGGCGTGGAGACGCCGACCCGGCGCAGGATCTCGATCGTCTTCTCGCGCGCCTCGCGACGGCCGACCGGCTGGTGCAGACGGATGGCCTCGATGATCTGGTTGCCGATGCTGTGCACGGGGCTGAACGAGGACATCGGCTCCTGGAAGATCAGCGCGATCTCCGCCCCGCGGATGGCACGCATCTCGGCGCCGTTCGGCTCGAGCTTCGCCAGATCCACCACGTCGGCCCCCGCGCCGTTGCTGGCCGAGCGCCGGAAGTGGATCTCGCCTTCGACGATGCGCCCCGGCCGATCGACGATCCTCAAGATGGACCGCGCCGTGATGCTCTTGCCGCAGCCACTCTCCCCCACCACCCCCAGCGTCACGCCCGGACTGAGGTCGAAGCTCACGCCGTCCACCGCGCGCACGGTGCCTTCGTCCTGCGCGAAGTACGTCTTGAGGTTTCTCACCGACAGCAGCGGGGCGGCGGCCGTCGGCGCGGTCATCGCATCTGGGTCCTAGCGTCCGTAGGGATCGGCGGCGTCGCGCAGGCCGTCGCCGAGGAAGTTGAAGGCCATGACCGCCACG